>Ga0123333_10000116_pt1 | contig 80481 bp, 79 predicted proteins | sample BioC12SIPDNA_3_FD_89957 | JGI IMG/M metagenome (GOLD analysis project Ga0123333, IMG submission 89957) | Anaerobic biogas reactor microbial communites from Washington, USA - Biogas_R2_B C12 SIP DNA | ecosystem: Engineered > Bioreactor > Anaerobic > Unclassified | place: Washington, USA...
CTCGGGCGCTGCTGCCGAAGGAGAGATGATGGACGTCGCCGGTCTTGACCCCGCGGTGTGGATGAAGCAGGGACTGCTCGTGCTCAGCCGCAACCACCAGTTGCGGGACGTCCTGGAGAAGGCGCCCGTGAGCCGGTCCGTCGTGCGGCGCTTCGTGGCGGGCGAGTCCACCGAGCAGGCCGTGGACGTGGCGCGCGAGCTCGACGCCTCCGGGCGGATGGCCACCATCGACTTCCTGGGGGAGGACACCCTCGACCCCGCCCAGGCGACCTACACCAAGGACGCCTACGTGACGCTCCTGACCGCCCTGAGCGACGTCGGGCTCACCGAGGGCGGCGGCGTGGAGGTCAGCCTCAAGCTCAGCGCCCTCGGCCAGGCGCTGGGCGCCGACGGGGAGAAGATCGCCCTGGAGAACGCGCGCGCCATCTGCCAGGTCGCGGCCAACGCCGGCACCACGGTGACCCTCGACATGGAGGACCACACCACGACCGACTCGACCCTCGGCATACTGCGGGAGCTGCGGCAGGACTGGCCGTGGGTCGGCGCGGTGCTGCAGTCCTACCTCTACCGCACCGAGCAGGACTGCCGGGACCTCGCCCACGAGGGCAGCCGCGTGCGCATCTGCAAGGGGACCTACAAGGAGCCGGAGTCGGTCGCCTACCAGGACAAGTCGGAGGTCGACAAGGCCTACGTGCGCTGCCTGAAGATCCTGCTGGCCGGCGACGGCTACCCGATGATCGCCAGCCACGACCCCCGCCTCATCGAGATCGCGGGCGTGCTGGCCGCCGCCAACGGCCGGGCCGCCGACAGTTTCGAGTACCAGATGCTGCTGGGCATCCGGCCGGAGGAGCAGCGCCGGCTGGCGGCCCAGGGGGACCAGGTCCGGGTCTACGTGCCCTACGGCGACGAGTGGTACGGCTACCTGATGCGCCGGATGGCCGAGCGCCCGTCCAACCTTCGCTTCTTCCTGCGCGCCCTGGCGACCAAGGGCTGACCCGTGGCCCGGATCGCAATCCTCGGTGCCGGGGTGATGGGGGGTGCGCTGCTGTCCGCGCTGCTCCGCTCCGGCCACCCCGCCTCCGACATCGTGCTCAGCGAGCGCATGGTCGCCACGACCCGCGAGGTCGCCGAGGAGTATGACGTGGCGTCGGCTCCCGTGGAGGCCGCCGCGCGGGGCGCCGGGATCGTGGTGCTGGCGGTCAAGCCCCAGGACATGAGCACGCTGCTGGCCGAGATCCGCGAGAGCATCGAGCCGGACACCCTGGTGATCTCGGTCGCCGCCGGCATCACCACCGAGTACCTCGAGGAGCGGCTGCCGGCCAACACCGGCGTCGTGCGGGTCATGCCCAACACCCCGGCCCAGGTGGACCAGGGCATGTCGGTGCTGAGCGCCGGCCGCCACTGCACCCCCGAGCACCTCGCGGAGGCGGAGCGGTTGCTGGGCACCTTCGGGCGCGTGCTGACCCTGGAGGAGAAGCACCAGGACGCGGCCACCGCGATCAGTGGCAGCGGCCCCGCATACATCTTCTACGTGACCGAGGCGATGATCGAGGCGGGCGTGCTGCTCGGCCTGCCCCGATCGACGGCCACCGAGATGGTGGTGCAGACCCTGTTCGGGGCGGCCACGATGATCCGGGAGACCGGGGAGCACCCGAGCATCCTGCGCGAGCAGGTGTCCAGTCCCGGGGGCACCTCCGTGGCTGCCCTCCGGGCGCTGGAGAACCACAAGGTCAGGGCGGCTTTCCTCACCGCGATCGAGGCCGCGGCACGGCGCGCGGGCGAGCTCTCCGCGGACGATTGAGCCGCTGGGCCACCCGTTGTTCACCGGTGCCCCCGTGGAGGTCGGTCGCGGGCTTGTGCCAGAGTTAGGCCCATGAGTGAGATCAGCGTGCGGCTACTTGAAGAAGAGAACTGGTCGGAGTATCGCGATGTCCGGTTGCGTGCGCTGAAGGAATCCCCGGAGGCTTTCGTGGCCTCGGCGGAGGAGGAAGAGGGCTACGAGGAGGACCGCTGGCGCGGCCGGATGCGGCGGTCCCGGCGGCTGCTCGCTGAGCAGGGCGACACCGTCGTGGGCGTGGTGAGCGTCGGCAGCCACAACGTGGAGACCCCCGGGTCCGGAGAGCTGTTCGGCCTCTGGGTCGACCCGGCCCTGCGCGGCAGCGGGGTGGCCCGCAAGCTGCTCGAGGCCGCTGCCGCCCAGGCCCGGCAGGACGAGCTGAAGCACCTGGTCTACTGGGTCGGCACCGACAACGGCCGCGCGGTCGCCTTCGCCAGCAGCTTCGGTTTCCGGCCCACGGACAACCGGCGGCCGATGGAGATCCACGGCGTCGACGACGCCGAGGACGCCGAGGAGCTGGCCATGGTCCTGCCGCTGGGCAACTCCGCCGGAGTGCCGACCTCCCTCTGACGACCGGGCGCGGCCCCTCCCGACGGGGGGACGACCCTACGGACGTGCGGCGAGCTGCTCGATGAGCTTGCTCGGCCCGGAGACGATCATCATGTGGTGCCGGCCGACCTTGGTCTCGGGAACCGCGTGCGTGAAGTCCTCCCCGGGTGCCTTGACCCCGACGACGGTCACGCCGTAGCGCTTGCGGATGTCGGTCTCGGCCAGAGTGAAGCCGATCATCTCCTGCGGTGGCGCCATCTTGACGATCGCGTAGCCGTCCTCGAACTCGATGTAGCCCTGCATCCGGTCGTTGACCAGGTGAGCGACCCGGCTGCCGGACTCCGCCTCGGGGAAGATGACGTGGTGCACGCCGATGCGCTCCAGCAGCCGGGCGTGCTCCGCGGAGACGGCCTTGGCCCAGATCGACGGCACGCCGGCGTCCACCAGGTTGCCGGCCGTCAGCAGCGATCCCTCGATGGAGGACCCGACGCCGACGACCGCGATGCGGAAGTCCTTGGGCTTGGCCTGGGCCAGCTGGCTGGGGTCGGCGGAGTCCACGGCGATGACGCGGGTCAGTTTCCGGGAGAAGCGCTCGGCCAGGGCCCCGTCCATCTCGATGGCGTGCACGCGATAGCCCAGCCGATCCATCTCCAGCGCAGCGGCAGCGCCGAACCGACCGAGGCCGATGACCAGCACGTCCTCGTCGAACAACCGGTGTTTGGCCAAGCCCGCCATCTTCGGCTCCTCCCGCTCGTGGTCTAGCGTGTCACCATGATCGGGGCACGCGTCGTCTGGGACCAGCGTTTCATGTCCTACGACTTCGGGGCGGCACATCCGATGCACCCGTCCCGCCTCGAGCTGACTCACCGGCTGTGTGACGAGCTCGGCCTGCTCGCGTTGCCGCAGGTGGAGGTGGTCCCCGCCGTGGAGGCGACGGACGACCAGATCCGCACCGTGCACACCGAGGCCCTCGTCGCTGCGGTCAAGCAGGTCTCCGCCGACCCGACCCTCCAGATCAGCGGGCACGGGCTGGGGCTGGAGGACACCCCGAACTTCCCGGGGATGCACTCGGCCACCGCGCTGGCCGTCGGTTCGACCGTGGACGCCTGCCGGGCCGTATGGCGTGGGGAGGCCGCGCACGCCGTCAATATCGCCGGGGGGCTGCACCACGGGATGCCGGACAGCGTGGCCGGCTTCTGCGTCTACAACGACGCCTCGGTCGGCATCCAGTGGCTGCTCGACCAGGGCGTGGAACGGGTCGCCTACGTCGACATCGACGTGCACCACGGCGACGGCGTCGAACGTGCCTTCTGGGACGACCCGCGGGTGCTGACCGTGTCGGTGCACGAGACGGGGCGGGCGCTGTTCCCCGGCACCGGTTTCCCCGGGGACACCGGCGGACCCAAGGCGCCGGACAGTGCCGTGAACGTCGCCCTGCCTCCGGGCACGGGCGACGAGGGCTGGCTGCGCGCCATCCACGCGGTCGTGCCGCAGGTGCTGCGGGCCTTCCGCCCCCAGTTCATCGTCACCCAGCAGGGATGCGACGCCCACTTCGCCGACCCACTCAGTCACCTGGCGGTCTCCATCGACGCCATGCAAGCGGCATACCAGCTGTTGCACGACCTGACCCACGAGCTCACCGGCGGCAAGTGGGTGGCCCTCGGCGGAGGTGGCTACGAGCTCGTCCAGGTCGTGCCGCGCGCCTGGACCCACCTGGTCGCCGTGGCCGCCCACCACCCGCTGTCGCTCACCCTGGAGATCCCTGAGCCCTGGCGGGAGCACGTGGCGCGCCGCTACGGGCAGGTCGCACCGCAGCGGATGGGTGACCTGGGTGGGCGGCCGATCCGCTACGGCACCTGGGGCGAGGGCTACGAGCCGGAGAGCCCGGTCGACGCGGCGGTGATGGCGACCCGGCGCGCGGTCTTCCCCGGGTGGGGCCTGGACCCCTGGTTCGACTAGCGGCGCACGCCGGGCGGACGGACCCGTCGTGCGCTCGGTGGGGCCTGGGGACGCAACACGATGCGAGCGTGAACCATCCATCCACGTGCACGCATCCTTCTCGGGCGATCCGCGAGCGAGCGTGAACCATCCATCCACGTGCACGCATCCTTCTAGGGCGACGCGCTCGGTCGGTGTGGGGCTGGGAATCTCCTGCGAATCAGGTCACAGTTTGGTGACAACGGCGTGTCCGCTGGACATTTTTCTCGCAACGACTTTCGCAGGAGCCCCATCTGCCCCTATGGTTCTCCATGACAGATGGACAGCCACCGGTGACACGTTGGCCGCCTGAAGAGCGCAGACAGACGGGATGACGTCGATGGCTGAAGAGCGCCGGCTCGGTGAGATGACCTTCATGACGGTGGCCGAGGTCGCGGCCGTCATGCGCGTCTCCAAGATGACCGTCTACCGCCTGGTGCACTCCGGCGAGCTGCCGTCGGTGCGGGTCGGCCGATCCTTCCGGGTCCCCGAGCAGGCCGTGACGGACTACCTCGAGGACTCCTACCACGGGACCGCCTGACCAGCGCGCGTTTGGGGGCGACCAGTGCCGGGCGGTAGGCTGACCCGACTGCCCGGTGGCCACCCTCGCGTGTGCCGCCGTCAGCGGACCAGACATCCGAGACACGAAGGACACGGTTGTAGCCAATGGGCTCTGTGATCAAGAAGCGCCGCAAGCGTATGGCGAAGAAGAAGCACCGCAAGCTGCTGCGCAAGACGCGCCACCAGCGTCGTAACAAGAAGTGACCTGACGCGACGGCGCCGCCTCCCACTGGTGGAGGTCGGCGCCGTCGCGGCATCCTGGGAGGGTGGACCCTGTGGACCTGGCATCGCCCCCGCGCGTCGTGCTGGTCACCGGCGTCGCCCGGGATCTGGCCGGCCGGGTCGTCCGGCGGCTGGCCGACGACCCGTCGATCGAACGTGTCATCGGTGTCGACCTGGTCCCGCCCAAGCACCCGATGGGGCGCGGTGAGTACGTCCGGGCGGACGTCCGCAGCCCCCTGCTGGCCCGCCTGATCACCCAGGCCGCGGTCGACACCGTCGTGCACATGGGGGTGATCGCGACCCCGCGCGACGCCGGGGGCCGGGTGGTCCAGAAGGACATCAACGTGCTCGGCACGATGCAGCTCATGGCCGCCTGCCAGAAGTCGCCGGGGGTGCGCCGGGTGATCGTCAAGTCCACGGCGGGCGTCTACGGCTCCTCGCCCCGGGACCCGGCGGTGTTCACCGAGGAGATGACGGCCAAGCACCTGCCGCGGTCCGGTTTCCCGCGCGACTCGATGGAGGCCGAGAGCTATGTGCGCGGGCTCGCGCGGCGCCGGCCGGACATCGACGTGACGATGCTGCGCATGGCCAACGTCATCGGCCCCAGCATCCGCACGGTGCTCACCGACTACTTCCGTATGCCGGTCCTCCCGGTCCCCTTCGGCCGGCAGGGCCGCCTGCAGTTCCTTCACGAGGACGACGCCGTGGCCGCAGCGGTGCACGCCACGACCGGGCCGGTGGTGGGCACCGTCAACATCGCCGGTGACGGGGTGCTCTCCCTCGGGCAGGCGGTCGCCCTGAGCCGGCGACCGTGGGTGGTCGTGCCACCGGGGGCGGGCGGGTTCTCGCTGTGGGCGTCCAAGCGGATCGGCTGGGCGGCGCTCCCCTCGGACCACCTGGAGTTCCTGTCCTACGGTCGGGTCGTGGACACCAGCCGGATGCGCAAGGAGCTGGGCTTCTCCCCGGCCTACACCACCCGAGGCGCCTTCGACTCCTTCCTGGCGGCCCGTCGCGCGGGGGACCGTCCGGAGCAGCACGCGGACGAGGAGGCCCAGTGACCGAGGACGTGACGTCCCGGCAGGTCCGGGAGAGCGATCTGGAGCATGCCGTGATGCTGCTGATCAAGGGCCTGCGTGCCGCCGGGGCGGCCGCGGGACTGGCCGGTGACGAGCTCGACGAGTCGGTCGCCCGCACCCTGGCCTTCCTGCGGCGGCGCCTGACTGGCGACTACACGATCGACGAGTTCGGCTTCGACGACGACTTCACCGAGCACGTCGCCCTGCCACTCCTGCGGCCGCTCTACCGAGACTGGTTCCGGGTCGAGGTGCGGGGAGCGGAGAACATCCCGGTCGAGGGTGGGGCGCTCGTGGTGGCCAACCACTCCGGGACCATCGCGGTCGACTCGTTGATGACCCAGCTGGCGGTCCACGACGAGACCCCGGGCCACCGCAACCTGCGGATGCTCGGCGCCGACCTGGTCTTCTCCGCACCGGTGATGGGGCCGATCGCCCGAAAGACCGGCAGCACGCTGGCCACGAGCGCGGACGCTCAGCGCCTCCTCAACGACGGGCACCTGGTCGGTGTCTGGCCGGAGGGGTTCAAGGGGGTCGGCAAGCTCTACAAGGACAGATACCGGTTGCAGCGCTTCGGGCGCGGCGGGTTCGTCGCCGCGGCGCTGCGCGCGGAGGTCCCGATCATCCCGTGCTCCATCGTCGGGGCCGAGGAGATCGCCCCCATCCTCGGCAACGCGGCACCGCTCGCCCGGCTACTCGGCCTGCCCTACTTCCCGCTGACCCCGACCTTCCCCTGGCTCGGGCCGCTCGGTCTGATCCCGCTGCCCAGCAAGTGGCTGATCGAGTTCGGCACCCCGGTCCGCACCGACGACCGCGGTGAGGGGGCCGCCGAGGACCCGGCCGTGGTCTTCGACATCTCCGACCGGGTCCGGGAGACCATCCAGCACACCATCTACGGCCTCCTCCAGGACCGGCGCTCGGTGTTCTACTGATGCGTTTCCTCCGCCGCCGGGCCGACCAGACCCCGCCACCGCAGATCACGCTGGTCGACCGGGAGGGCTGTCACCTGTGCGAGCAGGCAGCCCTGGTCGTCGCCCGGGTGGCGCAGGCCCAGGGCGCCGACTGGTCCCGGGTCGATGTTGACTCTTCTCGCGACCTCCTGCATAAATATGCAGATCTCGTCCCGGTCGTCCTGGTCGACGGGCGTGAGGTTTCCCACTGGACCGTGACCGACGAGGCCCTGACCAGCGCAATCGTGCGATCGCGTCGGTCGCGTCGCTCATAGCACGTCCGCCGACGCATTTCGACTTTGTGCAAGCCTTCACAAAGTCATAAGGTGGGGGGGTCCCTGCATCCCCCCGACACGTTGCTGGTATAGGGCGTCATGTCGCGGCTGAGAGGAGCCCGTGCCGAGGTGGTCCCCGAGTCCGTCCGTCGCGCAGGTGGTGTGCCTGAAGCCACCGTGGGTCGGCTGCCGTTGTATCTGAGGGCGCTCACGCCCCTGCACGACCAGGGCATCACCAACGTCGCCTCCGAGGAGCTCGCCGCGCTCGCCGGCGTGCGCTCCACGCAGCTGCGCAAGGACCTCTCCCACCTCGGGTCCTACGGGGTGCGCGGCGTCGGCTACGACGTCGACCTCCTGGCGGCGCAGATCGCCCAGGAGCTCGGGCTCACCCAGGAGTGGCCGGTCGTGATCGTCGGGCTGGGCAACCTCGGACGGGCGCTCGCGTCATACGGCGGGTTCTCCGGTCGCGGGTTCCGCATCGTCGCCCTCGTCGACGACGACCCCGCCGTGGTGGGCACGCAGGTCGAGGGCCTGACCGTCACGACCCTGGCGGACCTGGCCGACTCCGGCCCGACCGTCGCCATCGGTGTCATCGCGACGCCGGCCCCGGCCGCCCAGGCGGTCGCCGACCAGCTCGTCGCGATGGGCATCCGCTCCATCCTCAACTTCGCGCCCGGACACCTGACGGTGCCCGACGAGGTCGGGGTCCGCAGCGTCGACCTGGCGACCGAACTGCAGATCCTCGCCTTCCACGAGCAGCGTCGCCTGCTCTCGGTGTCCCCGGAGGACCCGCTGCGCGGCGGCCGCGACCGGGAGGTGGCCGGATGAGCCTGCTGGTCGTTGGTGTCTCCCACCGCAGCGCCCCGATCGACCTGCTGGAGCGCGTGTCTCTCGACGAGGAGCGTTCCCGGACCCTGGCCACCGGCATCGTGGGCCTGGAGGACGTCCGGGAGTCGCTGGTGCTCACCACCTGCAACCGCACCGAGGTGTATGCCGACGCCCTCACCTTCCACGGTGCCGTCGCCCAGGTCGGTGCCGCCCTCGCGGAAGAGACGGGGGTGGACCTGGACGTGCTCACCCCGCACCTCTACGTCCACTACGAGGACCGGGCCGTCCACCACCTGTTCTCCCTGGCGTGCGGCCTGGAGTCGATGGCCCTGGGAGAGACGGAGATCCTCGGCCAGCTGCGGTCGGCGCTGCGGGCCGGTCAGCGCGACGCCCACCTGGGTGCCGCGCTCAACCCGTTGTTCCAGCAGGCGCTGCGCGTCGGCAAGCGGGCCCACGCCGAGACCGGGTTGGACCGGGTGGCCCGGTCGCTGGTCCGCATCGCGATCGAGCGTGCCGACGACGTCCTCGGTGGGGTGGTCGGCGCCCGGGCCCTCGTCGTCGGGGCCGGCGCCATGTCCGGCCTGGCGACGACCTCGCTGCGCCGGGCGGGCGTGCGGGCGCTGACCGTCGTCAACCGGACGCTGGAGCGGGCCGAACGCCTGGCCCAGGCCCACGACGGGCAAGCCCGTGACTGGGACGACCTGGCTGCCCAGCTGCAGGAGGCGGACCTCGTCCTGACCTGCACGGGGGCCACCGACCAGGTGATCACGCGCGAGCTGCTGACGGACGCGGATCGCAGCGACCGCCCGCTGCTCCTGGTCGACCTGGCGATGCCGCGGGACGTCGCGCCCGAGGTGGCCGACCTGCCGGGTGTGACGGTCTGGGGGCTGGAGGAGCTCGCCGAGCTGGCCGGTGCCGGTGCGGCGCAGGCCTCGGCACCCGACACCATCCCCTCGGAGACCCGGGTGGTGGTGCAGGGCGTGCGCGACCTGGTGGCCGGTGAGGTCGCGACCTACCTGGCGACGAGGCGCTCCGCCCAGGTGGGCCCCACGCTGGCCGATCTGCGCTCCCGCGCCGCGTCCGTCGCCGACACCGAGCTGGCCCGGCTGGACCACCGGCTCCCGGACCTCCCCGAGGAGCACCGGGCCGAGGTGCACCACAGCGTGCGCAGAATCCTCGACAAGCTGCTGCACACCCCGACCGTGCGCGCCAGGGAGCTGGCGGCTGGCGACACGGACGGCTCCTACATCGCGCTGCTGCGCGAGCTGTTCGACCTCGACCCGCGGGACACCGCGACCGTCGAGCACCCCCCGAATGTGAGCGGGTTGCCATGACGACGAGTGCGACCGGTGTCGTGACCTCCACCCGAGGGCGTCCGCTGCGGCTGGGCACCCGGGCGAGCGAGCTGGCGACCTCCCAGTCCGGCTGGGTCGCCGACCGGTTGCGCGCCAGGGGCCACGAGGTCGAGCTGGTCCTCGTCCAGACCGAGGGCGACCGCTCCACGGCCCCGCTGACCCAGATCGGCGGCACCGGCGTCTTCGTCTCCGCGCTGCGCGAGGCACTGCTCGAGGGACGCATCGACTGCGCGGTCCACTCGCTCAAGGACATCCCCGTCGCCGAGGAGCCCGGCCTCGTCGTCGTCGCCGTGCCGGAGCGGGAGGATCCCCGTGACGTGCTGGTGTCCCGCGACGGGCTCCGGCTGGCGGACCTGCCCGACGGCGCGCTGATCGGCACCGGATCCCCACGACGCGCGGTGCAGCTCGAGGACGCCGCCCCGGGGGCCAGGGTCACCGACCTGCGGGGCAATGTCGGCAGCCGCATCGCCAAGGTCACCTCCGGAGCGCTCGACGCGATCGTGCTCGCGGCCGCGGGACTGAACCGCCTCGGGCGGGCCGATGAGGCCAGCGAGGTACTGGACACGACCGTCATGCTGCCCGCCCCGGGCCAGGGCGCACTGGCCGTGGAGTGCCGATCGGGTGACGCGGCCACGGTCGAGCTCCTCGCCGTCCTGGAGCACCCGGCGACCCGCACCTGCGTCGCCGCGGAGCGTGCCCTGCTGGCCGAGCTGGAAGCGGGGTGCAGCGCACCGGTGGGGGCACTGGCCCGGATCGAGGGGGACGAGATCGTCCTGGACGCGGTGGTGGGGAACGCGTCCGGCGGCACCCTCCGCCACAGTCTGCGCGGCGCCGACGCCTCCGGGCTCGGCCGTGAGATGGCCCAGCACTTCTTGAGCCGGTTGGCCCCAGCCGGTCTGAACCACCCCTCCCCAGCCCCCACAGCACAACATCCTGGAGCGTGATTTCGTGAGCACCAGCACCGCAGTTCCCAGCGCCCCGACCGTCTCGAAGGCGCGGGTCGCCTTCGTCGGCGCGGGCCCCGGAGATCCCGGCCTGCTCACCGTGCGGGCGCGCGAGTACCTCGCTGCCGCCGACGTCGTCGTGCTCGACGAACCCGACGAGACCGGCTGGCTGACCGGCCTGGTCCGCGAGGGCGCCCACGTCGTCGAGGCCGGGCCGACCAGCGCGACCTCGCGGCGTTCCCCGGCGGCCCGGGCCAAGGCCCTGGTCCGGGAGGCGACCGCGCTGAAGGACCCGGAGGCCCTGGTCGTGCGGGTGATGTCGGGTGACCCGGCGGCCTTCACCACGCTCAGCCAGGAGGCCCTGGCCTGCCGTGCGGCGGGCGTGCTCTTCGAGATCGTCCCCGGCGTCTCGGCGGCCTGGTCCGTGCCGACCTACGCGGGCGTGCCGCTGACCTCCGCCGAGTCCGGCGAGGTGCACGTGATCGACGCCGCCGACTCCCGCACGGACTGGACGACCTCGGTGGCCGACGACGTCACCGTGGTGCTCCTCGGTGCGCCGGAGCAGCTGCGCAAGGCCCTGGGTGGCCTGCGCCGCGCGGGCCGCGACCCCCAGACGCCGGTCTGTCTCACCGAGCACGGCACCACCGTTGCCCAGCAGACCCTGGTCACGGTGCTGGACGGCGCGGAGGAGAGCCTGGCCGACCACACCAGCCGGTTCGGCGTCGTGGTCGTCGGCCGGGGCGTCGACCTGCGCGACGAGCTCAGCTGGTTCGAGACCAAGCCGTTGTTCGGCTGGAACGTCCTGGTGCCGCGCACCAAGGACCAGGCGACCGAGATGACGACCCGGATCGCCTCGCACGGCGGCACGTCCCAGGTGGTCCCGACCATCAGCGTCGAACCGCCGCGCACCCCGCAGCAGATGGACCGCGCGATCCGCGGCCTGGTCACCGGTCGCTACGAGTGGGTCGGCTTCACCTCGGTGAACGCGGTCCGCGCGGTGCGTGAGAAGTTCACCGAGCTGGGCCTGGACGCCCGGGCGTTCGCCGGGCTCAAGGTCGCGGCCGTGGGCGGGGTCACCGCCGACGCCCTGCGCCAGTGGGGGATCGAGCCCGACCTGATCCCGACCACCGAGCAGTCCGCCCGCGGTCTGCTGGCCGACTGGCCGGAGTATGACGAGGTGCTCGACCCGATCAACCGGGTCTTCCTCCCGCGGGCCGACATCGCGACCGACACCCTGGTGGCCGGGCTGCTCGACATGGGCTGGGAGGTCGACGACGTCACGGCCTACCGGACGGTGCGCGCCTCGCCGCCGCCCGCGCCGGTGCGCGACGCGATCAAGGGCGGGCTGTTCGACGCGGTCTGCTTCACCAGCTCCTCGACGGTGCGCAACCTGGTCGGCATCGCCGGCAAGCCGCATCCGAACACCGTGGTCGCCTGCATCGGTCCGGCGACGGCCAAGACCGCCGAGGAGCACGGGCTCCGGGTCGACGTCGTGGCGTCGGAGCCCCGGGCCACCGTGCTCGTCGAGGCGCTCGCCGCCCACGCGGCGGAGTACGCCCTCGCTGCACGGCACGCCGGCGAGCCGGTCCGGCCCAGCCAGCGTCGCACCTCCGGACGGCGCGGCGCCGCCCGGGCCCGCGCGTGAGTGCCGAGGTCGCATCGCCTCGTGTGGCCGGCGGACCGGTGACAGGTCCGCACGAGCGGCCCCGCCGTCTCCGGACCACCCCGGCGATGCGGCGCCTCGTCGCGCAGACGAGGCTGTCCGCGGCCGACCTGGTGCTGCCCGTCTTCGTCCGCGAGGACATCTCCGAGCCGGCACCGATCTCCTCGATGCCCGGTGTCGTGCAGCACACCCGTGACTCGCTGAAGCGGGCCGCGCACGAGGCCGTCGAGGCGGGCGTCGGCGGGCTGATGCTCTTCGGGGTCCCCTCACCGGACCACAAGGACGCCGAAGGAACCTGGGGAACCCGGCCCGACGGCATACTCAACCTCGCCCTGGAGGACCTGCGCGGCGAGCTCGGCGACGCCACCGTGCTGATGGCCGACCTGTGCTTGGACGAGTTCACCGACCACGGCCACTGCGGGGTGCTCGACGACGAGGGACGCGTGGACAACGACGCCACGCTGGGGCGGTATGCCGACATGGCCCTCGCGCAGGCCGCTGCCGGGGCGCACGTGGTCGGGCCGTCCGGGATGATGGACGGGCAGGTCGCGGTGATCCGGGAGGCCCTGGACGGTGCAGGGCGCACTGACGTGGCGGTCCTGGCCTACACCGCCAAGTACGCCTCTGCCTACTACGGCCCGTTCCGGGAGGCGGTCGGGTCGAGCCTGCAGGGGGACCGCAAGACCTACCAGCAGGACCCTGCCAACGCGACCGAGTCGCTGCGCGAGCTCCGGCTGGATCTCGCCGAGGGAGCAGACCTGGTCATGGTCAAGCCCGCCCTGCCCTACCTCGACGTGCTGCGCCAGGTCGCCGACGTGTCGGACGTGCCGGTCGCGGCCTACCAGGTGTCGGGGGAGTACTCCCAACTCGAGGCGGCCGCCGAGCGCGGCTGGCTGGACCGCGACCGGGCGGTGCTGGAGACCCTCACCTCGATCCGCCGGGCGGGTGCCCAGGTGGTGCTGACCTACTACGCCGTGCACGCGGCCGGGCTGCTCGCCCGCTGACCGGAGCGGCGTCCAGAACGCCGAGTGCCCCGACTTTCGACGCTCTGCTGAGCTGGAGCGTCAAAAGTCGGGGCACTCGCGTGTGGCCGGCCCGGGATCGGGGCAGCGTGCGCCCGGTCGGGCTCAGGCCTGGGCGTCCTCGCCGGTCGGGACGATCAGCTCGACGTCCAGGTGCAGCTTGACCTTCTCGGAGACGAGCACGCCGCCGCCCTCGACGGCGACGTTCCAGGTCAGGTCCCAGTCCTTGCGGTGGACCTCGGCAGTGGCCTCGAAGCCGGCCCGGGTGCCGCCCCACGGGTCGGGGGAGACGCCGTTGAACTCCAGGTCGAAGGTCACCGGGCGGGTGTTGCCCTTGATGGTCAGGTCGCCGGTCATCGAGGACTCGGTGATCTCGGTGGAGGTGAAGGTCATCGTCGGGTGGTGCTCCACGTCGAAGAAGTCCGAGGTGCGCAGGTGGTTGTCACGGTCGTCGTTGCGCGTGTCGACGGAGTTGAGCTGGACCTCGGCGGTGACCTTGCTGTCGGCGAGGGTCTCACCGACGACGACGTCCGCGGTGAACTCGGAGAAGGTGCCACGGACCTTGGCCACCATCATGTGACGGGCGGTGAAGCCGATCTCGGTGTGCGTCGGGTCGACGGCGTAGTTGCCCGGGGCCAGGCTGTTGAAGACGGTCATGGGTGCTCCTGTGGGTTGCGGGGGTGCAATCTGGACTGACGGGTATAACAGTTGACCATTCAACCATATTCCGAGTCGCTACGATCGGACCGGACGATCTTCTCTAAGCCCAGCACATCGACGGCCTGTGTGCCAGTGCGGAAAGGTGCGTTGATGGCGCAAGATGCCACTCCGCCGGCGGTCGACCGCGTCCGCGGACAGGGCGCCGACGACCAGGCCCAGGGCGCCGACGGCCAGGTCCGGTGGCTGACCCCGGACGAGCAGGTTGCGTGGCGGGCCTACCTGCGCGGGTCGCGCCTGATCGCGACGGCGCTGGACGAGGGCCTGACCCAGCACGGCACCCGGCTGACCGAGTACGAGATCCTCTCGATGCTCTCCGAGGCGCCCGGGGGACGGCTGCGGATGTCCGCGCTCGCCCAGCTCGTCGTGCAGTCGCGGAGCCGGCTCACCCACACCGCCACCCGCCTGGAGCGGCTCGGGTGGGTGCAGCGGCGCGCGGTCCGTGAGGACCGACGTGGGGTCGAGCTGAGCCTGACGCCCGCCGGCCGCGCGGTCCTGGAGCGTCTGTCCGAGGTGCATGTGAGCGACGTGCGCCGGGTGCTGCTGGATCGCCTGACCCCGGAGGAGTTCACCGCCCTGGGACGAGCCATGGCGCGCATCGTCGAGGCCAACGACGTCAGTGAGGAAGAGTGCTGAACACCCCCTACCCGCACGACGCCCCCGAGTCCGCCACCCTGCTCGAACGCGCCCGCGCCGTGATCCCGGGCGGGGTCAACTCACCGGTCCGCGCCTTCCGCTCGGTCGGCGGCACGCCCCGCTTCATGCGCTCGGCCACCGGGCCGTGGCTCACCGACGCCGACGGTCGCCGCTATGTCGACCTGGTCGGCAGCTGGGGCCCGATGATCCTCGGCCACGCCCACCCCGAGGTGCTGGAGGCCGTGCGCTCCACGGCCGCGGCCGGGTTCAGCTTCGGCACGCCCAGCGAGCACGAGGTGGCCCTGACCGAGGAGATCGTCTCCCGGGTCGAGCCCGTGGAGCGGGTGCGCCTGGTCAACTCCGGCACCGAGGCCACGATGAGCGCGATCCGCCTGGCTCGCGGCTTCACCGGCCGCAGCGTCATCGTCAAGTTCGCCGGCTGCTACCACGGCCACGTCGACTCCCTGCTGGCCTCGGCCGGGTCGGGCCTGGCCACGTTCGCGCTGCCCGACTCGGCCGGCGTGCCGGCGAGCAGCGCCGCCGAGACCATCGTGCTGCCCTACAACGACGTGCCCGCGCTGGAGGCCGCCTTCGCCGAACGCGGGGCCGAGATCGCGGCCGTCATCACCGAGGCCTGCCCCGGCAACATGGGGGTGGTTCCGCCGCTGCCCGGCTACACCGAGGCGCTGCGCCGGGTGACCCGCGCGCACGGTGCCCTGCTCATCTCCGACGAGGTGATGACCGGGTTCCGCTGCAGCCGGGCCGGGTGGTTCGGGCTGGAGGGACCGTATGCCGAGGGCTCGCCCGACCTCTTCACCTTCGGCAAGGTGATGGGCGGGGGCTTCCCCACGGCCGCCTTCGGCGGCCGCGCCGACGTGATGGCGCTGCTGGCGCCGGAGGGGCCGGTCTACCAGGCGGGGACGCTCTCGGGGAACCCGGTCGCCAGCGCGGCGGGCCTGACCACCCTGCGGCTATGCACCCCCGAGGTCTACCAGCGGCTCGACGAGGTGGCGCACACCATCGCCGAGGCTGTCGCCGCCGAGCTCACCCGCGCCGGAGTCGCCCACCGGATCCAGTGGGCCGGTTCGATGTTCAGCGTCTTCCTCCGTGAGGGCGAGGTGCACGACTACGCCGACGCGCAGGCGCAGGACAGCGCGGCGTTCGGGCGCTTCTTCCACGGGATGCTGCGCCGCGGCGTGCACCTGCCGCCGAGCTCGTTCGAGACCTGGTTCGTCTCCGCGGCCATCGACGAGGAGGCCGTCGGCGTCGTCCTCGAAGCGCTCCCGGGGGCCGTCACCGAGCTGGTCGGCGACCCGGCGCACGGGTGAGGTTCCTGCCAGGAACGCATGGGACAATCGCCGGCATGACCTCCCCCCTCCGCACGCTCGTGCACGTGGTGCGCCACGGCGAGGTCGACAACCCCGAACGCGTCCTCTACGGACGGATGGCCGGCTACCGCCTGTCCCCCCTGGGGGAGCAGATGGCCGAGCGGGTCGCGGACTCCATGGCCGGGCGCGACGTCGTGCACCTGGTGGCCTCGCCGCTGGAGCGCGCGCAGCAGACCGCCGCCCCCATCGGGCGGATCCTGGGCCTCGAGGTCGGCACCGACGAGCGGCTGATCGAGGCGGGCAACACCTTCGAGGGGACGACCGTGGGCGCCGACCCGCGCCAGCTGCTTCGCTGGGAGAACCTGCGCCGCCTGAGCAACCCCACCACACCCTCCTGGGGCGAGCCCTACCGCGACATCGCCACCCGGATGCTTGCGGCCGTCGACGCGGCCCGTCGCGCCGCCCGCGGGCACGAGGCGGTGCTGGTCAGCCACCAGCTGCCGATCGAGACGCTGCGCCGCACCATCGAGGGGCGCCGCCTCTGGCACAACCCCCGCGCCCGGCAGTGCACCCTCGCGTCGGTCACCACGATCACCTACCTCGGCGACGACCCGGTGGAGCTCGACTACGCCGAGCCGGCTGGCGACCTGCTGCCCGGCCTCGCGCCCGGGGCGGGCACGTGAGGGCCCGGCGCGGCTCCGGGCGCACGGTCGGCACCACCTCACCTCGCATGGCCGGCGCCGCGCTGCTGCTGGGCGCCGCCCTGGTGCTCACGGGGTGCGGTGACGACGCCAACACGGTCAGCGGCCAGGCGCGCGACGGCAGCCAGAAGGGCTACGTCTCCGGCGACGGCACGGTCGAGCAGCTGTCCCCCGACGAGCGCACGGTCACCATCGAGCTGACCGGGCAGGCGATGGCCGGCACCGACCCGGACACCGGCGAGGTGCAGCTCGAGCCGTGGTCATCCGTCGACGCGCGCGGTGAGGTGCTGGTGATCAACGTCTGGGGCTCCTGGTGCGGGCCCTGCGTGGAGGAGGTCCCGGACCTGAAGGCGGCGCACGCCCACTTCGAGGAGACCGGTGACCCCGTCCGCTTCGTCGGCGTGAACGACCGCGACTCGGCCTCGGCGGCCCTGGCCTTCGAGCAGCGCCACGGGATGCCCTACCCCTCCCTCGTCGACGACGGTGGACAGACCCTGCTCCAGCTGCAGGGGATGGCCAACCCGCGACCGACGACCCTGGTGATCGACCGGGAGGGCCGCCTCGCCGCGCGGGTGGCCGGCCAGGTCGACGACGCCACCCTGCAGGGGCTGGTCGAGGACGTGCTCGCTTCGTGACCGACCTGGTGCTGAGCGGCCCGCTGGTCGCGGCGCTCGCCGTCGCGGCGCTCGCCGGGCTGGTGAGCTTCGCCTCACCGTGCGTGCTGCCGCTGGTCCCGGGCTTCCTGGGCTACCTCGGGGGGATGTCCCCCGAGGCCGAGGAGCGCGCCGGACGGGGCCGTCTCGTCCTCGGGGCGATGCTGTTCGTCACCGGGTTCTCCGCAGTCTTCATCACGATGAGCGTCGTGGTCTCGGGCCTGGCCCTGACCCTGCAGGAGCACCAGGACCTGTTGCTGCGCCTCGGCGGGGCCGTGGTCATCGCGCTCGGCCTCGTGATGCTGCTGCAGCCCACCGGCTCGCTGGCGCCGCGCTGGCGGCCGGCCGCCGGCCTGCTGGGCGCTCCGTTGCTGGGCGTGGTCTTCGGGCTGGGCTTCACCGCCTGCACCGGTCCGGCGCTGACCGCGATCCAGACCCTCGGAGCGTCGCTGTCCCCTGACCAGGCCACCATCACCCGGGGCATCGTGCTCTCGATCGCCTACTGCCTCGGTCTGGGCCTCCCGTTCGTCCTGGTGGCCGCCGGCCTCGGCTGGGTCACCCGGTTCTCCCGCTGGCTGCGCGACCACCACCGCGCCATCTCGGCGGTCGGCGGGGCGCTGCTCGTCGCGCTCGGTCTCCTCATGGTGACCGGGGTGTGGGACGGGCTGACCGCCTGGATCCAGGCGCGCCTGGTCAACGGCTTCGAGACGGTGCTGTGATGACGCAGACCCAGAAGCCTCGATCGGCGAAGCCGCCGGCCCGCGAGCCGATCACCCAGCCCCGGCTCGGCCTGGTCGGCTGGCTGCGCTGGATGTGGCGCCAGCTGACCAGCATGCGCACCGCGCTGATGCTCCTGATGCTCCTCGCTGTCGCCGCGGTCCCGGGGTCGATCTGGCCGCAGCGCAGCGTCGACCCGGTGCGGGTCAACGAGTACCTCCGGGAGAACCCCACCACCGGTGAGTGGCTGGACCGGTTCGGCTTCTTCGACGTCTACTCCTCGCCGTGGTTCGCCGCGATCTACCTGCTGCTGATGATCTCCCTCATCGGCTGCATCGTGCCCCGCGCCGGCCAGCACTGGCGCACGCTGCGGGCCCAGCCGCCCCGGGCGCCGCGCAACCTGCACCGGCTCGAGGCGCACGTCACCACCGAGATTGCGGCTCCTCCCGAGGTCGTGCTCGACGCGGCCCGTCAGGTGATCGGGCGCCGCCGACTCCGGGTCCGGCCCACGGAGGAGGGACGGGAGCTGGAGATCGCCGCGGAGGGCGGCTACCTCCGGGAAACGGGCAACCTGGTCTTCCACATCTCGCTGCTCGCGGTCATCGTCTCGGTCGCCGTCGGGCACCTGTGGGGCTGGCGCGGGGAGGTCATCCTGCCCGAGGGCGAGACCTTCACCAGCCAGGCCGCCCGCTTCGACACGCTCGAGGCCGGGCCGTGGGTCGACGAGAACACCATCCAGCCGTTCTCGCTGCGCCTGGAGCGGCTGGACGTGGCCTTCGAGACCGAGGCCGGCGGCGCCCAGTTCGGCGCCCCCCGGCTGTTCGAGGGGCAGGTCACCACGACCGACGCGCCGGGCGCCCCCGAGCAGCGGCAGGTCCTCGGGGTCAACAACCCGCTGCACTTCGGCAGCACCTCGGTCTTCCTGCTCGGGAACGGCTACGCCCCCGTAGTGACCGTGACCGACGCCGACGGCCGGTCGCTGGGCACGTTCACCGCCCCGTTCCTGCCCCAGGACGACACCTACACCTCCACCGGCGCGATCAAGGTGCCGGCCGCGGACCCGCAGCTCGGCTTCTACGGCGCCTTCCTACCGACCTTCGGCGGGTTCGACGAGTCCCAGGGGCCGATCTCCACCTTCCCCGACCTGGTCGACCCCCGCCTGGCGCTCGGGGTCTACGAGGGCACGCTCTTCCCGGGCGGGCGGGCGCAGTCGGTCTACACCCTGGACACCGCGCAGATGGAGCAGGTCACCACCGACGACGGGGACGCCTCCCGCATCCTCCTCGCACCGGGGGAGACGATCGACCTACCCGGCGACCGCGGCACGGTGAGCTTCGACGGCGTGGTCCGGTGGGGCGGCCTGGTCGTGCGGCACGACCCCGGCCGGCTGCCGGTGCTGCTCAGCTCGATCGTGCTGCTGGGCGGGCTCATCGCGATGCTCACGGTCAAGCGACGCCGCGTCTTCGTCCGGCTCACCGACGCCGGCGCGGCGGCCACCAGCGCTACGACCACCGGCGCGACGCACCCCGACTCCGGTGAGGCGACCACCGGTCGGGGTGAGCGCGGCGTGGACCCGACCACGCGGCATACTGGACTGACGGTCGCGGGCCTGGCCAAGGGCTCCGACCCGCAGCTCCAGGCCTACCTGGACGCCCTCGTGGAGGAGATCTCCGCGGAAGCACGGACGAAGGACGACGCATGACCGACCAGACCCTCGCACAGGCCTCCGACATCGCGGTCTGGGCCACGATGGTGGTCCTGACCCTGGCGATGCTCGCCTTCGCGGCCCACCTCGCCGTGACCGGGACCCGGGTCCGGGACCGCTCCTCCGACGCCACCGCCGAGGGGAGCGCCGGGAGCGTGGCGTCGGAGGGTTCGGCGGACGACGCCGGGGCGGTGGCGGTCCTGGCGCCCGAGGAGGCCGAGCCGCCCGCGCCGTCCCGGCGCTGGGGGATCATCGGCCTGCAGCTGACCTGGCTGGCGACCTTCGGGCTCATCGCCGGGGTCGCGCTCCGGGGGCTGTCGGTGGGCCGCGCCCCGCTGGGCAACATGTACGAGTTCGCGACCGTCGCGGTGATGTTCACGCTCATCGTCTACTCGGCGTGGTCGCTGCGCCAGGACCGGTTGTGGCTGGGCCTGTTCATCACCCTGCCGGCGACCCTGATCCTGGCCGCGGCCAAGCTGTCGTGGTACACCGAGGCCTCCCAGCTGATGCCGTCGCTGAACTCGATCTGGCTGGTCATCCACGTCACGGTGGCGACCCTGTCGGTGGCGCTGTTCACCATCGGCTGCGCGCTGGCCCTGCTCTACCTGGCCAAGGACCGGGCTGAGGCCAAGGGTGAGGTGCCGAACTGGTTGGCCGCGCTGCCGAGCGCGCCGTCCCTGGAGCGGATCACCTACGGCCTGCACATCGTGGCCTTCCCGCTGTGGACCTTCACGCTGATCGCCGGGGCGATCTGGGCCGAGCAGGCCTGGGGCCGCTACTGGGGCTGGGACCCCAAGGAGGTGTGGACCTTCGTCATCTGGGTGGTCTACGCCGCCTACCTGCACGCCCGGGCCACCTCCGGCTGGACCGCGCGCAAGGCCACCTGGCTGGCCGTCGCCGGCTTCGGCTGCATCATCGTCAACTATGCCGTCGTCAACGTCTTCTTCGTCGGCTGGCACTCCTACTCGGGCCTGTGACCCGCATGCTCTTGGTGTCACCCGTCGCGTCCGTCGTCCCGAGCCGTATGCCGTGGGTCCTGGGGGCGGGACCGTGCTGAAGTACACCGTCTACCGGCTGGCCCTGTTCCTGGTCCTGTTCCTGGTGCTGATGCTGCTGCTGGACCCGATCTGGGCGGCGGTCATCGCCGCCCTCGTCTCGATGGTGGCCTCCTACTTCGTGCTGGCCGGTCCGCGCGAGGAGGCCGCCCGCAACATCGAGGCCTCGGTGCAGAAGTCGCGGGCCCGCCGGGCCGACAAGCTGGCCGACGAGCGCACCGACGAGGAGGCCGAGGACGAGGAGTTCGGCTGAGCGGGACTCTGCACGACGCGCCGAGGGGGATAGGCGAGCCGGGGAGGGCCCTCAGGCCGAGAGGGCCAGGCCGATCGTGAGCAGGGCGGCGTAGCCCAGCTGGTAGAGGCCGGTGCCGCCGATCACCGGCACCAGGTCGCGCCCGAGCGCCCCGCGCAGCACCGGACGGGCCGCGAGCGCGGCGAGCGGGGCTGAGGCCAGCGCGAGCAACGCCCAGGGGTGCACCAGGGCGGCGAGTGCGGCGGCGAGGAGCGGGACGGTGACCAGCACGGCATACAGCTGGCGGGTGCGGGCGTCGCCGAGGCGCACGGCCAGGGTCCGTTTCCCGGCGGTCGTGTCGCCGGGAATGTCGCGCAGGTTGTTGACGACCAGGATCGCGCAGGCGATCGCCCCGACGCCGACGGCGCCGGCCCAGGAGTCGAGGTCGAGGGCCTTGGCCTGGGTCCAGGTGGTGCCGAGCACGGCGACCAGGCCGAAGAAGACGAAGACCATCACCTCGCCCAGCCCGCGGTAGCCGTAGGGGTTGTCGCCGCCGGTGTAGCGCCACGCGGCCACGATCGCCAGCGCCCCGATCAGCAGCAGGACCCAGGTGGTGGAGAGGGCGACGAGCGCCAGGCCGCACAGGGCGGCAAAGCCGAACCAGAGGAAGGCCATGAGCTTGACGTTGGCGGGGTCGGCGAGCCCCTGGCCCACGAGCCGCAGCGGCCCGACCCGCACCTCGTCGCTGTCCGTGCCGCGGATCCCGTCGGAGTAGTCGTTGGCGTAGTTGACGCCGATCTGCAGCCCGACCGACACGAGCAGCGCGAGCAGGGCCAGGCCGAGGTCGGACTGGCCGAGCGCGTGGGCGGAGCCGGTGCCGACGGCGACGGGGGCCACGGCGGCAGGCAGGGTCCGGGGGCGCGCACCGGCGACCCACTGGGCGGAGGAGGCCACGGGTCAGATGCCCCGCAGGAAGTCGGGGTCGTCGTCCGGCCCGCGGGGCCCGCGGGGCTGGGGACGGGGCTGGAGTATGCCGCGTGGTCGGCCCGCGATCATCCAGCTGATCCCGCCGGCCAGGGGGACGAGGAGCGCGACCACGAGCCAGACCAGCTTGGGCAGCCCCCGCACCCGGTCCTCCTCCGTCTGCACGACGTCCACGACGCAGTAGACGGTGAAGGCCAGCACGGCCACGGACGCCACTACCCTCAGCACGGGTCTCCCTCCGGGGTCAGTTCACTGCGCGGAATCACGGTGAGGATCCATTGTGCCACTCCCACCTGCGCACATGGCCCTCAGCGCCACCCGGTCCGGCTTGCCGGATGCGAGCATCGGCAGGGCCGTCAGCCACACCACCTGACGGGGGAGGGCGTGGGCCGGCAGGGTGTCCCGCAGCCGGTCGCGGACCGCGCCCACGTCGCGCAGATCGTGCGCTGACTGCTCGCCCACGAGGACGGCCGCCACCCGCTCCCCCCACTCCGGGTCGGGGACGCCGAGGACCAGGACCTCGCGGACGCCCGGGAGCCGACCCAGCGCGTCCTCGAGAGGGCGCGGGGCGACCTTGAACCCGCCGGTGTTGATCATGTCGTCCGCCCGGCCGAGCAGCCGCAGCGTGCCGTCCCCGGAGAGCTCGCCGACGTCGTCGGTGCGGAACCAGCGCCGACCAGCGCCGTCGGACGTGAAGCGGTCCGCGGTGAGCGCGGGGTCGCCGACGTAGCCGTCGGCCAGGACCGGGCCCCCGAGATGCACTCGGCCCTCCTCGAGACGGACACCGACCCCGTCCAGGGGCGTGCCGTCATACACGCAGCCGCCCGAGGTCTCGGTCATGCCGTAGGTGCGGTGAAGGCGGACCCCGGCGGCCTCTGCGCGCTGCCCGAGGGGCGCCGGGAGGGCCGCGCCGCCGACCAGCACGGCGCTGAAGCCGCTCAGGGCGGCGGTCCCGCGGGGGTCCTCGATGAGGCGGAGGAGTTGGGTCGGGACGAGGGAGACCAGCCGTGGACCGTCGGGGGCCAGCCGGTCGGCGGCGGCGACGAAGCCCTCGACGGTGAAGGGTCCCTCGGCGCGGGCGGGGACCGTGCCGGCCACCACCGAACGAGCCACGACCTGCCAGCCGGCGACGTGGTCGGGAGGGAGCGCCAACAGCCAGTGACCGTGACCGCCGACCCGCTGGGCGGTCGCCTCGGCCGAGGCGCGCAGCGCGGTGGCGGACAGGGCCACGCTCTTGGGGTGACCGGTGGACCCGGAGGTGGTCAGCACCACCCCTGCCCCGTCGAGCGCGCGCCGGGCGGCACGCACCACCTCCTCGGTGGTGGACCCGGGGCCCGGGGGAGTGACGGGGCGCTGCACGGGGCCAGCGTACGCACCCCGGACAGCAGTGAGCCGGACCCCCTGCGGGGTCCGGCTCACCGGTGGTATGTCGTGTGGCGGCTGTCGCTCAGAAGCTGGCGTTCATGTCGACGAACCACTCGCCGTCGATCTTCTTCAGCGTGATGACTTTCTCGCCCATGCCGGCGCCGAAGAGCTCGGAGAAGTGGGTCTTGTTGACGATGGCGGTGTCGCCGTCCACGTCCGCGCCGCTGATCTGCATCGACTCGATGATGCCCGCGGTCTCGGCGTCGAACATCTCGGTCGCCAGGCTCGGGAAGGTGGCGACGCAGATCGGGTAGTCGGTCTCGTCGTCGCGCATCGGGCCCTCGCTGTCGAGGTCCAGCATCATGTCGCAGACGGCCTCCTCACCGTTCACGAACGCGACCAGCCACTCCTTGGTGCGGTCCGCCGCGGCCTGGCCCTCGGCGCCGGAGTCGCCGCCGGCGTCCTCGGAGGTCTCCTCCTCGGTGGGCTCCTCGGTGGCGGTCTCCTCCTCCGTGGGCTCCTCGGTCGTGGGCTCCTCGGTGGCGGTCTCCTCCTCCGTGGTGGGCTCCTCGGTGGCGGTCTCCTCCTCCGTGGTGGGCTCCTCGGTGGTGGTCTCCTCCTCGGTCGTCTGCGCCTCGGTGGTGGGAGCGTCCTCCACCGTGGGCTCGTCGCCGCCACAGGCGGACAGCAGCAGGACCGGGACCGCCAGGGCGGCAACAAGTGAACGTCGCATGAGTTGGGTTCCTCCCCTAAAGTTCGAAAGTCTCACCCGGATTGTCCCACGGTCGTGGGGCCTTGCCTAAATCCGGATCGGTGCTCTGACCTCGCGACCTGCGGCTTCGTTCCGTGGGTTTGGTCACAGATTGGCAAGTGTTCGGAGTGAGGAGTGCCGGGTGAAGCGCATTCCGATCAGTGGCTCGATGTCGTCGGGCACGTCCACCCGTACTGCGGCCAAGGCACAGATCAGAAGTACCAGGGGAACGGGCCCCACTGCGGGTCGCGCCGCTCCAGGAAGGCGTCGCGCCCCTCGACGGCCTCGTCGGTCATGTAGGCCAGACGTGTCGCCTCCCCGGCGAAGACCTGCTGGCCCATCAGACCGTCGTCGATCTGGTTGAAGGCGAACTTCAGCATCCGCTGCGCGGTCGGGGACTTGCTCATGATCTCCCGGGCGACGACCAGGGACTCCCGCTCCAGCTCCGCGTGGTCGACGACGAGGTTGACCGCGCCCATGTCGTGCATCTGCTCCGCGTCGTAGGTGCGGCCGAGGAAGAAGATCTCCCGGGCGAACTTCTGGCCCACCATGCGCGCCAGGTAGGCGGACCCGTAGCCGGCGTCGAAACTGCCGACATCGGCGTCGGTCTGCTTGAAGCGCGCGTGTTCGCGCGAGGCGATCGTCAGGTCGCAGACGACGTGGAGCGAGTGCCCGCCCCCGGCGGCCCAGCCGTTGACGACGGCGATGACGACCTTGGGCATCGTGCGGATCAACCGCTGCACCTCCAGGATGTGCAGTCGGCCGCCTGCCGCCTTGACCCGCGCCTGGTCGACGGTGTCCGCGGTCTCGCCCTCGGCATACTGATAGCCCGAACGCCCCCGGATCCGCTGGTCGCCACCGGAGCAGAACGCGTGCCCGCCGTCCTTGGGGCTCGGGCCGTTGCCGGTGAGCAGCACGACGCCGACGTCCGGGGTCATCCGGGCGTGATCCAGCGCCCGGTAGAGCTCGTCGACCGTGTGCGGCCGGAAGGCGTTGCGCACCTCGGGGCGGTCGAACGCGATCCGCACCGCACCGACCTCCCTCGCGCGGTGGTAGGTGATGTCGGTGAAGTCGAAGCCCTCCACGACCTCCCACTGCGACGGGTCGAACGGGTTGGCTGACTGGGTGCTCTGCTCGCTCACGCCGCTCAGGTTAGCCAGGGCGGAGGGACGGCGGGCACCTGGCTCGGGTCACGGCCTCGTCACCTCCTCACTGGTCGCGGCTGGACAGCACGCAGAACTCGTTGCCCTCAGGGTCGGCGAGGACGGTCCACGTGGCCATGTCGGGCTGCCCCACGTCGAGCTGCGTCGCGCCGAGGTCGAGGAGTCGCTGGATCTCGGCGTCCCGGTCCTGGCTGGAGTGCGGGGCCAGGTCGAGGTGCAGGCGGTTCTTGACCTGCTTACCCTCCGGGACGGGGACGAAGACCAGCCCCTGGCCGCGCCGCATCCACGTGTCGAGGTCCGCGACCGGCCCGCCCTCCTCCAGCGCGTGCCGGGGGACCAGCACCAGTTCCTCGTCGGTGTCGAAGGCGACGGTCCAGTCCAGGACCTCCGCCCACCATCGACCCTGGGCCCTGTGGTCGGTGCAGTCGATCACTGTCGTGTACCACTTGAGTGCCATGCCCTCCACCCTGCCCGGGACCACCGACACTCGCCCGCGCTCGCGGGTCCTACGCTGAAGCGGTGACCCCCGACCTGCCCGAGCTGCTCGCCTCCGCGGTCCCGGTGGGCCTGCCGATGCGGGTCCGGTTCCGCGGGGTCGACGTGCGCGAGACGGTCCTGTTCCGCGGCCCCGCGGGCTGGGGCGAGTTCGGCCCCTTCCCGGAGTATGACGACGCGGAGGCCTCCCGGTGGCTCGCCGCAGGCCTGGCGTCGGCCTGGGGGGCCTGGCCCGAGCCGGTGCGGGACGCGGTCGAGATCAACGCCACGGTGCCCGCCGTCGGGCCCGACCGGGTCGCCGACGTGCTCGCCGGCTTCGACGGCTGCCGCACGGTCAAGGTGAAGGTCGCCGAGCGCGGGCAGACCCTTGACAACGACGTCGCGCGGGTCGCGGAGGTGCGTGCCCTGCTGGGGACCGCGGTGAACGTCCGGGTCGACGCGAACGCCGCCTGGACCGTGGACCAGGCGAGGGAGGCGCTGACCCGGCTGTCCGCCTACGACCTGCAGTACGCCGAGCAGCCGTGCGCCGAGGTCCACGAGCTGGCCGAGCTGCGCCTCCTCCTGGCGCAGCACGGGGTGGACGTGCCGATCGCGGCCGACGAGTCCGTGCGCCGTGCCGAGGACCCGGTCCGCGTCGCCCGGGAGGGCGCCGCCGACCTCGTCGTCGTCAAGGTCGCGCCGCTGGGCGGGGTGGACGCGGCCCTGCGGATCGTGGCCGAGTGCGGCCTGCCGGCCGTCGTCTCCAGCGCGCTGGACACCTCCGTCGGGATCGCCGCCGGAGTGGCGCTCGCCGCGGCGCTGCCCGAGCTGGACCACGCCTGTGGCCTGGGCACCGTCGGCCTGCTCGCGGCCGACGTGGCCGAGCACCCGCTCGTCCCGGTGAACGGCCGGATCACGGTCGCCGACGCCCGCGCGGTGGTCTCGGCCGCCGAGCAGCCCGGCCTCGCCGGGCACGAGCTGACGGGCGAGCGCCGCGCCTGGTGGCTGCAGCGCCTGACCCGCTGCCACGCCCTCCTCTGAGAATTCACGTCACGGAAACGCACGACATACTCCCGAAACATTCTTGCCCCGACGGTGAAACACCTCCGGCGCAGACTCCCCGCATGACGCGACTCCCTGGCGCGTCCCGGAACCTGCTGGAGGCACAACATGGAACTGACAGCGACAGACGTCTGGGTGATGACGTCGGCGGCGCTCGTGCTGCTGATGACTCCTGGGCTGGCGTTCTTCTACGGCGGTATGGCGCGGGCCAAGGCGGCCCTGAACATGATGATGATGAGCTTCGTCTCGATCGGGCTGGTCGGGGTGGTGTGGGTGCTGTGGGGCTACGGGATGTCCTCGGCCCCCGGCTTCCTGGGCGGGCTGGTCGGCAACCCGGCCGCCGACTTCGGGCTGAGCGAGCATGTCGGGACCGGTGACCTGATCGGGATCGGCTTCGGCGCCACCTTCGCGATCATCACGGTCGCCCTCATCTCCGGCGCGGTCGCCGACCGCACCCGGTTCAGCGCGTGGACCGTCTTCGTCCCGATCTGGGTCACGCTGGTCTACTGCCCGCTCGCCTACATGGTCTGGGGCGGCGGCTTGCTCTCCGCCGACGGCGCCATCGGGCGGACGTTCGGCGAGGCGATCGACTTCGCCGGCGGCACCGTGGTCCACATCAACGCGGGCGTGGCCGCGCTCGTCCTGGTCTACGTCCTCGGCCGGCGCGCCGGCTGGAGCAAGGGCTTCCACCGCCCGCACAACGTGCCGCTGGTGATGATCGGCGCCGCCCTGCTGTGGTTCGGCTGGTTCGGCTTCAACGGCGGTGCGGCGGGCTCGGCCGAGGAGGCCGGCCTGATCTGGGTCAACACGATGGCAGCCCCGGCCGCGGCGATGCTCGGCTGGATGCTCGTGGAGCGGATCCGCGACGGTCGCCCGACCTCGCTCGGTGCCGCCTCCGGTGTCGTCGCCGGCCTGGTCGCGATCACCCCGGCCTGCGCCGCGCTCAGCCCGGTGGGCTCGCTCGCCCTCGGCCTGGTCGCCGGTGCCGGTGCCGCGATGGCGATCGGCCTGAAGTACCGCTTCGGCTACGACGACGCGCTCGACGTCGTGGGCGTCCACCTGGTCGCCGGCCTGATCGGCACCGTCGGCATCGGCTTCCTGGCCCTGCCGGTCGACGGCGAGGGCGGCGGCCTCTTCTACGGCGGAGGCTTCGACCAGCTCATCGCTCAGGTGGTGGCGGCCGTGTTCACGATGGCCTTCACCGGCGTGCTGACCCTGGTGATCGCCCTGGCCATCGCCAAGACCATCGGCTTCCGGGTCTCGGCGGAGGACGAGGAGCGCGGCGTCGACCTCTCCGAGCACGCCGAGCTGGCCTACGAGTTCGGCCCCCTGGGCGGCCTCAGCGCCGACGGCGACCGTGCGGTCTCCAAGGACGAGGTCGTCGAGGAGGGCGCCATCGAGGAGGACAGGGAGACGGCCGGCGTCTGACGCGAGTCGCGCCGGGGGAGCGGCCGGCCCCGCGAGCCCCCCAAGGATGTGGTCGGCGGCGTGAGGGTCGCCGGTCCCAGGGTCGAGACGCGACGTGTAGCCCGCCCCGACCCGCCACACAGCGAAGCCCCGCATCAGCTGATGCGGGGCTTCGTTGGTCGTATGCCGCGTGGTCCCCTCGCGTGGGCGGGCCCGGCCGCCGCAGCGTGGTCGCTGTCCTACCCGGAGACCCCGGCGCAGCTGCGGTGCTGCAGCCCCAGAGCCTCCAGATCGAGGCTGCCCGAGGTAGTTCGGTCGGTGCCGTAGGCCGCGCTAATCGTGTCGGCGTCCGCCGCGCGCAGCGCCCCGGCCCGGTCCCCGGTGAGGTGCGCCCGCTCCCGGACCCGCTGCAGGGACCGCTCCCACGCGTCCCGGTCAGGCGCCCCGGAAGCATCGACGGCCTCGAGGTCCTCCACCGTGCGCTCCCACTCCTGGTGCACCCGCTCCACCGCGTCGACGGTCTCCTCGGAGACCTCCGCGGGGTCACCCTCGCTGAAGACGGTGAGGAAGATGTCGAAGTCCGCCTCTGCGTCGGTCCGGAAGCCGGTGGTCGACCGACGGTTGCTGATGTGCGTGCAGGCTGTCGTCGCCGCACGGACGAATTCCTCCGATCCCTCCTCGACCGTGGTGGGCAGGTAGATCCACTCGCAGTCCGTAGAGCGCAGGTCCAACGCGTCCAACGCGTCCACCGGTGGGTCCTGCGTGCCGTCGTCGGTGAGGAAGTCCTGGCTGATCTGCTCCCAGTCGCCGGTCTGCAGCACAGCGAGGCGGTGGCGCAGGATCTCCAGCTCCCCCTCGCTGCCGGTGACGATCTGCTCCCACTGCGTCTGCTCGGTCTCGTCGCCCGAGGAGAGCTCCGCGAGGGCATCCCGGATGCCGGCGTGCCGGTCGATCCCCGCCTGCAGCGTGTCCGCCCACTCCGCGATCTGCTCGGGGGAGGGTTCCTCGTCGGTCTGGATGGCTCGGATGACGTCGATGCCACGGTCGGTGAACACAGGCGACGCGGCGTCGGCGACGACGAGATGATCGTTGGCCACCTCGGTGCAGAGGCTGGCGGCCCGACTCCGGAAGTCGGCGTCATCGTCGCTGCCGCAGGCACTCAGACCGCCGGCCGCGAGGGCGAGGGCGAGAGTCGCTGTCACTCGTCGGGTCACGGCCCTGGTTCTACCGTGCCGGCGCGCGCTGTGCCCAACCGGGTGGCGTGAGGTGGTCATGCCGCACTGACGCAGCGACACAGGGTGCGGGTTCCCTGGCACGACGAAGCCCCGCACCTGCTGGTGCGGGGCCTCGTTGGTCGTATGCCGTGTGGTCCCCTCGCGTGGGCGGGCGGGACCGGTCACGGGGTCAGGTCACGGACGGGCGTCCGCGGCCTCGATCAGGGTCAGCAGCGTGGTCCGCAGCTGGGCCCTGTCCTCGGCGCTGAGCGCCTCGAGGAGCTGCTCGGACGGCGCGCGTCGCGCGGCCCGGAGCTCCTTGGCGACCTCGCGGCCGCGGTCGGTGAGACCGACCAGCACGGCCCGGCGGTCGTCCGGGTCGGGGGTGCGGGCCACCAGGCCCAGCTCCTCCAGCCCGTCGACGACCTCGGTCGCCGACCGCGGGGCGATCTGGAGCCACTCGGCGAGGGCTCCGAGGCGCAGGCCCGTGTAGACGGGCGGGAGGGCCTCTGCGGACTCGGCGTCCGCCGGTCCGCGGTGCCGGCGCCCGGTGGCGCGGGCGATCACCATGAGCGCGCGGGCCTGGTGCGGGGAGAGGCCCCAGGGGGCGGTCTCCACCGCGGAGCCGCGGCGCAGGCGGCGGGCCAGGTGCTGGATCAGCTCCAGCTCGGAGGCCTCGGGGTCGATGGGACGGAGCTCGGGGCGACCGCCCCGCCGGCCGTGGCCGCGCGGGCCGTGGCCCCGGGGGCCGTGGCCCCGGGGGCCGTGATGACCACGGTGGCCCCTCGGTCCGCCGTGGCCGCGACGACCGCGGCGCTCGCCGCGGCCTTCGGTCTCCGCCGTCGTCTCGGACGACTCCTCGCGGCCGGGGCCGCCGGTCGTCTCGTCGTGGTTGTCGTTGTGTTCTGAGTTCGTGTGGTGATGCATCTGTCGCATCCCTTCTGCGGGTCCGCGTCGAACGCTCGTGTTGCTGCGTGGGGACCATCGCAGGACCCACTCTAGCAGATTTGAGAGGTATACACAAATTGTGGTAACCTCAGTATCGACACAGACGTCCGGCCGGCATCGATGACCGGCCACCAGAACGAAAGGAGGGGTGCCCATGGAAGCCGCACACGACTTCGCACCCCGCTCGGGCGGAGGCCGCCGAGGCCACGCCCGAGGTGACGGGGCCCGCCCCGACCCCAAGGACAAGGCTCAGCTGGCTGCTCACCCGGTGAGCGCCTCCCGCGTCCTCGCACTCTTCCGCCCGCACCGGTTCACCCTGCTGACCGTGTTGGCGATCATCGTGACCAGCTCCGCCCTCGGACTGGCCACCCCCTTCCTCACCAAGGCCCTCGTCGACGACGCCATCCCGCGCCAGGACGTCCAGCTCCTGCTGGTCCTGGTCGCCGCCATGGTCGGCGTCGCCGCGGTCAACGCCGTGCTCGGCGTCGTGCAGACCTGGATGTCGACCACCGTCGGCCAGAAGATCATGCACAGCCTGCGCACCGACGTTTTCAGCAACCTGCAGAAGCAGTCGCTCTCCTTCTTCACCCGCACCCGCGGGGGAGAGGTCCAGTCGCGGCTGACCCACGACATCTCCGGCCTCCAGGGCGTGGTCACCTCGACCGCCACCAGCCTGGCCGGCAACATCGCCACGGTCGTCGGCACGCTCATCGCGATGGTCGCGCTCAGCTGGCAGCTCGCCCTGCTCTCCCTGATCGTCATCCCGCCTGCCGTCATCATCAGCCGCTCGGTCGCCAAGCTGCGCCGTGAGGCCACCGACAAGCGGCAGAAGGCACTTGCCGGCATGCACAGCCAGGTCGAGGAGTCGCTGTCGGTCAGCGGCGCCCGCCTCAGCAAGACCCTCGGGGCCGGCCCCGCGCTCGCCGAGCGCTTCTTCCGCGCCTCCGACGACCTGCTCGAGCTCGAGGTCGCCGCTCAGATCGCCGGCCGCTGGCGCACCGCCACGATGAGCATCATCTTCGCGGTCATCCCCGCGCTGATCTACCTCATCGCGGGGCTGCCCGTCACCTCCGACGGCATCACGATCGGCACCCTCGTCGCGTTCATCGCCCTGCAGGCCGGCATCTTCCGCCCGGTCATGGGGCTGCTGAACATCGGCGTCCAGGTCACCGCCTCGATGGCCCTGTTCAGCCGCATCTTCGAGTATCTCGACCTCACCGCCGAGGTCCCCGAGCCGGCGCAGCCGGCCGACTTCAACCCGGCGTATGCCGAGGGGCGAGTGGCTCTCGAGAAGGTGACCTTCCGTCATGCGGACGGGGACCGGGACGCCCTGCGGGAGGTGGACCTGACCGTCCCCGCCGGCACCCACGTGGCCATCGTCGGCCCGACCGGCTCGGGCAAGAGCACCCTGGCCGCACTGGTCAGCCGGCTCTACGACCCGACCACCGGGCGGGTGACGCTCGACGGCATCGACCTGCGCGAGCTGAGCTCCGAGCAGCGTGCGGCGGTCGTGGGGGTGGTCTCCCAGGAGACCTACCTGCTGCACGACACGGTGCGCGAGAACCTGCGGTTCGCCCGGCCGGACGCCACCGACGAGCAGATCGAGCAGGCGGCCCGCGCGGCCCAGATCCACGGGGTGATCGAGGCGCTGCCGCGGGGCTACGACACCATGGTCGGTGCCCGCGGCCACCGGTTCTCCGGTGGCGAGCAGCAGCGGCTGGCCCTGGCGAGGACACTGCTGCGCAACCCGCGCGTGCTGATCCTCGACGAGGCGACCAGCGCCCTCGACACCCGCACCGAGCTCGCCGTCCAGCGAGCGCTCGACGAGCTGGGGGAGGGGTGCACGGTCATCACGATCGCCCACCGCCTCTCGACGGTGCGCCACGCCGATCAGATCGTGGTGCTGGACCGCGGCGAGATCCAGGAGCGCGGCTCCCACGAGGAGCTCATGGCCGCTGACGGGGCGTATGCCGCGCTCGTGCGGGCCAGCGAGCGGGCCGACGAGGCCCTGCTCGAGGAGATGCTGGCCGCCTGAGCCGCGACACCCCGGGTCCGGCCGCCGAGCCGGAGCCCGGGCCATCATGATCACGATTCGAGAAGCGCGGGCGTGGACGGCGCCCCTAGCGTGGTCAACACCACGACAACGAGGAGGACTGACCATGGCCACGAAAGAGGACACCACCAAGCTCTCGGCCCAGGAGAAGGCCGCGCTGCGGGAGCGCACCCGGGAGCTGAAGGCCGCCAAGAAGGGCGCCGAGGCCGAGCAGGCCGTGCTCGATGCCATCGCGGCGCTGTCCGACGCGGAGCGCCCCATGATCGAGAAGGTCCACGCGCTCATCCGGAAGGCGGCCCCGGACCTGGCACCCAGGACCTGGTACGGCATGCCCGCCTACGCCGACAAGGACGGCAAGGTCATCTGCTTCATCAAGGCCGCCTCGAAGTTCGACGTGCGCTACGCCGAGCTCGGGTTCAACGAGCCGGCCAACCTGGACGACGGCAACATGTGGCCGACCGCCTACGCGCTGGTGAAGGTGACCAAGGCCGAGGAGAAGCGGATCGTCGAGCTGGTGCGGCAGGCCGCGAGCTGACGCGAGGCCGTCCCCCGCGGAACGCACGCCGTGAGCGCATAGCACTTTTGGTCGCGCGGAACATGTCGCATGCGACGTCTTCCGCGCGACCAAAATCGCTCTACGCAGACGAAGGGTCCCAGGACGTTGCGCGCAGGGCTCGGTGGCGCAGGGCCGCAACACCGCGATCGGTGGGGTCGTGGGCCCAACACCGCGTGCCCGATGGGAGAGGTGGGCGGGGGCGGACCTGCTTCGAGGCGGGAGTTCGGGCGGGGAGACGTTAGCCTAGGAGCACGTTTCCCCTGCAGGTATGACGCTAAGAGGTGCATGGTGCCCACGGGCAAGGTCAGGTTCTACGACGAGGAGAAGGGCTTCGGCTTCCTCTCCAGCGACGAGGGCGAGGACGTCTACGTCCACGCCAGCGTGCTGCCGGCGGGCGTCAAGACGCTCTCCCGCGGGGCCCGGGTGGAGTTCGACATCGCCCAGGGTCGCCGGGGTGACCAGGCGCTGCACGTGCGGCTGCTGGAGCCCGCGCCGTCGGTCAGCCGGTCGATGGCGCTGCGCGACCGCAAGCCCGCCGAGGAGATGGCCGTCGTCGTCGAGGACCTCATCAAGCTCCTGGACGACTCCTCCAACAGCCTGCGCCGCGGCCGCTACCCCGACAAGCGCCTCTCCGGCGCCCTGGCCAAGAGCCTGCGGGCCGTCGCCGACCAGTTCGAGGCGGGAGCCTGAGCATGGCGGCACCCAAGCGCGACGCGGTCCTGGCCGCGGCCGAGGAGGCCGCGCGCGAGGCTGCCGTCGCGATCGCCGAGCCGGGCACGGTGGGCGAGCACGTCGGCTTCGTCATGGACGAGGACCGCGTGGGGACGCACTACTTCGACTGCACCGCGGTGGCCTACCCGGGCTGGCGCTGGGCGGTCACCCTCACCCGACCGCCGCGCGGGCGTAAGGCCCTGCTGAGCGAGACGCACCTGGTCGCCGGCGACGACGCACTGCTGTCCCCGCCCTGGGTGCCGTATGCCGAGCGGCTGGCTCCCGGGGACGTCGGCCCGGGGGACGTCACGCCCCTGATCGACGACGACCCCTACCTCGAGGCGGGCTTCGAGGCCACGGGGGACGAGGACGTCGACCAGGTCGGCTTCGTCGAGCTCGGCCTGGGGCGCCCCCGGGTGCTCTCCGCCGAGGGGCGTGAGGCCGCGGCGCAGCGCTGGTACGACGGCTCCCACGGGCCGACTGCCGAGATCGCCCGGAAGGCGCCGGCGCACTGCAGCACCTGCGGCTACTTCGTGCCGATGGCCGGTGCCCTGCGGTCCGTCTTCGGGGTCTGCGCCAACGAGTGGTCGCCGAGCGATGGCGGGGTCGTCAGCCTGGACCACGGCTGCGGCGCCCACAGCGAGGTCGACATCCAGCGGCCCGAGCCGGAGGTCGTCGAGCCGCCCGTGCTGGACGACAACGTGCTGGAGATCGTCGAGAGCTGACCCGCCGCCGGCTACGCGTCGGCGGCGTTGCCGCGTCCCCGGGCCAGGTAGACGTGACCGATGACCCCGAGGGCGATCCCCGCCACCGGGATCCAGACCCACCAGTCCCGCTCACCCTCGCGCAGGACGGGCACGGCCAGGACGGCCACGAGCGCCAGCACCCACAGGCCGATGCCCCAGTGGACGACGCGGATGGTCCGTAGCGTGACCTCCGGCGCCTCGATGTCGGTGCCCGGGGGCTCTGCCGCCGGACGCTCTCCCACGGGAGGCGCGGACTCCCGGGACGGCAGGGGCGCGTCGGCCGGCGGTCGGGGATCCGCCGCACCGGCAGCCTGCGTGCCTGCGTCGTGTGCCATGTGCTAAATGTAGGCGCCATGACCGTCTCGGCCGAACCGGCGTCGCAAGAGTCTGCCCTCCACCGCTACTTCCAGATCGGCCGGCGCGGCTCGACACTGGGCCGGGAGGTGCGCGGTGGGATCGCGACCTTCTTCACGATGGTCTACATCGTCGTCCTCAACCCGCTGATCCTGACCAGCGTCCCGGACAGCACCGGGAACTACCTGGCCGGCGGCGACGTCGCCATGATCGCGGCGGCCACCGCCCTGATCGCCGGTGTGATGACCATCCTCATGGGAGTGGTCGCCAACTATCCGCTCGGCCTGGCGGCCGGGCTGGGTCTGAACGCCGTGGTGGCCTTCGGTGTCGCGGGCCTGCCCGGGATGACCTGGGCGGACGCCATGGGGCTCATCGTGCTGGAGGGCCTGATCATCCTGGTCCTGGTGCTCACCGGCTTCCGCGAGGCGGTCTTCCACGCCGTCCCGGCCCCGCTCAAGGTCGCCATCAGCGTCGGCATCGGCCTGTTCATCACCATCGTCGGGCTGGTCGATGCCGGGATCGTGCGCAAGCCCGCCGGTGGCCCGCCGGTCGAGCTCGGCGTCGGGGGCTCGCTCGCCGGCTGGCCGACGCTGGTCTTCGTGCTGGGCCTCGTCGCGATCATCGTGATGTACGCCAAGAAGATCCAGGGCGCCATCCTCTACGGCATCATCGGCGCCACCGTCCTCGCCGTGATCCTGGAGGCCGCCCTGGACATCGGCGGCCAGACCGACGAGACCGGTGCGGTCGTCAACCCCACCGGCTGGGGCCTGAACATCCCGGCGCTGCCCGACCAGATCGTCAACGTGCCCGACTTCGGCCTGCTCGGGCAGTTCAGCCTGCTCGGCTCCATCGAGCGCATCGGCGTCGTGACGGTGATCCTGCTCGTGTTCAGCCTGATGCTCGCCGACTTCTTCGACACGATGGGCACCATGGTGGCCGTCGGCGCCGAGGGCGACCTGCTCGACGAGGACGGCAACCCGCCCAACACCAACCGCATCCTGATCGTCGACTCCATCGCGGCGGCCGCCGGTGGCGCCGCCAGCGTCAGCAGCAACACGTCATACATCGAGTCGGCCGCGGGTGTCGGCGAGGGCGCGCGCACCGGGTTCGCCTCGGTCGTCACCGGCGCGCTCTTCCTCCTGGCGACCTTCCTCGCGCCGCTGGTGTCGATCGTCCCCTACGAGGCCGCCACCCCGGCGCTGGTCGTCGTCGGCTACCTGATGATGCGCCAGGTCAAGGAGATCAACTGGGACGACCTGGAGATCGCCTTCCCGGCCTTCCTCACCATCGTGCTCATGCCGTTCACCTACTCGATCACCGTGGGCATCGGCGCTGGCTTCCTGGCCTTCGTGCTGCTCAAGGTGGTGCGCGGCAAGGCACGGGCGGTCCACCCGCTGATGTGGCTGATCGCGGTGCTGTTCCTGGTCTACTTCACCCTCACCCCGATCCGGGAGCTGCTCGGCGTCTGAGCGCGTCGACCCCGCGCGCGAAGGATGCGTGCACCTGGAGGGATGGTTCACGGTCGGTTCGCGATCGGGCGTCAAGGATGCGTGCACGTGCATGGATGGGTCTCGCGCGGCGAGGGGCGGGTGCGGCAGCCCCAGGAATAGTTAGCCGAGGTAATGAGTTAGGCTAAGCAAAGCTCTCACCTGCGACTTCTAGGATCCTCCGTTGCCCGCCCCGGACCAGACTGACACCCAGCAGGCCGACACCGACTCTCGGCCGCACGGCACCGTACGCGACGGCACCGCACCCGCCGACAGTGCACGCGACGCCATTGCACCCGCCGACTCGCCGGACAGCACTGCCCGGCTCGCCCACGACCTGCGCATCGCCTGCATGCGCGTGTCCCGGCGCGTCCGCTTCGAGACCACCAGCACGATCGCACCGCACCAGCTGAGCGTCATCGTGCGACTGGCGCAGTCGTCATACTCCTCGGGGGAGCTCGCCGCGATCGAGCGGGTCAGCGCCCCCAGCATGAGCCGCACCGTCGGCGCCCTGGTCGAGCTGGGCCTGGTGGAGCGGGCCACGGACAGCGAGGACGGCCGCGTGGTGCGCCTCTCGCTCACCGACGAGGGGCGGCGCGTGCTGGATGAGCACCGGGTCCGCCGGGACGTCTGGATGATCGAGCGCCTCGACGGGCTCAGTGCGGACGAGCGGGACCTGCTGGCCCGGGCGAGCGAGCTGCTGAACCGGGTGTTCGATCAGTGAGCGCGATGTTCAGCTCGCTGGCGATCAAGAACTACCGCACCTACGCCGCGGGCGGCATCGTCTCCAACACCGGCACCTGGATGGGGCGGGTCGCCCAGGACTGGCTCGTGCTCACCGAGCTCACGAACAACTCCGCGAGCGCCCTGGGCATCGTCACCGGTCTGCAGTTCCTGCCGATGCTGCTGCTGGCCCCGGTGGCGGGGGCGGTCAGCGACCGGTTCCCCAAGCGCAAGGTCATGATCGTCACCCAGTCGTTCATGGCGCTCACCGCCCTGGCGATGGGTCTGCTCGTGCTGACGGACGTGGCCGTGTTATGGCACATCTACCTGCTCGCCTTCGTCCAGGGCTGCGCCGCCGCCGTCGACGGCCCGGCCCGCCAGGCCTTCGTCTCCGAGATGGTGCCGCCGACGCAGATCACCAACGCGGTGGGCCTGAACAGCGCCTCCTTCCACAGCGGCCGCCTCATGGGCCCGGCGCTGGCCGGCCTGCTGATCGCCTGGTTCGGCACCGGCCCGACCCTGCTCATCAACGCCGCCTCGTTCGTGGCGGTCATCGGGGCGCTCATGCTGATGGACGTCGATGAGCTCACGCCGGCCCCGGTCGCCAAGGGCAAGGGCCGGATCCGGGAGGGCCTCGCCTACGTCAAGCACCGCCCGGACATCATCCTGATCATGGCGCTGGTCTTCATCCACGGCACCTTCGGGATGAACTTCCAGCTCACCAACGCCCTCATGTCGACCGAGGCGTTCGGCAAGGGCGTCGAGGAGTACGGCATCGTGGGCTCGGTCATGGCGATCGGCTCGCTCGGCGGGGCGCTCCTGGCGGCCCGCCGGGAGAAGCCGCGGCTGCGCTACCTGCTCGGCGCGATGGGGCTCTTCTCCCTCTGCACCCTGTTCGTCGGGCTGGCGCCCAACTTCCTCTTCTACACCCTGATGCTCATCCCGACCGGCCTCAGCGCGCTGACCGTCATGGTCACCGCGAACTCGATGATCCAGCTGAGCGTCGCCCCCGAGGTCCGGGGCCGCGTGATGGCCCTCTACATGGCCGTCTTCATGGGTGGCACCCCCGTCGGATCACCGGTGATCGGCTGGATCGGGGAGACCTTCGGGGCCCGGTGGACCATCCTGATCGCCACCGTGACGTGCGGGATCGCGGTCGTTGTTGCGACCATCTACGTCATGCGCACCGACGACATCCGCGTCCGGCTCCAGCGGGAGCCCGGCAACTGGCTCGCCGTCCAGCGCGGCTCCACCGAGCCGCTGCCCGAGAAGGTCGCCTGATGACGCCGCGCTCCCGCCGGGCCATCGTGCTCGTGGCGCTCGCGCTGTTCTTCGCCGCCGCCGTCGTCGCGGCCGTGGTCAACTGAGGGCATGACGGGTTTCACCACACGACCGACCCTCACGGGCACCTTCGGGATGGTCTCCAGCACCCACTGGATCGCCTCCCAGACCGCCATGGCCATCCTCGAGCAGGGCGGCAACGCCTTCGACGCGGCCGTCGCGGGCGGCTTCGTCCTCCACCTGGTCGAGCCCCACCTCAACGGGCCCGGCGGCGACCTGCCCGCCATCATCACCACCGCGGACGACCCGGAGCCCCGGGTGCTCTGCGGGCAGGGGCCGGCACCGGCCGGCGCGACCGAGGCCCACTTCCGTGGCCTGGGGATGGACCGCGTCCCGGGCGCGGGACCGCTGGCCGCCGCGGTGCCGGGGGCCGTGGACGCCTGGCTCCTCCTGCTGCGCGACCACGGCAGTATGTCGCCCGCCCAGGTTCTCGCGCCCGCTCAGCACTACGCCCGGCACGGTCACCCGCTGGTCCCGCGGGTGGGTGCCACCGTCGCGGCCGTGCAGGACCTCTTCGAGTCCGACTGGACCACCTCGGCCGACCTCTGGCTGCGCGGCGGGCGCCCGCCCGGCCCCGGCGAGCTGTTCACCAACCCGGCCTGGGCCGACACCCTGGACCGGCTGGTCGCCGCGGCCGAGGGGGTGCGGGACCGTGAGGCCCAGGTCGAGGCGGTCCGTGCGGCCTGGTCGCAGGGCTTCGTCGCCGAGGCCGTCGACCGCTTCGCCGACCGGGCGTTCCGGCACTCCGACGGCACGGTGGCGCCCGGCGTGCTGACCGGTCAGGACCTGGCGGACTTCTCCGCCACCTGGGAGCCCGCGGTGCAGCGCGACTGGCAGGGGCACACGATCGCCAAGGCCGGTCCGTGGGGCCAGGGGCCTGCCCTGCTGCAGGTGCTCGGCATGCTCGACGCGCTCGGCGACCCGCCCGACCTCGAGTCCGCCGACGGCGTCCACGCGGTCGCCGAGGCGTGGAAGCTGGCGATGGCCGACCGCGAGGCCTGGTTCGGCGACTCCGGCGACGAGCCCGTCCCCCTCGACGACTTGCTCGACCAGGCGTACCTAGCCGACCGGGCGCAGCTGATCGCGGCCACCGCGGACCGCACCGTCCGCCCGGGTGCACCGGGCGGCCGGACACCCCGGACCGCGGCCCTCGCCGGGCTGACCGAGGTGGCCGGTTCCGCCCCGGGTGTCGGGGAGCCGACGGTGGTCCGCGACGAGCCGGCCGAGCCGGACGTCACCCCCGACGGCGTCACCCGCGGCGACACCTGCCATCTCGACGTCGTCGACCGCTGGGGCAACCTGGTCTCGGCCACGCCCAGCGGCGGGTGGCTGCAGAGCTCCCCGGTCATCCCCGAGCTGGGCTTCCCGCTGGGCAGCCGGCTGCAGATGATGTGGCTCGAGCAGGGGCTGCCCTCCTCGCTCCGTCCCGGCCGGAGACCGCGGACGACGCTGACCCCCACGCTGGTGCTCCGCGACGGCGTGCCGGTGCTGGCCTGCGGCTCACCGGGCGGCGACCAGCAGGACCAGTGGCAGTCGCTCTTCCTCGTCCGGCACCTGGGGCATGCTGCGACGCTGCAGGAGGCGATCGACGCCCCAGCCTTCCACACCACCAGCTTCCCCGGGTCCTTCGAGCCCCGGGTCGTCGAGCCGGGCGTCCTGGTCATCGAGGACCGCTACCCGGAGGCGGTGCGCGCCGCGCTGCGCGCCCGCGGCCACGAGGTCCTCGAGCAGGGGCCCTGGACGCTGGGCCGGATGTGCGCGGTCGGCCGCGACCCCGGCACCGGGCTGCTGAGCGCCGGCGCCAACCCGCGCGGCATGCAGGGCTACGCCGTCGGGCGCTGACCACGCCCCTCACGGACCCGGCCACGCACCCGCCGCACCGCCGCGCTGACCCGGCCCCACGGCATACGTCTGGCAGGCTGACCCCGTGAACCGACCGGACAGCGCCGCTCCCGCTCCGGCGACCACGGCGCCGGGGCAGCGGGTGACCCGACCGGCGCGCTACGCCGTCGGCATGTTCGGCACCTCGATCCCGATCAACCTGATCAAGGGCTCGATGGTCCTGTTCTACGTCGACCTGCTCGGCCTGGACGTGCGGCTCTACGGGCTGGTGATGATCGGCTACGCGGTCATCGACGCGATCGACAACCCGGTCCTGGGCTACCTGTCCGACCGGACCCGCACCCGCTGGGGACGGCGCCGCCCGTGGCTGCTCGTCGGAGCCCCGGTGCTGGCCGTCGGCACGATCGCGATGTTCGCCGTGCCGGGCACCCTCGACGGCGCCGGGCTGGTGCTGTGGTTCGTCACCTTCGCCATCCTCTGCGAGGCGACGGACTCGATGATCAACGCCAACTACGGGGCGCTGCTGCCCGAGCTGTTCCCGCGCGAGCGGGAGCGTGCGGTGGCCAACGCGCTGCGCCAGGGCTTCCAGCTGCTGGCGCTGGTCGTCTCGCTCGCGCTCACCCCGTGGCTGACGACCTCGGTCTTCGGGACCGAGGAGACCACGCGCGGGTTCACGATCACCGCCGTGATCTACGCGGTCCTCGCGTGCGCGGTCATCGTCTACATGGCGCTCGGGGTGCACGAGGACCCGCGTGCCGCCCAGACCCGCAACCCGCGCTTCCTGAAGACGGTGCGGGACATCCTCACCAACAAGCGGTTCTGGCAGATCGGCGCGGCCAGCGCCTGCTACCTCAGCGCGATGGGGCTGGTGCTCACCGGGGTCCAGCTCTACGTCCGCTACTCCCTCGGGCTGCCGGTGGCCTACGCCATGTATCTCCAGGGCGTCGTCATCCTGGCCACCGTCGGCTTCCTGGCGGTCTGGACGCGGGTCGTCCGCGCCAAGGGTGCGCCCTTCGCCTGGCGGCTGGCGTTCGTCGTGCTCGCGCTCGCCTTCGTCCCGCTCTTCCTCGCCGACAGCCTCCTCACGGCGGTGCTCGCCGGGCTGTTCCTCGGCGTGGGCTACGGCGGGATGCTCGCCAGCAACGACCTCGTCGTCGCCCGGGTGCTCGACGAGGACGCCGCCGTCCACGGCGCGCACCGGGAGGGCATCTTCCTGGCCGCCTTCGGCTTCTTCGGGCGGCTGGGCGGAGCCGTCGTCGGGATCGCCCTGAGCTCGCTGGGCTACCTCTTCGGCTACTACTCCGGCGACGACCCCGGCACGCAGGCGGACCTGGCCTGGCGCGTGTATGTCTGCGCCTACCCGATGGGGCTGGCCGCGCTCGGTGCCCTCATCGCCTTCCTGATCGACGTGCCGGACAACGAGCGGCAGGGCGCCGACGCGGAGCCGGTGACGACCCCCTGACAGGCCCTTCCCTCAGGCCTTCGTGCTCTCGCCCTCGTCGCGGGGCTCGCCCAGCTCACCACGGACGATGCGCCCCTGGTTGGGCGCGACGGGGGAGTCGTTGGTGTGCGCCCCGGGGGAGGGTTGCTCCCGCGGAGTCCAGGCCGTGGCACCGGACCCGGCTGACGAGGTCCGGCGGCGCGGCTTCGGGACCGTGATCGTTGCGCCGTCCCGGGGACCGATCCGCTTGCTCAGGTCGGCCCGGTCCAGCAGATCGTCGTAGGACGCGTTCGTCGGCGGGTGCACCGCGATCGGGTCGTCGCCGGAGAAGACCACCCAGTGGGCCGTGTTCCGGTGGAAGACCTGCAGGACCGTGCCGTCGATCACCGTCGCGGCGTGCGCCATCGCCTTCTTGCGCTGGTTGCCCTTGGCGACCTTGTCCTGCACGAACTTCTCCGCGGGCTCCCGCTGGTTCTTCAGTTGTTCCCAGACGACCGGCCCCCACCTCTGGGCCGCGGCCGCCGCGAGCGGCCCGTACTTGATCAGCCGGGCCGCCGCCTTGCCCTTGCCCGCCATCGTGCACCTCCTGCGACTGGGGGTCCTTGCCCTCCCACCCTAAGCGCGCGGCATACTCCTGGGGTGACGAGCAGGGACGGGCCACGGGCCGGACGAGTGGAGTATGCCGGGGTCGGGCTGGGTGAGGAGCAGTTCGCCGCCACCCCGTTCGAGCAGGTCAGCCGGTGGGTGGGGGAGGCCCGCGCCCGGCAGGATGAGCACGGGGACGTGCCCGAGCCGGATGCGCTGTCGGTCGCCACGGTCGACGATGCCGGCCCGGACGTGCGGACCGTCCTGATGCGCTTCCTGGACCCGCGGGGGCCGGGGTTCGTGACCAACCTGGCCTCGCTCAAGGGCCGGCAGCTGCGCGACGACCCGCGGGTGGCCGCCAGCCTGACCTGGCCGAGCATGTTCCGCGCCATCCGGTTCCGCGGGATGGCGGAGCTGGTGGACCGGGCGGAGGTGGAGACCTACTTCCGGCAGCGGCCGTGGGGCGCCCGGATCAGCGCCTGGGCCTCCGACCAGTCCCGGCCGGTGGCCGGCCGGGCGCCGCTGGAGGCGGCCTATGCCGAGTATGCCGTGCGCTTCCCTGACCGCGGCAGTCCCGATGACGTGCCGGTCCCCGAGGACTGGGGTGCCTTCCGGGTCCGGCCGGACCGGGTCGAGTTCTGGGCGGGCCGGGTCAACCGGCTGCACGACCGGCTGGTGCTCACCCGGGTCGGGTCCGGGGACCTCGCCGACGCGGCGTCCTGGGAACTGACGCGCCTGCAACCCTGAACCCCGCCCGGCCCGCCGCCGCGGGCCGAGATGATCAGTGGTCGTGCTCGCCGGTCTCCTCGGAACCGTCGGTGTGGCCTTCGTGGCCCTCCGTGGCACCGGCCGCGCCGCCGTCGGCCACGCCGACCGTCTGGCCGAGGTCCTCCTGGGTCTGGGCGCCGAAGTGGGCCAGCATGTCCTTCATCAGCGAGATCTCCGCCTCCTGGCCGTTGACCATCGCGACGGCCAACCGCTGCACCTCGCCGTCGGCCCCGGCGTCCAGGATGGCCTGGGCCATGTCGACACCGGCGATGTGGTGGGTGGTCATCAGCTGCAGGTAGAGGATGTCCGCGGCCTCGCCCTCGGCGTTGCGCAGCGACTCCATCTGCTCCGGGCTGGCCATGCCGGCCATCGGCGCGTCGTCGACGACGTGCATGTGGTGGTGGGAGTGGGCCTCGCCCATCCAGTCCATCCGGTCGCCGGGGCGGGCCATCGGGAGGTCCCACTGCCGGATCCAGCCCTCCATCTGTCCGAGCTGGTTGCCCTGCGTGGAGGCGATGTCGGTGGCCAGGGTGCGCACGCCCGGGTCCTCCGTGGTCTGCAGCACTTCCAGGGACATCTCGACCGCCTGGGCATGGTGCTCGACCATGTCGCGGGCGAAGCCCGCTTCGGCGCTGTCGTCAGCGGGGGTGGACCCGCCGAAGACCAGCCAGCCCAGCAGGGTGCCGAGGACCAGACCGACGAGGGCGGTGCCGACGATGGCGCCGACGCCGGAACGCCCCCAGCGGGCGTTCGGGGTCTCGTCCGGAGCACCTCCGGGCACGGCGGTGGCCGTCCCCTCGGTCTGTGCGGGCGCGTGGTCCTCGGTGCTGGCCCCCACGTCAGCCGCCGACCAGGTCCACGGAGGTGCCGCCGGTGCACGCGGCCCCGGGCTCCGGGGTCTGGGGGCCCTGCTTCCAGTCGCGGATGAACTGCTCGAGGCGGGTGTCGTTGCCGTTCTGCACGCCGAGCTGGCGGCCCCAGGCGGTGGCCATGATCGGGTACTCCTGGCCCTCGTTGGGGGAGAGGAGCATGAACTCCTGGCGGGCCAGGTCGCGCAGCGCGTCCAGGTCGCCCTCGGCGATGTCCGGCTGGTAGGTCAGCCACACGGCGCCGTGCTCCAGGGAGTGCACCGCGTGGTGGTTGGGCACCGGCTCCTCGTAGATGCCGCAGTTGAGCCAGGTCGGGTTGTGGTCGCCGCCGACGGGCGGGTTCTGCTGGTACTCCACGGCAGCCTGGACGTGGTTGCGGCCGAGCTCCTGCGCGCCCACCTCCTCGTAGGTCACCACGGCGCCCATCTCGGGGCGGTTGTTCGCCTGGTCGTAGACGGCCCACCCGACCAGGCCGCCGATGAGCACCAGGACCAGGCCGAGGCCGATCCAGATCCCCGAGGCGCTCTTGCGGTTGGCGGCGTTGGCCTTCTTCTGGATCTGCGCCACGCGTGCCTGGCGGTCGGCGGCGGCGCCCTGCTGGGCCTTGCCCTTCGTCGCCTTGCCACCCTTGGTGGCGTTGCTGGTGGATCGGTCCGGCCTGGGCATGGTTCTCCTGCGGTCGTGGGGAATCGCCGTCCATGCTATCTGTTGAAACCGCAAGGAATGGCCTCGGCGGCTGATGATGTTGGACGGGGTGCCGCCTGCGTAGGATCGCGGCAGACTCGAGTTTCGCGACGGAGGCCCAGCCATGACTGATCTGATCGACACCACGGAGATGTATCTGAAGTCCATCCTCGAGCTGGAGGAGGACGGTGTCGTGCCGCTGCGGGCTCGCATCGCCGAGCGGCTCGGGCACTCGGGCCCGACCGTGTCGCAGACCGTGGCGCGGATGGAGCGGGACGGGCTGGTCACCCTGCAGGACGACCGTCAGCTGGAGTTCACCGAGCACGGCCGCCGCACCGCGATCCGGGTGATGCGCAAGCACCGGCTCGCCGAGCGACTGCTGGTGGACGTCATCGGCCTCGACCTCCCGCACGTCCACGAGGAGGCCTGCCGCTGGGAGCACGTGATGAGCGACGAGGTCGAGCAGCGGATCCTGAAGATCATCGACCAGCCGCTGATGTCGCCCTACGGCAACCCCATCCCGGGTCTGTCCGAGCTGGACGCCGACTACGGCAGCACGGCACCCGCCGGCGGTCGGCACCTCGTCGACGTGCTGCAGGAGGGCCCCGAGCGCGAGGTCGTCGTGGTCCGCATCGGCGAGCCGGCCCAGGTGGAGCCGGACGTGCTGGCCCTGCTGGGCGAGGCTGGCGTCGCGCCGGGGCTGACCATCCGGGCGCAGGTCCAGGGGGACCGGGTGGTGGTGACCGGCACCCGCGAGGGTGACACCGCCGTGTCGCTGCCGCATGACGTGGCCTCGCACATCTTCGTCCAGGCGGACTAGGCAGCAGGAGGGGCTCGCCCCTCGGACGTGCCGCGACACGACGGTGTTGCACGTCCGTGATGTGAAGTCACTCACACGCAACCTGGGAGCAGTCTTAACGGGTCCGGCGTTTGTGCAGGTCACCCGTTCCGCGGCCGGTGTGGCCCCTGCAGGTTGTCCACAGGTTGTTTACCAAAATGTGACATTCGGCGGAACCGGTGTGTAGGGTTTCCATCGCGCCTTCCCCCGACGGCGCTCCGGCCGCAGGCGCTGAATCCTGTCACTGCGGCTGGATCTTTGAAGACACCGCTGGCAGGAGCGGGGGACCCACTCCCGGGGCTACCACCCCTAGGGGCTAAGAGCGGGCCGGTTCGCCGGAACGCTCCGGGCGCACTCCAGCCCGAGCCCGACAGCTCACCCCGCAGGCATTTGGAGAGGTACATCGTGACCAACCGCCCCGCCGGTCGCCACCGTGCGCCCAGCCGCCTTTCCGAGGCCGGCACCACCATCACCCGCTCGGCCAAGGCGACCGCCGTTGTCGCGACCTCCGGTGGCCTCCTGGCCGCCGCAGTCGCTCCCGCCAGCGCCGCCCCCAAGGGCATCGTCGACGAGGTCGCCTCGGTGGTCACCGACGCGTCCCTCCAGAACGGCACCGAGCTCAGCGCCGTCGACCTGCTGGCCCAGGCCATGCCGATCATGGCCGAGCCCACCGACCTGCCGGCCGTGGCCGTCGCCGCCCCCAAGGAGGTCGACACCAACTTCGGTGCCCTCGGCTTCACCGGCGTGACGCCGGTCGTCGAGGAGCCCGAGCCCGTCGTCGAGCAGGCTGCCGCATCGGCCACCTCCGAGCGGTCCGACAGCTCCGCGAGCCGCTCCAACGAGCGGGAGGCTGCGCCCGCCCCCGCTCCGGAGCCGGCTCCCGCCCCGGAGCCCGCCCCGGAGCCCGCCCCGGCCCCGCCGTCGAACAGCGGTGGCGTGCTCGGCGTCGCCGCGGCCTACACCGGCATCATGTATGTCTCCGGTGGCAGCACCCCGGCCGGCTTCGACTGCTCCGGCTACACCCAGTTCGTCTTCGCCCAGGTCGGCATCAGCCTGCCCCGCACCGCCTCCGGCCAGCAGTCCGCCACCACTCCGGTGAGCAACCCGCAGCCCGGTGACCTGGTCTTCTTCGGCTACCCGGCCTACCACGTGGGCATCTACGCCGGCAACGGCATGATGTACGACTCCGGCCGCCCGGGCCTGCCGACCCAGCTGCGCAAGGTGTTCAGCGGCGTCAGCGGCTACGGCCGCGTCTGACCCACACCGCGCACCCGAGCACACGACGAGGGGCCCCGCCAGACGGCGGGGCCCTTCGCGCATCCCACCGAGCGCGCCGTGTTGCGGTCTTGAGGGCGACCGGGCGCGCCGTGTTGCGGTCCTGAGGGCCACCGGGCGCACCGTGCGGCGAACTAGGGTGGGTCAGCGGTGACCGTGCCCCTGACTCTCCCCGGCAACAGGCTCGTCCGTGACACCCCACTGCACCGTCGGTCGACCGGCCACTCGCCACTGGTGCTCGTCGTCGTGGACCGGCCACCCCCGTGGCGAGTCCTCCCAGGCCTCCTGACGTCCGTAGGCCGTGCGGTCGAGCAGGCCGTAGCTCCAGTCCATGACCTCGGTGCCGCGGTCGGTGGTCCACCACGTCTCGAAGACCCGGTCGCCGCGCCGCAGGTAGCAGGCGAGGAACCCGAACCCGCGCCTCATCAGGAGTTCCTCCGAACCCCGCGCGGAGTACCAGGGCAGGCGATAACCCAGGAACTCGGCATACGGCGCACTGTCCTCGTAGGTCCCCTCACTGAGGATCGCGAGGGTGACATCACGGGCGTTGAGGTACTCCGGCCGCTGGATCTGGGCGGTGCTGAAGGTGCAGCCCTCGCACTGCCCCGCCCAGTCGTGCCCGTCGTGCCACATGTGGAAGTAGGCCAAGAGCAGCGAGCGCCCCTCGAAGACCTCCACGAACGGCACGGGACCCGCGGGTCCCTCGACCGTGGCGGTCCCCGGGACCTCGGTCATCGGCAGCCGCCGGCGGGCGGCGGCGATGGCGTCACCCTCGCGGGTGTGCGCCTTCTCCCGCACTAGGAGGTCGGCCACGGACCGCTCCCAGGCGGGACGGTCGACGATCTCCGGGTGGTGGGTCGTGTCGACGGGGGTTCGGGGCAGTCGCATAGGAGCTCCTCGGTATGCCGTGTGGCTGGGTCAGGAGATGCCGACCAGGCGGAGGGGCGAAAGTCATTGGTGCGGGAAGGCCGTGGGTGCACCGAGGCGTGCGATGCGTGGGACCTCGACGGGAGTGGCTCGGCTCAGGCCGGGCCGCCGGCCCTCGCGCCGCGCCTCTGCCGGTTGACGGCGACCCGCCGACGGGCGAGCTCGGCCGCCATCTCGGGGTCGTCCTGCACGAGGTAGACCAGGCCGCAGTCCTGCGGGCCGGTCGCGCCGGGGAAGCACAGGCTGCAGGCGTCACCGGGCCGGATGGGGCACTGGGCGACGGGACGGGCCATGTTGGTGAAACGCCCTGCGCGAGCGCGATATTCCCCGGCCGCAGGTGGTCGCGGCGGGTCTCAGGCGGTGGCGACGGCGCTGCGGGTGGCGGGCGCCGCCACGGGGTCCGGCTCGTCGGTCTCGTCGTCGAACTCGCCCAGGATCTGCTCGAGCAGGTCCTCCAGCGAGATCAGACCCACGACCTGCCCGCCCGCGTCGGCCACCAGGGCGAGCTGGGCGCGCTCGGCCCGCATCCGCTGCACCGCGTCGATCAGCGGCTGGGAGGCGGGCAGGGTGATGGCCTCCTGGAGGAGGTCGGTCACCGGGGCCTGCTCGCCGCCGGCGGCGGACGCGCGGACGGCGTCGCGCACGTGGACCAGCCCGATGATCTCCTCGGCGCGGGTCACGAAGAGCCGTGACCGGCCGCTCTCGTGGCAGATGGCCTCCACATCGGCCACGGTGCCGGTGACCGGCACGCAGACCGCCTCGGCGACCGGGAACATCAGTTCCGCGATCGTCTCGACCTCGAGCTTCAGGGCACCGGTCAGCATGGCGTGGTCCTCGTCGGCCAGCACCCCGTGCTGGTGGGACTGCGCCAGGAGGAGCTGCAGCTCGGCCGGACCGTGGGTGGCGCTGACGGTGTCCACGGGCTGGACGCCGACGGCGCGCAGCCCCAGGTTGGCCAGGGCGTTGAGCATCCAGATGAGCGGCCGGCTCAGCCAGGTGAAGGCGCGGAACGGGATGGCCAGCAGCATCGCCGACGTCTCCGGGTGGGAGATCGCCCACGACTTGGGGGCCATCTCACCGACCACCATGTGGAGGAAGACCACCAGGGCCACCGCGATGATGACGGCGACCACGTGGGTCAGCGCCTCGGGCAGGCCGGCCCAGTGGATCGCGGGCTCCAGCAGGCTGGCCACGGCCGGCTCGGCCAGGGCGCCGAGACCCAGGGTGCACAGCGTGATGCCGAGCTGGGCGCCGGCGAGCATGAGCGAGAGCTCCTTGCTGGCCGCGACCGCGGACTTGGCGGCGCGGCTGCCCTGGGCGGCGTGCTCCTCCAGCCGGTGGCGCTTGGCCGCGACGACGGCGAACTCGGCGGCCACGAAGAAGGCGTTGAGCACCAGCAGCAGCACGCTGAGCAGGAGGGCGGTCGTGGTGCTCACGCGCCCACCTCCTCGGTCGCGGCCTCGTCGTCGGCCAGCGACCCCGGGGTGGTGACGGGCGCGTGGATCCGCACGGTGTCGGGCACGTAGCGCTGCACCGAGAGCACGTCGAGCCGCACTCGGTGGACCTCGGGCACGCCTTGCTCGTCACGGTCGTCCCAGGCCACCTCGAGGGTGTCTCCCTCCTCGGCCACCCGGCCGAGCCGATCCATGATCAGGCCCGAGACGGTGTCGTAGTCCTCGTGCTCGGGCAGGCCCACGCCCGTCGTCTCGAGGACCTCGTCGAGACGCAGGCGTGCGGGGACCTCCCAGGTGCCGTCAGGTTGTTCCGCGGCCGACTCCTCCTCGGTGTCGCCCTCGTCCCAGATCTCGCCGACGACCTCCTCGGCCACATCCTCGAAGGTGATAACGCCGGCGAAGCCGCCGTACTCGTCGACGACGACGGCGATCTGCCGGTGGGCCTCGCGCATCTGCGCCAGCACGCGCGGCAGCGGCAGACTCTCGGGGATGATCAGGGCGTCGCTGGCCAGGTCGCGCACCGTGGCGGTGGGGCGGTCCTGGGCCGGGACGGCGAGCAGCTCGTGCAGCCCGATCACCCCGACGATGTCGTCGATGTCCCGACCGATGACCGGGGAGCGGGAGTGCCCGGTCTCCAGGAGCTCCAGCACGCGGGCGGCGGGCTCGTCGGCCTGGACCGTCTCGACGTCGATGCGGGGGGTCATGACCTCTTCGGCGACGTGCTTGCGGAAGGCGAGCCCACGCCCCAGCAGCCGCGACAGGTCCTCGTCCAGCAGACCGCCGGTGTGGGCCTCGTCGATGATCCGGTGCAGCTCCTCGGGGGTGGCCCCCTGCGGCAGCTCCTCGACCGGCTCGATGCCGACCGCGCGCAGCAGCCGGTTGGAGGCCCTGTCGAACAGCCCGATGATCGGCCCGGCGACCGTCAGGTAGATGAGGGTGGACCGGGACAGCGCCCGGGCGAGCGGCACGGGACGAGCGATGGCCAGGTTCTTGGGCCCGAGCTCACCGAGCACCATCTGCACGCCGGTCGCGAAGATCAGCGTGATCGCCACGGAGAGCGAGGTCGTGGCCGCGGGGGAGAGGTCGGTGAAGCCCATCAGCTCGGCCAGCCCCCGGCCGAGCAGCGGCTCGCCGGCGAACCCGACGAGGAGGGCGGTCAGGGTGATGCCGAACTGGGCGCCGGAGAGCGTGAACGACAGGCGCGAGGTGACCTTGAGGGCCCGCTGGGCCGCGGCGTCGCCCTCGTCGGCGAGCTGCTGCAGCTGGCCCCGGTCGACGGCGACGTAGGCGAACTCCTGGGCCACGAAGTAGCCCGTCAGGACGGTCAGGGCGAAGATGACGAGCAGACCGCTGGCAATCAGCACGCGGTCACCCGCCGGGCAGTGTGGGTGGAGCGCCGGGCCTGGCCCGGCCCGGTACTACTGGGCTCCGAAGGTTCGTCCACGGGGTCTGCCTGTTTATGCATCCGTCCAGCGTACTGGACCGAAGGCCCACCGCAGGAATTTGTCCACAGGCCGGCGCACGGCATACGACCGGATCCGGCCTCTCCCGGTGCGCCAGCGAGGGTCTGTCGGTCCTCTCTCCTACGGTGATGGCAACACCTCGGGAGGAGGACGGATGAGGTTCCTGCACACCGCCGACTGGCAGATCGGGATGACCCGGCACTTCCTGGATGCCGACGCCCAGGCGCGCTTCACGGCGGCCCGCATCGACGCCATCCGCCGCCTCGGTGCGCTCGCGGGGGAGCAGGGGTGCGAGTTCGTCGTCGTGTGCGGGGACGTCTTCGAGACCAACCAGCTCTCCCGGCAGACCGTGGGGCGAGCGCTGGAGGCCCTGGCGACCGTGCCCGTCCCGGTCTACCTGCTGCCCGGGAACCACGACCCGCTGGACCCGGTGACGATCTATCGCAGCCCGCAGTTCGTCCGCGACTGCCCCCCGCACGTGCACGTGCTGACCAGCGCCGAGCCGGTGGTCGTGCGCGACGGGGTGGAACTGATCCCGGCACCCTGGTCGGGCAAGAGTCCGGGTCGCGACCTCGTCGGGGCGGCGGTCGCCGGTGCGCTCGGGGTGAGCCGTATGCCGTCAGCTGGCTCCGAGAACCCGATCCGGATCGTCGTGGGTCACGGGGCGGTCGACGTCCTCGACCCGGACCGGGCCAATCCGGCGGCGATCGCGCTGGCACCGCTGGAACAGGAGCTCGCCGCGGGGCGGATCCACTACGTCGCGCTCGGCGACCGGCACTCTCGCACGAGCGTGGGGTCGTCCGGTGCGGTGTGGTACTCCGGCGCTCCCGAGCCCACGGCCCACCGCGAGGAGCTGCCCGGCGACGTCCTGGTCGTCGACCTCGAGCACGGGGAGCCGCCCGTGGTCACCCCCCAGCACGTCGGCACGTGGTCCTTCCGCACGGTGCGTCGCGAGCTCGCCGCGGTCGAGGACGTGGCCGCACTGGGTCGTGACCTGGCGGCGGTCCCCGACAAGGACCGGACGGTCCTGCGGCTGGCGCTGCGCGGTGTCCTGGGGGTCGCCGCGCACGCCGACCTGGCCGACCTGCTGGAGGAGCAGGGGGAGGTCTTCGCCGCGCTCTACGCCTGGGACCGGCACAGCGACGTCCGGGTCAGCGCCGACGACGCCGAGCTGGAGCACCTCGGGCTCGGCGGCTTCCTCAGCGCCGCGGCCGAGGAGATGCAGCAGCTGGCGCTCGCCGGTGTGGTCGACGTGGCCGACGGGGCGCCCGACGCCGACCCCAACCTTGCGACTGATGCCGACCCCGACCTGTCCGACGGGGCGACTGATGCCGACCCCGACCTGTCCGGGCCGGATCCCCTGGTGTGGGTCTTCAGCAGCGACCCGGAGCCGGACGCACAGAGCGCCACCGACGCCCTGGCGCTGCTCCACCGGTTCTCCCGGGAGGTGACACGGTGAGGCTGCACCGGTTGCACCTGCGCGACGTCAAGGGCGTCACCGACCGCACCATCGAGTTCCCGGACTCGGGGGTGGTCGTCATCGAGGGCCCCAACGAGATCGGCAAGACCACCCTGCTCGAGGCCTTCGATCTGCTGCTGGACCCGCGGGCCAAGGCGTCATCGCAGTCCAAGGCCGTCCGGGCGCTCCAGCCGGTGGGGCGCGACGTGGGGCCGCGGGTGGAGGCCGAGTTCTCCGTGGGGCCCTACCGGCTGCGCTTCGCCACCCAGTGGCTGCGGGGGGTGGCCACCGAGCTGGAGATCCTGGCACCGGTGCGCGAGCAGCTCAGCGGCGAGGCGGCGCAGCAGCGGCTCGACGCGATCCTCGCCGAGACGCTGGACCGCCCGCTCTGGGAGGCGTTGCGCTTCACCCAGGCCGGCGAGCTGGGTCAGATGGCGCTCACCGACAGCGCCGTGCTGACCGAGGCTCTCGACGGGGCGAGCGGGGCACACCTGCACGCCGCCGACGGGGCGCCCCTCCTGGAGCGGGTGGAGCGGGAGTTCCTCCGCTACTACACCCCGACGGGACGGGTCGGCGGCGAGCTGAAGTCCGCGGTGGCGGCGGCGACGGCTGCCCAGGACGTCGCGGTGCACGCCCACGGGCGCCTCGTGGAGACCGAGGAGCTGGTGGCCCGGCACGAGCGGCTGCGGGAGCAGGCCGCGACCCTCGCGCAGCGCGAACCGGGCCTGACGGCGCAGCGGGACCGGGCGAGGGCGCACGAGGCCGAGGTCACCGCGATCGTGCGCGCGCACGAGGAGTCGACCGCCGCGCTGGCGCGCGCCCGCCAGGACTCGGTGCAGGCCCGGGACGACCTGGCCCGGCGTGAGCGCGCCGTCCAGGACCTGGAGGACGTGGAGACCCGGATCCGGGCCGCGGAGGCCGCGCTCGAGCAGGTGCGCGCCGACCTCGAGGCAGCCACCGGGACGTCACCGACCCTGGCCGCCGCGCGGGACGCCGCCCGGGCGGACCGCGACCGCGCCCGTGAGGTGTCCGACGTGGCGACCGCCGATGCCGAACAACTGGCCGCCGCGGCCCGCAGCACCGAGCTGGCCCAGGTCCTGGAGCGGCTCGCGGCACTCCGCGCCGAGGAGTCGGAGGCCCTCGCCGCCTCGGAGATGACCCCCGATGTCGGCCAGGAGGCCGTCCGGGCCCTCGAGTCCGCCGAGCGGGAGGTGCTCCGGCTGCGGACCCTGCAGGAGGCCACCGGCGCACGGGTGACGGTCGAGGCCCTCGGCGCCGAGGCGACGGTCCTGCTCAACGGGGAGGCCCTGCAGATCCCTGGGGGTGGTGAGGGCCAGGAGGCCCTGGTGCGGGGCGGGCTGCAGCTCGACCTCCCCGGTGACCTGCGGGTGACGGTCCGGCCGGAGGCGAGCGCCAACCAGCTCGCCGGGGAGCTGGCCGACACCGAGGCACGTCTCGCCGGGCTGCTGGAGGCCGCTGGTGTCGCCGACGTGGAGGCGGCGCGCGCCGCCGCGGCGCAGCGAGCCACGGCCACGGCCCGGCTCCGGCACGTGCGGGAGCGCCTCGCGGACCTGCGTTCGGGCCGGTCGGAGGCGGACCTCGCGGCGGAGCTGGCACGGCTGCAGGAGGCGGTGGCCGACCACGAGACAGCTCGGCCCCCGGACTACCCGCTGCCCGCGGACGAAGCCACGGCACGGGCGGTGGCGCGGGCCGCCGTGACCGCCTCACGCGAGGCACAGCGGGCGCTGGAGGAGGCCGAGTTGGCCCTGGCCGAGCACGAGCGGCACCTGGCTCAGCTGAGGCAGCGCCTGGAGAAGTCCGCCGGGGTCAACGAGACGCTCGGCGAGCGTCTCGCCCAGGAGCGAGGGCGGCTCGCCGAGAGCCGGGAGCGCCGGTCCGACGAGGCGCTGCAGCAGGCCGTCGCGGAGGCGGGCGCCGCCTACGCGCGCGTCGAGGCGAAGGCCGCGGTCACCGGGCGTGACCTCGAGGAGGCCGACGTCGACGGCGTCCGCGCCCGGCTGGAGGCGGCCGAGCGTGAGCTGACCGAGCACAGCGCCGAGCTGGCCCGGGTGCGCGAGCAGCAGGCTCAGGTCCAGGGCCAGGTCGAGCTGGTCAGCGGCGAGGGCCGTCAGGAGGCCTACGACCTGGCGGTGGCCGAGTTCGAGCGGGTGCGGCGGGAGCTGGACCAGGTGCACCGGCGGGCCAGGGCCGCCCGGCACCTGCGGGACACCCTCTCGCGGCACCGGGACGCCGCGCACCAGGCCTACGTCCGTCCCTATCGCGAGGAGATCCGGCGCCTGGGGCGGGTCGTCTACGGCGACACCTTCGACGTGGAGGTGGCCGACGACCTCACGATCGCCAGCCGCACGCTGCACGGCACGAGCGTGCCCTTCGACCAGCTGTCCGGGGGCGCCAAGGAGCAGCTCGGCATCCTCTCGCGCCTGGCGGTCGCCGGGCTCGTCGAGACCGGCGACGGCGTGCCGGTGATCATCGACGACGCCCTCGGCTACACCGACCCCGAGCGCCTGGAGCGGGTCTCGACGGTCTTCGGCGTCCCGGGCGAGGGCACCCAGGTCGTCCTGCTCACCTGCACCCCGGAGCGCTACCGCGCGATCGAGGGTGCGACGACGATCAGCCTCACCGCCTGACCCGGGGCCTGCACACGAACTCTCCCGCCCGTCTGACCCGGCGCACCAAGCACACGGGATAGCGGCATGCGCGGACGGTCTCGGCCACGCATGCCGGTTGCTGACGACGGTGCTCCGCTGATGTACTGATGTGCCATCGGGTTCACGCGTGCCGGAGGTGTGGTTGTGGCGAGTTACGACGAGCTTGGCGAGGTGTACGAGTGGCTCATCTCAGATGCAAAGCTCGGTCCGGTCGAGTTCGCTGCCTCGTTCGACGACGTCCTCGGCCTTCTGGCGTCGGACGCCCACGTCCTGGATTGTTCGTGCGGTACCGGGCAGCTGGCGGTTGGGCTGGCCGGTCGTGGCCTAGAGGTTGTGGCTACTGACGCCAGCGAGGTGATGGTTCGTCGAACGCGGGAGTTGGCTCAGGAGTTCGGGGCACCTGTCCGCACGCTGCGGGCGGAGTGGGAGGAGCTGCCCGACTATTTTGATGACGGGACCTTCGACGTGGTGTTCTGCGTCGGCAACTCACTGCACCATGCAGAGGGTGCGGGAGGCAGGCGTGCTGCTCTGGAGTCGATGGCGCGGCTTCTGCGCCGTGGCGGGCGGCTGGTCCTCACCTCGCGCACGTGGGAGCTCGTGAGGGCTCGAGGTTCCCGGCTGGACATTGCGGACCGGCTCGTGCGCCGGAACGGCCGCGACGCCATCATGATCTACCGGTGGGAGATTGCGCCGCGGTGGGAGGACGAGCATCACATCGAGATCGCCATCGCCCAACTTGGTGGGGGCGGGTCGGTCATCGTCCGTTCGGAACTGTTGTCGTGCTGGCCCTACCGGTACGACGAGCTCGAGGCAGAGTTGCGCCGGGTTGGGCTCCGCACAGAAGTGAGCACGTTCAACCCTGAGGCCGAGAACTACACGGTGGTGGCGAGCACGGGGTAGACGACGGATCCGAGTTCTCGGCCGCACAGGGTTGCTCGCAGACACGACGTGCCCCCGGCAGGATTCGAACCTGCGACACCCGCTTTAGGAGAGCGGTGCTCTATCCCCTGAGCTACGAGGGCGGGGAGGACCGGGTGTGCCGATCCGGGCCCGCAGCGCGTGCAGGGCCACGGAGAGAGGTTACCGGACGCCGTGGCAGGTGGGTGTCTGCCAGGTTCGGCCGCCTTCACTGGTTAACCTGGCACGGTGAGTGAACCAGTCGACGCCACGGGGCCACGCGTCGACCCTCCCGTGCCGCCGCCATCGGTCGACGAGGTGCTCGAGGAGGCTCGGACGCGGTGGCGCTCGGAGCTGGCGGATCTCGGTGGTCGCAACACCCTGATGTGGCACCGGGACCTGCCCACCGGGACCATCGACCTGACCGTCGCCCACCCTGGAGGCGTCGCCAAGCTGCTGGCCGGGCACAACACCCTGCTCTCCGAGCTGGTCCGGGAGTCGGTGGCGCTCGCGGAGGCGCGCCGCCGAGTCTCAGCGATCCGCGCGAAGTCCGTGGAACTGCTGCGCGAGCACGGGATGAACACGCTCTTCCTTGCCGTCGGCATGGCCTCGTGGCACCTGCCCCGGGCGCCGATCCCGCCCCGTGCGCCGGTCCTGCTGCGCGGCGCCCGGATCCGCCCCACCGACGCCACCCGCCGGGACTACGTCCTGCGGCTGGACTCCGATGTGGTCTTCAATCCCGCGCTCGAGCACTACCTCCGGGGAGAGCGCGGCGTGGAGCTGGACGGCCACGCCCTGGCCAGGGCCAGCGCCGGGCGCCACGGGTTCGACCCGCGACCCACCTATGAGGCGCTTGAGGGGCTGTGCGCCGGTCTGCCGCAGTTCGGCATCGGCCCGCAGCTGGTGCTCAGCACCTACCCGCTGGCCAAGCTCCCGCTCGTCGCCGAGCTTGACGGGCCGCTGGACCGCTGGACCGCGCGACCGCTCGTCGTGTCGTTGGCCCGAGAAGTGGTGGCCGGGTCGGTGGACGAAGGAGATGTTGCCGGCTCGGTGCCCGGAGAAGCAGTGGCCGGCTCTGCGGGAGGAACCGTCGCACCTGTCGACGCGACCCGAGGCCTGTCGGCTGGGGGGTCCGGCTCCTCGGTGCTCGAGGCGGACCATTCCCAGCGGGAGGTGCTCGCCCTCCTCGCCGCCGGGCGGTCCGCAGTGCTGGACGCCGTGCCCGGCACAGGCCGGACGCAGACCATCGTCAACGCGATCGGCCAGGTCGTCGCAGCCGGTGGCTCGGCGCTCATCGCGGCCGAGCAGCGCAGGGCACTCGAGAACGTCCAGGAGCGACTCCGCAGCATCGGGTTGGGTGACCTGGTGCTGGACATCCGCGAGACCCCCGCGGGGGCGCGCCGGGCCGCGGCGGAGTTGGTCGACGCCCTGGACCGCCACCAGGCGGCCGGCGGTGCCAGCAGTGCCACGCCGGAGCCGTCGGACCCGGAGTCCTTCGGGGACCCCCTGGGCGTGCTGCGGGCCCACGACGAGCACCTGCACGGCCGGCGCGAACCCTGGGGCGTCACGCTCGCTCAGACGCAGGACGTGCTGACCCGGCTGGCTGCCTTGCCGCACCCGCCCACCTCGCACGTGCGCCTCGACGCCGACGTCCTGACGACGCTCACGCCGGCGCAGCTGGGGGAGGTCCGGGAGGCCCTCACGCGTGCGGTCACCGCGGGGGCGTGGAAGCGCCGCCTGGAGGATCCCTGGTTCGGTGCCCAGATCACCAGCCCGGAGGAGGCCGAACGGGCGGCGTCGATCGTCAGCGACCTGGTCAGCGGGCGGTTCACGCGGGAGCGCGAGGAGGTCACCAGGCTGGCGCGTGCCGCCGGGCTGCCCGCCCCCGTCAACCTGAAGCAGTGGACCCACACATTCGACCTGCTGCGCCGGGTACGCGACACCCTGGACGTCTTCACCCCGCAGATCTACGAGGCCCCCCTCGACGAGCTCGTCCGGGGGACGAGCAGGCAGCCGCGGGCCGGATCGGACAAGGTGCCGGCGATGACCAGGTCCCGGCTGCGGCGTCAGGCGCGCGCGCTGCTGCGTCCCGGCACCCCGCCGCCGGACCTCGGAGAGCGCCTGGCGCACGCCCGCGACGAACGCGCCGAGTGGGAGGGGCTGGCCGGACGGGCCGCCCGCCCCAGCACGCCCCGCGGCTGGGAACCGGCCGCGGAGCAGTATGCCGTGATGCACGCCGATCTGGCGTGGCTGACGGGGGTGCTGGCCACCACGGCGCAGGGCAAGGAACTGGAGACGACCCACCTCGACGTGCTGCTCGAGCGGCTCGTCCGGCTGGACGCCCGCGCCGACCGCCTGGAGGTGGTCGCCGCCGTCCACGGGGACCTGCAGCCCCTGCGGGACCGTGGCCTCGGCCGGCTGGTCGACGACCTGGCCACCCGGGGGGTCCCCGCCGAGCATGTCGAGGCCGAGGCCGACCTGGTGTTCTGGGCGTCGATCCACGACCAGATCTCCGGGACGGGCGGGCTCTCGGACAGCGCCGGACTGCACCAGGCCGTGGCCGACCTCGTGGCCCGGGAGGGCGCCGGCATCGAGGGTGCGCGCGCGGCCGTGCTCACCGCCACGCGCGACCGGGTCGACGCCGTCCTCGCCGCCCGCCCCACGCAGGAGGAGGCGCTCCGGTCCGTCGTCGGCGCCGGTCCACCGCTGCGGATGGTCGACCTGCTGACCGCCGCGCCCGACCTGGTGAGGGCGCTGCGGCCGTGCTGGCTGGCCAGCCCCCTCACGATCCCGGCCACGATCCCGCCGGACCTGCTGGTCGACCTGGTCGTGGTCGACGAAGCGCACCGGCTGCCAGTGGCCCGCGTGATCCCGGCCCTGGCCCGGGCCGAGCGGGCGCTGATCGTCGGCGACTCCGGCGGTCCGCCCTCAGGCTCGTTCACGGGTGTCGCGGACGAGCACCCGCGCACGCCCACGGGCGACGGGGAGAACCTGCTTGCGGCCGCGGCGGAGCACCTGCCCGTGCGCAGTCTGGACACCCACTACCGCTCCCCGGACCAGCGGATGCTGCCCGAACGGCCCGGTCCGGCCTTGGCGGGCTACCCGGGCCCGCTCCTCACCGCCCCGGTGACCGCCCTCGAGACCGACGGGCTCGACGCCCTGGTCAAGACGGTGGTGGAGCGGGTCGTGGAGCACGCCCGGAACGCCCCGCACGACTCGCTCGCGGTGCTGGTGGACGACGCGGACCTCGCCGCCACTGTCGAGGACGCGCTGTGGCAGCGGGTCGCTGAGGAAAGCGACCTGACGGGCTCCTTCCGCGAGGACGTCAGCGAGCCGTTCCTGGTCAGCACCGTCGAGCACGCCGTCGGCGACGTGCGGGACCGGGTGTTGGTCGTCCTGTCGGGCCGACCCGGCCTCGACGGGCGCTGGGCGGCCGCGGCCATCGGTGCCGCCCGGCGGTCGGTCCTCGTTCTCGCCGACCGCCCACTGGGCGACCTCCCCGAGTCGGCAGGCGTCGCGCTGGTCGCCAGCACCCTCCGCGCCGCCGCTGAGTCACCCGACGCGCCTACGGATCCCGAGCCGGGTCCCGGCGCAGGTCCGGGCACCGCCCTGCTGGAAGACCTGGCGACCAGGCTGAAGGCGGAGGGTCTCACCGTCCGGACCGGGTTCGGCTCCGGCCCGCACCGCATCGAGCTGGTCGTCGACGACCCGGACGAGCCGGGCCGTCCGCTCCTGGCCATCGACACCGACGCCCACCCCGAACCCGGCGATGCGGGCTCGGGAGACCTCGACCCGGGCGTCGTCGACCCCTCGCGCCTGCGCAACCGCTCCCTCCAGCTGTGCCGGCTCGGCTGGGTGCCGGTGCGCGTCTGGACGACCGACGTCTTCCGGGACCCGGCCCGGGAGGTGGCCCGCATCGTCGCGCTGGCCAGGCAGGCCTCCGCGGAGCGGCGCGCGTGACCGAGGAGGAGGCACCGCGCCGTCCGCGTCGGCACCGACGCGTGGTGGCGCCGGCGACGAACGCCGCTCCCGAGGACAGCCCCGACTTCAGCGAGCCCCACCTGGACCCGGAGGACTCCGGCGAGGCGGCCGGCGACCTGGCGCAGGAGATCGGCACCGACGAGTGGTGGCGGGCCCAGCGCCCCCCGCACTGGGGCTGACCCGGACGACAACGGCCCGGCCCCCAGCGGGACCGGGCCGTTCGTGAGCTCGGTGTGAGCCAGATGCGAGGCTCAGGCGTCGCGGCGGGCCAGCAGGTCGCGGATCTCGGTGAGCAGCGCGACGTCCTCGGCCGGCGCCTCGTCCTCGTCCGTTGAACCCACCAGGCGCTCGTTGACCTTGTTCATCGGCACGACGATCACGAAGTAGACGACCAGCGCGGTCAGCAGGAAGACGATCAGCGCGTTGATGATCGCCGCGAAGTCCACGTAGGTGGAGGAGTTCCCGCTGATCACCTCGAAGCCCAGGCCCTCGGCCTCCGCCCCGCCGATCGCGTTGAGCAGTGGCGTGATGATCGAGCCGACCACCGTCTCGACGACCGCCGCGAACGCCGTGCCGATGACGACCGCGACCGCCAGGTCGACGATGTTCCCCCGCATGATGAAGTCTTTGAATCCCTGAAGCATGAGTCCTCCCGGTGCGCATTCCCCTCTGGGGTGTGCGGTGGTGTCTGGGTGTGCAGTGGTGCCTGGGCAGCCACGGCGTCGTGGTACAAACGCGGGTGACGATAGCGCACCCTGGCGGACCACCGCCACCTCCGCGACGACGCCACCGGGCTGGGGAGCCGGCCGATCAGCGGCGGATGACCACGGTGAGCCCCTGGCCCGGCAGGTCCGCCCCACCGGCCGCCGCGAGGTCCCCGGCCTGCTCCGGAGCCACCGCGACGAGGAAGCTCAGGGCGTCACTCCCGGTGCCCTGAGCGGACTCGGGGTGGATGACCCGGCGCACCAGCAGGACGTCCCGCGCCACGACCGACCCGTCCCCCGTGGCCAGCACGTCCACCCGCGACCCGGGCCGAAGGACCGCCGCCAGCGCGGGGTCGCGCAGCGACAGGTGCGCCAGCACCAGGTCGGGGTCCAGACCCTCCAGCGAAGCGTCGGTCGACACCCGCAGGTCGGTGAGGATCTCGCCGGTGCGGAGTGGCGCCGTCGTGACCACGCCGTCCACCGCGCCCGCGTCGGTCAGCGCGCCGTCGGGCACCAGGTCGGCCGGCACGTGCCGGCCCCGGACGGAGTCCCGGGTCAGCTCGGTGCCGACCGGGACGTCCCGCGCGGCGACCAGGACGATGGGGCCCGGCTCGGGCGGGTCGGGTGCCAGCGCGGACGTCCCGGCATACACCGCGGCCGCGGCCAGCCCCGCCGCGACGCCCTTGCGCAGGACGCCCCGGCGCCAGACGGCACGGCGGTCGGCCGCGCCGCGCCGGCCACGCTCCCGGGCGGCCCGGATCGACGCACGCAACGGCACCCGTGAAGACCTGGTCACACGGGAAGACTAGGAAGGGTTCAGGCGCTCGCGGCGGCCTTCGCCGGGCCTGTGGACGACGCGGGGGACGGGGAGCCCGCTGTGGACGAGCCGGAGGAGCTGGCGCCGCCGGAGGAGTCGGAGCCGCTCGAGGAACCGCCCGAGGACGACCCGGAGGCGGCCGTGGTGGGGGAGGAGGCGACCGAGCCCTTGCGCGAGTCGGTGCGGTAGAAGCCGGACCCCTTGAAGACCACACCGACCGAGCCGTAGCGCTTGCGCAGCGTCCCGCCGCACTGCGGGCACACGGTCAGGGCGTCGTCGCTGAAGGCCTGCTGGATGTCGAAGGCGTTGTCGCAGTCCTTGCAGGCATAGGAGTAGGTCGGCACGGTGCACGATTGTACGGGGGATGCGGCCCGGGACCGATTCGGTGGCATACGCTCTGTGCGTGTCCGGAAGTGTCCTGCGTCGCGTCGTCGTCCCGGTGATCGCGGCACTGATCCTGGTGACGGTCGCGGCAGGGGTGCTGGGGGTGGGCCTGGTCCGGAGGTCGTTCCCGCAGGTCAGCGGCGAGTTATCGCTACCCGGACTGTCGGCGGCGGTCGAGGTCGTCCGGGACGAGCAGGGCGTCACCCACATCTACGCCGACACGCCCGAGGACCTGTTCACGGCCCAGGGGTTCGCCGCCGCCCAGGACCGCTTCTTCCAGATGGACCTGCGCCGGCACGTCACCGCCGGGCGCCTGGCCGAGCTGGTCGGCGAGCCGGGTCTGGCGACCGACAAGGTGATCCGCACCATGGGCTGGCGCCGCGTCGCGGAGGCCGAGCTGCCCAAGCTCGACCCCCAGACCCGCCGTTACCTGGCCGCGTACACGACCGGTGTCAACGCCTACCTGGAGCAGAACCCGGCACCCTCGCAGGTGTCGCTGGAGTATGTCGTGCTCGGCCAGAGCGTGCCGGACTACCGCATCGAGCCGTGGACCGACGCGGACTCGGTGGCCTGGCTCAAGGCGATGGCGTGGGACCTGCGGGGCAACTACGCCGACGAGCTCGGGCGCGCCCGCCTCGTGGGCGAGATCTCCCGGCAGCAGCTGGGGTCGCTCTACCCCGCCTTCCCCGCGGACCAGCACGCCCCGATCCTGTCCCCGGACGAGTGGGCGCCGCCACCGATCGAGCGGACCGAGGAGGACCGCGGCGGCACGGTCGACGAGGACCCCGCGCCAGGCCCGAGGACGGAACGCGAGCCCAGGTCCGACGGCGGGCCGGCCGACCCCCAGCTGGCCGCGAGCTACGACGGTGCGCTGGGCGCGCTGGCCGCGGTGCCCAACCTGCTCGGCGAGGGGGCCGGGATCGGGTCGAACTCCTGGGTCGTCTCCGGCGAGCACACCGAGAGCGGCCTGCCGCTGCTGGCCAACGACCCCCACCTGGGGATCCAGCAGCCGGGTGTCTGGATGCAGGCCGGGCTGCACTGCCGGGAGGTCTCCGACGCCTGCCCCTTCGACGTCACCGGCTTCACCTTCGCCGGCTTCCCGGGGGTGATCATCGGCCACAACAACGACATCGCCTGGGGGTTCACCAACCTCGACCCGGACGTCACCGACTTCTACCTCGAGGAGATCAACGAGGACGGCCAGGTCCGGCGCGGCTCGGCCTGGGAGCCGGTCCAGCAGCGCAGCGAGGTCATCCAGGTCGCCGGCGGCGACGACGTGCCGATCACCGTCCGGGAGACCGGGCACGGCCCGATCCTCTCCGACGTGCTGGACGACGTGGAGGCCGCCGGCCAGACCGCCCCGATCAACGGGGTCGAGACGCTCACGTCATACGACGTGTCGATGGCCTGGACGGGCCTGGAGGAGACCCGCACCGCCGACGCGGTCTTCCTGCTCAACGCCGCGACCGACTGGGACTCCTTCCGGGACGCCGCCCGGATGTTCGCGGTGCCCAGCCAGAACCTGATCTACGCCGACACCCAGGGCAACATCGGCTACCAGGCCCCCGGCCTGGTCCCGATCCGGGAGTCCAGCACCAACGGCGCGCCCCCGGGCTTCTTCCCGGCCCAGGGCTGGCTGCCGGCCTACGACTGGACGGGCTGGGTGCCGTTCAGCGAGATGCCGTCGGTCTACAACCCCGCCGACGGGGTCATCGTCACCGCCAACCAGGCCGTCACCGAGGGCAGCCGGCCGTTCCTCACCTCCGAGTCCGACAAGGGCTACCGGTCCCAGCGCATCCTGGACCTGCTCACCGAGAAGATCGGCGAGGGCCCGCTGACGGTCGAGGACATGCACGAGATCCAGGCCGACAGCTACAACGCCTTCGCCGACGAGCTGATCCCCGCCCTGCTCGAGGTGGACGTGCCGTCCTCGGACTTCTACCGCGAGCCGCAGCGGATGCTGGGCGAGTGGGATCGGACCGCGCCGGCCGACGGGGACCAGTCCGCCGCCGCGATGTACTACTACGCCGTCTGGGCCAACATCCTGGACCTCACCTTCGACGACGAGCTGCCATCCGACCTGTCCGCGGACGGCAACTCGCGCTGGATGCTGGTGGTCGACGGGCTCCTGGACCGCCCCGAGGACGACTGGTGGGACGACCGGCGCACCGCCGGCGTGGTCGAGACGCGCGACGAGATCCTGCGACAGGCGATGATCAACGCCCGGCTCGACCTGACCCAGCGCGTCGGCAAGAACCCGCAGGACTGGCAGTGGGGCGCGCTGCACAACGTGCCGCTGCGCCACGAGGTGCTCGGCGGCGACGCCATCCCCGACCTGGTCCGGTGGGCGTTCAACGACGGCCCCTACCCGGCCTCGGGCGGCTCCGCGCTGGTCAACGCCTTCAACTGGGAGGCCAGCACGGGCAGCTTCCGGGTCACCTCCGGCCCGTCGATGCGGATGGTCGTGGACCTGTCCGACCTGGACGCCTCCACCTGGGTCAACCAGGCCGGCAACTCCGGACACGCCTTCCACCCGAACTACAACGACCAGGTCGAGGTCTGGCTCGAGGGCGGGTCCTACCCGTGGCCGTACTCCCGGGAGGCCGTGGAGGAGACCGCCGTCGACCGGCTCACCCTGACCCCCTAGGGCCGGGTCAGCGCAGCAGCGTCACTCCCGCGGTGGTCAGCACCCCGTTCACCCGTATGTCGTGGGGCGCGTGGGGGAGCAGCTCACCCGGCCGGTCGGTGGGCAGCTCGTGGTCGTGCAGGGCCACGATGACCGGCACCGTGGGGCGCAGCAGCGGCAGCGCCCGGTCGTAGTAGCCGCCGCCCTGGCCGAGCCGGTGCCCCTCACGGTCGACGGCGAGGCCGGGGATCAGGGCGACGTCGACCTCCCGCAGGGCCTCGGGCGGCAGCTCGCCCCCGACCAGGGTCACCCCGCGCATCACGTCCTCGGGAACGCCGTCACCGCTGTCGGCCGTGGCCGGGGCCCAGTGCAGGTCGTGGCCGTGCCGCACGGTGAGCGGCAGCAGCACCCGCATCCCCGCCGTGAGCGCGTCCTGCACCAGCATCCCGACCGGTGGCTCGCTGGGCAGCGGCTGGAAGGCGGTGATCGTCAGACCGGACAGGCCCGCCTGACCCAGCCCCTCGGCATACTCCCGAACCCAGGTGAGGAAGGTCGTGGCCAGCGCCTCGGCCTGCTCGGCCCGCGCACCAGGGCCGCGGCGGTCGAGGAGCTGGCGGCGTCGGGCCCGCACCCGGGTCCGCGCCAACTTCTTGGCCGCGCTGATCCCGTCCATGGTCCTAGTGTCCCCGACCGGCCGCCGGCCCGGGCGGCGACTAGGGTGGGTGAGCATGAGCGAGCCCTTCACGCGCCCGCGCAAGGCAGTCATCCCGGTGGCCGGTCTCGGCACCCGCTTCCTGCCCGCGACCAAGGCCGTCCCCAAGGAACTCCTGCCGGTCGTCGACCGCCCCGCGATCGAGTACATCGTGGAGGAGGCGGTCCGGGCCGGACTCACCGACGTGCTGATGGTCACCGGCCGGGGCAAGGGCGCCATCGAGGACCACTTCGACGGGCACCCCGAGATCGAGCGGGCCCTGGACGCCAAGGGTGACCAGCAGCGCCGCGACCGGGTGGACGCCAGCACGGACATCGAGGTGCACTTCGTGCGGCAGGGCGTCCCCAAGGGGCTGGGGCATGCCGTGCTGTGCGGTCGCTCGCACGTGGGCGACGAGCCGTTCGCGGTGCTGCTCGGCGACGACATGATCGACGCCCGGGACCACCTGCTGGAGCAGATGATCGCGGTCCAGGCCGAGCGTGGCGGGTCGGTCGTGGCGCTGATGGAGGTCCCCCGCGAGGACGTCGACAAGTACGGCTGCGCCGCCATCGACCCGGCCGACGAGGGCTCCGACGTGGTCCGGATCACCGGCCTGGTGGAGAAGCCCCCGGTCGAGGAGGCGCCGTCCAACCTGGCCGTCATCGGGCGCTACGTGCTGCACCCCCGCATCTTCGAGGTGCTGGAGCGCACCGAGCCGGGGCGGGGCGGTGAGATCCAGCTGACCGACGCGATGCTCGAGCTGGCAACGGCCGACGGCGAGGGGTCCGGGATGACCGGCGTGGTCTTCCGCGGGCGGCGCTACGACACCGGCGACCGCCTCGACTACCTCAAGGCCGTGGTGCGGCTGGGCCGGGAGCACCCCGAGCTCGGCAGCGACTTCTCCGCGTGGCTGGACGACTTCGTCCGGGGGGAGACCCGGTGAGGACCGTCGAGGAGCACCTGGAGTCGGTGCTCGCGGCGATCGAGCCGGTGGCCGAGGAGGTGCTGCCGCTGGACCAGGTCCACGGGCTGGTGCTGACCCGGGACGTCGTCAGCGACGTCGACCTGCCTCGCTTCGCCAACTCCGCGATGGACGGGTATGCCGTGCGCGCGACGGAGATCGCCGACATCACCCCCGAGCATCCCCGGTCCGTCCCCGTCCTGGGTGACATCGCCGCGGGGGACGGGGCACGGCATACGCACCGGGAGGGCAGCGTCTGGCGGATCATGACCGGCGCGCCCATCCCCGAGGGGGCGGACGCCGTCGTGCGCGTCGAGGACACCGACGGGAGGCCCCGCGAGGTGCTGATCTCCCACGCCCCCGAGGCCGGCGAGAACGTGCGCCCCGCCGGCGACGACGTGCGTGCCGGGGACGTCATCCTGCGGCGCGGCACCCGGGTGGGGGCGACGCAGCTCGCGATCCTGGCCTCCGCCGGCGTCGCCGAGGTGGCCGTCACCGGGCCGGTCCGGGTGGTGGTGCTCTCCACGGGCGACGAGCTGGTCCCGCTGGGGGAGCCCGTCGGCCCCGGCCAGATCCACGACTCCAACGGACCGATGCTGGTGGCGCTGATCCGTGCGGCCGGCGGCACCGTCGTGCACACCGGTCACCTGCCCGACGACGAGAAGGTCATCAAGAAGACGCTCGACCACCACCTGCGGGACGCCGACCTGGTGATCACCAGCGGAGGGGTCAGCAAGGGCGGCTCCTACGACGCGGTGAAGGCCGTGCTGACCGGCACCGGCTCGATGGAGTTCGCCGAGGTGGGCATGCAACCGGGCAAGCCGCAGGGGTTCGGCCTGCTCGGCAAGCGCCGGGTGCCGCTGTTCACGCTGCCGGGCAACCCGGTCAGCGTGCTCGTCAGCTTCGAGGTCTTCGTGCGCCCGGCCCTGGCCCGGCTCGCCGGGCGGAGGCACACGCCGGTGACGGTGCCGGCCGTCGTGCAACAGGGCTGGTCCTCGCCCGAGGGGCGCCAGCAGTACCACCGGGTGCGCCTGACCCGGGACGCCGCCGGGACGTATGCCGCGGCACCGGTCGGCGGTGCCGGCTCCCACCTCGTGGGTGGGCTGGCGATGGCTGACGGTCTCGCCGTCGTGCCCGCCGAGATCACGCAGGTGGCGACCGGCGCCGAGGTGCCGGTGCTCCCGCTGCGGCCCGTGGAGGAGATCGAGGCCGACCTGGCCGCGTCGACCGACCGGGACACGACGGCGGCGTCGTCGGGACAGCCCCCCTCCGTGCGAGGTTCCTGGTGAGCGAGCCGCTCCGGCACCTGCGGTCGGACGGCACCGCGCACATGGTGGACATCAGCGGCAAGGCGGTCACCGCCCGCGAGGCCACGGCCACCGGCCGGGTGCTCCTGTCCGCCGAGGCGGTCCGCGCCCTGCGGGAGGGGACCGCCCCCAAGGGTGACGCGCTCGGCGTGGCCCGGCTGGCCGGCATCCAGGCGGCCAAGAAGACCCCGGACCTGGTGCCGCTGGCGCACCCCGTGGCCGTGCACGCCGTCGAGGTGGACGTGACGGTCGTCGACGACGGGGTGGAGATCCGGGCGACGGTGCGCACGGCGGACCGCACCGGCATCGAGATGGAGGCGCTGACCTGCGTCAGCGTCGCCGCGCTCGCGATGGTCGACATGATCAAGGCCGTCGACAAGCTCGCGGTCATCAGCGACGTGATGGTGGTGGCCAAGTCCGGCGGCCGCTCCGGGGACTGGGTCCGACCGTCGTGATGACCTGGCCGGTCCGGCTGCACGAGGTCCGTCCGGACGGGGTCGAGATCGTCCTGAGGGGGCTGGCCCGGAGCGACCGCGCGCGCTGGGACGAGCTGCGCCGGGACAACCTGGACTGGCTCCGACCGTGGGAGGCGACCGTCCCGACCGGTCCGGAGCCGGCCCTGCGCTTTACCCGGCTGCGGCGCCTCCTGGACCGGGCGGCTCGCGAGGGGCGGGTGCTGCCGTTCGTCGTCGAGGCCGACGGCGTCCTCCAAGGACAGATGCAGCTGTTCGACATCGTCTGGGGGTCGCGGTGGACGGCGTCGGCGGGCTACTGGCTGGACCAGCGCGCCACCGGCCGAGGTCTCGCCTCGTGGTCGCTGGCCATGCTCATCGACCACGCCATCCACGACGTGGGGCTGCACCGGGTCGAGGTGGCGATCCGCCCGGAGAACGTCTCGAGCCTGGCGGTTGCCCACCGGCTGGGCCTGCCCGACGAGGGGTTCCGGGAGGGTCTGGTGCACGTCGACGGGGCGTGGCGGGACCACGTGGAGTTCGCGATCACCGCCGAGCACCTGGGGTCGGAGCGGCTGGTCGACCGGCTCCGCGCGCGCGACCCCGAGCAGGACGACTAGCGACGGGACCCCCGGAAAGGGAGCCGGGCGTCGCCGATCCCGTCAGTCACACCTGTCACTTCCGCGACACGCAGGAGAACTCCGGGGTAACCGCCGTGGGCCTCCCTATGGTTTGGGTGTGCCCAACAGCCTGATCTTCGCGGTCATCCTCGCGGTGTGGGCTGCCTATCTCATCCAGCACTGGATCCGTCGCCGCGACCACGTCGCCACGGCCAAGTCGGTCGACCGCTTCTCCGAGGCGATGCGCGTCCTGGAGCGTCGGCAGAGCGCCCCCCGGGCCGACCTGAAGGCCCCGACCCCGCGGTCCTACTCCGTCTCCTTGACCCGTCCCGCCCACCCCGACGTGGTGGTCAAGCGCGCCCGGCACGGCGCTGCAGAACCCGCGCCGCGCCGCACCCGGCGCCGCTTCCCGCGTCCGTCCGCCGCGACCCTGCGGGCGCTCTTTCTGGTCCTCGGCGTGCTCAGCCTGGCCGGTGGTGTCACGGTCTGGGCGCTCGGCATCACGCCCTTCGGCATCACGCCCTGGTGGGGTGCCGCGGCCGGCGCAGCAGGCCTGCTGCTCGCGCTGACCCTCGTCCGTCTCTCGGTGGGCCGCCAGCGGCGCCGCGCCACGTCCCCGGTGCGTCGGACCGCGACCCACCCGTACCGCGCCGTCCGGTCCGAGCCGGCCGGGCGTGAGACCCGGCGTGAGAAGGCCCGTCCCCGGACGGACCGCCGGCCGGTCAGCTCACGGACCTCTCGCAGCTCAGCGCGCAAGTCCGCGCGACCGGCACCCTCGCGCCGACCGGCCACGCGCCCCGCGGCCGCCAGCGTGGGTGCCAGTGCGGGCGCCGTCGACGTTTCCCCCGCAGCCGACGACGTCTCGGCCGACGAGGTGTTCTCGCCGGGTGAAGCCGTCGCGGGTGGCGAGGGGCAGTTCTTCGACGTCGAGGCCCACGACCCCACGCCGGTCGCGGCCGTCGCTGCCGCCGGACCGGGGACACCGTCCGTGGGGGACACCGGTGCCGAGGTCGCAGCCGAGCCGCAGCCCGGCACCTGGGCGCCCGTTCCGGTACCGCCGCCGACCTACACCTTGAAGGCCAGGGCCACGCGGCCGGGCGCACCGACCCCCGAAGCGTCGCCGCCCGCCTCGGCCGACACCGGCCGCGTCGAGGACCTGCCCTTCGATGGACACGCCCTGGCTTTCGACGAGGAGTTCGAGGACCTGCCGCCCGTGCACTCGGTCGGTTGAGGTCGCTCAGGCCCGGATGTAGATCCGCCTGTGGTGAAGCAGGGCCGCGACCACCCACCACAAGGCCAGGTGCGCGAGTGCGAAGGCCACCCGCTCGCCACCGAGGAACGACAAGGCATCACCGATCCGCTCGGCGTAACTGATCTCGTCGCCCCCGCGTAGCAGGAACGCCGCCACGAGATGGAATCCGAAGTAGACCAGGAGGGAGTTGCGTCCGAGAGCCACCAGTGGCCAGCCGATCCGGGCCTGGGTGGACTGGCCGAGGGTGCGTTCGAGATAAACGTCGAAGACGGCGAAAGCAGCGAGGAAGAGCGCCAGCCCGAGGGCACCCGCCATGAGCGCGAAGCTGGGTGTCCACAGCCGCTTGAACGGCTCGACGAGCAGGGCCACGCCGCTCCCCAGTGCCGCACACGTCACCGTCCAGACGGCTATCTGGGTCAGCGCCGCCTGGCGTGAGCCGGTCCTCGCGTCAAGGGCCAGGTGTCCTGCGGTGGTGCCGGCCGCCGCGGTGATGAAGGCTCCGCCGATGGCGACCAGTCCCTCGGGGTCATGGCCACGGAGCCCCTGGTGATACATGTGGGCCCCGAAGATCCTTCCGTCGATCGCGAGAGACGGGTTGCAGCGCGGTGTCAGCAAGTCACCCACGCAGCGGCTCTGGAACCACAGATAGGCCAGTGTCGCCACCACGGCGGCGACCAGCGTGATGACCGCCCATCCACGGGCCGACCGCGTGACCTGGTGGAGGAGCGCGAAGGCGAGGATCAGCACGGCATACAGCTGCAGTACGCCCGTGAGCCGGAGGGTGGACAGCTCGAAGTGCAGGTTGATCACGGCGCTGTAGGCCACACCCGCGAGCAGGAGGACGATGACCCGACGGGCGGTCCGTTGCCACGTGGCGTTCCGGCGGTAGAGGAAGGCCATGCCAACCCCGGAGAGTGACACGAAGAGCGGAAAGAGTAGGTCGACGAAGGTCACACCGGACCAGGGTGCGTGCTGGAGCCACCAGGGGACGGGTGGGATCACAGAGGCGCACACGATGGCGACGAGGAGGAAAAACCCTCGGGCCACGTCCAACGACGTGATCCGCGCCGAGCGCGCCGGGTGACCCACGCCCGGATCGGCTGGGCGGGTGCTCACCCGCTCAGCGGGGCTGCGGACGGGATCCTCCTGCGTCATGGGCAGGTCACTCACGGAGTCACCACCTCATAGGACTGAACCCTGGGGAACAGCACCTGAAAACGTTCCAACGGGAGGTCGCCAGGACGCCAGGCGTCCGGAAAAGCCAGCCAGCCATAGGCCTGCTGGTAGCTCCCCAGCCGCTGGGCGGTTGGCGGGTCCCCCGGTCCGAGGCCCATGAACTGCTGATAGATCGGCACTGGGAGCGCGAGATGCCGACTGGCCGCCAGGTCATCGGGATGGGTGACGAGCCAGCTGCCCTCCTCGGTCAGCGGGGCCAGTGACCGGGCAGCGTCCCGGGCCGCCAGGTGGTCCGGACGGTCAAACACGTAGGACGGCTCGCCGGGGAGGCAGACGGCAGTGTCGCTGCAGCTGGACCTGTCGGCAGCGTGCTGCGTGGCGTAGTAGGCCGAGGCGGTGACCCGGGTGACTGGGAGGTCGGGGAGCCCGACGTCGGTGCTTTCCAGCAGAAGCCGCGTCATCTCCTCAACGCGGTCGGCAGTCAGCGTGTCGTCACCGAGGTCGAGGAGGAGCAACGTCGCGGCCATCCCGGGCACGACCGTGACGGGGTGGCCTCCGACCTCGACGAACCGGGAGTGGGCCCAGTCAAGGGCCACCGCCGGCGTGTGCACGGTCGCGGTGGTGAGCACCTCTTGGAACGAACTCATGCGCGCCTCGCGGCAGGTGGCCGCAGTGGCTTCCTCGGTGCTCGGATCGGGTCGGGGCGGGATCTCCCCCAGGCCGGTGGCCAGGTGGATCGAATACTCCGTGACCTCGCACCGATCCGTTGCCTCGCCCTGGGTGAGGACGACCATCACGGGGTGCAGGTCGCCCCCTTCGATCAGAGAGGTCCAGGCAGAGAGCTCGTCGTCAGGGTGCGGCACCAGGTAGACATGGAGACCCGTGGCCTGGTCGGGTGACGACTGCGGAGTCACGGTGGGGACCTCGCCGGCGGCGACCTGTGGGGGCGTCGGTGGCTGCCGCATGAGGAAGAGAGTTGAAGCGCACACGACGAACAGCGCGAGCACCATCGCGCTGACTGCACCCCACCTAGGGGCGACACGGGGCTGGCGCGGTGCCTTCCCTTGCATCCCCACAGGGTATACGCGTGATGCGGCGTGCTGGGAGGCCTATGAGGCCTCTTTTTCCGCGTCGGCATACGTGTCCACGATGGCGATATGGAGAGGGAACGAAAGCGGGAATTCGCCGAAGAGGAGCCGCCCGGAAGCGCTGGCCGCCTCCTGCACGATCACCGCGACCTGGTCAGCCAACGGCCACGGTGTATGCACCACGATCTCGTCGTGCAGGAAGAAGACCAGATGCGGGCGTCCCTGTCCGGGAGCGATGCCTGCCTGGTCCGGCGGCGCCGGGAGTTCCCGGAGCCGCCGGCGGGTCTCGGCCATCCAGCACAGCGCCCACTCCGCCGCGGTCCCCTGCACGACGAAGTTGCGGGTGAACCGGCCTCGGTCGCGGGCCTGACTGCGCGCCCGGCGCTCATCGGTCCGGTCGGCGTCGGTCTCGCCGGCCCGGCCCTGGACGTCCTGCCAGGCCGGACCCGGCGGTGGGCTGGTGCGGCCCAGCCAGGTCCGGACGGTCCCGCCGCGCTCGCCCACCTCGGCGGCGTGGTCGACCAGGCCGGTGGCCAGCGGGTAGGCCCGCCGCAGCCGGGGCAGCAGCACGCCGGCCTCCCCGGCGGTGCCGCCGTAGAGGGCCGAGAGCATGCCGACCTTCGCCCGGTCCCGGGTGTCGACGACGCCCGAGGCGACCAGCCCGGCATACAGGTCGCCGTGCTGCCCGGCCCGCGCGAGGGCGAGGTCCGCGGCCATCCCCGCCAGAGCGCGCGGCTCCACCTGCGCGGCGTCGGCCACCACCAGCCGCCAGCCGGGATCGGCGACGACCGCACCGCGCACCGCCTTCGGGATCTGCAGGGCGCCACCCCCGCTGGTGGCCCAGCGGCCGGTCACCACACCGCCGGGGACGTAGTCGGTGCGGAACCGGTCCGCCCGACCCTCCGACCCGTGGTCGACCCAGGTGTCCAGCCAGCTCCAGCCGTTGGCCGAGAGCAGCCGGGCCAGCCGCTTGTACTCCAGCAGCGGCTCCACCACCGGGTGTGCCTGGCCGGACAACTCCCACTTGGCGGTGGAGGAGACGTCGAGGCCAGCGGTCCGCAGGGCGCGCAGCAGGGTGGCCTGCGAGTCGGGGTTGAGTCCCGGGGCGTGCAGCAGCTCCCGGATCCGGGCGGCCAGCTGCTCGAGCCGCTCGGGCCGCATCCCGCGCGGCGGCCGGGGCCCCAGCTCGGCGGTGAGGATCGCGTCGTGCCGGTCGCGGTTCCAGGGGAGCCCGTCGGCGTGCATCTCGGCCGCGATCAGCGCGCCGGCCGACTCGGCGGCGAGCAGCAGGCGCAGCCGGCCGGGCTCCTCCGCGGCCGCGACGGCGGCCACCTGTCGCTGGTGCTCGGCCAGCACGTCCTCCACGGCTGGCCCGGCGTCGGGGGTGATGTCGTCCAGCAGGGTGGGGGCGGTGTCCGCGACCGGACCAGGAACCAGCCAGGGCGGCGGCGCCCACGGATCGGAGGTTGCCAGGTGGAGGATGGCGTGGCACAGCCGCAGGTCCACGCACCGGCCGACCCGGGTGCCGGCGGCGAGCAGCCGGGGATAGACCGCGGCGGTGTCGGGCCAGACCCAGCGGATGTCCTGACCGGCCGACTCCTGCTCGCCGATCCAGGCGGCGGCCTGGTCCCAGCCCAGGGACAGCCGGCCCTCGGGTGCGGTGGCCAGTGCCTGCGGGAGCGAGTCGGCCGGAGGCGCTCCCGTGGACCGCGAGGCAGCGACGAGCACCCCCGTCCGCGTCGGCGCCACCACCAGGTCCACGAGGCGACACGGTATGTCCTCGCGGGGACACCGGGGAACCGGACCCCGGCTGCTAACGTCCACTGGTTGTGCGAAGACTCGTGAAAGTCCGGGCCATGGCCGTCGTCGCGCTCTGCGGGGCGCTCCTGCTCTCCGCGTGCTCCGGGTCCGACCCGATCGAGCTGCCCGACACTCCGGACGGTGTCGCCCTGCTCGACCATGTCACGGCCGAGACCCAGCTCGACATCGTCCTGCTGTCGGTGAGTCAGACCCACGGAACGCCCGTCTCCTGGGAGCAGCTGTACGACGTCACCGACTCGGGGGCCGACGCCGTCATCGACCACTACGACGCATGGCTCACCGAGCGGGGTTGGGAGCGGGTCGAGGGGGGCTCGGGGATCCCCGATTCCCTCGGGGCGACCTGGGAGCGCGGCGACCAGGACGTCGTGCTGGCGCGGCTCCACCTGGAGGGGCGCGACATCATCGGGGTGCTCGCGACACCGGAGGGCCAGTAGCCCGGGAGACCGCCAGGTCCCCGCGGCCCCGACGTCCGTCGTGCGTAGGCTGGTCCCCATGCTGGAGTGGGGTGCGAAGAAGGACGGGCTGGTGCCGATCCTGCTGGACGGCGAGCCGGTGGCCACGGCCGACCCGGAGTTCTGGCGCGAGGGCGCCGAGCTGGTGATCGGCGGCGAGACCTGGCGGTTCGAGCGGGACGGCAAGGAGCGGGTCGCCCGGTCGGCCCGCAACCCCCGGGCCGTCCTGCGCGCCACCAAGCCGAACTGGTGGCGCGACGCCTGGACCGTCACGGGGGACGGGGTCACCTACGAGATCGGCTCCGAGGGCTTCCTCGGCAGGACCCAGCGCGTCCTGCGGGACGGTCAGCGCGTCGGCACGGCGCACACCGCGGGCGCCTGGTCGTCCCGCCCCGTGCTGGACGTCGACCCGTCGGTGCCGCCCGTGCACCAACTCTTCCTGCTGTGGATCTCCCACATCATCCGCAAGCGCAACGCCGCGGCCGCCGCGGGCTGAGTCCGCCAAGGGGTGCACCTGCCGTCGGGACGGACCGCGTCCGGCGTTACGTTGGTGCCATGACTGAGATGACCTACCGCCCGCTGGGCGACTCCGGCCTGCGGGTCAGCACCGTCGGCATCGGCTGCAACGCCTTCGGCACCCGGATCGGCGGTGACGTCGTGCAGGAGATCGTCGACGCCGCGATCGAGGTGGGCATCACCTTCTTCGACACCGCCGACACCTACGGCCGCGGGGAGTCCGAGACCCTCCTCGGCGAGGCGCTCAACGCCCGGCGTGACGACGTCGTCGTGGCCACCAAGTTCGGCATGGACATGCAGGGCGCCAACGGGCCGGACTGGGGCGCGCGCGGATCGCGCCGCTACATCCGCAAGGCGGTCGAGGCCAGCCTGCGCCGGCTCGGCACCGACTGGATCGACCTCTACCAGCTGCACCGGCCGGACCCGGCCACCCCGATCGAGGAGACGCTCGCCGCACTGTCCGAGCTGGTGACCGAGGGCAAGGTGCGCTACATCGGGTCCAGCAACCTGGCCGGCTGGCAGGTTGTGGACGCCGAGTGGACCGCGCGCACCGGCGGCTACAGCCGGTTCGTCTCCGCGCAGAACAAGTACTCCCTGCTCGACCGCGAGGCCGAGGACGAACTGGTGCCGGCCTGCGAGACCGCGGGTGTCGGCATACTGCCCTTCTTCCCGCTGGAGTTCGGACTGCTCACCGGCAAGTACCGCCGGGACCAGGCGGCGCCCGAGGGCACGCGGCTCGCGGCCGAGGCCCAGGCCGACCGGCTCGCCGGCGCCGACTGGGACGAGATCGAGCGGCTGGAGGCGTATGCCGAGGCGCGCGACCTCAGCCTGCTCCAGGTGGCCATCGGCGGGCTCGCGGCCCAGCCCGCCGTCGCCTCCGTGATCGCCGGCGTGACCAGTGCGGACCAGGTGCGGAGCAACGCCGCGGCCGGTCTGTGGGAACCCACGGCGGAGGACCTGGCCGAGCTCTGACCCACCGGTGAGCCGCGGGCCGGGGTGTGCCGCCGTCCCAGGCCCGGCCGAATCGGAAAATCGGGTATGCCGGTGCTACAGTCTGTAGCCGCCGGTACACCTTGGGGCTGTGGCGCAGTTGGTAGCGCGTCTCGTTCGCAATGAGAAGGTCAGGGGTTCGAATCCCCTCAGCTCCACCCAAGCATCCTGCCGAATCTGCCCCGCCCCGTGGCGGGGTTTTTTCGTGTCCGCGGCGGACCGCATGCGCGTACGCTCGTCGTGTGGCCCTGGACTACGTCGACCACCTGCGGTCCGACAGCGCGCGGTTCCTGGCGGTCCTCCGCGAGGCCGACCCGTCGCTGCGGGTCCCGTCCTGCCCGGACTGGGACGCCGCCGACCTGCTCTGGCACCTGGGCGAGGTGCAGTGGTTCTGGGCCACGATCGTGGGTCGCCGGCTGCAGGACCCGGAGCCGGCGGAGGTTGACAAGCCGTCGCGCCCGGCGTCACAGGCCGGACTGGTCACCTTCTTCGAGGACGCGCACGGGGCGCTGGTGGAGGCGCTGTCGTCGGCCGACCCGGCCGAGCCGGTCTGGATGTGGGCCGACGACAAGACCGTCGGCTACGTCCGGCGGCGCCAGGCCAACGAGGCCCTGATCCACCGGCTCGACGCCGAGCTCACCGTCGGCGATGTCACGCCGCTGGACCCGGCGCTCGCCGCGGACTCCCTGGACGAGGCGTTCACCACCATGTACGGCGGGACCCCTGAGTGGGGCACGTTCACCCCGTCGGGCCGGTCCGTGCGGATCGAGCCGGATGACGCGGCACCGCTGCACGTCCGGCTGGGCCGCTTCACCGGGACCAGCCCGTCCAGCGGCACGAGCTACGACGAACCGGCTTGCGAGCTCGTCGAGGAGCCCACGGTCGGGGACCGCGCCGCCCAGGACGCCGCCGCGCAGCACGCGACCCTCCGGGGGAGCGCCGGTGACCTGTCGGCGTGGGTCTGGGGTCGCAGGGACATCTCGCACCTCACGATCACCGGCGACCGGGCCGCGATCGCCGACCTAACGGCCGTGATCGAGGAGGGGATCCAGTAGTCAGCGACCGGTGACCCGGGCCAGCAGGGCACGCCGGGTGTGCACGCCGGTCTTGGCGAAGACCGACTTGAGGTGGTCCTGGACGGTGTGCTCGGACAGGAACAGCCGCGCGGCCACCGTCCTGGTGTCCGCGCCCTCGAGGAGGAGGAGCAGCAGGTCGGTCTCGCGGGGCGAGAGCGTGTGGGCCCGGGCGTAGAGGTCCGCGCGCTCCGCGGGGGACGACGGCTCGATCGACACCGCGATGTCGCGCGCGGACGCCTCCGGCTCGCGGTCCGCCGGGTCCGCCCGGGCGGCCCGCAGGGTGAGCCACGTCCCGCCCCCGAGGTGCACCCGCGCCGCGGCCTGGTGCTGGTCGACCCCGGACTCGACGGCTAGCAGCTGTGCGGCCACGTTGTAGGCGGCTGCGGGGACCGGGCGGCGGTCGGCGCACGGGGGCAGGAGGGTGCGCAGGACCGCCTCGCTCTCGGCGGTCTGGGCGCGCACCTCCAAGTCGGGTGAGAGCACCAGGACCGACGGGCCACCACGTGCCGGCGCGGGCGCGACGTCGTCGAAGGTGCGGCCGACCGCCTCCCGGAGGGCGGCGGTGACCGGGGCGACCAGGCCGGCGAGGTGCGCCACCTCGGTGGCCGAGAACCGGGCGTCCGTGCCCGACCGCCACAGGTCGAGGAAGCCCCAGGTCCCGTGCCGGTCGCGGAACACCAGCGACGCGACGTCACCGACGTCATACGACGACTGGAGCTCCCGCCAGACCAGGCTCTTGGCCCGGTCGTCGCCGGTGGCCGAGCGCAGGGTCGCAACGGGAGGATCCAGACCGGTCCACCGGTTGACGGGCGTGAGGTACTTGAGCCGGATCAGGCGAGGTAGCTCCGGCAGACAGGGCGCGTCGGCCAGCGGTGAGCTTCCGACCGCGGTCAGCGGGTCGGTGAGGACCCACGCATAGGCGTCGAAACCGACCGTGCGGCGCAGCGTCTCGACCTGTTCCGCACGCGCGGCCCGCTCGTCCACACCGGCGATCGTAGGCCCGCTGGACCCGCTGAACCTGTGAAGACCCCAACTTCCTGGGATACCGGGCAGCGGCTGGGCTGCCTAACGTCGTCGACATGGCTTCCCTCCACATCGAGCACCCCGTCACCGACCTCGCGACCTGGACCCCCGCCTACCGGCGCTTGGCCGACGTCCGTCGCCGGGCAGGGGTCACGTCGGAGTCGGTCCGTCACCCGGACGACGACGACACCCGGGTGGTGATCGACCTCGAGTTCGACACCACCGACCAGGCTCACGCCTTCCTGCAGTTCCTGCGCTCCCAGGTCTGGGCGGTCCCGGAGAACTCGCCGGCGCTCGCCGGCTCCCCCGAGGTGATGGTGCTCGAGACCGTCGCGCTTGACTGAGTTCGCCAGCGCTCCCCAGAGGGGATCTCGACCGGGTGAGTGCCCCTGACCCACCCTCGTCCGGGACTCGATCAGCACATGGTCGTGCACCGTTCCTCGTGCGCGGTCACGTGTGCCCCGTGCGGGGCTGCCCGGTCAGCGGTTCTCGCTGCCCCTCGCGACCTTTTCCAGAGGAGTTGCTGGTGTAGCCGCCAGCCCGGCGTGTGCTCGCCTCGTGTCCCGGACTACCGACTCAACCGGTCGACGTCCTCGTGCATCACTCCACCAGCTCGGTGGCCCAGTTCGCCTCCTGGAGTCGGCTGTCCAGCTCGCGGTGGTCGCGTGCCAGGTGATCGGCCTGCTGGTGCAGCTGCGGCACCGACAGATCGGTCATGTCGCGCAGCTCCGACCGGAGCTGCCGTGCCCCCCAGCCGACGTCGCCGCGCTGCCCGCTGGCGGCGTCCGCCAGCGCCACGGTCAGTCTGTGCTTGGCGGACAATGCGTCGCGCCGTGCGATCGCGTCGGTGATGGTCAGGCCCGGCTCCAGTTCCGTGCTCGCGTTGGTGCGGTTGATCCGTCGGACCAGCTGCTCGATCTCGTCGATCACCCCGAGCGCCTCGGTGTGCAGCGCGGCGGGGTCCTCCGGCGGCGGGGTGCCCTCCTGGTAGCGGGCGCTCCCCTTGGCCCGGGCCCTCAGCTGCTCGAGCCGCTTCTGAGCGTCTGCGCGTCGTGACAGTGCCTCGGCCAACCTCATCCTCGTCCCCTCTCGTGAGCCAACGCGCACACTATGGCTCAGATCCGGGCGGCACGCCGTGATCTGTCCACAGGCCGCCCGTGACCGGCGGAGACGTCGGTGGTCGCGCCTCAGGAGAGACCGCTGATCGTCCCGTCCGCGGCCAGCTCGATCCGCTCGGCGTTGGGGTGCCGGGACAGGCCGGGCATGGTGCGCATCTCGCCGGCGATCGCGTAGACGTAGCCCGCGCCGACGCTGGCCCGCACCTCCCGGACCGGCAGGCGCCACCCGGTCGGGGCGCCGAGCAGGGCCGGGTCGGAGCTGATCGACAGGTGGGTCTTGGCGATGACGACCGGCAGCTCGCCGAAGCCGGCGTCCTCGTAGGTCTGCAGGGACTTGGCCGCGGCAGGCGTGTAGTCGACGCCGTCCGCGCCGTAGATCCGGGTCGCGACGGCCTCGATCTTCTCCGCCAGGGAGTCCTCGAGTGCGTAGGTCGTGGTGAACCGGGTGGGTTCCTCGACCGCCGCGAGCACCTCGCGGGCCAGGTCCTCGCCCCCGGCGCCGCCCTCGGCGACGTGCCGGGTCACGGCGCACCGCACGCCCAGTTCGGCTGCGAGCTCGGCGATGACCGCGTGCTCGCTGTCGTGGTCCTGGGGGAAGGCGTTGATCGCCACGACGGGGGTGACCCCGAAGCTCTGGATGATCTCGACGTGCTTGCGCAGGTTGGCCAGGCCTGCCCGCACCTCGTCCGGGTTCTCCTCGAACAGACCCTCCGGGAGCGCGCGGCCCGGCCGGATGTCGTAGGTGCCGGAGTGCGCCTTGAGCGCGCGCACGGTTGCCACGACCACGGCGGCGTCCGGGGTGAGCCCGCCCAGACGGCACTTGACGTTGAAGAAGCGCTCGGCCCCCATGTCCGCCCCGAACCCGGCCTCGGTGACGACCAGGTCCGCGTGGCTCAGCGCCACCTGGTCCGCCACGACCGAGGACGTGCCGGTGGCGATATTGCCGAACGGGCCGCAGTGGATCAGGGCCGGGCCGCCCTCGAGGGTCTGCAGCAGGTTGGGCTTCAGGGCGTCGCGCAGGATGACCGCCATGGCTCCGGCCACGCCCAGGTCCTCGGCGCTGACCGGCTTGCCCTCGACGGTGTAGCCCACGACGATCCGTCCCAGCCTTGCCCGCATGTCCTGGTAGGAGGTCGCGAGGGTCATCAGCACCATCACCTCGGACGCGGCCGTGATGTCGAAGCCGGTCTCGCGCACCAGCCCGTCCGCGCGCGCCCCCAGCCCGACGACGATGTTGCGCAGCGAGCGGTCGTTGACGTCCATCACCCGGCGCCAGGTGATGTTGCGCAGGTCGAGGCCGAGCTCGTTGCCGAAGTGCAGGTGGTTGTCGACCGCGGCCGCAAGCAGGTTGTGCGCCGCCGTGATGGCGTGGAAGTCACCGGTCAGGTGCAGGTTGAGGCGCTCCATCGGCACCACCTGGCTGTAGCCGCCCCCCGCGGCCCCGCCCTTGATCCCGAAGGTCGGGCCCATCGAGGGCTGCCGCAGGGTCGCCACCGCGTTCGACCCGAGCCTGCGCAGCGCCTGGGTCAGACCGACGACCACCGTCGTCTTGCCCTCGCCCAGGGGGGTGGGCGTGATCGCCGACACCACGACATACTTCCCGCGGGGTTCCTCGGCGGCCGCGGCCAGGTCGATCTTGGCCACGTCGCGGCCGTAGGGTTCGACGTGCTCGGGGGCGACGCCCAGGTCGGCGGCGACGTCCGCCATCGGGCGCAGTATGGCGGAGCTCGCGATCTCCAGATCGCTCGGCAGGGCAGTGGGACGGCTCATGGGACGAGCGTATTGCGCCCCACTCGGTGACCGCCGCTGGCACCAGCGCGACACACCTGTGACGGTCGCTTTCCGGTGTGAACGACCCCGTCCAGGTGCACGTCCCCGTTCGCGCCCTACTCGGTCAGGGACCGCATCTTCTTGGC
>Ga0123333_10000136_pt1 | contig 77160 bp, 41 predicted proteins | sample BioC12SIPDNA_3_FD_89957 | JGI IMG/M metagenome (GOLD analysis project Ga0123333, IMG submission 89957) | Anaerobic biogas reactor microbial communites from Washington, USA - Biogas_R2_B C12 SIP DNA | ecosystem: Engineered > Bioreactor > Anaerobic > Unclassified | place: Washington, USA...
CCCGCTGTAACCTCGAGGGAAATACCGTGTAGAGCCGGGGTGCTTGGCGACAGAGCTGCGGAACCCGTCGTTCCGCGGCCTCCAGATGCTCCAGAGGTCTGGGGCTTACGGGTGGCAGCGCTTCGCGCACCGTATGTGTATGAGACGTTCTCAACGACGATGAAGGGTGCCATGCGACGAAGTATAAAGGTCGTTGGTGTGGGGTCAACGGGCGTGCCCGCACGATGCGGCCAAGCCACCGGTCGATTGCCGGCGCAGCATAATGGCTCAGTCGAGTATAATAGGCGTCAAGGTTACAAGGATTTGTGCCAACGCGCTGAGGAGCGCCGGCGAACGGTCGCTCCGCAGCGAGATGGCGCCCACGGTTTTCTGGAGGAAGGGAGTCTGGAGAATGGCACTGACACCGACATCGTCGAGCGACAGAACGCGTAAGATCGTGGTGGCTGGTGTGCTGGGGGCAATCTCGGCCCTGCTGGGATGGACGCGGCTGGGCTTCATCCCCTGGTTCTCGGGTGCGGCCTTGACGATTATGCACGTGCCGGTCATCATCGGAGCCGTGCTGGAAGGGCCGTGGGTAGGTGCCGCGGTGGGATTGATCTTCGGGGCCTTTAGTATGCTGCAGGCCGCAATTGCACCCACAGGACCCACGGACGTATGGTTCACCAATCCGCTGTTGGCCATAGTTCCGCGTCTCGCCATCGGGCCCGTGGCCTGGCTGGTCTATTTGTTGATGGAGCGCCGTCCCAGGTGGAGTATCGTGGCGGCCGTCATCGTTGGGCCGTTGTTTGTGGTCGCTATGGTTCAGATCCTTGGCTACCAGCTCTGGGTGGCCCTGCTTCTCGTCCTCATCGAGAACGTTCTGCTCGTGCTGCTGGGCTGGCAGATCGTGAGCGAGCGAGCCGAGACCGCATTTGTGGGGGCGGGGATCGCCGGCAGTTTGACCAACACCATCCTGGTTCTTGGCATGATCGGGATTCTGGGGCTACTGCCCTGGCAGGCCCTTCCCGCCATCGCCTTGGTGAACGGGCTGCCCGAAGCCGTAGCGTCGGCGATTCTTACACTGGTCGTGGTCGCCGCGTGGAAGCGCATCCAGATCGGATCGCGCAGGGGGGCCCGGCTCTAGCGGAGTCTATCGATCAGGTTGCCCTTTAGTAGATACACCGGCGCCGGCAGGAACCCATCCTGCCGGCGCCTTCGATGGTTTCGCAGCCCCATGGATCGTAACCCTTTGCTAACCCGCGTGTATTAAGGTCATAACGTGCGCGCTCAGGCGCTACCCAAGACCACCGACACATCACCGACTGGCAGCCCTGCTGGAACCCGCTCCGATGGCGAAGAGGGAACAAGGCTGGCAGTCTGGGCAACAGAAAGAGGGCAAGCGGGCCAATGGCAGAGTCCACGCGGTGTGAATCAACGTCGCTCTCTGACTCGGTCGCAGTTGAGGCTGGGGCAGAGCCTACAGGTGGCGACGCCCATGCCGCATCGCAGGCCATGAGGTCTCAGCAGTTGGAGGAGCGGAGGGTAGATGCCCGATTTGGCGGCGGCCAAGCACGGATCGAGCGGCAGCACGCCAAGGGCAAGCGGACCGCCCGCGAGAGGGTGCTGGCATTGCTCGATCACGACACGTTCACCGAGATTGGGATGTTCGTCACGCATCGGGCTACGGGCTTCGAGCTAGAGCGCTCGCACCCGGCGGGCGATGGCGTCATCGCGGGGACCGGCGAGATCGATGGACGCCCGGTCTGTGTCTTTGCTCAGGACTTCACAGTTCTTGGCGGATCGGTCGGTGAAGCGCATGGGCGCAAGATTGCAGGGGTCATCGACCTGGCAGTGCGGACCGGGGTACCGGTGATCGGTCTCAACGACTCCGGGGGCGCGCGTATCCAGGAAGGCGTCGACGCGCTTGCAGCGTATGGCGATGTCTTCTATCGCAACGTTCGCGCGTCTGGGGTTGTGCCACAGATCTCGGTGATTCTTGGCCCCTGCGCGGGTGGCGCCGTCTATTCGCCGGCAATCACCGACTTCATCGTGATGACGGAGGGGATCGCACACATGTTCATCACTGGCCCCGAGGTTATCAAAGCAGTCACTCACGAAGAGATCGACTTCGAATCGCTGGGAGGCGCACACGTTCACTCGGAGGTCAGCGGCATCGCGCATCTAGTGGCCAAGGATGAGGATGCCGCTTTCGCACAGGTCCGCTGGTTGCTCGCCTACCTGCCTCAGAACAATCTTGACCCGCCGCCGTGCGTGGTCAGTACAGATGATCCGCGTCGTGCCACACCGGAGCTGAATGCTCTCGTCCCGGCGCATCCCCAGCACCCCTACGATGTTCGAGCCGTCATCGAGGCACTTGTCGACGACGGGGAGTTCCTGGAGATCCAACCTGCCTTCGCGCAGAATCTGGTGGTGGGGTTTGGGCGATTTGATGGCCAATCCGTCGGTATCGTGGCCAACCAACCAGAGATTCTGGCTGGGGTGCTGGACATCAATGCCAGCGACAAGGGGGCCCGGTTCATCCGCTGCTGCGATGCGTTCCACATTCCGCTGGTGACACTGATCGACACGCCGGGCTTCCTTCCAGGTGTCGATCAGGAGCACGGAGGCGTCATCCGGCATGGCGCGAAGCTGCTCTATGCATATGCCGAGGCCACGGTGCCCAAGATCTCGTTGACCCTGCGCAAAGCCTATGGCGGAGCTTACATCGTGATGAGCTCCAAGCACCTGGGGGGCGATGTCAACCTGGCGTGGCCCGGTGCTGAGATCGCCGTGATGGGGCCAGAAGGCGCCGTCAACATCGTCTTCAGACGGGAACTCGCGGAGGCACTTGACCCCTCCGCACAGCGGGCCGCTCTGATCGACGCCTATCGCAAGGAACTGGCCAACCCCTATGTCGCGGCGAGCCGTGGCTATCTGGATGATGTCATCCACCCAGAGGAAAGCCGAGCCCGCATTGTTGCGGCCCTGCGCCTATTGCGTAACAAGCGCGAAGGCACACCCCGACGCAAACACGGGAACATCCCTCTGTGAGACCCTGGACCGTGGAGTCAGCTCGATGAAGGTGTTGGTCGCCAACCGTGGCGAGATCGCTGTCAGGATTCTGCGGGCGTGCCGAGAACTCGGGTTGGCGAGCGTTGCCGTCTATTCAGAGGCCGACCGCGAAGCGCTTCATACCCGGTACGCAGACGAGGCTGTGCACATCGGACCGGCGGCGGCCCGAGAGAGCTACCTGAGCATTCCGGCCATCTTGGAGGCGGCCCGCGGCAGCGGCGCAGAGGCTGTCCATCCAGGCTATGGTTTCCTGTCCGAGAACGCCGCATTCGCGCAGGCGGTCGAGGATGCCGGGATGGTGTTCATCGGGCCGAACCCGAAAACGCTGGCGCTGACAGGCGATAAGCTGGCTGCCCGCAAGTTCGCTCGCGACGTGGGCTTACCGGTGCTGCCGGGACCGGATCGGCCGCTCAGGGCGGGGCAGGCGGGCGCCGATCCCACGTTGGCTCAGGGGATCGACGGCTTGCTGTTCCCTCTATTGGTCAAAGCCGTTGCTGGCGGGGGGGGACGCGGCATCCGCCTGGTGAAGGAACAAGGCGAATTGGCTTCAATGGTGGCTGCGGCGCGGAAGGAGGCGCAGATGGCCTTCGGTGACGACGGCGTCTATCTCGAGCCGCTGGTGCCACACGCCCGTCATATTGAGGTGCAGATCCTGGGGGACGGGGAAGGAAGGGTGATGTGTCTGGGCGATCGGGAGTGCTCCGTTCAGCGGCGCCGGCAGAAGCTCATCGAGGAGGCGCCCGCACCTGGTCTGAGCGCTGTCCAACGAGCTTACGTTGCCGAGGCAGCGGTGCGTCTGGGCGGGGCTCTGGCTTACCGGAGCCTGGGCACCGTCGAGTTCCTTCTCGGCTCGGACGGTGTGTTCCACTTCATCGAGATCAACCCGCGCATCCAGGTGGAACACCCGGTTACTGAGATGGTGAGCGGTGTCGACCTTGTCAGAGAGCAGTTGCGGCTCGCAGCAGGGTGCGCGTTGGCGTATCGCGAGGACGCCGTGGCGCTGCGCGGTGCAGCGATCGAGGCTCGCGTATTGGCGGAGAAGCCTGAGGAATCCTTTCTGCCGACGACCGGTGAGATCACCTACCTCAAGGAACCTGGCGGCCCCGGCATTCGGGTCGACAGCGCTCTCTATCAGGGGATGACGGTGACGACAGATTATGACTCGTTGCTCGCCAAGGTGATCGCCTGGGGAGAAACCCGGGTGGCGGCGCTGTTGCGCCTCCGGCGGGCCCTGGGTGAGTTTCAGATTGGCGGCGTGACGACAGACCTGGGGTTCCTCGTCCAGGTCTTGCACAGCGTGCCGTTTATCTGCGGCGACATCGACACGACGTTCCTCGATCGCTTCGAACCTCGACAGCCTGACACCGGCGCTCAACTCGAGCGGATTGTGGCCGTGGCTGTGGCGATGTTGGCGCATAGGAAGCGCTCGTTGGCGCGCAGCGTCAATGACCATGCTCAAGCCGGGGACTGGCGCGCGACTGCTTGGCGCGAGCAGATGTAGGCCTCGATCCCGTCAGCTCTGCCTTTATGCCCGAACGTGTGCTCTGATCGATGGCGACCCGAGTCAGGGGCACCGCATAACCATGGATGAGGAGCCGATAGCATGACCAGATACGCAGTCGCAGTGGGGGAGCGCCGCTTTCACGTTGAGGTGGCATCGGTCGGCGCCTCAGAGGCTGACGGCCAAGGGGAGAAGCCGCGCCTGCTGGTGGACGGCGAGCCCGTAACCTTTGAACTCACCTCGTTGAACGGTAATGGGCTCCACTTGTTCCGCGACGGCACACACACGACCGAGCTGTATCTGAAAGCTGTGCCCGGGGATGACTACGAGGTGTTGGTCAAAGGTCGTTATCTCGTCGTGCGGGTCGATCCAGCCCACCGGGTTGCTCGAGCGGTTGCCGACGAGCGCGCCGGAGAGCTGAGAGCGCCTATGCCGGGTCTGGTTGTGGAGGTGCAGGTTGCACCAGGACAGGTGGTAGGCCGGGGTGATGTGCTGGTGGTACAGGAATCCATGAAAATGCAGATGCAACTCAGGGCTCCATGTGCAGGCCGCGTAGAGTCTATTCACGTGACCGTCGGAGAACAAGTGGGCAAGGGGATGCTGTTGGCACGCGTCGCTGAGGCCTCCGTGTAGCCAGGCGTGCGTAACTCTGCGCGTGATCGGGTGTTACAACTTCCGAGCCCGCCGGCGGGGCAGGCTGGCGCGGTCACTGTCCTATCGACAAGGAGATCCATCAATGCCAGGGAAACACGTACCAGCTCGTGCTGGCGTCACCGGTGCCGGAGCGGTCGAGGCGATCTGCCCAGGATCCCGGAGAAGCGAACTCGTCCAGGATGTCCGCATGGGTCAGCATCACTGGGCTGTCGAAGTCATGGTGTCGATCGTGGCGATCTACGTGCTCGGCGTCAGTGCGCAGATTCGCGTGAGCGTGCGGTTTAGCCCTGTGCCGGTCACTGCTCAGACCCTTGCCGTCTTGCTCATTGGAGCGTTTCTAGGACGCCGGCGTGCGGTCGGGACGCTCGTAGGCTATCTTCTCGCCGGCGCCATTGGACTGCCATTCTTCGCGGGCGCCGGGCTGGCAGGGCCCACGGGCGGCTACCTCGTCGGCTTCGTACCTGCTGCGTTCTTCACCGGCCTAATGGCCGAGCGAGGATGGGATCGCCATCCGGTGACAGCATTTCTTACGTCTCTGGGGGGCGCGATGGTGATCTACGTCTTTGGACTGCTGTGGCTCGCACGTTTCGTGGGCCCGGGGGCGGTTCTGGCCCTGGGCCTGCTGCCGTTTGTCGTGGGTGATTTGATCAAGGTGGTGTGTGCCGCGATCGTTATGTACGCTCGCGCTCGACTCTAGCTAGTGCTGGCTAACCGCTTCTTGAGGAAAGACGGAGGACTCAGCCTGTATGGAGACCAAGACCCTGCAATCTACGCCGGTAGCCATTGTCGGCATGGCCGGTATCTTCGCGAAGGCACGCAACGCACAGGAGTATTGGGGGAACATCCTGCGGAAGGTTGATTGCATCACCGAAGTACCGGAATCACGGTGGCGCATCGAGGATTACTACGATCCCGACCCCAAGGCGCCTGACAAGGTCTACTGCAAGCGTGGGGGGTTCATACCCGACATCGACTTCGACCCAATGGAGTTTGGCATCCCGCCCACGATGCTGGAGGTCACTGATACATCCCAACTGCTCGGCTTGTTGGTGGCCCGCGATGTCCTGATCGATGCGGGCTATGCCGAGGAATATGGTGGTCGGGCCTTCGATAGGGAGCGTGTCGGCGTCACGCTGGGAGTTGCCGGGGGGCTGAAGCTGATCACGCCGCTTACCGCTCGCCTGCAGTACCCTGTCTGGGAACGCGTGTTGCGGAGCTCAGGCCTGCCTGAAGAGCAGATCACTGAGATCACGGCCAAACTGAAGCTAGCCTACATTGAGTGGAATGAGAACGCTTTTCCAGGCCTGTTGGGCAACGTCATCGCCGGTCGCATCGCGAATCGCTTTGACCTGGGCGGGCTGAACTGCGTTGTCGATGCTGCCTGCGCGAGCAGCCTTGGTGCGGTGAAAATGGCGGTAAGCCAGTTGGTCGAGGGCAGCGCAGACATGATGATCACGGGGGGCGTCGATACCGACAACTCCGTCTTCAGCTACATGTGCTTCAGCAAGACTCCGGCCTTCTCGCAAGGTGACGTACCGCGGCCTTTTGATGCTGAAGCTGACGGGATGATGGTCGGAGAGGGCATCGGCATGGTGCTTCTCAAGCGACTGGACGACGCCGAGCGCGATGGCGACCGGATCTACGCGGTCCTGCGCGGCATCGGCGCTTCAGGCGATGGGCGGTTCAAGAGCATCTACGCGCCGCGGCCCGAGGGGCAGGCGCTGGCGCTACGGCGCGCGTACGCGGAGGCCGGCGTTTCACCGCTGAGTGTGGGGCTGATCGAGGCGCACGGCACGGGAACGCGGGCGGGCGATCCGGCCGAGTTCGAGGGGCTGTTGCAGGTCTTTGGGCACGCCAACGGGCAAGGTCAGCACATTGCCATCGGGAGCGTGAAATCCCAGATTGGGCACACCAAGGCTGCCGCGGGGGCGGCTGGTTTGCTGAAGGCCGCGCTGGCCCTGGATCAGAAGGTACTGCCTCCGACCATCAACGTCGCTCAGCCCAACCCAAGACTGGGCCTGGAAGACTCGCCTTTCTACATCAACACCGAGAGCCGTCCGTGGATCGTGCCGGCGGGTGCGGAGCCCCGACGGGCGGGCGTTAGCGCCTTTGGATTTGGCGGCACGAACTACCACGTTGTGCTGGAGGAGTACCTGCCCGACCACACCAGCCCTTATCGGCTGCAGCGTGTGGCCCAGCCTGTGTTGCTGACAGGAGCGTCGGCCGGCGAGTTGGTGGCCCAGTGCGAGAAGCTGCTCGCCGACCTGGAAGGTGAGGGTGCGGAGCTAGTTTTCGGCGAACTCGCGAGCCGCAGCAAAGCGATCGACATTCCGTCGGGTGCCCCACGTCTCGGCTTCACCGCGGAGTCCGTAGCCGAGGCCCGAGATCTGCTCGGTGGTGCAGTGGCTATGCTCAGGGCCAGACCTGATGCCGACGCGTGGGAGCATCCGAAGGGCATCAGCTACCGCCGTGAAGCCTTCAATGCTGAAGGGGGGCTGGTCGCGCTCTTCCCGGGTCAGGGCGCCCAATATCTGAACATGGGGTTGGAGCTGGCGGCGAACTTCCCACCGCTGCGCGCGATGTATGGGCGTATGGATGCGTTGTTTGCCGATGAAGATGCCGAACCTCTCTCTGCGGTCGTCTTTCCCCCGCCGGTATTCAGTGCAGATGCGGAACGACGGCAGGAGGCCGCCCTACAGGCCACGGACTACGCTCAGGCGGCCATCGGGGTGTTCAGCGCCGGGCTGTTCAACCTTTTCCGGCAAGCCGGTTTTCGGCCCGACTTCACGGCGGGTCATAGTTTCGGCGAGCTCTCGGCACTATGGGCTGGTGGGATGCTCAGCGATGACACGTTCTTGCGACTTGTGAAGGCTCGTGGTCAAGCGATGCGTCCCCCCGATGACCCAATGTTTGATGCCGGAGCAATGCTGGCTGTCCAAGGGGCGCTGAAGGCTGTAGAGCAGGAATTGCCGGCCTTCCAGGACGTCATTATCGCAAACCAGAACTCGAACTCGCAAGTGGTGCTGGCTGGGCCAACGGCGGAGATCCGTCGGGCTGCCGAGGTGCTCGGCGCCAAGGGGTACAAAGCCACCCTGCTACCGGTTTCGGCGGCTTTCCACACGCCGTTGGTGGGGCACGCGTCGGAACCGTTCGCGGCCGCGGTGGCGCATGCAGAGTTCCAGATACCTAACGCCAAGGTCTATTCCAACACAACGGGCGAGCCCTATCCCCACGAGCCCGACGCCGCCAGGGATCTGCTGGCCAAACATATCCTCAATCCCGTGCTCTTCAAGCGGCAGATCGAGAGCATCTACGGAGCTGGCGGACGAGTCTTCATAGAATTCGGACCACGGCGCATCACAACAAACCTGGTTGTCGATATCCTGGCCGATCGCCCACACATCGGAATCGCCCTGAACGGGAGCCGCAGCAAGTCGAGCGACCGCCAGTTGCGAGACGCCTTTGTGCAGCTGCGAGTGGTGGGCCTAGCCCTGGCTTACGTGGACCCATACGAAGCCAGCGTGTGACCCAGTCGGCATGGTTAGTCTGTAGCAGCAGAGAGATCAGGGCAGAGGAGGTATGCTATGGCATTCAAAGTAGCGCTTAGCGGCGCCAATTACGTCAGTCAGGACCGGAAGGCCACATTCGAGGCCGCCCTGCAAGGCGGCAGCCGAAAGGGAGAGGCAGGCGGCAACGGTCATCCTTCCAGCGGTCAGGCTGCAGCACCGAACTCCAACGGCGCTCAGGCTCACGGGGTTACCGCGAACGCGACGCCACTGGCGCCACGACCGGCAACCCCAGCGCCCGCAGTGCCAGGTCGGGACCTGGGTCATCTGCTAGAGAGCCTGGAGCGCGGTCTTGCTCGGTCTTACGATCACCAGAGCGAAACCCTGAAAGTGCACCAGTCCTATCTCAGCAATGAAGCGGCCTACGCCAGCATATTCGCACAGTTGATGCAGGGCCAGAGCGCGTTGTTCAACGGGCGGGAACTGGCGCCCGAGCAATCGCAGATCGTACTGAGGATCCTGGAGAGCCTATCGCAAAGCATTGAGCAATTCCACGACCACCAGTCGGAGACATTGACCGTGCATCACCAGTTCCTCAACCAGCAGGCCGCCTACGCCGAATCGTTCGTCGATTTGCTACGAGGCCACTATGGCGTGGCGCTCGGGCAGCCCGGCGGCGGCAACGGGCACAACGGGCATCACGGAAATGGGAACGGAAGCTCCGCTGAGAACGGGTACGATGGCCCGGCAGCGGATGGACATACGAGGCAGGGGGTGACCGCGGGTTCACTCAGCCGATCCGCTTCTGATGAAGCTATGATCGCTGTAGCAGCAGTTGCACGCCCTGATCTGCCTCGTGCGGAACTCACTGAAGCCACGGCAACGACGTTCACCGGGACGGAGACCGCACCACCCGCGCAAACCCAAGCCGCTGTCATGGCGGCCCCGGTGGCTGATGCCCGTGACCTTTCGGCAACGCTCCTCTCCATCGTGAGCGACAAGACCGGCTATCCCACCGAGATGCTCGAGTTGGAGATGGATATGGAGGCGGACTTGGGGATCGACTCTATCAAGCGCGTCGAGATCCTGGGGGCACTGCAGGAGGCATATCCCGACCTCCCCGACGTGGACAACGACGTGCTGGTGGAATTGCGGACCCTGGCGCAGATTGTGAGCCATATGCAGACGTGCCCTGGCGAGGTGGTGGCCCAAAGCGCCGAATCCGCGCTGCCGATCGAGGTGACGTCTACTCCACAGGAGGGCTCGCTGGATGCTACGACGTTGGGGACGGAGCTTCTGGAGATTGTGAGCGACAAGACCGGCTATCCTGCCGAGATGCTCGAGTTGGAGATGGATATGGAGGCGGACCTGGGGATCGACTCCATCAAGCGTGTCGAGATCTTGGGCGAACTCCAGGACCGGCACCTAGACCTACCCGAGGTCGCGACCGAGGTGCTTGCAGAACTTCGGACGCTGGGGCAGATTCTTGACGCTATCTCCGCCGGAGTTGCGCCAAAAAAAGCGTAGAGCGGGTGCGCCGCGAGGCGTCGCTGACCCGGGTGCTTCCGGTTCGGACGCGGCGGCTACCCGCACCTGATACGCTGGAGTACAGCTTCCCTGACGGCTATGTCTGCCTTGTCGTTGATGGCGGTACCGACCTGACGGCGGCGCTGGTGAGCGGGCTGGCAGGGCTGGGATGGAGGGTGGTGATCCTGCGTTTTCCGGCTGTGTCTGCTATCTCGAGAACGACCCCGTCGATCGAGGGTGTTCCTGTGGTATCCGTGGTTGCAGTTGACGAGCCAAGTGTCGCCACCGCGCTCGAGTCGGTGACGCGGGGATATGGTTCCGTGGGCGCGGTAGTCTATCTGCATCCGCCATCAAAGTGCGAAGATGGTCCTTTGGCCATTGTGGGCGCTAACGACCGTCCAGGACTGCGATCGCTGTTTGTCCTCGCGAAGTTGCTGCGCCGTGAGTTTTCCAAGGCTGCAGGTGGGGTGCGGACATCCTTCATCACCGTGACGCTCATGGACGGCGTCCTGGGGACGAGTGGCATACTGGGCGATGCGCCGGCAGCCGGCGATGCCCCGTACGCCGGCGGCACGATTGGCCTTACGAAGACGCTACGGATGGAGTGGCCCGAAACCTTCTGCCGCGCGATAGATCTCGATCCGGCGATGGGCGCGGAGCAGGCTGCGGTTGCCATCTTGGCCGAGCTCCTTGATCCTGACCGTCGCGTAGTGGAAGTGGGCTATGGACCGCTGGGCAGAATCACGCTCGAGGCGGTCGGCGTGGGTGAGGACGAGCTATGACTGTGGATGCATCAGCGTTGAGAGAACTCGACGCGCGCCAGCCTACGGCGCAGACGGTCTTCCTGGTAAGCGGCGGCGCCAAGGGGATCACGGCCGAGTGTGTCGTGGGCCTTGCCCGCCGCTATGGCAGTCGCTTCGTGCTCATCGGTCGCTCGGACTACGTCCCTGACGGGCTTCCGGATTGGGCTACCGGCATTGACGAGGAGGCGGGGCTCAGACGCGCCGCGATGGCGTTTCTGGCGCAATCTGGCGAACAGGTAACTCCCCGTCGAGTTGGGAGCCTCGTGGCGCATGTAACGTCACAGCGAGAGATCCAGCACACGCTGGAGTCCGTGGTCGCAGCGGGTGGGCAAGCCATCTATGTGTCTGCCGACGTGACCGATATGGCTGCGTTGCAGGCGGCTGTCGAGCAGGCGAGCCAGCGGTTGGGACCCATCAGCGGCATCATCCACGGCGCTGGGCAGCTCGCCGACAAGCTCATCCAGCACAAAACCTTGGAAGACTTCGAGCGGGTGGTGTCGGTCAAGGTCGATGGGCTGGAGAACCTCCTGACGTGTGTGCCGTACGGTCAGTTGGCTTACCTGGTGCTCTTCTCTTCGGTCGCGGGTTTCTACGGCAACGCCGGCCAGTCGGACTACGCCGTGGCCAATGAGATTCTCAACAAGGTTGCACACTGGGTGAAGGCCCGGCACCCGTCGTGTCGCGTCCTGGCGCTGGACTGGGGTCCGTGGGACGGCGGGATGGTCACGCCCGAGCTGCGCAAACAACTGGTCGCACATCAAGTCCCACTGATTCCGGTCCGGGAGGGCGTGCAGATCCTTGCCGATCTGTTGACCAAACCGACCCCTTCGGGAGCTGTTGCGACTGTCCCATTGGGGTACGCTTCGGCTCGAGCCGACGTGGATCTTGATTCGACGCAGTTAGTGGTTGGCAGCTCTATGCCGGTCATGCTTTCTGGGGGGGTCGAGGGGCGGCGTGTCTACCGGCTTTGGCGCCGCCTGGTGCTGGATGACAATCCATTCCTGGTCGATCACGTGATCGGTGGTCGGGCAGTCTTGCCTACGGTGTGTGCGGTTGCCTGGATGATCAATGCGTGCGAGCAGCTTCATCCCGGTTATGCCTTTGCGCGGATCGAGGGTTACCGGGTCCTGAAGGGCATCGTCTTCGACGACGATCAGCCGGGCGACTATCTGCTGGAACTGACGGTCGAGGGCGATGAAAGGAAGGGGGAGTTGGTCTGCGACGCGCTGATCTCCAGCCGCCCGGCCTCAGCGCCTCAAAGGTATCACTATCGTGGACGAGTGACGGTGCGCCGGCGAATCGCCGATGCCGCCCCTGTGCTCGAGCTCCCTTCAGTAGAAACCCCGGTCCTCGAAGGGGCCACGCTGTATCGGGATGGAACACTCTTTCACGGGCCGACCTTTCAAGGCATCGAGTCGATCCTGAGACTAGATGAAGGGGGGTTGGTGCTACGTTGCTGCCTGCCGAAGCTCAGTCTCCAGGATCAAGGACAGTTCCCAGTACAGACCTTCAATCCGTACATTGCTGATGTGCAGCTACAGAGCTTGCTGGTCTGGTCGAGGCACTTCAATGGGTACGGCGGCCTTCCTCTGTGCATTCAGGATGCTGTTCAGTATCGCCCGGCACGGTTTGACGAACCCACGTATGTTTCGATGGCGGTGCGCTCGCGTTCAAGCCGGAGCCTTGTGGCCGATGTGAGAGTCCAGAACGAAGAGGGGGAAGTCTGTCTGATGGTCCGTGGCGCGGAGATCACGTTGAGCGAGCGGCTCAATGAGCTGTTTGCCCAGAAGACGCTTGGCGCAGGCGTCGATGGCTAACGCGACCGAAGAGACTCGTGTCGATCAAGACCAGGCGCGGGTGGCCCAGATCGGCATCGTGGGTCTGAGCTGTGCGCTAGGGCCGTGGTCTGACGTCGATGCGTTTGCCCAAGCGGTGCTCTATGGACCACCGTCCAGCGACGCTGGAGGCGCAACACCGGGGCGTGCGGCTCGGAGTGCCTCTATCGGCAGCGTTGTCCGCGACCTACTCGGCGATGACGGCCTGGACCGGTTCGAGGCTGCCAGGGCGACTGACCAGTGTGACAAGATGCCAGTGCGTACTCCCGGCGAATCAACGGGATGCAACGTGGGAAGCTCTGCCGTAAGGTGGCGTCCGGCGGGAGTCTCGGAGGTCAGGGGGGGGGACCCAGTTGACGATCCCACGCTGCAGACTCGCCTCGGCGTGATCGTGTGTGGTGAGCAGAGCGTGGCTAAGGACCTGAGCGCAGTCGATCTGGGTGCCGGCGCAGACCTCGTGCTGAACCTTGGCATCGAAGAACTTGGGCAGGCGCTGGCGACCGCGTGGACCTGGTTGGTCGAAGTGACCGTTGACTATGTCGCCATCATCGAGGACGGTCCGTCAGGCTTGGGAGGTGTGCTGCTGGCGCGACTGGACCGCTTAGGCACGAATGCGGTGCCTGGCGGTCGTCGTCCTCTCGCCGTTATCGTGTCTCCAGGCCCTGAGTCACTGGAATCGCCCCAGGCCAGCCGCACCACCCCCGCAGGATTGGTGAGCCTGTCTGAAACGCTGTGCTGGCCGCCAGAGGACGAGGTCGTGCGTGCGTATCGCTCGCCGGATGCGGGTTTGACGTGTGCTGTCGGCAGCCTCGCGGCCAGTCACGGAGTGGCATCTCCGATGGCTGCATTGATCAAGACGGTATTGTGTCTGGAGCATCGTGTCCTGGCACCCTCGCCTGCCCCTACCGCCGGTGTTGCTGGGGCGCTCCCGGCCGATAGCACGAGCTGGGAAGGGACGCCCTTCTACCTCGTGCCCAGGTCCAGGACCTGGTTCGTCAACTCCGATATCGGCAGGCGAATGGCGGTGTTGGATCTGGGGTGTGGGGTGCCGCCAGACCGGAGTGCTCTAGCCTGCACCGGCCTATCGGCGTCTGGCGCTGGGATGTCTCAGACCACGCTAGATAAGAAGAACCAACCGAACACTTCCTACGGCGACGCCGAAGCAGCCTGCTGTGGGCGGACACAAATCGTGTTGGCCGAAGTTGGGTCTGCCCGGAACGCGCCTGCATATGCGCCCCTGGCCGGTGCACGTCGCTGCTATCTGCTGCCGTTGGCGGGCACAGACGAAGCGTCCCTGGTCGCAGGTCTTGAGGCCCTGCGTGAGCGGCTGGAGGGCGATGTGTCCCTCGAGGAGATCGTCGATGGTGCGCACAGGGCGTATGCGGCATTCGCCAGTTCAGACCGCACGCCGGCCGGGCCCGACCGTAGCCCACTGCCGGGATACGCTCTAGGGCTTGTGGGGCACGACAGGGACGAACTGCTGGCTGAGTTGGGATTCGCCGTCGAGGGGCTCGCGCGGGCGTTCGCCACGAGTCGCGACTGGCAAACGCCGCGCGGCAGCGCCTTCACAGTCACGCCCTTGGGGGGACAGGCCGTCGCCTTTGTCTATCCTGGCGCGTTCAACTCCTACGTCGGATTAGGCGAGACGCTCCTGCAGCACTTCCCAGGTCTGCACGAGCGGATGGCTGCGATCACGTCGGACTTGAGCCGCGCGGTCGCCGAGCAGTGGCTCTATCCGAGGCACCAGCGTCCGGTTACTCCCGAGATCCTGGCACGCGACCGTGAGCGCCTGAGCACGGATCCGGTTGCCATGATCGAGTCCGGAACTGCATTTGCCATCGCTCACACGATGATTCTGCGTGATATGTTTGGGGTGCACCCGGATATGGCGCTGGGCTATAGCCTGGGTGAGGTGAGCATGCTATGGGCCGCGGGGGTGTGGCAGAATGGCGATGAGGCCGGCACGGCCCTGCGAGCAGCAGAGCTTTTCAAGACGCGGTTGGCAGGCCCCAAGCTAGCGGTCCGTGAGTTCTGGGGCGTAGAGCCCCCGTCGGACGCACACGCCGGGCGAGAGGGAGACCACGTCCCCGCCGACGACCTCTGGGTGAGCTATCTGCTCAAGGCCCCCGCCGTGGAGGTTCAACGGTGCGTGGAGGCCGAGCCCAAGGCGTATGTAACCTTTGTGAACCTGGCCGACGAGGTCGTGATCGCGGGGGACCTGCCAGCATGCCAGCGCGTCATCGATACGCTTGGCTGCCATGCCCTGCGCGTACCTTCGGCAGTCACGATCCACGCAGACGCGATGCGTTCGGAGTACAGTGCGCTAGCCGATCTTTACTCCCATCCGGTGGCAGGCCGGCCCTGCGGCGACAGCGCGAGCTGGGCGAGTGCGGGCGGTCAGGATCGATGCCCCATCCGGTTCTACTCCGCCGCGCACTATGCGGTGTTGGATCTGGCGCAGGACGCCCTGGCTCGCGCGATGGCGCTGATGTCTTGCCAACCCGTTGACTTTCCGCGACTGGTGAACCGAGTGTATGCAGACGGTGCACGGGTGTTTGTCGAGCTCGGACCAATGGGGACCTGCACGCGGTGGATTTCGCGCATCTTGCGGGGTAAGCCGCACGTGGTTGTGGCGATGAATCCCACGAACGTTGGCGATCTGGAAGGGGTTCTGGGCGTGCTGGCACGCCTGGTCACGCATCGTGTGCCACTTGATCTCGGCATTCTGCATGGTGCGCTCTCCGCGGCAGGGCCCGCACAAGCTGCGGTCCCGGGTGATTTGCGTTCACCGGTGCACGATCCGTCCGCAGATGCACATCCGCGGGTGGTCAGCGGGGGCGACGCTGGGGCCACGAAGGGGAATGCGGATCGAGCGGGGGACCCTGTTGGGGTCGAGCGGGCGAGGGCGTTGCCAGCGGCATGGGAAGCCGAAGCTATCTCAGGTGCTGAAGCCGTCAGAACTTCTGAAGCCGCCAGCACCTCTGCACCCGCCGGAACTACCGGTGCCGCCGAAGCTGGCGCGGGCGCGCCGGCAACCGCCGTTGGGATCTACGAGGCCACGCGAACTCTCGACGCGTTGCCCCTGCGCGGCTCTGGAGCACAAGGGCACGACGCCTTCCTGCGCATGCGGGCCGACGGACAGCGAGGAGCCAGGTCCGTCATCGAGCTACAGCTTGCCGTGGCGGAGCTGATGCTTGGCAGGCCACCGAAGCCAAAGCCCCTCTTTGGGCCAGATGATCTGCATGAGTTCGCCGTTGGTGACGTTTCGCGCTGTTTGGGCCCTGCCTTCGCTGTGTCCCGCGGGAACCGGCTGCCCCGTATCCCGAACGGTGACCTCTTGCTGATGAGCCGTGTGCTCGATATCGAGGGAAGACCGGCAGGGCTGGCCGCATCAGGAAAGTTGAGCAGCGAGTTCGATGTGACACCGAACGCGTGGTTCTACCGGGGCGTTCGAGTAGGTGGCGGGGACCGGGCCACGGACACGCTGTTCCCTGCGCTCCCGCCCTATGCAGTGCTGATGGAGATGGCCTTGCAGCCATGTGGATTTCTGTCGGCCTACCTGGGTTCGCCGCTCCAGTCTCCGCGGGCGGATCTCTACTTCCGCAATCTGGATGGGCAGGGGCAGGTGCTCCGGGAACTGGACCTGCGTGGGAAGACGGTTCGCGATGAGGTGTGTCTCGTTTCGTCCACACGGAGTCAGGGGATTATCCTGCAGAAGTTCACGTTTGCCCTCTCCTGTGAGGGTGAGCCGTTCTACGAAGGTTGGGCGTCGTTCGGGTACTTCCCTGAAGGAGCCCTGCAGCGCCAGGTGGGCCTGGACAACGGTGCGACGGCAGAGAACGGCGCGACAGCACAGGGCCAGGGCCTGTCATGCTGCCCACCAAGCCCATTGGCAGCGCGCGAACTCCCCACGCTGCTGCTGGGCACTGAGTCGACCGTGCCCCAACTGCACCTGCTGGAGGAAGTTGGGGTCATTCCTGCCGGTGGCAACAATGGCGTGGGTTACCTGCGTGCGCGGGGACGCATATCGCCACAGGACTGGTACTTCCAAGCTCACTTCTATGAGGATCCGGTGATGCCCGGCTCGCTGGGCGTTGAGGCGGTTATGCAGGCCATGCGGGCCTATGGTCGCGCGCAGTACCCAGCGTTTTCGGATACCGCGGTTCACCAGGTTCCAGGGCGACGCTTCGAGTGGCGCTACCGTGGTCAGGTGACGCCTGATGACCGGGCGTGGTGGCTCGACGTGCACCTTTCGGATGTGGTGCGCGATGGGACGAGTTTGGTGCTCGTTGGCGACGCCAGCGTCTGGAAAGGCCAGCTCCGCATCTACGAAATGCACAACGTAGCGGTCCAGCTGGACCGCGATGTCACGGGAGTTGCGCGTTGAGCGTGAAAGCAGAGGCTGCAGCCATGGAAAACCGAGAATGGGATACGCCCGCCGATCGAGGGCGGACAGGCTCCGAACCTGCAGCGGGAGGCGACAGCACCCCAGTGGCTATGGCTGGGCTCAGTATCGCTCCACACCTGGGATGGCGGGGCCCTGAGCTGTCGGTCGCCTTCGATCCACAAGGCATTGCCGGCAGAGTGCGCCGGCTGGACATGCCGTGTTTTGTCGTCCGCAACGGGCACGGCGTGGGGGTGACCAATGACGGAGAGCTGGTTCCGCTGGCGAAGCCGTCAGAACTACTGAAGCCGTCAGAGGTCCCTGGCGGCGCGGTCACGGTCGTGGCGGTTGCATCCCCAATCTCTCTCGGCGCACTGGGCGATCCTGAGTTCTTGCAGTGCTATGGCTTGCAGGCAGCCTATATGGCGGGTTCGATGGCCAACGCTATCAGCAGCGAAGCGATGGTGATCGCGCTGGGGCGCGCGGGGCTGTTGGGGTCGTTCGGCGCAGGAGGGCTCACACCGCAGCGCCTCGAAGAGGCTATCGTGAGGATCCAACGGGCATTGCCCGAGGGGCCCTACGCGTTCAACCTAATCCACAGCCCGCACGAGCCCGCTGTCGAGAGCCGAACTGTGGACCTCTATATCAAGCATGGGGTGCAGGTCGTAGAGGCGTCGGCCTATCTGGCGCTCACCCCCCACGTGGTACGCTATCGCGCCGCTGGCCTGAGCCCTGATGGCACGGGCGGGGTGCGTATCGGCAATCGTGTGATCGCCAAGGTGTCGCGGCGTGAGGTCGCGGCGCAGTTCCTGAATCCCGCGCCAGATCGCCTGCTGCAGCCGCTTGTGGAGCAGCGGATGATCACGCCGCAACAGGCGGCCCTGGCGAGACAGGTGCCGATGGCTGATGACATCACGGTAGAGGCAGATTCTGGAGGTCACACAGACAATCGGCCGCTCGTTTGCCTGCTTCCGTCGATCATGGACCTGCGAGATCAGGTGCAGGCAGCGCAGGGGTATGGGGCAACAGTACGGGTAGGCGCTGCCGGCGGCATCGGGACACCTAGCTCGGCACTGGCTGCCTATATGATGGGTGCTGCCTATGTGGTTACAGGATCGGTTAACCATAGCTGTGTGGAGGCCGGCACTTCGAGCTACGTCAAGCGTATCCTGGCTCAAGCAGACATGGCCGACGTGATGATGGCTCCGGCTGCCGACATGTTCGAGATGGGGGTCAACCTTCAGGTGCTCAAACGAGGGACGATGTTCCCTCTGCGAGCGCGCAAGCTCTACGAACTCTACCAGGCCTACGACAGCCTAGAGGCGATCCCCGGACCCGAACTCGAAAAGCTGGAGAAACAGATCCTGCGGCGCAGTGTGGGGGATGTGTGGGGTGACTGCGTCGCCTTCTTCAGCGAGCGCGATCCCCAGCAGATCACACGGGCGCAGCAAGACTCCAAGCGGAGGATGGCGCTGGTGTTCCGGTGGTATCTGGGCCTGGCCACGCGTTGGGCTGTGACCGGCGAGACAGGCAGAGAGCTGGACTATCAGATCTGGTGTGGCCCGGCGATGGGAGCCTTCAATGATTGGGTGCGGGGCAGTCGTCTCGAGCCCCCTGAGGCACGCCAGGTTGCCGATGTCGCGTGGCGAATGATGGAAGGTGCTGCGCTGCTCTACCGGCTGCAGACGTTGAAGGTGCAAGGGGCGCGGCTGCCGGTGTACGCTGAGGTAATGTCCCCTTCGTAGGGGCAGGGGATCGTTTGGAAAAGGAGAGACACCATGATGAAGAAAGTATGTCCGAACTGCCAGTCCACCACCATCATCCCGAACGCGGATGCAGTGGAGACCGACAGTCTATCGATCCGTATCTATGAGCGTCCGGATGTCACGCTGAAGCAGGTGCGACACTATCCACTCAAGGCCTGGGTGTGCGCGAATTGCGGGTACACGCAGCTCTACGTCAACCGCCCTGAGGAACTTGCAGAAAGCTACCGGAGGTATCTCGGGAACGCATGAGCTCGTCTTCGGTGTTGGGAACGGCGCCAGTCGACAGACTTCAGACGGCAGACGGGGGCGCGCCAGTAGACAGGCATGCGCCTCCGAAGTTCGCGCCAGAAGGGGGAGGCCATCCCATATGGCATCCAGTCTGGGCTGAGCCGGGGACGGTGATTCCCTGTGGTGCGGGACTGCCGAGTGGGCAGCTCCACCTGTGGCGTGGGCCGCGTAGCACTATGGTGTCCGGGCTGTCCCAGTCGGCGAGCTCCGCCCCATCCGAGGGCGGGCCGGAGCTGAGCTACCTGAGTGCCGAAGAGCGCCAGCGCGCGGGGCGTTACCGTTTCCCCGAGGCGCGAAATCGCTTTATCGTAGCGCGCGCCGGGCTTCGGTTGATCCTGGCGCGATACCTGGATGTCCAGCCTGCGAGCATCAGGTTGACTCAGGATGTCTATGGCAAACCACGTCTGGCCGATCCGGATCAGGCATGGTTGCGTTTCAACGTGGCGCACTCCGGCGATCTGTTTGTCGTTGCCGTTGCACACGAGCGCGAGGTAGGAATCGATGTGGAGCAACGGCAGGCGCCCCCCGGAAGAGACTGGCGTGCTTTCAAGGCCTACCTTTCCCCAATGGAGCAGCGCATGCTCAGCCGAATCCCTGCTGACCACGCAGACACGCTCCTCGTAGACCTGTGGACCTGCAAGGAGGCGTTTGGCAAAGCCCGGGGGGTTGGCCTGAGACAACCAGTCCTGAGTCTCGGGGGCCTCCCGGCTACCATGATGCCGCTAGAGGAGGGTGCGGGCAGCGGAATGACGCGTTCGGAAGCTGCAAGTGCACCCGAGCACTGGACACACGACGATGGCGAGCGCCTGTGGGCCGTCAGGCGCTTTGTGCCGGCCCACGCTGCTGTCGCGGCAGTTGTGATCGAAGCACCCGATGGCGCCGAGCCCGAGATCCGGTGCTATGAGGTCGTCGGAACGCCTGCAGCCCCCAGAACGCCCTAAGTGGCCAGAACCTTGGAAGTTGCCCTCCGTGACCACGCGGGGATCCGGCATCTCTGTCCGTGAGGTCCGAGTGTGTGTGGCCCACAGATGCCAGGCGCAGATCGTCTGTCTCCAGGTCTACCAGGCGACAGGCACCTTCTGGACGCGGTATTGGCGGTCGAAATACTGCACGTAGCGGTACTGCTTTCCGAACTCGTAGACTTGCCGCGTTACCTCGACGTCCTGTTGGCAGTAATCGAAGAGCTGGGTAACGTTCCCCTCGCGCCACCATCGAACCGCCTGCAGGCCGTCGGCGCTTTTCCCCACCTTCAGCGTCGCGGTCGCAACTTTGTCGAGGCTGATCCGGAACCCGAGCCGCTTCTGGATCTCCACCATCATGTCGACAGTGGGAAGCTGGGCCAGGTCGATGTGAGTGGCGCCGGGATCTGACGCGGCATACTTCTGTAGGACGGGGTAATCGAATCCCAGGAGGTTGTATCCGACTACGAGATCCGCCTGACTGAGGTCCAGGATAAGCTGTGGCGCCTCGGCCTCCGTGTACCGATGGAATGTCTGATCGGACGAGTCAAAGGTAACGGCCACGGAGATCCGCAACCGCTCAGGGTAGTGGCCTCCAACTTCCTGGAAGGTGTTCTGGGTCTCAAGATCGAAGAATACGGGCACAGGTCTCTCCTTTCTGGGGGAGTCTTCCTTTGTCAATTGCTGCTTCCGGGCAACCTCGCGGTAACGCGTCGCAGCCAGGCGTGGGGCCTATTGATCTCACGTGCGCGCAATGATGCCACCTCCCCATACCTCTTCACCGTCATACATCACGAGTGACTGCCCGGGAGCCACGCCGTATTGGGGTTCGCCAAACGTTACCCGGGCGTTCTGGATGTCCTGAATCACGACGTGTGCGCTGACCAAAGGCGCCCGGTAGCGGATGCGGACATGGGCATCGAACTCAAGCGCTGGGGGAGCGCCAGACGTAAAGGTCGTGTCCTCGATATCGCACGCGGTGCGGGCCAACTCGTGCCTGGGACCCACGACAATCGCGTTGCGCTGCGGTTCGAGGCGTAGCACGTACAGACGCTCGCTCGCAGCCAAACCCAAGCCACCGCGTTGTCCTACGGTGTAGTGGTGTAGGCCCCGATGCTGACCTATCTGCGTCCCGGCGCTATCGAAGATCGGGCCGGGCTGTAGCATCGCTTCAGAGCCGTCCGTGTGAAGGTACGCCAGCAACGCCCGGTAGTCACCTCCGGCGACAAAACACAGATCCTGGCTGTCGGTTGCATCAGCAGAGGGCAATCCCCGGTTGCGCGCGATCTCTCTGACCTTTTCCTTACTGACTACTTCGCCCAAGGGAAGAACAAGCCGCTGGAGCTCTCGCTGGGTCAGGCGGTAGAGGGCGTAGCTCTGATCTTTGTCGGCGGCCCGTGCCCTGAGCAGGCGTGCCCTGCCGGGTGATGTGTTGGGGTGCATGTCAGAACCACCCGCATCTCTGGTCGCGCGGGCGTAGTGCCCGGTGGCGATCCAACGCGCCCCAAGGGCATCCGCTGTGTGCAGAAGAGCGGCGAATTTCAGGTTGGGGTTGCAGAAGACGCATGGGTTTGGGGTGAGGCCGGCTGCATAGCTGGCCGCGAAGGGTTGTACGACCTGTTGGTAGAATGTGTCGCGGAGGTCTGCCTGGGTAAGCGGTATGCCCAAAGCGTCTGCGACGGCTGTGGCAGCTTGCGGCACGTCTGTCGAGGTCGTGCGGTCGGCGCCCTGCTGAGGCGGGCGCCATGTATCGATCGCGAGGGCGTGAACCTCGAAGCCGAGATCACACAACAGCGCCGCGGCAACGGCACTGTCTACACCGCCGCTCAGACCAATAACTACCCGCCCTGCATGAGCTCGATCAGCGTGAAGCATCATCGTGCTATTATACCGTATTCTTATTTGCGAGCGCTCCATGCTGCTTGACTTTTGATTTGTTCGCTCATACAATAGAGGCGGAATCCGGACGCACAGTCTACCGGCACATACCCCAGTTACGCTAGCAAAGGAGAGGACGCTATGGCAGAAGTTAATCCACAACCTGCAATGGGGATCACAGACGATGACAAACTATGGGCATTGTTATCCTGGATTTTCTCCCCCATTGTCCCGATCATTGTGTTGCTGCTCGAAGACAAGAAGCAACGTGAGTTCATCAAGTACAATGCGATCCAGGCCCTGGTGCTCAGCGTTGTTGGCTACGTGATCTCGGCAATTCTGTCCGCCGTGATCGTGGGTTGCTTCACAGGCTTGGCGTTGCTGGTCTACGTGATCTACCTGGCGATACAGGCATACCAGGGGAAGTGGGTCAAGGTTCCAGTCGTCACCGATTTCTGCATCGGCCAGGGCTGGATCTCCGCCCCCACGATGTAGCTCCACTCTGACCCCTCAAGCGGCTTCCTCGTTAGGCTGGGAAGCCGCTTTTGCATGCGCATCCACCCATGGTATACTCACACGCTGCACCGGCGTTGATGGCCCCCGCTACGGCGTGGTACGTTGCTATCTAGTCGAGTGGCGATCGCTGAGATGAACTCCAAAGGCATACAACCTATGAGCATAACCGATATGGTGGAGCGCAAACAGTGGAAGGTCGCGCCACCGGCACCAGAAGGGTTCATCGAGACGATGCGGCCAAGGCATCCACTCCTGGCGCAAGTGCTCTACAATCGCGGATTTGGGACTGCAGAGCAAGCCGTAGCTTTCCTCGCGCATCGAGGCGATCTGGGCAACCCCTTCAAGCTCGACGGAATCCCTGCAGGCGTGACCCTGATTCGGCAGACGATTGCTGATGGAGAGCCGATTGCCGTCTACGGAGATTACGATGTCGATGGCGTTACAGCCACGGCAGTGTTGGTTGAGACGCTGCAAGCGCTCGGGGCCAATGTCCGAGCCTACATCCCCAGTCGTGAGGATGAAGGGTATGGTCTGAACCGTGAAGCACTCCGCGCGCTTGCGGAGGAGCACGTCCGGTTGCTAATCACGGCGGACTGTGGCATTCGCTCGCTGGACGAGGTCGCGACGGCTCGGGAACTGGGAATGCGGGTCATCGTCACAGACCATCATCACACCGGGCTGGCGTTGCCTCAGGCGGACGTAGTGATCAATCCCAAACGCGCCGGGTCACCCAGGGAGTACTTCGACCTCGCGGGTGTTGGGGTTGCGTTCAAGGTGGCGCAGGCCCTCCTGAGAACCAACTGCCGCGTCCCGTTGGCAACGACACAGCGAGAGCTGGCCGAAGAGGACTTGCTCGATCTCGTGGCGCTTGGTACCGTGGCCGATATGGTCGCGCTCAGGGAGGAGAACCACCGGCTGGTATCGCTGGGGCTTGACAGAATCAACACGGGGCATCGGCCCGGACTTAGCGCGCTGCTGCGTGTGGCAGGGATCGACCCCGGCAAGGTGACGGCGAAGACGATCGGCTTTGTTCTCGGTCCTCGCCTCAATGCGGCCGGGCGCATCGATGAGGCGATGGCGGCTCTCGACCTTCTGCTGGCCCCTGATATGGCCTCCGCACTGCCTCTGGCGGAGAAGCTGGATGAGCTCAACACGGTGCGTCGTGCGATCACCCTGGACGTTCGCGAGACTGCGCGGAGTATGGTGCTGTCGCGGGAGACCCTCCCTCCTCTGATCTTCGCGGCATCGGACCGCTTTCCATCTGGCGTGGTCGGCCTCGCGGCGAGCCGTCTCCTGGACGAGTTCTACCGTCCGGCTGTGGTCGTCGCGGTCGAGGATGATTTCAGCAAGGGCTCTGCACGCTCAATTCCCGAGTTCCACATTACAGAGGCGCTCGACACAATGGATGACCTGCTTGTACGCCACGGCGGGCATGCGGCGGCAGCCGGCTTCACGGTGAAGACCTCACTGCTCGACGAACTGGCGTCACGGCTGACGTCACTTGCCGAGGAGAAACTAGGTGACGTTGCTCTCATCCCCACGCTGTACGTCGATGCCGAGGCGCCATTGAGCGAGCTCTCCTGGGAGCTGTACCGACAGCTCGAGGAGCTCCAGCCTTTCGGATATGGAAACCTGGTCCCGGTCTTCGTCAGCAGTGAGGTCCGTGTACTAAGCGCGCGGGCCGTTGGTGCAGAAGGACAACACCTGAAGCTCTATGTTGCCGATCAGGCGGGAAGAGCGTGGGACGCGATCGCGTTCCGTCAGGGACACTGGGTAGAGCGGCTTCCAACGTGGGTCGACTTGGCCTATATGCTTGAGATGAATGAGTGGAACGGCCGGATCAGCCTACAACTCAATGTGCAGGATATCCACCCGAGCGCTTGACTCGCCCCAGTCTCTCTACCTCGTGCCGATCTCTCCTGGTAGAATAGGGTCGTTCTTACTCCTGGAAGGTAGGTATCGATGCGCGTATTGGTGACAGGCGCCGCAGGCTTCATCGGCAGCAATCTTGCTGAGACGCTGTTGCGGCGCGGCGATACGGTGCAGGGGCTCGACAACTTCAACGACTACTACAGCCCTGCGCGCAAACGCGCCAATGTTGCCATCCTGAGCAGCTACCAGGGCTTCGTGATGCACGAGGCCGATCTGCGCGATGAGGCGGCTGTCGCTGCCATCATCGAGGAGGGCAAGTTTGACGCCATTGCACATCTGGGCGCCATGGCCGGCGTGCGTTATTCGATTCCGCGTGCATCGCTCTACACGGACGTCAACATCCGGGGCACGGTGAACGTCCTGGAGGGCATGCGTCTTTCCGGGGTGCGACACTGCGTATTCGCATCGACCTCTTCGGTCTACGGGCAGACGGAGCGACTACCGTTCCAGGAGGATGACCCGTTGGGCAAACCCCTGGCCCCTTATCCCGCATCCAAGATCGCGGGCGAGCTGATGGGCTATTCGTACCACAATCTCTTCGGCTTGTCGTTCACGGCCGTTCGCTTCTTCAGTGTCTATGGTGAGCGAGGGCGACCCGACATGATGCCGTACATTATCACGGACGGCATCGTTCAAGGGAAGATGTTCAAGCTCTTCAACGCCGGAGAGATGTACCGCGACTGGACGTACGTGAAAGACATAGTCAGTGGCTTGGTGGCTGCGCTCGACCGCCCGTTGGGCTACGAGCGCATCAACCTGGGCCGAGGGCAGCCTGTGCGGATGGCGGACTTCGTGGACCTCGTCGAGCGCCTTGTGGGAAAGAAAGCGGTCATGGAGACGCCCCCAGCGCCTGCCAGCGAGCCGCCGATCACCTATGCAGATATCTCCAAGGCGAGGGCTCTCCTTGGTTATGATCCCCAGATATCCATTGGCGAGGGGATGTCGCGGTTCTGGGAGTGGTATAAGGCGTCCCTGGCTTCAGGCTAACCTGGAGCACGGGGTGGTCGCTGAGGGTGTATGTTTCTCAAGTCTGATCGAGAGCTCTTCCGACGTCGTCCCGCCTTCCCCTGGCTGCGCGTGTTGATCCTCCTTCTCGTACTGGGTGGAGGGGGCTATTTCATCTACACCTCGCTTGCAGGAACCCTGGGACACTACATCGCGCCCTATGTGCCTGGCGGCAGTACCCCCACGCCCATGCCCACGCCTACGCCTGGAACCGGTATTCTCGTCGCTGAAGGCGAGGATGCGTACTGGCGAGGGTCAATCGGTGAAGCGATCGCCGCATACGAACAAGCCTTGGATCTCGAGCCTCACCAAGTGCCGCTGTATCTGGAGCTCGCACGGCTGTTGACGCTGTCGGGTCGAGCGGAGCGCGGGCTCGAGATGGCCCGGCAGGCGCTCTTGCGCCAACCTGAGAACGCGATGGCTTGGGCGCTGCTGGGTATGGCCTACGATTGGTTGGGGCTGACGGATCAGGCTGTGGCCTTCTGTCAGAAGGCTGTCGAGCTCGACCCGACGCTTCCTGAAGCCTACGCCTACCTTGCCGAAGCTTATATCGACGACGGGCAGTGGTTCGCAGCGAACGAGGCGATCGCGACAGCCGTACGGCTGGATCCGAACAACGTGGAGGTGCTGCGGAATAAGGCCTATGTGCTCGAGAACCAGGGCAACTACTACGGGGCGATGGCGGGTTACCGTGACGCGCTGGAGATCAACGACCGACTTGCCCACCTCTACCTGGCCATTGGCCGCAACGCTGGCGCTTTGGGCGATCTGTTGCGTGCACGCGAGGCTTACGAGAGCGCTGTCGAGATCGACCCGCAGGATGCGCTGGCCCTGGATCGTCTCGGCTTGACCCAGCTCTTATTGGGCGACTATGATAGCGCTAAAGTGAATCTGGGCGCAGCGCTGGATCAAGATCCGAATCTCGCAGATGCCTACGCGCACCTCGGGACGGTCTTCTTCCACCAGCGGAACTACGAGGACGCGATCGAGATGTTCAGACCTGCGATACAGCTGGGTGAAGCACGGTCGCGGCGCCGCACTGTGCTATTCGTGATCACCGCGGAGGACATTGGGGACATTGGTTCTGAGCCGGGGGTGGCCGAGGTCACAACCGCAGCTTTCATCCATCCCGCTGACCCTACGACGCCGATGCGGGGCAACTTTGAGGCCACCGACGCTGCGCCGGAGGTGCAGGGGCAGATTCGCTTCGACGTTCTCGAGGGGCGATACGAACTCGCGATCACCGGCGTGCCGCCGGTGCCCTCTGGCAAGGTTTATGTAGGCTGGTTCTTGCGGCTCACCTCACCGGAGGGGGCCCTGATTCGCACTGAACCCCTCTTTCCCTCGCCAGGGGGCCAGGTGCAGATGAGCGGCGCTACCGGCGCTGTCAAGGGCCCTTCTATCGAGACCTACTACAGCTATGCGCTCTCACACTATCTGCTGGATGAGTGCGACCAGGCTATTCCCCTGATTGAGGTGGCTCTGCGGATAGATCCGAATGACGAAAACGCACAGAGGACGATGGAGCTATGCCGCTAGGCGTCGCTCGTCCACGCCGGCGTGGCGTGCTGAGGGTCACGGGCAACATCGTGGTCGCCGGTGCTATCCCGGTGGTGCTGGCCGCGATCTACCGGCATCTGGTTGCTGGCTACGTGCTGGCGGGTGGCGACCTCGAGCTCTATTTCTACCCGTACTGGGTGTTTGTCGCACGAACGCTGCAGGGCGGGCAACTTCCCCTCTGGAACCCCTATCTGTTCGCCGGAGCGCCGCTGCTGGCAAACTCGCAGGTGGGCGTCTTCTATCCACTCAACTGGCCGTTTTGGGCACTATCTGATCCCTCGCTGACGGGTGTGGCGCAAGGCTTACACTGGAGCGTGCTGCTGCACGTCGGGCTGGCCGGACTGAGCGCCGCCATCCTGGCCCGTATGGGCGGCCTGTCGCGCCGCGCGAGCGTTGTGGTGGGCTTGATCTACGCTGGCAGCGGGTACGTTGTCACGCACCTGGAACACCTCAACCAGCTTCAGGCGGCGGCGTGGCTACCGCTGCTCTTTCTGCCGTGGCGCACGGTCAAGGGAGGGCGTCTGGTCGTGCCGCGCGCGATATCGCTGGTCAGTGTGGCCATGGTCCTCCTGGCGGGCCATACGCAGATGGCCTTCATTGCTATAGTGGGCCTGCTCATCTGGTCCGCCGGGTTATGCCTTTTCGGTGATCAGAATGCCAACCACAACGATCGGCTCGGGCTGGGGGTGCTGCGCTGGGCGCGGGGCCTTCTTTCATTTGTCATACCCGGCCTGGTGGCGGCGGCCCAGCTATTGCCCACGCTGGAACTCGCGCGGTTATCTGGGCGTGGGGGTGGGCTCGACTGGCGCGAGGCTGTCGCGTTTTCTGTCCCGCCTTGGGAGCTCCATCGCGTGCTCCTGCCACCATACTTGGTCTCGCCGCTATTGCCGGAGGGCGTTGGATACCTCGGTATCTGTGGATTGTTTCTCGCCGGATTGGGTATCTGGCGAGCCATACGGCAGAGAAACCGGTTGGCGCTTGTGTGGGCCAGCGTGGCGGCGGCAGGGCTGGCGCTGGCGTTGGGAGGGTATAACCCGGTCTACCTTGTTGCAACACGGCTTGGGCTGCCCGGGTTTGCGCACTTCAGGGCGCCGGCCCGTTTTCTGGCGCTGACAACCTTGGGCGGGGCGTGGCTGGCCGGGTATGGGATCGACTGGCTGGGGAGCGTGGGCAGTCCCCGCTTCTTAAGAGATAGACCGTCGCTGCAGTGGGCCACGGGGTTCGTGGGTTTCGTGGCAATCGTCGCCGTCATCGGAGCCGACCTGAGCGCGTCGGCCCACTTCATGCCCTTGGCGCGCGCCACAACGCCGCGTGCCTACTCGGATGTGCGTCCTGCGACTGCACATCTGATCGATAGTGCGGCTCAGGCCGTCAGAACGGGCGTCAGAACGGGCGTCAGAACGGGCGTCAGAACGGGCGTCAGAACGGGCGCCGGAACGGCGACGGCTCCTCTCGATGAGTCGTCTCCCCGCGAAGAAGGTGGGGAGCCGGGAGTCGAGGCGGCGATGTCCTTGGCAGGCAACCGGTTCCTGAGCATGTCGAAGACGCTGTTCGAGGTCGGGGACAAGCAGGACATTGAGATTAGCTACAGGGACATGCTCTCAGAGGACGCGCTGTGGTCGTATCTTGTTTCGACCAAGCAACGCGAGGTGCTGGTTCCCAACCTTCCGCTCGCATTTGGGGTTCCGGCTGTAGACGGCTATGACGGCGGGCTGCTTCCAACTCGGTTCTATATGGCCTTCTCGGAGCTGTTGCTTCCGGGCGGCACGCCCGACGGGCGGTTGAGAGAGAGTCTCGAGGAGATCCCGGACGCGCGTTGGCTGGCGATGCTGGGCGTACGGTACCTGGTTACGGACAAGACAGCCGATGTCTGGGTCGACGATGTCTTCTATGACCTGCAATTCCGCCCGGAGCTAGCGCCGGGTGAGGTTCTCGAGGTCGCGTGGTTGCCCAGCACGTTCCCGGCGAATGGCCTCGGACTCCTCTACGAGGGTGAGGGCGGGGAGATGACCCTGTATCTTGGCGATGGGCAGCGTCTCGATGTCGCGTTACCCGCCAGATACGGTGCCGACGGAGCGTATCAGGTCTCTTGGGATGACGCCGAGGCCGTCGAAGTGCTCGCGATAACTGCCGGAGAGGGCTCCTTGGAACTGCAAGGCCTCAGTCTGCTGGATGATCGAATCGGTGCGTTCTATCCGCTGGTGGCGTCGGATGCGTTCAGGCTGGTCCACTCTGGAGATGTGAAAATCTACGAGCAAGTGTCACCGCCGGCGCGGGCGGTCTTCGTGACCGATTGCCGGGTCGCTGCTTCGCAGTCGGAGGCGCTCGCCATGCTCAGGAGTCCGGAGTTTGATCCACGCCGGGCGCTAATTGTCGAGGCAGATGAATGGGCCGCCGACGAGGCTTGCGCCGCCGACATGGGGCCGTCGATTCCTGGGGGGAGCAGCAAGATCACGCTGGTGAGCGCCGAAGCGACGCGGGTAACCCTGGAAGTCGATACTGACACACCAGGGTACGTTGTCCTTGGCGACGCGTGGTACCCGGGCTGGCAGGTGACCTGGGAGGCGCTGGACGGCAGCACGCGATCATCAGGCCCGCGGCACAGGACCCAACCTGCGCTCCGGGCAAATCTGCTCTTTCTTGCTGCGCCTATAGCACACGGACATTGGCGTCTGGAGTTCTCGTTTGTGCAGAGGCATCTGGGAAGTGGTGTGGTGCTTAGCGTCTTGGGGCTGTTGGCGCTTTCGCTGTATGCCGTCTATACTGCTCGTCATCCCGACTAGTAGCCTTGGCGATGCGCATAGCTCCGCGCAGGCCGGACGTCTTACCTAATTCTACCCAAGCGTTCCCAACGTGGTTATGAATCTTTACCACATTTTAACCATTCTATGCTATAATGGGTGCATCATTGGGTGGCGCCACTAGCTCGTTCAAGGTAGGAAGCATGAAGATCCTGTATATTGAGGACAGCCCATCCAACCGTCTGCTTGTGAAGCGCGTCCTGTTTGCGGAGGGATACGAGGTGCTGGAGGCCGAAGACGGTCGTTCTGGCATCGAGCTGGCGGAGGCGGAGCGCCCCGATTTGATCCTGATGGACATGAATCTTCCCGACGTGGATGGGTACGAGATGACCCGCCGATTCCGCAAGACCCCGGGCCTCTCGAACATTCCTATCGTGGCAATGACCGCCAATGTGATGCATGGTGACCGGGAGAAGACGCTGGAAGCCGGCTGCGTGGGATACATCCCCAAACCCATCGATGTCGACGCACTTCCGGCTCAGGTGGCACGCTTTCTCGAGGCCAAGACTTAGCTTCGGCAGCCATTGCGAGGGAGATAGCGATGGGCTGGAAGACAACGCCAGCTGCAGAGGCGGTAATCTTGATCGTTGAGGATAACCTCAACAACTTCATCTTGATGACGCGGCTGTTGGCTTTCCTGGGCGTCAAGAAGTGCGAGTGGAAGGCATCTGGATGGAAGGTCCTGGAGTACGCGGGCACGCTCGGCAGAATCGATCTGATCTTGATGGATATCGCGCTTCCGGACGCTGATGGCTACCAGTCGCTTGCGGCGTTGCGCTCTGACGAGCGGTTTTCAGACGTCCCGATCATTGCAGTGACAGCGGACGCCTCGGTTGACAGTCTCAACCGGGCGCGCGAATCGGGATTCAACGGGTTCATCGGTAAGCCGCTAGATCCTGATCGTTTTCCGAATCAGATCCGGCGGGCTCTGCAGGGCGAGGAGGTATGGGAGCTCGCATAGTCGGTGGCACGCCCGCCTCGAGTGGAGCCCGTTCCGTCCCTACTACGGGTATGCGAGGAGGGCTGGGAAGGACCCTGCTCACCGCTTTCCTGATCCTCACGATACTGCCACTGGCTGTGACCGGTGGCTATGCCGTCCAGCAGAACCGCAGCAATCTGGAACGCGAGGTCGCCGCTAAGCTCCTGGCGATCGCTGTCTTGAAAGGGGAAGCGCTCCTCAGGTGGTTTGAGGAGCTCTTTTCTTCATTGTCGTCGTCCTTGTCAGCCCACGCTTCGGGTTCGCCGTATGAGGACTGGTGGTCGGTCTATCGCCATCAAGTTCGCGACGCGGTGGGCGTCATGGTGCTCGAGGATGGTGAACCGGCCTGGTCGGCTGGGGAATGCCTCAGCGACGAGCAAGCCCTTTGGGCAGTAGGAGACATCTGGGACGGGGAGAATTCTGGGAGGGGCGCAGGCCAACAGGCTACGGGCATCCTTGTTCGCCCCGCGGCGAGCGTGGGTGGCCCTTCTATGAGATCAGGCTTGGTCGCCCTCAGTGATGCTCACGTCGTCGTCGGATTCGCTGCGCCTGAGGCCGACCGGACGGTTCTGCTGTGTCTGGAACCGGAGACGATCATCGCAATGCTGCGGACAGATGCTGAGATCGGTAGAACAGGCCGAATAAGCTTATGCGTTCCGCGTCAGACGGTGAGAGAACAAGTCTATCGGGAGGGTTTGTCTGTAGTGAGCGAGCCAGCAGGCGCTGGAGTCGACATGGTGTTGTGGCCTGGGGGCGAACCATGTGTGATGCCTGCGCCGGCGAATGGTGTTGACACGTTCGCACCGACCCATCAGCTCTACAAGGGGCTGGACGGCGGTTGGACAATGGGGGCGTTCTACCCGTTGCCGTGGTTCGACAGAGGGGCGGGCGGAGGGATTGTGGTGGAGCAGGCTCAAGCCGAGGTGCTGGCTTCCACCGAGAATATGATGGCGACGCTGATCGCGTTGGTGTTGGCGGTGGCACTCGCCACGACGGCCATTGCCGCGGTTGTGATTCGGCAGATCACTCGACCGGTGATCGATCTGACAGAGTCGGCGATTGCGATGGCAGAGGGTAAGCTCGACCAGCGGCTGGCTGTCAGGTCACGGGATGAAATCGGGATTCTGACTTACGTGTTCAACGAGATGGCGGCCGAGCTCAAGTCTCTCTACGACGATCTGGAGGCGAAGGTCGTGGAGCGAACCCAGCGACTTCAGCAGGCCAACTACCAGATCCAGCGGCGTGCACTGCACCTGCAGGCGAGCCAGAAAGTCGGCCAAGCCATCACGTCTGTGCGTGACCCTGAGCTATTGCTGACCCAGGTCACAGATCTGATTCGCGATCACTTTGTGTACTCCTCAGTCGCTGTCTATATGGTGGCGCCCGGAGGGGGCGAGGCACGGTTACAGGCCTGCAGCCCCTCGCGACCGTTGGTTGGGAATGAAGATGGACAGCCAGCACTCGGCCTGCTGACCAGTGGGGGTGAGAGGCCATGGCCCCTTACCTTACGGATCAGGGACGGGTCGCTCGTGGGCCGCGCTCTGCGGGAGGGAGACGTGCAGGTTCACAGTGAGCCTGCGCTGCAAACTGAAGACAGGCAGCAGGACTGGAACGTCCGTATGTTGAGCGAGGTTGCCGTGCCGCTCAAAATGGAGGCGCGCGTCGTGGGCGCGATTGGGGTCGTGACAATGGCTCACGAGGGCATTCAGCAAGATGAACTGGATGTGCTCGAGGTCCTCGCAAACCAGGTCACCGTCGCGCTCGAAAACGCGCGAGCCTACGAACGCGAGCGGCTCGCCATACAGCGGATGGAAGCTGCCGATGCGTTCAAAGTGCGGTTCTTGGCCAATATGTCACACGCGCTGCGCGGGCCGCTCAACACAATCATCGGGTTCTCCAGATTGCTGCTCAAAGGCATCGAGGGCCCGATCAGCCAGCGCCAGCGCGAGGACCTGGAACAGATCCATGGCGACAGCCAGCACCTTCTGTCGCTGATCAACGACATCCTGTCGATTTCGCAGATCCAGGCCGGCCTTACGGAGTTACGGTTGGAACCCGTTGATCTAGCGCAACTGGTCGAGACGGTTATGCCCACGGCAACAGCGCTTGTCCGTGGAAAACCGATCGTTTTGACGCACGATATCCCTGAGACATTGCCGCGGCTGTATGCTGACCCGGCGCGTCTGCGTCACGTGTTGGTCCATCTTCTGAACAACGCGGCGAAGTTCACGCAGCAGGGCACAATCGCGGTACGGGCATGGGCCAGTGACGGGGAGGTCTATGTCAGCGTGAGCGACTCAGGCGTCGGGATTCCCGAGGGGGATCGTGAGCGAATCTTCGCGTACTTTGAGAGGAGGGACACAAGAGCCGAGCGAGATCAGTTGTCGGGGGGCATCAGAACGCAAGCCGCCACAACGGACGTCAAAGACGAACGGTCTGAGGGCGTTGGCATCGGGTTGGCGCTGTGCAAGGAATTCATTGAGCTACACGGAGGACGCATCTGGGTCGACAGCGAGCCCGGTATTGGAAGTACGTTTACCTTTTCGATAGGGGCAACGCTATGACAGAAGATCCTGGGATGACGTCGAGCGGACTCGATACGTCGAGCGGACTCGATACGTCGAGCGGACTCGATGCGTCGAGCGGACCTGGTGCACCTGCCGCAGATGCTGCGTCGGCTGACGACGGTGCCTTGCTCCGCGATGATACGTCGGCAGGGCTCAAATCGGTTACCGAGAATGATACGTTGGGCTATGGGGACACGAGTGCCCGGTCAGACCCAGACACCTGGCTGGGTGCATGGGTTGCGATTATCACCCAGGCAGCCGCCCTGATCGCGCTTCCCGTGTTTGCGGTTGGTGTGCTCTTCCTCGTCCAGGGCGGTCTCGCGGCGCTGATTCCACTCGCGGTGGTCGCGTTGGCGGTTGTGGTCTGGGGGGGGTGGGTATCTCGGCGGCGTAACCTGCCGCGGCGCTCAGAGATGCTCAGAATCGCGCGGATAGGCTGGGTCGTGCCGGTGGTGTTGATGCTATGGGGATGCGTGGACCTAGTCGCCTGGGGATGGGCGGGCAACGCGCGCTTGCTGTTCTTGATCAGTGCGATCCTGATGGGGCTTCTGGTCAGTTGCCGACGAGGCTTCGCGATGCTGGTTGTGTCGAGCGTTCTGCTCCTCGTTCATACCGTGATCGGTTACCTGAACCTCAGCCCATTGGGAGGAGGCACGATCGATCAGAGCGTCTCGCTCGGCACCAAGCTGACGGGGCTGGGCGTCTTCGTGGTAACGGGGAGTGCGGTGCTAGCCTCACTGGACAGTCTGCTCCCCAAGTTCGCCAGCGCACTAACGCGGAGCCATCGCCAGATCCGCGAGCTTAGTGAGCGCGCGCAGATGCTGGACGCGCGAGTTACCGCTCTGCAGGGTGCCAACAGGAGTCTGGAGCGACGGGTCCGGGATCTCGACGCAAGCCTGCACGTGACCCAGACCATGGCCACGGTATACGAGCTTGGCGGATTGCTCAACCGAGCTGCGGAGGCGATCTCCGAGCACTTCGGCTTCTACCACGTCGGCATCTACTTGATGGACGAGCTCGAGGAGTGGGCGGTTCTGGAGGCGGCCTCATCCGTCGCGGGTAAGGAGATGGTGCTCGAGGGACATCGTCTGCCGCGCGGGCATCAGAGCATCGTGGGGTGGGTTGCGGAACACCGCAGGCCTCGATGGGCGGACTACCCGCCTTACAACAACGCAGGGAGCGGGGGCTCTGAGTCGGAACCTGGCGCCAGGCCGCACCTCGCTGATCTGCCCGCCACCCGTTCTGCTCTGGCGTTGCCGCTCTTGCTGGGCGATCAGTTGATGGGGATCCTCGATCTCCATAGCACCGAGGAAGGCGCGTTCCAGAGTGAAGCCAGCTTCGGCATTGGCGATCCGGATCAGTTGCGCGAGCCCAGTTGGTCTGCTCTCGAGGGAACGGCGAATATGTTGGCCTCGGCCATCCACAAAGCGCGCCGTCTGAGCGACGAAGCCGCCGTGCTTGAGATTGCGAGCCCCTTCTATTGGACAGCGCGTAACTTGGCGACTGCCAAGACAGAGGAAGAAGTCTACGGCATTGTCATCGAGGCGGTGCGGGGCTTCGGGCCGGCGCGTGTGTTGATCGCCCGCACGAAGGGGCAGGTACCGGGCACATCGCCGATCCCGATTGGCGGAATTGGCCCTCCGATTGAAGTCGTTGCGGACCTACGGGGCGAAAGGGTCAACTACACCGGATACGACCTGGCGCAGTTGACGCCCCCGAGCCTCGCGGACGTCGCGATCATGGGCTTCGCGTTGCATGCGCCATCATGGGTTGCTGACGTGAGAAGTCTTGGCCGATCAGAATCGGTACGCCGATCAGAATCGGTACGCCGATCAGAATCGGACAGTGTCGCGCTTAGCCCGGAGCTAAGCAGCGCGTTGGCCGGCTTGGTCACAGATACGCCCGCCACGGGGGGCGCCCTCCCAGCTCTCCTTGATGCCGGAGGGACAGATTCGGTCGGGGATTCGCGGTCCGGGAGTGTCGGCGCTGTAGCGCTCGTGCCGATCTGGCTCGACAGTCAGGTCACCGGAGGGATTGTGGTCATTCTCTACCGGATGCCACACCAGTTCACGCCTCTGGAGAAACGCCTGCATCATCTGCTGACCGAGCTGGGCGGTGCGGCGCTGGAGCGTAGCCACCTGCTGGTCGAAGCCCAGAACCGGCTTCTGCGAGAGCGGCAGTTGTCGGCCGTGGGCGAGCGCTTCAGGGCAGCGCTGGATGCCAGAGACGTGTTGTCGATATCGGTCCAGGCGCTGGGACGGCATCTGCGTGCGGCCTGCGCCAGAGCAGAAATCTGGCCCGAGTACGCGCCGCGGGAAGTGGTGAGTTGGGCAGCGCCCGATGCCGAAGAGGAAGAGGTCGAGGGGCAGCCAGACCTGGTGCTGGCGCTCGGCAAGTCAAAGGCGGATGCCGTCGGAACGGATGCCGCCGAGGTTGGCTTGGGTAGACCCACGGGCGGGGAGATCGCGGTGAAGCTGCGTGAGGGACGCAAGCCGGTAGCAGACGAAGTCGCGCTGGCGCAGGCAATCGCCGACGAGACAACCGAGGCGCTGGAACGTGCATATCTATACAGCGGCAGACAGGAAGCATTGGAGGAAGCTGAAGTTCTCTATCGGTGCAGCCAGTTGATCGCCCAAGCTCGCGATGCCGAAGAGGTGGTGACGATCATCGCTGACAACGGAGCTACGCCGCCAGTTGATCGCGGTGCCATTCTGCTGCGCGCAGACGTGGTTACCGTAACCGTAGACCGGCGTGGGGGCGGCGAGGGAGATGAGGTTCCGGCTGCCGACGACACGGGTGCTCTGTCCTGTAACGTCCGAGTGGCGGCGACCTGGCATCGAGATAGCGAAACGCGGGCCGGAGCGCTAGAGCCTGCAGAGAATGGTGCCCTGCTCGCGATCCCTGTCCTCGCGACCCCAGACGCGACTGCGGGCGAAGGTGGTGGCTTTGAGCTTCAGGATGTGCGGGATCCAGACCTCGTTGATCCGGTGTCGCAAAAGTCGCTGTTGGAGACCCTGGGGTTTGCTTCAGCCTTGGTGGTGCCACTGGCAAGAGGGGTCGGGTGGCTTGTTATGGGATCATCGCAACCGGGCTATCGCTTCTCGCCGCCGGAGCGGCGTCTGTATCAGAGCCTAGCAGCCCAGGCAGGGATGGCGGTTCGCAGTTTCCAGTTGTGGGACATCCTGGTGAGCCGGACCGAGCGCGAGCGAGATCTCTCCGAAGTCACTACACGCATCCGCGAGACACTGGATATGGAGCTGATTTTGCAGTCTGCCCTGCGAGAGCTAGGCCAGACTCTGGGTATCTCAAGAATTGAGGTCCGGATGCGAGGAGAGGAGCGGTAATGCCACGCCAATGGCTGGAGCGGTTGTTCACTCCGCCGGTGCTGGAGAGCGAGGAGCACAGCCGGCAGGCCGAGCTGGCATTCCTGGTTGCGTGGCTGATGGCTGTGGCGCCCAGCATATACGCTCTGCTTCGTCTGTTCAGTGCGCGGGGATCCCTGCCGGTGGCGGTCTTCCTGCCGCCTTTCGGCGTCAGTGCACTGGGTTTCTCCATGACCATCCTTATTCGCCGGGGACGTGTCAAGCTGGCGAGTGGCATGTTGACGCTGTCGGCCTGGCTGGCGCTGGCGGTGATGAGCTGGAACCTGGGGGGCATCAGGGATGCCAGCTATGCGGGGCTGACGATGGTGGTGATTCTAGCTGGTCTCCTGTTGGGTACGCCGGCTGGCCTGGTCGTCATGGGAGCAAACCTGATCCTGGGTTGGGGTCTGGCGCAGGCCGAGGTAGAGGGGATGCTGCCGCCGGAGTCCGACACGCCCCTTGAGGTGCTGGCCAGCTACGTGGTGATCTCTGTGTTGGTGTTGGGTATGGTATCGGCGGCAAGCCGTGGCTTCAAGCGGCTGTTGAGTCAGGTTCAACAGAACGAACGTTCGTTGCGGGCACGAAACTGGGAGTTGCAGCGGATGCGGGACTCGCTGGAGACTCGGGTCGTAGAGCGCACCGCAGACCTCGAACAGCGTTCGCGGTATCTGGAGGCTGCGGCAGCCGTAGCGTATGCCGCGGGCGAGATGCTGGACCCGGAGAGGCTTATGAGCGCATCGGTCGAGATGATCCGGGATGCGTTTGGGCTGTATTACGTTGGGCTGTTCGTGGTCGAGCGAGCTGGAGGCGATGACGGCGAGTGGGCTGTACTTCGCGCTGGCACCGGAGAAGCAGGGCGACAGATGTTGGCCCGTGAACACCGAATCAGGGTTGGTGAGGGGATGATCGGCTGGTGCGTGGCACACGCCCAGAGCCGGTTCGCTCAGGAGGCTGAGGAAGACGGCGTCCGCCTCATTTCCCCTGAGCTTCCGGAGACGCGTGCCGAGGCTGCGCTGCCGTTGCGGACACGCGGTCGTGTTCTGGGGGCACTAAGCGTACAAAGCACACAGTCCGGCTTTTTCGACCCGACGACGGTGACGGTGTTGCAGACGATGGCGGATCTTCTCGCAATCGCGCTGCACAACGCTGCTTTGATTGAGGAGAGCGAGAAAGCAGTGGCTGCGGTACGGCGTGCCTATGGGCAGGTCTCTGCGCAGGCGTGGGAAATGCTGCTGCAGGCCCGGGGGGCATGGGGTTACAGTTACAGCGACGGTGTCGTGAGGCCGGTGCGGACAGGCCATGATGGCAGTGGTTGGAGTCCGGAAACGCTGGAAGCCACGCAGATGCGCCAGCCGGTGATTCGCCGTAGTGGTGGTGAGTCTGCTGTCGCGATCCCGCTCCGGCTTGGCGACACAGTGATCGGGGCGATTACTTTCGGACGCGACGCGTCTGCGGGCGACTGGGACGCCGATGATCTGACTACGCTGAACACGGTCGCCGATCAGCTATCGCAGGCGCTGGATAGCGCCCGATTGCTCCAGGAGTCGCGAAGCCACGCAGCGCGTGAGCAGCAGATCAACGACGTAGTGGCGGCGATCACCAACGCGGTAGACATCAAGGCGATGCTGCGGTCAGCAGTGCAGGCCTTGGGCAGGCTGCCGGGTGTGTTGGAGGCGTCGGTCCACCTGGATGCCAGCGGGGGTGCGGCGATGCCGCGCAATGCGCGGGAAGTCGGGGGAATCAAGCCGGCGGATCCGTCGACGGCTCTCTCCCCGGACCTTCTGCCAGATCCCTTCGCGGAAGACCGGAGGGGCGATGGCAACGCGTAGGGGGGCAGCTATGGAGGAGCGACCCGTAGTTGGCGTGCTGGTGACAGATGCGGAGCTGGAGCTCGAGCGCGACTTCATGGTGGGGATTGCGGAAGCTGCGGATGCGGAAGATGTGAGCCTGGTCTACTTCGTCGGTGGCTCTCTGCACCGCGCACTGGAGATAGATCCTGGCGAACCGATGACACGCTCCGTGTACGACCTGGCTGTGAGCAGACGGCTTGACGGCGTGATCATCAGCTCACCGATGGGGTATCTGGTCCCGGGCGATGTATTGCAGCGATTCTGTGAGCGATATGCCCCCTTGCCGATTGTCACGGGTGCGCTCGATCTGGAGGGTGTGGCCGGAGGCTATGCGCCACAGGTGCTAACGGATAGCTTCGCCGGGATGCGACAGGCGATCACGCACCTCATCGAGGTCCATGGGCGGCGGCGCATTGCCTTCATCCAGGGCCCCGCAGACCAGCCAGAAGCGCAGGCCCGTTATCGGGCCTACGAGGTTGCCCTGGCCGACCATGGCATCGCGGTGGATGAGCGACTTGTGGTCCGCGGTGATTTCCTTCGCCCAAGCGGGGTTGCTGCTGTGCAGGAGTTGCTCCGTCGAGCCGTGCACATCGATGCCGTGGCTGCCGCCAACGATGAGACGGCGGCCGGCGCGTTTGACGTGCTCGTGGCCAAAGGACTCGCGGTGCCTGGCGATGTTGCCCTGGTAGGATTCGATGACGCGGCGGTGGGCCGCCACCTTCCCGTGCCCCTTACCACGGTTCGGCAGTCATTCCGCTCGATCGGATACCGAGCGTTGGAGACCCTGATGACGCTCATTAGGGGAGGAGGGGTGCCGCAGACGTTGGCGTTGCCCGCGGAACTGATCGTGCGTCGCTCGTGCGGTTGTATGCCCGGTGAGGTGGAACGGGCCGGCGTCCACGGGATAGGACGCGGTGCGGGCAGGCTGGCGGGCGCTGGCATACCAGCCGGCGTCAAGTCGCGCGACCTTGCGTTGGAGAACGTCTCCATGGTTCTTCGTACCGCGTTGGTGAAGGATCTCACTATGGGCACCGAGGGATTTCTCGAGGCGCTGGAGGTGCGTCTGCGAGAGAGCTTCCGCCGCCGCGAGCCGCTGGGCCGATGGCACGATCACCTGTCGGCGCTGCGGAGAGAGCTTGTCCCGAGTCTTGAGACCACCCGCGATGTCGAGCAAGCCGAGGATCTCCTACACCAAGCAAGGGTACTGATTTCGGAGGCTGCCGAGCGGCTGCAGGTTGCCGTTGCAGAGGAACGAGAGCAGTTGGCCGGCACACTGCGGGGATTTGCCTCGACGACTGCTGGCTTGATGACCCTGGACGACCTCCCGGCGCCGATGGCTGACACCTTTCCGCGGTTGGGCATCCATCGGGCGTACGTTGCGCTTGTAGACGATGGCGCCGGCTCTGACGCCGGGGCACCCGGTAGCCCAACAGCCGATGCGGGGCCAGCAATGCAGGCGCGCCTCGCATTGGCGTATGCAGATGGTGTCGCGGGCCTTCCTGGCGTGATGACCATTGGGACTACAGGCGCGACGGACGTGTATAGCGCAAGTGACTTCTTACCCGATCGTATCTACCCATCCCAAGAGCGATTCACGTGGGTTGCTTATCCGCTGGAGCTGCGCGACCGGTGGTTCGGTTTCTTGCTACTCGAGATCGATGTGCGGGAGCCGTCCATACCCCGGCGCGTAGCGGAGGCGGTCAGCAGCATTCTCTTTCGAGCAGCGTTGTTGCGCGACGTCGAGGAAGCGCGCGAGCGCGCCGAGGCCTCGCTGGCTGAGATCACCCGGACGCGAGCAATCAGTGATCGCTTGCAGCAGGCGCCTGACGTGGAGGCAGTCCTTCGGATCGCTTTGGAGGAGCTGAGCGAGGTGCTGCAGGCTCCTGTGGCAGTGGCGCGGTTGGGGACACGCGAACAGCTCCTGGCTATGGCTGATCGCAACCGCAGACAGGCAGACCCGGTCGGAGACTCGGTTGCAGCAGAGGGGCCACAGGATGAACGGTGAGGTTCGCAGGACGCCTCTAGCCTCACGCCCAACGCTGGGCATGCTGGTTATGTCACTGGACGACCGGTACACAGAAGCCCTGGTTCAGAGTGTGGGAAGCTTTGCAACCGCGAACGATCTCAACTTGGTGGTCGATCTCTTGGATGGTCCGTCGCTCACCACGACGGATGTGGCCCACGCAAGTCCCTATGCCCGCATCCGTCCCGAACGTTACGACGGTCTCATCTTGACCGGGGGACTAGCGTATCGCGGCGCGCGGGCGATTGAGCACCTGGTGGCGTTCCAATCTCGCTGCGGGAATGTGCCGCTGATCGGTACTTCGCTGTGGCTTGAGGGGCTGCCCTCCGTGGTCCCGGACAGCTATGTGGGAATGCGCGAGGCGGTGGAACATCTTGTCGAGCGGCATCACTGCCGGCGGATCGCATATATCGGCGGCCCTCTCAATTCCTCAGAGGCCGAAGAGAGACAGCGCGCCGTGGAAGATGCGCTTGCGGCCCATGGTCTGGCGTTGGATCCACGGTTGTTCGTGGCTGGGGACTTCAGCCCTGCCGTCGGTACTCAGTGTGCCCAGGAGCTTCTGGAGCGTGGTGTGTCTATGGATGCCCTGGTGTGCGCTAATGACGACACGGCGATCAGCGCGATGGAGGTCCTGAGAGCACACGGCTTGCGCATACCGGCAGACGTAGCGGTCGTGGGATTCGATGATGTGAACATGGCAGCACGGTTGCCGGTTCCCTTGACTACCGTTCGCCAGTCTGTCCACGAGATCGGTCGCCGAGCAGCCGAGGGACTCTGGTGCATGATCAAGGGAGAGCCCCTTGCTGTAGATCTGATCGTGCCCACGACTTTGATCGTGCGTCGCTCGTGCGGGTGTCTGCCCGAACACGTGATGGAAGTGCCGATGATCGCCAGCGGCCTGGAAGCGTCCGCGACGGAGGACTACGGGTCCCCGGCCGAGATGCACCGGCGAAGGATCGTGTTGGCGCTGGCGCAACTGGTGGAGGCGCCAGCGTATTCCCGCGTCAGTGGCGCAGGCGAAATCGCCCTTCCGGATCTGATCGATGCGCTGTGGGAGGATATCCGCGACCCCGAATCGCGGCGTTTTGTCTACTCTTTTGCCGACTTGCTCGGGAATGCGCAGCAGGCGGGTCAGGAAACAGACATCTGGCATCGTGGACTCTCTGCGTTGCGTGAGATGACGGTACCGCTGCTGAATGATCGCCCAAGGCTAGACCGGGCAGAGGCGCTGTTCCAGCAGGCTCGCATACTTCTGGGCGAGTTCCAGTTGCAGGCTCAGGCCCAAGCCCAGGGCGTGCGCGATCGACGGCAAACTGCACTACGAAGCTTCACCGCCGCGGCAGCCGGCGCGGCGAGCCCGGAGGCGCTGCTCCCTGCGATGGCGGCAAGCTTCGGCGATCTAGACATCGCCCGCTGCTATCTATCGTTGTTCGAGACGCCATCGCGAGCGCGCACAGATGCCACGCCGGCCGCTGTCCAGCAGGATGGTGACGGCAAGCAGACCGGAGGCGCCCCCCAGAACGAAGCAGTCCGCGGGCGGTTGCGGCTTGTGGTGGCCTACACGGGGGAGCCCGATGGTGGAACCGACGGCGCGCAAGAGGACGCCGGGTCCCCTCTGGAGGCTGTGGCACCCGGTCGCGCTTTCTGGATTGCTGATCTGGTGCCGGAGGGCGTCTGGCAGGCCCTGGGGGAGCGGTTCACGGCATTTGCCCTGCCGCTGTACGTGGGTAACGAGGCCTTGGGACTGGTGGTGTTAACGGGATCTGAGGCGGATCCCTCGATCTACCAGCAGTTGCGTGAGGCGCTGAGCGGCGCTGTCTACCGGGCGGAGTTGACGAGGTCGCAGCAGGATGCCCGGCGCGAGGCCGAGGCAGCGACGCGCCGCGCTGAACTGGCTCTGCGAGATGCCTTGGTGACCCAACGCCGATATGTGGAACGATCGTGGGAGCGCTATGCAGGGTGGGACCTGAGCGGACCAGAGACCCGCGACTCGGGGGAAACAGCACGCGGTTACGCGCGGGTTCACGATGAGGAGGGGCCGAGTGATCGTGCGTGGCTAGACGTGATGGGCAAAGCTGCGGAGGCCGTTCGGGCCGTTATCGAGACTGCCGGCGATAGCGGCGACGCTCACGCGGTGCATTCGCTTGCCGTGCCCTTGGTGCTTTATGGCCAGGAGGTGATCGGCGTCTTGGGGTTTGGCCGGACAGCGGTCTCCGTGAATGGTAACCCGTGGACGGCAGCGCAGATTCGGATGGCCGAGAACGTGGCACGCCAAGTTGCCCTGGTGCTCGAGACCCAGCGGCTGATCTCGGACGTACGACGCCGCGCCGCGCGGCTGGCAGCCGCGGCGGAAGTGTCGAGTACGACGACGGCAATCACGACCCTTGACCGGTTAGTCGCGGATGCTGTGGAGATGATTCGCGAGCGCTTTGGGTTGTACTACGCAGGCCTCTTCCTGGTCGATGATATGCGTCGCTGGGCGGTGCTTGTGGCCGGCACAGGAGAGGCCGGACGGGCGATGTTGAGCCAAGGGCATAAGCTGGAGGTCGGCGGTCAGTCAATGGTGGGAACCTGTGTCGCGACGGGCCAAGCGCGCATCACGTTTGACGCGGAGCTGGAACCTGTGAGGCTGCGCAACCCCTTGCTGCCAGCAACCCGCTCAGAACTGGCTCTGCCTCTCATCAGCCACGGTCAGGTCATCGGGGCCATGACCATCCAGGACGAGCACCCGGGGGCGTTTACAGAGGAGGACATCACGATCCTGCGCACGGTGGTAGATCAATTGGCCAATGCAGTTGAGAACGCGCGCCTTCTAGAGCGGATGGAGGAGAACCTGCGAGTGTTACGGGTGGCGACAGGGGCCGAGACGAAGGCCAGCTGGCAGGAGTTCACGCAAGGCCGCGGTCGTGTCAGTTACCGGTATCAGTTGGTAGACGTGGTCCCAGACGTGCCGCCCCGACCGGAGGCGGTGGAGGCGATGGTCCGCGGAGAGCCGGTGGTAATCGACCTTGCCGAACAGCTCGCCGCGAAAGCTGCGTCCCGCGCATCGTCCCTGGGAGGAGCGGGGGAGCAGGCGGATGATGGCCCGCTGATCCCAGCGCCGGCAACTGGTAGCGTGTCTCCGGGGGGCGCGGAGCCTGAAGGCGGGCAGCTAATCGCCCCGGCGGCGAGCTCCGACGGCATGATAGCACCTGGCGCACCGCGTGCGGGTCTGGGGGTGCCCATCCGCCTGCGTGACCAGGTCCTGGGAGCTCTCAACCTGCGCTTCGAGAACGGCACCGTACCGCCGGAGACGGTCCAGATGGTGGAGCAGATTGCCGATCGACTGGCGGTGTCACTGGAGAGCGCACGTCTGCTCGAGCAGACGCGGAGGACGGCACAACGTGAACGGCTAATCGGTGAGGTCTCGCGAGGAATGCGTCAGAGCCTTGAGGTTGACGAGGTGCTGCGAGGCTCGGTGGCACAGATCCGCGAGGCTCTGGATCTGTTTGCGGTGTCGGTCCGGCTTGCCCCTGAGGCGCCTGAGAACGACGGCCGTCAGGCTGGCACATCCACTTCGTGCCCACCGCAGATTCGGGAGGAGACACGGGATGAGTGAGGGTCTGCCCCGCCTCCTCAACGTGCGCGACTGGCCGATCTCAACCAAGGTGTTCAGCACCCTGGTGGGAGGTCTCATCATCGTGGGGCTGATCACGATCGTGGTCAGCGTGGTGCTGGCTGGCAGTGCATTACGAGACGAGATCTTTGCGGGGTTTGGTGAGGCGGCTGCAGCGAGGATGGCGCCGGTCGCCGACATCCTGAAGGAACGCCTCACCGTGCTGCGGATGGTCTCAGCCGATCCGGCTGTAGTGGCGGCGTGTGACGATGCCAACGCGCAGCGTGGGTCTATCGAAGCACTTGACCCGGAGTCGATTGATCCCGCTTGGCAGTCTGCACCGGACGATAGCGAGTTGGTGCGGTCGATTATGGACGCTGGAGCCAATGCGATCGTTGCGCGATTGATCGAGCACACGAGGATGATCTCTGCAACCGTCGAGATCCTCGTGACTGACAGAGCTGGAGGTCTAGTCGGTGCAGCCTCGCCTGCCAACCCCGGGTGGCGACCCGAGGCTTACTACCAGGGCAACTCTCCGTGGTGGCACGTGGTCTATGACCACGGCCGAGGACGCCCTTATGTGAACATCAGCCGGTTCACTGCTGATCGTGGAACTGCACCGTACCTGGAGATAGGGGTGCCGGTCATGGCGCTGAGAAGCGCTGGGGCGCTCAGAAGCGCTGGGGCGCTCGGAAGCGAGGAGGCGCTCAGGAGCGAGGAGGCGCTCAGGAGCGAGGAGGCGCTCGGAAGCGAGGAGGCGCCCGGCGGTGAGGTCGAGGAGCAGGAAGTCGAAAGGGAGTTTGTGGGAGCGGTGTATCTGCGGATGGGAATCGCGCCGTTACGATCGGCGATGTTCGGACCGCCATGGGTGAGCGGTCGTGGCCCGCGCGAACGCCCTACAGCGCTTATCATCAACGGTGATGGGGAGGTCCTGCTCGCGACCGATCTTGAGTGGATGCCGGTGGATGGCACCCGAAGCGTCGATCCTCGGTGGGCGAGGTCGTCAGGACTAGCCGTGCGCGACTACAAGATCGACCAACGTCACCACGCCCGTAGGGACATGACCGAGGACGGCGTTCCGGTGGTTCTGGGTCATGCTTCCATGGCCTCGCTGGACTATGGGCCCGGCGATGAGGCTGCAACCCTGAAGGAGATCGACTGGACCCTGGTCGCGTTCGCCCCAACCGAGACCGCCTTCGCGCCGGTGAGGAAACTGACGGGCCGTATCCTGGCCTGGAGTCTTGCAGCGCTGGCGGGAGCAGGCATTGCCGGCTTCATCGCAGCCCAAGCGATCTCGGCGCCTGTTGCCCACGTGACGCAGTTCGCGCGTCGACTTGAGGAACTGGCGGCTCAGGCCACGGAGCACCGTGATGATGGCACCGTCACCGAGGACGACGAACACACGCGCCTAGGGTCGGCATCAGACTTCAGCGAAGCCGTTGGCCGTGTGTGGGCGTATCCTCACCACGAGGCAGGTATTCTAGGCAGGGCTTACAACGTCCTGCTAGACAAGCTAACCGCTTTGCGGTCAGCGATAGCGGCGCACGATGCGGCGCGAGATCGCGAGCATACCCGGCGCCAGCGGGACATGGCGCTTACCGCGTCGATCGGGAACGTGATTTCGGTCTCGGCGGATGATCGGAGCCTTGCTCATAGGGTCGTCGATCAGATCCGTGAGCACTATGGCCTGTACTACGTCGGACTGTACCTGGTGGATGATGCCAGACGCTGGGCCGTTCTTCACGCGGGGACGGGAGAACCCGGAAGGGCGCTCCTGGCGCGAGGCCATCGCGTCTCTGTGGGCGCGGGGACTGTGGGGCGTTGTGTGTCCAGTGGTCACTTCCGTGTCAGTGCCGATCCTACGCGACGGGATGCCGGTATGGGGGAGACCGATCTCCTACCCTACGCGCGCTCGCAGATCGCCGTGCCCTTGCGGTCTCGCGGCGCAGCCTTGGGGGCGATTGAGGCATGCAGTTACCAGTCAGACACGTTCGATGAAGAACTGGCGATCGTGTTGCAGGTGATTGCAGATCAGGTCGCTGTGGCCATCGACAGCATCAGGTTGGCGGCCGAAAATCGGGCCGCAGCGGAGCAGCTGCACCGGGCCTACGGTGAGTTGACCCGCGATGCGTGGCGCAGTGCCCTGGGAAGTGACCTGGGCGGAGGGTACGTGGCGCGCCTGACTGGGGTCGAGCCACTTGCTGCGATGGCGCCTGAGCAGTGGCCGCCGCAGCTCCAGAGGGCCTGGCGAACGGGACAGCCCGTTGTGGTTGACGCGTCGGAAGGCGGGGAAGCGCCGGCTCCAGTGACCCACCTTGTCTTCCCGATCTTCTCGCGAGATCGAGTCATCGGAGTGCTAGATGCCGCCAGGTTGCTGTCCTCAGGCAAGGATCAAGAGATCACGACCCTGACGCAGACACTGGAGGCGCTTGCCGGGCAGCTGGGCCAAGCGCTGGAGAATGCCCGACTCTATGAGGTAACGCAGCGGGCCGCCCTAGAGGAGCAAATGGTGGGCGACGTCACGCGGCGGATGCGTGAGACGTTGAGCGTGGATGCGGTGCTGCAGACGGCAGCCAGGGAGCTGCGTAGTCTGTTCAACCTGGAGGCGGTGGAGATCCGGATGGGCGGCCCCCTCCTCAATCGCCATCGAGCCGGCGAAGGTGAGGGATGGGAAACCGTATCGGAAGACCCGGCTGAGCATGCCGGATCCGACGGGGGCGCGTATGGTTGACGGAGTGCGTGATCAGCAGCCTAGGCGTCGTGACTCCCCAACGGGCGCCGGTGGATCTTCGAGTCGAGGCTCTGGGACCCTTCTGCGACGGCTGTCTGTGCGACAGAGAGTGGTGGGGCTCGTCGTCATCGTCGCAGTAGTGTTGGGCGCGTCCTTCGTGCTCGTGGTGGTGAATCAGTATCGCTTGCTTACGTGGCAACGGCAATCGACGCAGCTGTTGATGGGGGCCGATCGGGCGCTAACTCAGGCTGCCCTCGACATAGCTTCGTCGCGTGTCAGTCTTCTGCAGTACCTGCACAGCGAGGCTGCGACGCTGGCAGACGCTCTGGTCGATGTGGAGCAAGCTCTGGTGCGGCTGGACGAGGTCCGGGAGCGCGTCGATCCAGAGCTGAGAGCACGGATCGATGCGCTGCGGGTGGGGTTGACCGAATACCAGGCCCTGGTCACCAAAGCAGGGGCAGCAGAGGCATCGGAGGCTGAACATCTGGAGATGGCAGCTTTGTCCAGTGCTGCTGACCTTGGCGCGGAGCTCGAGGCGATGGCGGCAGACAGCCATCAGAGATTGGTCGGGACTGACCTTGCACTGCGGCCAGGTTCTGCTGGACGCGTCGTTCTCTGGGGTACCGTCTATGGTGTGGTGATCTGCGTAACACTGGTTGTGGTGGCTGCGGTGGCGCGCAGCATTGTGGGCCCGTTGACAGCATTGCAGTCCGGGGCACAGCGACTTACGCGAGGGGATGGACTCAGGGGCGACCTCGGAGCGCCTCCGGCCCTTGTGGTCCCGGTGGAAGGGACCGATGAGATCGGCTTATTGGCCAGGGTCTTCAACGAGATGGCGGAGAGGTTGGCGCAGTCGCACCGCGATCTCGAAGCGAGCGTGGTCAGGCGGACCCGTGACCTCCAACGGCAGTCGGCGCAGTTGCGGGGCGTGATTGACGTCAGCCAGGCCACGGCAGACATTCTCGATGTCAATGACTTGTTGCAGCGAGCGGTCGACGTAATCCTGCAGTGCTTCGAGTTGTATTACGTTGGGCTCTTTATCGTCGATGAAGAGCGCGACGCAATCGTCTTGAGGGCCGGCACCGGGCGTGCCGGAAAGCGGATGCTTTCCCGTGGACATCAACTGGAGCGCGGTCAGGGCATGGTGGGGTGGTGCGTGGCCAACGCCCAGGCGCGTGTCGCCCTCGAAGCCGAGGCCGACAGCGTCCGCTATGCCAATCCAGACCTGCCAGATACGCGTTCGGAGGCTGCAATTCCCCTCCGCGCCCGTGGACGTGTGGTTGGCGCATTGACCGTCCAGGATGACGAGCCCGGTACGTTTGATGATGAGGCCCTGGAACTGCTGCAGGTGATGGCCGATCTGTTGGCGGTGACGATCGAGAACGCACGGCTATATGCGGATGCGCAGGAGGCGCTGATGGCGGCGCGGCGCGCGTATGGCGAGGTCACACGGGAAGGATGGCTGGGTATTCTGCAGCAGCGCGCGGGGCGTGGCGGGCTGGGATACCGTGCGACATCTGCGTCAGTCCTTGCTGTGCATAGCGATGCGGACTCGGGTAGAGACGGGTGGACCTGGGAGGTTGGTGTTCCGGACGGCGTACCGGAAGCGTGCGATGGGCACGCGGAGACTCTGACGGTATCGATCGTGGCCCGGGGGGGGCAAATCGGCGCGGTGCAGCTTCAGAAGGCGGCCCGTAGCGGACGATGGTCACAACGAGAAGTGGAGGTGGTTAGGACCGTCGTGGAGCAGTTGAGTGTGGCGCTGGACAGCGCACGGCTCTTCGAAGAGACGCAGTTGAGCGCAGCGCATGAGCGTCTCGCGCGGGAGATCACAGACAAGATGCGCGCGACGCTGGACTGGGACGGCTTGATGCAGGCTACTGTCGAGGAGATCGGTCGCGCGCTCCATGCCTCACGGGTCTACGTACATTGGGCGCCTCAGGACGCCGAAGCGAGGGGGCAATGAGGGACCAGGTGACGCGCTTTGCGCGGGTGCTGCTCATCGTAGCTATTGTCTACGCAGCAGCCGCGCTGGCACTGGTTCCACTGTCCATACTTTCGCTGAGGGGGCGTGCGGTTGATTACCCCTGGCAACACATCGCGACGAGCTCTATGGCAGGGATCTGTGCTGTGGTCTTCGCTGCAGCGGGGAGGTGGGCAAGCAGGGGATCTGAGCGAGCCCAGCGCGCGACTGCGTGGGCTCTGTCCGTGGCAGGTCTGCTGTTCTTCCCCGCTGTGTCACTTGTGTGGAAGGGGACAAGCCTGATCCTGGGCGTTGCGACGGCAGCCTTAGGCGGTCTGCTGGGATTCGCGCTAGTGCCTTCTCGATGCCGGCGGTGGTGGTGGGCGACCGCCATCGCGTTGGGCGCTGCAACGCTGACGATGGATGCGCTGTCCCTGCCGTGGCCTCGCTATGACGTAGATTCGATTCCAGCGATTGCAGTCATCACACGCGCGCTGGTGCTTGGCGTCGTCGTGGTGGTGGCCGTCGAGGCAGCGCGCATGTATGGTCGTATAAGGTCGCTCCGGAGCCGGCTCACCGTGGCATTCATCGTGGTGGTGTTGACGGTCGCGGTGGCTACCAGCGTGACATCGATCCTGATGGAGATCCAGGCTGTTGTCGCGCGGACGTATGATCAACTGGAAACCAGCGTTTCCCTCAAGGCCAGGCTCATCGAAGCCTGGGTTGACCGCCTCGTGTTCGCGCTCGACTCGCTGATCGTCGACGGGTACGAACTTGAGAGTGCCAGGGCATTGCTGGGAGTCGAGCCGGTGCCAACCGGTGGTGCCACGGAGGACGATCATCTGGAAGCTGGCGAGCACCTGCGAAGGCGGTTCGATGCAGTGATCGGCAGCACGGGATGGTTTACAGAGATTTTCCTGGCCGACGCTGACGGCGTTGTGCTGCTCTCGACACAACGCGGCCTGGAGGGACGCTCGGTTGCCGGTACCCCCTACTTTGAGAAGGGTCTCGTGGGCCCTCACTTGGCTGCTCCACGGTATGACGCTCTGTATGGCGGAGCGACCGTGGTTCTTGCCCGACCGGTGTTGTTGGATGGTATCCCGTACGGCGTCTTGGTGGCGCGCACCGACATGACAGAACTCACAGCGATTGTCAGCGACGCTCCAGTTGGCCAGTCGGGCAAAGCTTACCTCGTGGGCACGGGCTCGGCAGAGGGCATGAACCGGACGACGCCAGCCAGCGGGCACGGATATATGCTGCTGACAGAACCGTTGTTGCCCGGGGGTTATGCTGCCGTCAACAGCCCCGCGATCGACGCGGTGATGATGTCCCAGCAGACTGGGGAGGGGCAGCGGCAGGTGGTGAGGATGGCCTATGCCAACCACCGGGGCATCCCCGTCTTCGGTGTGTACACCTGGGTGCCGCGACTAGATGTCGCGATGATCGCTGAGCTGGACCGTACGGAGGTGCTGTCGGGAGCGAGAACGACATGGATTGTCAATGCCGGGGTGGCCGTTGCGGCGGCGGCTGTGGCGGTGCTGGCAGCGCTCACGCTTTCGCGAAAGATTACAGATCCCTTGGCCGACCTCGCTGCCGCCGCGACATCGATCGCGGAAGGCGATCTGGATCGAGAAGCGCCCGTAGCCCAGGACGATGAGCTAGGGGCAGTGGGGCGTGCGTTTGCGACTATGACGGCGCGGCTCCGGGCGGCGATCGGGGGGCTGGAGGCGAGGGTGAAGGAGCGGACGCGCGGATTGGAAGCAGTAGCCGAGGTATCCAGGGCGACTACCGCGGTTCTGGACCTCGAGCGTCTGCTGCCACGGGTGGTCAACCTGGTTCAGGAGCGGTTCGATCTCTACTACGTCGGCCTGTTCTTGCTTGAGGATGCGGCCGCGGGCGAGGACCGCTATGCAGTGCTCCGGGCGGGCACGGGTGAGGCAGGCAAGGCCATGTTGGCGCGGGGCTGGCGATTGCTTGCCGATGACACGTCGATGGTAGGGCGATGTGTGGTGACGGGTGAGGCAGTCGCGTACGACAGCGATTTGATGTCGGATGCTCGCCCGAACGGAGAGCCGGCAGAGGCCTTCTCAAGGATGGCAAACCCGCTCTTGCCTGACACACGGGCGGAGCTGGCTCTGCCGCTGCGTTATGGCGAGTGGGTGGTAGGAGCGATGACGGTTCAGAGTGTGGAAACGGGGGCGTTTCCAGAGGAGACGATCGCTGTACTGCAGGCGATGGCCGACCAAGTGGCGGTGGCAGTCGAGAACGCGCGACTGTTTGCTCAGACGCAGCAGGCACTGGCCCGGGCACAGCAAGTGCAGGCGCGCTATGAGGGTGAGGCGTGGGCCAGATATCTGAGCGACAAGCAGGTGACAGGGTATGAGTGGCGCGGTGGGCGCGTGGTGGCTTTGGCCGAGCCGGCATACCCGGCTTCCGACGGGTTGATTGCCGCGCGCGGGGAGGCGACCCAGGCGAGCAGCGAGAACGGTGCGCTGTTGCTCCCAGTTCGGCGGGGTGGAGAGGTGGTGGGGGTGGTGGGGGTTGAGCGTGAGAGGGCTTGGACTGTCGAGGACAGGAGGCTTGTGGAGAACCTGGTCGAGCAGTTAGCGCTGGCCGCTGACAACCAGCGTCTGCTAGATGACATCAGCCGACGAGCAACGTTGGAGCAGACCATTGGCGAAGTGACCGCGAGGGTGCGCGCTGAAGTCGAGATCGAGGCTGTGATCCAGCGGGCGTTGGCTGAGTTGGGGCGTCTGCTGGACGCCGATCGAGGTGTGGCATTGGTGGATCTTGGCTTAGGTAGGGATGCCGTCAGAACGGATGCCGTCGGAACTAGCGCCAGCGGACTGGCGAGCGCCGGCGGACTGGCGAGCGCCGGCGGACTGGCGAGCGCCAGCGGACTGGCGAGCGCCGGCGGACCGGCAGGCGTAGAGGATCGCGAGAACGCTCGGGATGACGGTGGGGATTGTGATAGAGGCCAGAACCTGAGTGCGAGCCAGGGCCGCCATGCTGTGGAATCTAGTGAGCCTGTGGAGGGCGGCGCATGAGCAAGTCGCAGGAGGAGACCTCAAGCTTGCGGTCGCTGCTGAGTGCGGTCCTTTTCGTGGGTCTGGCCATTACGCTGGCGACAACCGTCATCATCGTGGTTGGCTGGAAGCGTGGATCCTTCGGCGCGCAGGGGTCTGCCAGGGGCAGAGGCGCATTGCTGGCGGCTCTGTTCGCCGGGGGGGGAGTTGCGTTGGCGATCGCCTGTTATGCCATCGCCGGGTTGGAGCCGGCACGCAGGAGGCGTTCGGCTGCGCAGGATGCAGGGGCAGGAAGGGAGGGGAAAGCGCGGGCATTGACGGCGGCCCGCTTGTACACTTGGGCGACCTTCGCCGGGGTCATAGCGGTGTCGATCGTCTGCGGGGGGTACCGGTCGGCCCTGTGGCTGCTGTTGGCCTGGCCAGTAGCGCTTGCGGGCACGCTGTTGAGGCCCACTAGCGGTATGTTAGCGGCGGCAGGGGCTGTGGCCATCTACGGGGGCGTCGCGTGGGCAGAGGTGAGCGGTTGGTATGTGCCGTTGTGGATGACCGACATCCAGTCGTTCCCGTTCTTCGTGTTCGCCTTCGGTTGGCTGATGCTGATCGCTGCGGTCGGAGTGCTCAACTATCTGACAGGCACACGGACTCGCAGGGCACTGGCGCGTCTGCACTTCGTTGCGAGTGGTCTTGACACGACACGGCAGGAGCTCTCCGAGCGCGTTGCCGAGCATACGGCCCAACTTGCGGAACGGGAAGCGCAGCTCCGTTTGATCGCCGAAGTGACTCAGGCTGCTGCGGGGACTCGGGAGCCAGCACAGCTTCTCGAGCGAGTCGTAACGCTGGTGGCTCAACGACTGGATTTCTACCACGTCGGCGTCTTTCTACTCGATGCCACCGGCGAATGGGCCGTGCTCCGCGCGGCGTCATCTGAGGGCGGGCGGCAGATGCTGGCGCGGCAGCACCGGTTGCGGGTCGGGCTGCAAGGCATTGTCGGCTATGTGGCCGAGACGGGCCTTCCTCGGTTCGCGTACGACGTTGGTGAGGACTCGGTCTGGTTGAGCAATCCTGACCTTCCGGAGACGCGGTCGGAAATCGGTCTGCCATTGGTTGTCGCGGAACACATCATAGGCGTGATCGACATCCAGACACAGGAAGCCGAAGCTTTCGATGAAGAGGATGTCGAAACGCTCAGGGTACTGGCTAACAGCATCGCGACTGCGATCAACAACGCGCGTCTGCTGGAAGAGACACGCAACGCGCGTGAGCGCCTGGAACGCTACGAGCAGGCTGACGCGGTCCTTGCGTGGCGGCGAGCCCTCGCGCGGAGGGGTCTGCGGCTGGGCTACCGTTACAGTTCCGATGGCATCCAGGCGGTCGACGTTGACAGTGTCGTCGACACAACGATAGCCGGTCAGGTCCCCGAGGATGGGAGCGCGGCCCGAGTAGATGTCTCCGTGGATCAGGGGGGTCGGACGGGAGACGGTCGGCTGCTCGGAAACGATGTGTTTCGGGTTGAGACCCTGGACAAGGTCGTCAGGCAGACGACAGCTGATGGAAGACATCTCTTGGTGGCGCCGGTAACCGCAGCAGGGCGACGGTTCGGGGTGTTGTCGTTCGAGCGCGCTGTGCCGTGGAGCGATGAGGCGGTACGACTCGTGGAGGCTGTCATCAGCCAACTCGATCTAGCGCTCAACAACGCGCGATTGCTGGAAGAGACCCGGCTGCGGGCCATGCAGGAGACGGCGCGTAGCGAGATTGTCGGGCGGGTGCGGGCGCTTGCCAGTACTGACGCGATTCTGCGAAGCGCAGCGGAGGAGCTAGGGCGTGCTTTGCACGTCGAACGCAGCCGTATCCAACTGATCCAGCACGGCGAGCAGCATGACGAGGCTACGTATGGCGACTGAGGTAGACAAGCGTGCGGCAAACAACCGGAGCCGGCTGCAGAGACGGGCGCCGCTGGGGCGTCGTTAGGTATCGGCGCGAGAGAACTTGCGCGTGCCAAGAGATGGGCGTGAACGGGAGCCGAATGTGATGAGAAGAGGCCCTAGCCTTCGTTGGCGGATGATCCTTCTGGTCGCCGGGATTCCGCTGCTGGTATTGATGCCTCTGCTTCTTTACTTCGGTGCCAGGTATCGAGACGCACATCGCGATGCCTACTGGAGCAAGGGCGACCTTGCCACGATCCAACTACGGCAGACGATTCGGACAACGGCGCCGTTTGTCGAGACGGTGCCGGATGCGCATGGCCTGGGGAGCCACCTCACCGACATTGTTGAGCAGGTGCCCGACTTCCTATTCATCGCGCTGGTTGACGACAAGGGTCGAGTGATCGAGCACTCGCTACCCGGGTACAAAGGAACCATTGTAGAAGCGCTGCAGGATCTGGAAGCCGGTGCGATGAGGCGCGGTTCCGCAGACGACCCCTATTCGGTTGTGAGCCGCGATCTGCCATCTGGGCGGGCGTATTTGATCTGGCGGACGATGGAGATGCCGGGAAGCGGAACGCCCGATGTGGCGCCCAGTCCGGGCGAGGTCTCCGCTGCACCAGAGACCCTGTATATCGTCGTGGGCGAGTCCGCGGCCGTCGTTGAGCCCGCGCTCCTCCCCTTGGTCATTCTTGGGTTGGCGGCCAGCATAGGCGTGGTCTTGCTTATTCGCTTCTCGCTCTATCGTCTGGTGTTGGTGCCGCTTCGCCGCCTTGCCGAGGGGGCCGCGATGATTGGTGCGGGCGACCTGGCGCACGTGATCCGGCTCGAGCGCCATGATGAGTTTGGGTTCGTAGCTCAGGCTATCAACGAGATGGCCAGGCGCCTCCACGATATGGTCTCGCGACTAGAGCGGCGTGTCGAAGAACGGACCATCGCCCTGCAGCGTCGCAGCGCGCAACTGCGGGCTGTTAGCCTGGTGGGCCAGGAAGCCGCACGGGAGCGCAACGTCAATGCTCTGCTCGATGCCGCGGCGCACGCCATTTCGTCCCACTTCGGGTACTACCATACCGGGCTCTTCATCCTTGATGACAGCCGGCAGTGGGCGATCCTGCGGGCGTCATCGTCCGAGGGCGGTCGGAGGATGCTAGACCGGGGGCACCGTTTGCAGGTCGGCCAGGTCGGTATTGTCGGCTATGTGGCTGCAACGGGTAAGCCGCGGATCGCGTTCAACGTTGGGCAGGATAGCGTCTGGTTCCGCAACCCCGATCTGCCGCTGACCAAGTCTGAGATGGCGTTGCCGTTGGTTTCGGATGGAGGCGTGGTCGGCGTCCTGGATGTCCAGAGCGATGAAGCAGCTGCGTTCCACGACGACGACATCAGCACACTCCAGCTAATGGCAGATCAACTCGCCGTGGCGCTGAACACCGCAAGAGCGCTGGAGACAGCGGAGGCGGCTCTGGCTGAACTGCGTGCGCTGCAGGTGGACCACAGTCGACGGGGTTGGGCGCGTGTCACGCAGCGGGTGCGCCCGCTGGCCTATGAGTTCGATTCGGTGGCCACTATGCCTGTGTCGCCCGTACCCGTGCCGCCCGACCTGGCTGATGGGCGTGTGCCTCACAAAATCGTCACAGATGGCGGAACTCCCTTGGTGTTGGAGGCCCTGCGAGTCGGCGGCCAGACGTTGGGGTATTTGGGGCTGTCAGATCCACAGCGTACGTGGTCAGAGGAAGAACTGGCGCTCGTACAAAGCGTGGGTGAGCAGGTGGCCCTGGCGCTCGACAATGCGCGGCTGTTTGAGGATACGCAACGCAATGAGCGCCAGCAGTATCTGATCAGCACGGTCCTGCAGGTGGCAGCTAACCCGGAGCTGAACGCAGAGCAGGTGCTGCGCGAGATTGCCCGAGTTCTGGCAGAAGGATTGGATATGGGGGTAGCAATCCTGACGTTGCCATATCCGAATCTGCCGATCGTTCGTGCCCATGCGATGGTGGATGCCGGTGGGGTGGACGTGCCTTTGGCGGACCGAGATGTCACACTAACCCCGGAGCACCTGGTGTTCCTGCGCGGTCTGGCCGAGCCAACTATGGGGCCAATGCCGCTCCGAAGCGGGGTGCCGCTCCGAAGCGGGGTGCCGCTCCGAAGCGGGGTGCCGCTCCGAAGCGGGATGCCGCTCCGAAGCGGTGACACGCCTGGGAGCGAGTCGCTGGACGGGTGGGGGGTGGAGGCTGGATCGGAGGACGCGGCGGCCGCGGAGTTGACAGGGGACTCTGTCACAAGATTCCAGCAGGTTCTATACGTGCCGATCGCCACTGCGAGTGCACGTACCGGCTTCATCGGTTTACTGCAGGGGCCCGATGCGCCTCCGCTGGACCCCGAGACGCGGGAGCTGGCGCAGAGCCTGGCCGGTCAGATTGCGGTGGTGCTGGAGAACATCAACCTATCAGAGGAGACGCGGCGACGCTCTGAAGAACTGCGGCAGCTCTACCGCATTTCACTGGAGTTGGGTGAACTGATGGGCCCAGAGGATGTGCTCAACGCCATCGCGTCACGGGGCGCGGGGCTTCTTGGAGCCGACGCTGCCAACCTGTGGGTGTATGACGGTGAGACCGGCGAATTGGTGTTGGCCTACGAACAAGGCGGTGGCGCCGAGGGACGGGTTGGATATCGCACGCTTCCGGGAGAGGGCCTGGCCGGAGAGGCAATTGTGCGGCATCAGACGATCTCGATCGATGACTACACCGAGTGGTCAGGAAGGATTCCGGGCCTCGTGAGTGCGCGCTTCCGCTCGATGATGGCTGTGCCTCTGGTCGGCAGGGCGGGCCACTCGGAAGTGGATGTCCACTCAGACGGGGATGTCCACTCAGAAGTGGGTCCCGGCTCAGAGGCAGGGGCGGGGCGTGAGGCGACGCGTGGTCACGGGGCAGGACGCCACAAGGGGGAGGTCGATCACGGCGACGACCGATCCCTTTCTCGTGCCTCTGTCCAGCTTGAGGACAGCGGGAATGGGAGCCGCGGCGATCAGAATTGGCTGGGGGTTCTGGTTGTCTTGTCGCAGCGTGTAGGGGCCTTCGGCGAACGCGAGGTGGGGCTCGCCGATCTCTTCGCCGCCCAAGCCGTTACTGCACTGGAGAACGCGCGCCTGAACCAGGATGCCCAGCGGCGAGCAGCCGAGTTCTCACAGCTCTATGAGGCAGGGATTGACCTGATCACAGTTCGGGACACCAAAGCCTTGCTTGACCGTGCGGCGGAATGGTCGCGGCGTGTGTTTGGCGCTGAGCGGACTGTCGCGTTCTGGCACGCTGAGGAGACGGAGCACTTCGTCCGTGGTCAGAGCGTGAGTGATCCACGCTATCTCGCGGCCTCGGAGCTTGATGCCAGCCAAGAGGGCGCGCAGCCAAGTCGCGGTGGTTTCACCGAGACGATCATGCGTAGTCGCCAGAGCGTGTTGGTGCGTGATAATCGCGCATCCCCACTGCCAAGCGCTGAGCGTCTGGTCGGGCTGGGGCTGCTATCGCAGATGGGGGCGCCGCTGCAGGTGGGTGAGGAAGTACTGGGTGCGCTTTTCGTGAACGGCGCGGCCCCCGGCCAGTTCAGCGAACGCGACCTCGCGGTTCTCGAGTTCATGGCGACACAGGTGTCGTCGGCGTTGCAGAACTCGATTCAGTTCGCACAGACGGAGCGAGCCCTCTCGGTTGTCGGAAGACAGGCGCGGTATCAGACGAACGTTTCGAGGGCGGTGGCGTTGCTCAACGAGCGTGGCACTTCCGCGACTCAGGACGTTCTCAGGCTCTTGGGCGAGGCGGCTAGAGTGCCGGTGGCCTTGTACTTCTCAGTGGAAGCAGATTTGTCAGACCAGTGGGCAGGCATCGGGCCGGCGCCAACGGGACCTGTGTGGCGAATGGGGGATTCGTGGGCGGACGAAGGCTACGCGGCGAGATGGCAGGCGAATCAGGCGCTCCTACGGGCGCTGCCGGTCGATATGCTGCCTTACTGGGATGAAGTGTTACGGCAGCGGGGGGCGATCGTAGCGCGCATAGAGGACCTGCCGGATGGTGAACGATCGCTGCTGGAGATGCTTGCGTTTGACGCTGCGCTTGGATTGGCGGTTCTGAGCGACACGTCGTCTCCAGGGTTTGTCGTGCTGCTGCGCGATGGAGATGGGGAATTGTGGAGCGACCAGGAGGTCGTCGCGCTCCAGACGGTGGCGGCGGCCCTGTCCAACACTCTGGCACGCGAGAGGTTGTTCGAGCAGGTACAGCAGACGCTTAGCGAGACGGAGACGCTCTACCGGGGCAGCGCTGCGTTGAGCGAGGCGAGCACGTACCAGGGTATCTTGGAGGTCCTGTTGTCCTACTCGGTGTTGGGAGAAGGAGCTCAGGCGGCGACGCTTCAGCTGTTCGACCGCACCTGGCTTGGCGATGAAGCACCGCAGTACTCGGAGATTGTCGCCCTCAAAGGATCGGAGGGCGTGTCGCTCCGAAGCAGTGAGGTCTTCGAGTGGGGGGAGGGCGCAGCGCCTCGCCCAGGGTCGACAGGACGTCCGGGGCAACGGTTCGACGTCCAGCGGTTCCCGGTTGCGCTTGACGCGATGCGCGACGGTACAGCGATCTTTGTCGAGGATCTGACTACTGATGAGGTGCTTGATGCCAAGGCGCGTGCGCTGTTCCGCCGTGCTCAAGGGGCGGGAAGCGTGATCGTGGTGCCCCTTATCGCCGGAGGACAGAGGATTGGTTTCGTGCACGCTGACTACGCAGCTCCGCGGCAGTTTCCCGATGCAGCGCGAAGGCGTCTCGTCAGTCTGGCACAGCAGGCGGCAATCGCTGTGCTGAACATCCGGCAGCTCCAAGCGACGGAGGCGCGAGTTCGGCGCGAGCAGTTGATCCGCCAGATCACCGGCCGCATTCAAGGGGCGCCGGACGTGCAGGGTGTGCTACAGACTGCGGTACGCGAGTTGGGGCGAGCGTTCGGGACGTCGCGGAACCGAGTGCAGTTCAGGCCGGTTCAGAACGACGGGCCTCCCGGAACCGATCGGTCGATTCCGGGCGTTGATCGGCCCACCGACGATGCGCCGCCTTCTAGGACAGCGGCCGATGAAACGCAAGGCCGCGAGTCCGGCTCAGGCGATGCGACGCCGACGGGCGATGCGCTGCGAACAGGCGATGCGCCGCCGACGGGCGATGCGCGATCCGAAGACGAATCGATCGATATCACAGAAGGCTAGACGGGATGGTCCTGGGGTTGGATGCTGACAGCCTGGAGAGGCGTAGCGCGATGACAGACGCAAGGTTATCTCAAGGAGCCGATGAGGGTCCCGATAGTCCGTGTGACACAGGCGTCCCTACCCCTGAGGAGGACACCGCGTCCTCGCGCATTCAGGTGGGAGCCGACGCTTTGGCGCTGCTTGACCGGCTGTGTCATCTGTCGCAAGGAAACCTCGCGGAGCGCGTGACCTATCTGCAGGCGCTCATCGACGCCATCCCGTCTCCGATCTTCTTCAAGGATCGAATGGGGGTTTTCGTAGGGTGCAACGCTGCATTTGCCGAAGGTGTGGCGGGAATCCCCAAGGAACATGTGGTGGGGCGCCGCGATGAGGCTGTGTGGGGTCCTTCTCCCCTGGTACCTGCGGACGGGCGGTTGGAGCGGCGCCCGGCGCTGACGGAGACAAACGGTATCCAAGTCCACACAACACGCGTGACACTCCCTTATGGCACTCAGCGTTGGGGTGTCGTCGCCACGACAGATGTCACCGATGAAGCTGGCCGCCTCTCGGGCTGTGTAGGCGTGATGCTGGGCCTGACAACCGGTCAGGCAGCCCAAGCCGGTGATGCAGAGCGACGAGCTACGCGTCTGCAGACAGCTGCGGAGATCTCACGCGCCGCCTCTTCCATTCTAGACCTGGATGAACTGCTATCCCGGTCTGTCGAGCTGATCCAGGAGCGCTTCAGCCTGTACTACGTCGGCGTCTTTCTGCTCGATGCGGCGGGGGAGTGGGCTGTGTTGCGAGCCGGCACCGGTAGCGCGGGTGAACGAATGCTGGCTATGCAGCACAGGCTGCGGCGGGGAGGTAACTCGATGGTTGGCGCGTGTGTGGCCGACGCGTCCCCGCGAATCGCGCTCGATGTGGATCAATGGACTGGCGATGGCCAGCGGACTGGCGATGGCCAGCAGATGCGGGAACGTCCTGCGGTCGAGATGTACGAAACCTGGGGCTTGACCGAGGGAGCGCTTGGGTCGGCCAGGTCTGGCTCACAGCCCGCCGCGCCCCTACGAAGACGATATGCCAATCCGCTGCTCCCGGAGACGCGTTCGGAGATGGCGTTGCCGCTCGTGAGCCGTGGTCACGTCATCGGGGCTATGACGATTCAGTCGGAGCTCGAGGGAGCGTTCTCTGAGGACGATATCACGGTATTGCAGGCGATGGCGGATCAGTTGGCCAACGCTATTCAAAACGCCCGGCTATTCGATCGCATGGACAGCGCAGTCCGCGAGAATCAGATCCTCTACAAGACCAGCGCTCGCATTGGCGAGGCCCAGACGATCGAGGATCTGCTGTGGGCAGTGGGGGACGTCGCGGTCTATATCGGTCTGGATAGCGTGTCGCTGCGGACCTTCACGCATTGGGATCGCAGCGATCAGCACCCGCGGGGCGTTCCCGTGATGATCGATGTCCATGGCCTGACGAACCGGAAGGGTCAACCCGAGCTCACCTATGAGTCAGGGGTGGCTTGCAGTCCAGAGGTCTACGAGTGGCTGTTTGGCGACGGATCAGAGCCACACGGGGCCAACGGAAGGCATCCTATCGTGTGTGATGACCTGGAGAAGCCCGGGCAGGATATACCCACCATACTATGGGAGCCCTTCTTGCGTCGTGGCGATCGTAGCTTGGTAACCGCGCCGCTTGTAGCCCGCGGGCGCGGGCTGGGTGTACTCGTGCTTACAGGGTCGGAGGTGTTCAGCATACCCGAGCGCTGGAGATCTCTGCCCACAAGCGATGCGCTGGGAAGCGAAGCCCTAGGAAGGGATGCCCTCGGAAGCGATGGTAAAGAGTGGCGAGGTGTGCAGATCTTCGTGCGCGCGCTTGCGGATCAGGTGGCTTCTGCGTTGGACCGCCAGTTCCTGCTTACCGAGTTGGGGCGGCGTGCCTCGTACCTGGGCATTGCGTCGGAGGTGTCGCGAGCGGCGACATCCTATCTGGATCAGGGGCGGCTGCTGTCGGAAAGTGTCGGCCTAATCCAGGAGCGCTTTGGGCTGTACTATGTGGGGATCCTGCTGTTGGACGACTCGGGTCACTGGGCGGTCTTGCGGGCGGGCAGCGGGCTGGCGGGACGGACGATGGTGGAAGAAGGGTATCGCCTTCCCGTGGATCTCTCCTCTCGCATTGGCGTGTGTATTCTTGGCCGTCAGGTAGTGAGCGGAACCGAGATTGCCGGGTATGGTCCCGAGGGTGAGGCCAAGTCGGAGCCGCACGGCATGGGGAACCCCTATCTGCCGGACGCACGCTCAGAGCTTGTCCTGCCGCTCATCAGTCGTGGGGATGTGCTTGGTGCCATGACCATCCAATCGGATGAGCTGGCGCGCTTCTCTGAGGAAGACACCACGGTATTCATGACACTGGCCGATCAGCTCGCCAACGCGATCGCCAACGCCCGCTTGTACGAGGTCTCTCAGGCCAACCTGGACGAACTACAACGCCTGCAGCAACGCTATGCTGTTGGGATGTGGGAAGAGCATCTGGAGCGGCAGATCGATTCCGATGGGGTGGTCGGGTATAGCTACGATCTGAACGAGGTCTCGCCACTCATGGCGTTTGAGCAGGTCGATCTACCTCGCGTCATGGATCCGACGGAAGCGGACACCCGTGCGCCGGTAGCCCGTCGCGGCGTTGAAGGTGGAGATGGTGCCATGCTGGTGCAGGCCCTGCACATCCGCGGTGAGCCGGTGGGGCTGGTCAGCTTTGAGGAACCGGGCGCTGTGCGAGACTGGACCGAGGATCAGGTGATGGTCCTGGACGCAGTTCGTGAGCAGCTCGAACTAGCACTAGAGAATCGTCTCCTGATCGACCGCTCGCAGCGTGCTCTCCGCGAGGCTCGCCAGCGCGAGGTAGAGCTTGGCTTCCTGCAGGACGTGTCGGCGCTGCTTAACGCTACGAGCGATGTAGCCGCAGCTCGGCACGAGCTCGCGGCACGTCTCCAGGAGTTCATGGCCATTAACCACCTGGCGCTGGTAAGCTATGACACCGAGACGCGGCGGCTCGAGCTACTTGGTGAGCGGAATCCGGGCGAAAGGGCCGTGTATGGTAAGCCCTGGCCTTTACCGTCTCCCTCAGCCAGCGGCGCCCCAATCGGCAGAGGGAAGCAGACGCTCTTCGATGCGTTCGAGGCTGACGAAGCTCATACGTCAGGCTTCAGGTGGGTCGTTACCAACCGCGAGAGGCTCACGGAAGACGATTTGAGGCTCAGCACCCGCTTCTTGGAGGATGAGCATCTGGCCGCCGCCGGTGTGCTCTCTCGGGTACTTCTGCCCCTGGTCCTGGGGAGCCGCATTCTCGGCGTCCTCGAGTTGGGTAGCCCCCAGGTCAACGCCTTTGCCAGGCCCGGCCTAGTTCAGGTTTTCGAGCAGGTCGCTGCCCAGGTAGCTTCGGCTATGGAACGAGGCAGCCTGCTGCGCGCAGCTCAGACCAGTGCCGAGGAATCACACCGTCTCTATGAGGCGACAAGCGATCTGGCTGAGGCGCTGGACGCTTCTGCGATTCTGGAAGCTGTTGTCCGGCATGGGTTCAGTGGTGGGTCCGCGCGTGCGGTGCTGGGTCTCTTCGTTGCCGATCCGGAGACCGGCGCCGCCCAGGACTGGCTGGAAATCGCGGCTTCCACGGACTCGAGTATAGCCGCGGGTGCCAGGATCAGGGTGGGGGAGTTGCCGTCGCTTCGGCTCCTGGCGGACGGGCAGCTATCTGTGTGCGAGGACATCGGTGCTGATCCGGGCTTGCCGGACGATTTGCGGGAGGCCTATCTCGACAGCGGTGTAGGCGCCTTGGTGGTTGCGGCATTGTCAATGGGTGGGTCTGAGCGCCTTGGCGTTCTGGAGGTTCGCATCGACTCGCCACGGAAGTTATCCGAGCAGGACCTGCGTCTGTATCGCACGATCTTCGATCAGGCGGCGGTGGTGCTCTCAAACCGGAGGCTTTTTCAGGAGTCGCAGGAGCGGATCGCCCGCCAGGCGGTGGCGGTTGAGCTGGCGGCTCTCACAACATCGCTTTCCGAGCGGAGTGCATTGCTTCAGGAAGCCGTAGGCTTCCTCCGTGATAGGTTCCGTCTGTATTTCGCCGGCGTCTTCTTGCTCGACGACGCTGTCAGAACGTACAGCGGTGTCAGCGCTGGCGAGGGACAGTGGGCTGTGTTGCAGGCCGGAACGGGCGAGGTAGGCGAGAGACTGATGCTCATGGGCCACCGCGTCCAAGTCGGCGGGGCTTCAAGTGTGGGGCGCTGCGCCAGAAGCGGGGAGCGCGTGCTGACGCTGGATGTCGACAGCTCCGCAGCGTTGCTCGAGAACCCCCTGCTTCCAGAGACGCGGTCACTGGCGGTCTTGCCGCTGGTGAGCCGGGGGCAGATCAACGGTGTCATCACACTGCACAGCCAGCGGCGGTTCGCTTTCAGCCAGGAGGACGTGGCGACGTTGGAGCTGATGGTGAACCAGCTCGCCAATGTGGTCGAGAGCACCAATCTCTATGAGCGATCACAGAGCTCGCTCGCCGAGACGCGCATGCTGTATCGTATTGCACAGCAGATCACCGATGCTCGTGACACTCGATCGGTGCTCACAGCCGCCGTTGAGGGTATGTCCCAGCGCAGTGAGCCCGACTGGATCGTCGCTGGGCTGCTGGATCCAGCCCCTCGGACGGGGCAGACACCGACCAGCCTCCGGGTTGCCGTATCGTGGAGCCGAGAAGGGGCCACGTTCCCAGTGGAGTCTTTCGAGTTCGAGAAGGTGCGGCAGTTCAGCGAAGTGCTGCGACTGGACGAGCGGTTTGTCACCCCCGACATTACGCAGGACCCGCTGGTGGGCGACCCGGCGATCCGCCGGATCTACAGCGATTTGGGTCTGCGTGCCACGGCGGCGTTCCAGTTGAAGGTCCGCGGCGCACAGTATGGCACTATCATGGTTCACAGCCAGAATGCCCGGGAGTTCTCGACGGCCGAGTTGAGCTTCTATGAGAACGTTGCCCGCCAGGCCTTTGTGGCGCTGGAGAATATCGGCCTGGTCGACGCCACGAGGCAGGAGGCCGAGCGCCGCGATGTGCTCAATCAGGTGTTGCAGACTGCTTCGAGCTCCCTGGACCAGGCGACGATCTTGCGGGATGTGGGTGAGGTCGTTGCGCGCCGGCTCGACATGCCTGTTCTGATGTGGACATTGGATATGGCGGCGACACAACCGATGTCGCGGCTGCGTGTCGTCTCGGTTCATGATCATGGTGGGCGCTTGCTGTCGGACGTTGATGGCTCCGCATTCGGCCCTGGTTTGGTGAGCCATCTCTACGACGTGGTCGACCGGCGCCGCCCCCTGCAGTTCGCGATCACTCTGGACGACAACGACAGGCGCGCGCACGTGTCGAACCTTGACTTTGGCGAAGGCTTGATGGATGCCTATGCCGTGCCTTTGACCTCCCGCGATGTCGTGTATGGCGTGATGGTGTTGGCGCGCCACGAGGGTCACGAACCGATCGACGAACTCGAAAGGGAGTTTCTGCGTACGGTGGGCACCAACCTTGGCGTGGCGTTGGAAACGGTCGACCTGTATCAGGAAGCCCAAGAGACGGCGGCGAAACTGCGTGAGGTCGATGAACTCAAGAACCAGTTCATGGCGAATATGTCGCATGAACTGCGTACTCCCCTGAACTCCATCATCGGTTTCTCCAGGGTGATGCTCAAGGGCATCGATGGGCCACTTACGGAGATGCAGCAGACGGATCTGAACGCAATCTACGACAGCGGTCGCCATCTTCTGAACCTCATCAATGACATTCTTGATATCTCCAAGATCAACGCCGGGAAGATGGAGGTCGTGTTTGAGCCGGTAGACCTCAAGGCCATGATCCAGAGCGTTATGTCAACCGCCCTTGGGTTCGTGAAGGATAAGCCCATCAAGCTGCTAACCGATGTGCCTGAAGACCTGCCGATGATCGTGGCGGATTCGCGGCGCATCCGGCAGGTGTTGACCAACCTTCTCGGCAACGCCGGTAAGTTCACGGACTCGGGGTTCATCAAGGTCTCGGCACTGCATGACGACTATCAGGTCATCCTGAGTGTTCAGGATACCGGCACAGGCATACCTCACGATAGAATCCACGCCGTCTTTGAGCAGTTCGAGCAGGTAGACTCGAGCTCGACTCGCCGTTACGGTGGAACCGGATTGGGGGTGCCGCTGAGTCGTGAATTCGTCAGGATGCACGGCGGCGATATGTGGATTCAGGAGACCGTTGTTGGTGAGGGTACGACCTTCTGTTTCTCATTACCGATTGGTGGGCCGGAGCCGCTGGATGCCAAGGATGACCACGAGGTTGGGAAGGTGGGACGAGCGCCAGCAGACCGGCAAGCGTCGGTCGCCATGGGACCGCCGGGGGATCGGAGGGCGACAGAACGGGCCACAGCGAGAGTGGTGCTGACAGTCGACGACGATGCGGGTGTTATCACGCTCTTCCGTCGCTACCTGGAGAAGCAGGGTTACCGCGTTTTCGGTCTGACCCAGGGAGAACGCGTCGTACAGGAAGCCAAACGCCTGAAGCCATATGCCATCACGCTCGATGTTATCCTGCCCGGCAAAGATGGCTGGGACGTCATTAGGGAGTTGAAGGCCGACCCCGAGACGCGTGACATCCCGGTGATTGTCTGTTCTATCTTGAGCGATAGAGACAAAGCGCTAAGCATGGGGATTGCAGACTATCTCGTCAAGCCCATCTCGGAAGACCTTCTGCTTCAGGCCCTGGAGCGCATCGGTGGCTCCCGGACAGGTGACAGGAGACAGAAGTCGAGCCGGGTGTTGGTTGTGGATGACAACGCTGACGACCGCAAACTGCTGCGCAGGATCTTGGCGGATGCGGAGTACGATGTGACGGAGGCCTCCGGGGGGGCAGAGGCCATCGATCGCATTCACGCTAATCGCCCCGATCTCATTGTGCTGGACCTCATGATGCCAGAAGTCGACGGGTTTGCAGTATTAGAACACCTCAAGGGCCAGAGCGAGACCCGCCAGATTCCTGTGGTGGTGGTAACGGCCAAGGAGCTAGGGGCAGAGGACCGCGCTCGGCTTACGCAACGTGTTGAGGCGCTACTCAACAAGGGCCTCTTTGATCAGCAGCAGCTCTTGGCGGATGTCGCTTCGGCGCTGGGTCGCTTGTCGACCGCGCCAGAGGGTTGACAGTCCTAGTCAATGTTGTAGAATCTCAACCGGTTCAAGATTCGTTCATAGCAGGGTTTCCAACACTTTGATTACTCAGGAGGTATGTTTATGGCTTACGTGATTACTTCGCTCTGCGAGACTGTCGGTGCGTGCGCCGAGGTCTGCCCCACCGATTCGATCCACTTCGTGGACGGCGACAGCGAGTGGCCCATCTACTACATCAACCCCGACACTTGCATCGACTGCGGAGCCTGTGCGGCGGAGTGCCCCAATGAGGCGATCTTCCCTGAGGAGGATGTGCCCGCCCAGGACGAGCACTACATCGAACTCAACGCGGCGTTCTACACCAAGGGCCCGGGCGCGAGCCTGATCTAGGCATCTCGCTGCGTCTGGTCCAGACGACTCACTAGGGTCTGCGCGAGGCCGGCTGCTGATTGGTCGGCCTCGTTTGCTGTGTGGTGAGCCGTACAGCCGCCAGGTCTCTGGCCGGAGTCACAGAGCGTAGATCGGGCTCGCGAAGATCCAGCCTACGCGACGCCCGCAGTATCTGCGATAGACCTCAACACGATAGATTCCCGCCTCCTCTGTGGTTATCCTTAGGCTGCTCCCGACGACCCGGCGGATGACCTGTCCATCGCGGAGCAGCCGGATTTCGCCGTCAGCCGGAAGAGATACGGTGATGCTGATGGCCCCCAGACGGCGCAACTCCTCCCCGGGTACTGCAGTTGCGGCACCGCTCTGTGCCACGCAGCGGAACCCTCGCGTGGAATAGGGGAGGTCGTAACCTACCCAAGTGCGCCCGGCACGCAGGGCTTCATAGATGAGGGCTTTGTCTTGGTCCACATCGCCCGACAGAGCGGCGCTGGTGAGAATGTGCGTGTTGACGCAGCCGAAGAGCGTGGCGTAGGGAAAGATGGTCCGCTTGAGAGGGCCCAGTTTGTAGACTGTGCCGTGCGCGTCGGCACCTCCCAACGCCCCTATGCGGTATCCCTGCGCCAGCAGTTCGTCCCACAGCTTGAGGGTGGCACGATAGGGACCGCGGATGCCCCACTCCGGCCGTAGCGCGTAGATCAGGGCAACGATCCGGCTCCACAGCAGGCCCTTGAACTCCGACATGTAGTTCCAGATCTCCAGACCGTGGATGCCCTCGGGAGGCCAGTCGACCCATGGGATCGCGCGCAAATCGGCGCTAATCGGACTGCTTCGCTCGACTGGGTGTGCGATGTAGCACACACCGTCTCGCTCCCGCGCGGCCTGGATCAAGGTTCGAGTACCCCCAAAACCGTAGGGCGCCATCTCCAGGCCCGCGCCGTAGATGAGCAGGTGGCTTGTCTGAGGCCGGCGTCGCACATTGTGGACTTCCTCACCCACCAGCAGGAGGGTCTGATCGTGGTAACGTTCGAGACCCTCGGGACGAACGTTGTGGTCGGTGACGATGACGAAGTTCAGGCCTGCATCTGCCGCGGCCTGGGCGATCTCCCTGTGCGTGGCGGCGCCATCGGAGTAGACGGAGTGGACGTGCAGATTACCGACGTATTCGCGGTAGTTTTCCATCGGCATCTCAGCCGCCTTGGTGCGTACGGCGTGCCGGAAGGTGACCGAGGTGGGCATCATCTGGGTCATCTGGGCCCGACTCAAGCAGAGCTGCGTGGCCCCACAGTGTCGAGCCGCAATCATCCCCCTCACGCGTTGGATGTACGCCCGAACGCGGGCCAAGGGGAGGCCATGCCCGCGCGTGGAACCCCAAGATGCAGTTGGCCTTGTTGTCCGTGCAAGCAGACTCCGCCACAGGAGGCCAGAGCTCGGGATAGGCGTGGTAGTCCATGCAGATCGTTCCGGGATTATACAATCAGCATCGCATCGCCGAATGAGAAGAATCGATAGCGGTCCACGATCGCCGCTTCGTACGCGCGCCGGATCATCTCCTCCCCGGCAAAGGCCATGACCAAGGCCAATAGCGTGCTTCGAGGCAGGTGAAAGTTCGTAATGAGCGCGTCGACGACCTGGAAATCGAAACCGGGTGTGATATAGAGGTCGGTAGGACCATCGAATGGCGCAACCGACCGCCAGGGGCATGTACCCTGGGGCGTCTGCAAGAGTCCCTGGCGGGCGGCAGTCTCAAGCACACGCACACTCGTAGTCCCCACGGCGATCACGCGCCCGCCTGCGACCTTGGTCCGGTTGATGCGTTCGGCGGTGGCAAGGTCAAGCAAGGCCCACTCGCTGTGGATGCGATGTGCCTCGACATCGTCCTCGCCGATCGGGCGAAACGTGTCTAGGCCGACGTGGAGCGTGACGGAGGCCCATCCGATGCCCTTCTCGCGCAGATCCAGCAACAGGTCGGGAGTGAAGTGCAGACCAGCGGTGGGCGCGGCCGCGCTGCCAGGCGTTCGTGCGTAGACGGTCTGATACCGCTCCGGGTTGGCCAGTGGCCGGTGGATGTAGGGCGGGAGTGGGACGTGGCCCAGCGCAGCGAGATGCTCCTCGATAGGCTCGGAGAATCGCAGAACCCTTTCGCCAAGCTCGCGCGCCTCCACAACTGTCGCTGTTAAGGGCGACGGCGTGTCTCCCCTCATCATACGAAGCACGGCGCCCGGACGGGTCCTGGCACCGCCGACAAGACTCAGCCAGTTATCGTCCTCCAACTTCCGAAGCAGAAGCACCTCAGTCTTGCCACCTGATGGTTCCTTGCGTGCATAGAGACGCGCAGGAATGACCCGACTCACGTTTGCGACAAGCAGGTCCCCACTGCGCAGGGAGCTGCCGATGGCGCGGAAGACACGATGTTCGATCGCGCCGGTAGTGCGATGCAGAACGAGCAACCGCGATCGATCGCGCGGCTCTATGGGAGTCTGAGCGATTAGCTCCGGCGGCAGGTCGTAGTCCAGATCCTTGGTCTTCACAAATCAGCTCCAGGCGGGACCTAGTCCGGAAGTAGCCGAGATCGGAGTTGAGGAGCGTAGGCGTGAATCAGTTCGGGCGTGATGGCATTGCTCTTCGCGATCGCTGCGTATAGATCGGCACTTGGGCGCGGCGCGCGCTCCTGGCTCTCCGGGTCCAGTTCGATGAGGCCGAAGGGCATCGTCCAGCCCTCGTTCCACTCGAAGTTGTCGACGAGGGTCCAGTGATAGTAACTCATCACAGGAACATTCTGCTGGAGCACACGCCACGTCTGATGTAGGTGCAGCAGAATAGCTGCGGGTCGTTGGTCGTCGTCACTGTCGGGTATACCGTTCTCGGTGATGTGTATTGGGATACCCAGGCGTGCGATACGTCGCAGGGCCCTTGCCAGGCCTTCGGGGTAGAGCTCGCCGTACCCTCCGTCCAGCAGCTCAGCATCGTCGGGGTGGCGGGTCACACCCAACCCCGGTTCCTCGGCGTGACGGTCATATTCGATCATATCACGCGTGTAGTAGTTCAGCCCAATCCAGTCCAGCTTGCGCCGCACCGCGAACGCGGGCCCGAACCCCAACGGGGGCAGCCACCAGCCGCCTTTTAGCGCCGTAAGGGTAGTCTGGTTGAACCATAGATCCCGCGCCCAGGCCGCCGCTCGGTCGAGGAGACGACTGGGCCTGGCTGGATCGAACAAGCGGAGGTTATGGGCGAGGCCGACACGAGCCTCTTCCTGGGCTCGATGGAGCACGTCGTAGGCGGCTCCATGGGCACGCAGCATGTGCTTAAGTACGAGTGCGGCGCTCTTGAGGCTCTTGATGCCCGGAGGATGACTTCCCGTAACATAGCCAAGAGACGCGTAGACGTTGGGTTCGTTGATGGTACACCATAGGTCAGTGTATTCACCGAGAGCCTGGACGACCTGTTCGACATAGCGTGTGAAATAGGCGATGGCATTCGAGTTGAGCCAGCCGCCCTGCTCTTCGAGCCACAGAGGATTTGTGAAATGGTGAAGCGTCACCATGGGCACGATGCCGCGATCGCGTAGCCCCTGAAGCAACTCGCGGTACCTATCCAGCGCGGCCAGGTCAATCCTACCCGGCGACACCTCGACCCGACTCCATTCGATCGAGAGGCGCACTGTGTTGAGGCCCATAGCAGCGGCGCGATCGAGATCATCCTCCGCGCTCATCCACCAGTTGCACGCCGCCCCAGACCGATGTCCTGCCGCGATCCTGCCCTCTTGGTGTTCCCACGCCCACCACTGGTTATTCGTGTTGTGCCCCTCAACCTGATGGGATGAGACAGCAACACCCCATTGGAAGTCAGGTGGAAAGTGGAATACTGCTTCAGCCATAACGAACATCCTCCGTGTTCACAAGCAAGGCCCCGGCATAAGCCGGGAGCCCGTCCCGATTATAGCCGATGTGCCGGGCGGGGCAACGAGCCCCCTATGGGCTCGTTGCCCCGCCGGTCCACCAGACTGTGCTCCGGGGCCGTGGGATGCCGCTCTCTGCTCCTGGCCTCACGATCACCGCAGGTGGAACCCTGCACGGAGGGTCAAACGACCATCCCTGACAGCGTCCACATTCGTTGTGACGATGGGGAGGCGTACTGATGTCTCGGGATCATACCAGCCAATGCCAAGACTGTAACTCCCTGCAGCCACCTCCGCCAACTGGAGCACGACGGTTTCGCTGACAACCTCGCCGGCTGTCCACCAACTTGTTGGGTAGGTCCAGGCGCGCGGCATCGCGTCGTCCTGTGCTCCGATGACCTCGGTTTCGGCATCGTACAGATGAACGAAGCGTTTGAGGTCTCGGTCCGGGGCTTGTATCGCCTGCCACCAGAGCGTCAGCGTCAGACTGGCGGCGCGACGATCCTGCTCAACATCGTAGCCAAGCAGCCTGATAGTCGCTCCGAAATCGGCCTCTAGCCGCTGCGGGAGCGCCGGTATGCTGTAGGATCTCGGTCGAGCCGCGACGGCGAACTGTGCCACAGGGCCGCAGTCGACAGGCCCTGCCCTCTGACCCTTCAACAACAATGTCAGCGAGTACACGCCTGCCGGCAGGCGGGGAGGCAGATCGAGCGCCACCGGGGCGCGCGCCCAGGTGAAGCGTGGCCAGAGATCCGTGCGGCTTCCGATGGCGAGAGGACCCGCCAGCGTTGTCACCGGCGTTCCGGCGGGATCGAGAACGGCCCACGTTGCCTGGAAATCGTCTTCGGGTTGGCGCAAGGCGTTCCATTCGGCCCGAAACTCCAGTCGATCGCCTTCGTTGACGGTGTCCGGGAGCTCAAACCCCAGGAGTGCCAAGCCACCGGTCTCGCACACGATGGTGGCGCCCTTGCGGGTCTGCTCACAGCAGGCGGTTCGTAGGTCATACAGGGTAGGGACTGCGAGGTGGACCGGGATATCGACTTCACCACCCCCTTCCATCGTGGCCTGCAAGTAGGTCACGATGCTCAGCGTATAGTCGCCCGGGGCGAGGCCCTCAGGGAGCGGAATGCGTACGTGGTCGGTGACGGCTTCACCGGAACGCCAAAGGGTCGTCGGCAGATAGCCATATCCGGGCTGCAGATCCTGCTGAGAAAGCTGATGACCCGCCAGGTCGAGAATCCTGTAGGAAACGCGCCAGTTTCGGGGCGTTCCCTGTGTTGACCATGTAAGCGTAAGGTCGAGCGTCTCCGGCTGCGGTTGCTCTACCTCGATAGTGTGGAGCGTCAGATCCCGAAACGCAGCCAGGACAGGTGTCTCTGGAAACAGAGATTTCCCAAGGGGCACACGTATCGCGCCCACGTAGAGGTCACCCATCGCCCTTCCGCGCGCGGTGCGCGGCCTCACGTCTCCCTCTGGCCCCTCAACTCGCAGTTGCAGCAGGTAGAGGCCGCGGGAGAGCGCTTCCGGGAGGACAAGCTCTAGTTCGGTGGAAGCGCTGAGGGGGGCGGATGTTCTCGCGAGCGTGTGCTCAACGCCGTGACGAGCCTCAGCGGGCGAGACAAAACGTAGCGTGACAGTATAGGGTGCAGTGGTTGTATCCCGTCCCGACTGTGGGCGCCAGTGCACCTTCGCATGAATCGGCTCGCCCGGACCGGCAGTGGTGGGCGATACGATGACGTCATCCAGTTGCAGGTCAGCGAATGTGACGGGACCACGATGCGCAAAGGGCATCTGTTCGAAGTCGAAGAAGGTTGCTGTGCCCTGAGGTGCTCGCTGGAGGACAAGGGGGCCGATCGCTGCAACCAGGAGCAGCGCCCATCCCCATCCACCGGCTATGACAAGCGACCGTCCGGTGGAGAGCAGCCGCGTACGACATGCTGCAAACGCGACAACCACTAGCGTCGTGAGGGATACCGCCTGCGCGGCTCGCGCCAGAGGCGTGGCCTTGAGACGGACCTCAACGCTGTGTGTCCCAGCGGGCAGGAGCAGAGCAAGGCGACCGGAGCCCACCAGGGCGTATGCTTCTGTTTCGACACCGTCAACGCTGGCGCGCCATCCCGGCCACCAGTTAAGGGGTAGCACGATCGTTCGAGTGGTCCCGGTCGTGACTGACCATACTTGGCGCGACGACGTGCGCTCCCGTAGCACGGCATCCACGGTTCCGCCATCGTCGGCGATGACGGCGCCCACACCATCGATCAGCGCCTCCGAAGTGTACAGTCGCGGGACCACGTCCTTGGGTAGGTACTCATAGCGTATAGTCGTCCCGATGTTGCCGGTGAAGCTCTCGTACAACAAAAGCCGCTCCCATGTCACGTCCTCGGGCGCGATCAGCAATCGATCGGGTTTCAGCCCCGCAAGCGCAGCCACGGCTACCGCGCAGATCCCGATCGCCGCAGTCGCGATGGTTGTGAATCGGCCCAGCGTATGGCCGCGCTCATCTGGTAGACCCGTGTCAGGTTGGAGGGCAGGGTTGGCCATTTGTCCTGCTTCCGCCACAGCGCCGGCCAGAGCGGCGGCAAACAGCGCCTGGATAGACAGGAAGCGCCAGGGAAACTGGGTGACCTCTAGCAAGGGCAGGGCATCCCATAGCGGTCGGGAGAGGGGTGTGACCATGAACGTTGCCAGAAAACCGCCGGCAAGCACCGCGACAGTAAGCCAGGGAAAGGGACTGCCGGCACGGTGCTTGGTCTTGTCCCTCCGGCTTACCCAGCGAAAGCCTGTCGCTGTCGCGCCGGCCAACGCGAGTACAGCTTGTACCAGGCCCATCGCGAACGGCCCAGCCTCTGTTGCTGTCGCCGCCACGCTGTAGTCGAAGATCACGGAATCCTGAACGAGGTCGAATCCTCGGAAGTGGTTCGAATAGTGGAAGTAACCTTCAGTGAATGCTGGCCCCATCTGCCCCAGGTCTATCTCGCCAATCGCGGGAAGCCAGAACCAAGCGGTCAGCAGAACGCCCACTACAGCTGCGGCGGCGCACATGGCCAGGCTCTGCACGAGAGTCCGGGTTGGGTTTACCTCCGTTCTGTTACGCTCCTGCCGAAGGACGCCGGAAGCTTGAGACGTCGGAGCGAAGCCATGCTGGCAGGCTGCGGCACAAGCATAGATCGCGGCAAAGGGCGAAAAGATGAGGGCTGAGACATTGTGGGTCAAGATGAGCGCGCCATAGGTAAGCGCCACGGTCAGCGCGCGGCCGAGCGTCGGCTTGCGGGCGACACGATGCAGGGCCCACAGGATGAGAGGGTAGAGTGCCAGGGCGAAGAACTCCGACAGAGAGTCGCCGCGCACGTAGACATTGACCAGGTGAAAGGGGGCAAACGTATAGGCGGCCACGGCTAACGCGCGGGCAGCACGGCCGCGGAAGATGCTGAGGGACCATAGCCCCATCGCGATGGCTGCGAGCACGAAGCCGAATGTCTGAGTGATCTGAATCGCTGCGAGGGGGTTCAGGCCCAACGATGTCAACCCGCCACTCAAGTAATAGGGCAGGGCGGCGTAGTGGTTAAAGAAGGGATAGCCGAGGTCGAACGCTGCGTGTGACATCCACCTTGGCGGAAAGACCCCGTGGCGCAGATTGTCGGCCAGTTCCAGGGTGCGCTGGATCAGGAAGGGGCTATCGCCGCCGCCGCGGGTGCTGATGATCCCAGGTCCCCAGAGAGGTGCCGCAGCCAGCAGGCCTAGGAGCACATAAAGCGCCAGGTCGAGCGTGCCACCTTTCCGGTGCGAGAGGGGGCCGCCGTGCGTTCCAGTGCCATCCTGTGTCACGGCGCCGCCACCATAATCACCGGGACTTCGACCCATTCGCCCACAGCGACACCATTCTGATCCACTACCCCAAGCCCAACACTGTCGTTGGTGCGGTAGAGACCGATGCGAAGCCGGTCGCGATCCGGTAGCGCTTCAACACCGGGCAGCGGATGTACGTCCATGATCAAGTCGCCAGGAACCCAATCCGAGGTGGGCAGATATCCCAGGCCGGGTTGCCCGTCGTGCTGTGCCACGCGGTCTGCATCGCGGTGGTAGTGGACGAAGACGGTGTAGTCAGTGTTTTCGAAACCTTTAGCTGCCGGTGGTGACTCCCACCAGAGCCCGGCCTGGAGGCCGTCGGCTCCATCGTAGACCAAGGCCGCTCGCAGAAGCACCCCGTTCTCGAATGTCGCGATCGGGGTCGGCAGCTCGGGTAAGGTATCCGCCTGGAAGATCGTGACGACGGTGGTCGGGTGTGGCTCAAGGTCTCCCTGGGCCATTGGCCCTGGAAGGATCTGGAGGTAAGCAGGACGTGGGACGAGAGGCAAGACATCAGAGGTCCAGTTGCGGTAGGGCCAGACGAAGAATGCAGCTCCCCTTTGGAGGTCGACCGGCGCGTCGGCGGGCAGAAAGGTGACCTCCGACTCCGGGATCAGATAGGGCAGGGCTGACCAAGTCTCCCACAACTGGCGATCTACGTAGATGGTCCGGTGTATCGGCGGGCTCTCCTTGCTCCCGGTGCCATCCCATCCCCGGCCCCGCAGGCGATTGATCTCGGCGGCCATCTGGACAGGGCCGCCCTCGAACCAGTGGTAGGTCTGCGGGGCGTTGTTGTAGCGGACAAAGTAGTCATAGGCGGTGCCGAGCGTAGCCAACCCCACGAGCAGGGCGGGCAGCCAGCGGGCATTCCTGGACCAACCGGGCACAGGCAAGCTGGCCAGGCGCTGTGACAGCCACTCGAGGCCCAGGGCAGGCAGCAGCGCTGCCGTTGGAAGCACACCAACCCCCCTCAGGAAATGTGGCGCATCCTCCGCAAGGAGGGTGGGAAGCGCCATCACAGTGGTCCACACCAGTGTGAGGCCCAGCCCGGCGTCTCTGCGCGCACCCGCCAGTGCGATGCCCATACCGATCGCGGCCGCCAGTGCCAGCGCTGGCCCCCAGACAGGACGTAACGCCAGGTTGTGGCGCCAGATGCGGTCTCCCTGGACTGTGAACATGCCCAGCGTTCGCAGGGTGTGCTTGCCCAAGGATGCCCAGAACGCCCCGTGGTTGATCTCTTCGCTGAAGATCGAAACCTGCCCGCTGCGCGCCAGCACAACTTCGGGGTGCGCCAATGTGTAGATGCCCAATGGGAGCATGACCAGGAGTGCTGCGAAGGCTGCCAGCGCAATGCCACGCCATGCGCGCACCACGCGCTGGCGATGAAAGCAGAGACCGTAGACCAGCATAGCGAGGACCGCTACGGGGGTGAAGCGTGCCGCCATATACGTGTACCAGCCCGCTCCAAACAGAACTCCGGCGGCGACCCAGTGCCGCCGTCGGTTGTCGTGCCCGGGGCATTCTCGCAGTGCTCGGACGACTTGTGCCAGGAACAGGGCCGTGAACAACGGCATTAGCACGGCACGGAAACCCACACGGCTCAGGTGGACGTGCCAGAAGGTCGCGGATAGGGCCGCCAGGGCCCACAGCCCAACGCGGCGACGCCAGAGCACTCTGGCCAGGTCGTAGGTGGCTGCGAGCGTGAGGATGCCTGCATAGAGCGAAGGGAGCCGGATTGCGAGCGGCGTGCGTCCCAACATTGCCACGCTCGCGCTGACGAGGTAGATGAACATCGGCTCTCGCCCATTGTTGGCTGCGAAGTAGATCTGCGGGTTGCCCGCCAAGACATCGAGCGCATCCAGGCCGTTTTGGGCCTCATCGTGATAGAGACCCGGAGGGACAACGCCAATGCCCGGCATACGTAGCCCCATGCCGACCAATAGTAGAGCCAGCACAAGCAGGCGTCTTCGCCAAGGGGCACGGTGCTCGGGTGTGACCTGCCCACGGAGGTCTGACGTGCTGGGTATATTGGTCTGTCCCCGCGCTTCCTTGCCGAACGCGTTCAGCGCCTGCCCCGCCCCACGTCCAGATGGCCCGGTCATGCCACGGCTCACGAGACTGGCGATAGCGCGTGGATGAGGGTGCCAGTGTAGGGGGCTGAGGGATCCACCAGGGCGCGGCGCAGACTCCCTGACTCATATCCTGACATAATGCGAACCTCGATGTCAGGATACCGCCGTACGAGGGCGACCATTTGGTTCACCTTGTCTGCCATACCTCCGGTGACATCGGTATAGCCAGAAACGCGCAGGTGAGCCTGCACCGCCGGAAGGCTCTCGGGTGTGATCGTGGCGATCGTCTGGCGATCGGGGCCCAATACGCCGGGGGCATTACCCAGAAGCAGTATCTGAGAAGGGCGCAGCACTTGGGCGAGGTAGACGAAGATGTCCTCCGTCGACAGAATCGTGCCGCCCAGGACGTCATCGAAGGCGATATCACCGAAAACCAGCGGCACGAGGCCATAGGCAAGTGCACGCTGAATGGGCCCTGCATTGTAGTCGATGATGCGGCCTTCACGTGCCAGCACTGCAGCAGAAGGCTGCAAGCTCAGCACAGGAACACCGGCCTCCACGAAACTCTCGATGACCAGGCGATTGAGTGTCA
>Ga0123333_10000140_pt1 | contig 76659 bp, 68 predicted proteins | sample BioC12SIPDNA_3_FD_89957 | JGI IMG/M metagenome (GOLD analysis project Ga0123333, IMG submission 89957) | Anaerobic biogas reactor microbial communites from Washington, USA - Biogas_R2_B C12 SIP DNA | ecosystem: Engineered > Bioreactor > Anaerobic > Unclassified | place: Washington, USA...
ACATGCCGCTGAACTACGACAGATCCTAGAATACAGGGGTGACAGAATCACTGGTTATTAGGGTGACAGAATCATTGGTTGACAACACGTTGGGCGCAAATCAGACGCTGGCCAGCCCGCGAGGAAGGCAACAGGAAAGCTGGCCCCGCCGTTGACGGGGCCAGCCTATGAGATGCACTTGATCTGGTCGGGCTTTCTACGGTTTACGTGTTCTTCCATACGCCTACCTGCTCAGGTGCGAGAGCGTGCGGAGCACCCACGAATCCGATTCACCCTTGGCTACCCGCAGCGGATTGCTGCGCTCAAACTTCCACAGGGCGTGCTCATACTCTACCAAACGTGCCTGGACAGCCGATACCACTTCCATTTCGATCCTCCTGGCGCCCGATGACCGGGCCACTGCGCCCTAACGAAGGTTCGCACACACTGGCGTACCCTGAAGGGCGGGTATCTGACATACAAGATCCCGAGCGGACTCTGTCACCTCGCGCAGCAGTTCGCGAGCGCGGCCGGGTTGCTGTACCTCTAGCGCAAGGCCCCTATCCGCCTCCGCGGCGTGCCTCGCATGGTCGTCTGCACGCGATTGCAGTATAGCTTGCTGAGTGTAGGGGTTATACATGTTCTCCATCTTGGTCTCCTTCCGGTCGATGGGGCGCGTTATTCAGTAGTCTGAACCGCATGTCGCTGGCGTAGAAAAAGCCCGGGACGTTCCCGGGCTACCTCGCCCTATGCGCTGCGTCGCGCTCAACCTCAACCTGCCCATATCTTACCACAGAACCATTCGGTTGTCAAGTATTTCGCTTCACAATATACGCTATTCGTACGGCTCCCCACATCGTCCGCCGGGCAAGCAGGCACCGTTGACACGGCCACGTCGACTTTGTATGATCCTGCCTGCCCGTGGAGCCGCGCGGCCGGGTCCACCGGCTCACCGCCCCGATAGCCTCGTCGGGGCAACTCCAACCGCCAAAGGGTCAAGAACACCATGCCTGTGATAGCGGTAGAGAACCTGTCCAAGACCTACTGGGTGTCCGAGCGAGCGCCAGGCACCTGGGGCGCGCTCAAGAGCCTCGTTCATCGCCGTCACCGCGCCGTCGAAGCGCTGGGGGGCATCTCCTTTACGATTCAACCCGGCGAGCTCGTCGGGTACATTGGGCCAAACGGCGCGGGCAAGTCCACCACGGTCAAGGTCCTCTCCGGGATTCTGGTGCCCAGCGGCGGAGCGGTCACCGTCCTCGGTCGGACCCCCTGGCAAGAGCGCGCCGCGCATGTGGCCCACATCGGCGTGGTTTTCGGGCAGCGAACACAGCTCTGGTGGGACCTGCCGGTGATAGAGTCCTTCGATCTGTTGCGCGAGATCTACCGTGTTCCCAGAGAGGATTACCGCAAGACGCTCGATGAACTGGTGGAGACCATGGCGCTATCGGAGCTACTGGATACGCCGGTTCGCCTCCTGAGCCTGGGGCAACGCATGCGCTGCGATCTGGCGGCTGCCCTACTGCACAGGCCGGAACTGCTCTTTCTGGACGAGCCCACCATCGGACTGGATGCGATCGCCAAACTGACGGTGCGCAACCTCGTCAAGCGCCTGAACCGCGACCAGGGGTTGACGGTCATTCTCACGACGCATGACATGGACGACATCGAGAGCCTTTGCTCGCGGGTGATTTTGATCAACCGGGGGAAGATCCTTCTGGATGGGACGCTGGAGCGCATGCGCCAGCTGGTGACCACGGAACGGCGGCTGGTGATAATCCTGGCCGACGAATCCACCTGGATCGACGGCGTGCAGGCCCGGGTCATCCACCGAGATGGGGCTCGGCTCACGCTGAGCTTTGACCCCGATCAGATCTCTGCTGCCGAACTGATCGGCGATATCACCAGCCACTACCCGATCCGAGACCTGTATGTCGAGGCGGCCCCTATCGAAGAGATCGTCGCGCAGATCTACCAGGATACGCACACGTGAGACCCTACCTCGCGATCGTCTCCGCGGGCGTGCGAGTGATGCTGCAGTACAGAGCTGCGGCTGCCGCAGGGTTCGCCACTCAGCTATTCTGGGGCTGGATCCGGGTGGCGATCTTTGGTGCATTCTACGCGTCCAGCTCTGCGACGCAGCCCATGAGCCTGGAGGACACCATCAGCTACCTCTGGCTCACGCAGGCGCTCCTGCTGCTCCTGCCCTTCCGTCTGGATTCGGATCTCGTGGCCATGATCCGGGATGGCACCGTGGCCTACGAGCTCACGCGCCCGGCCGACCTGTACTGGTACTGGTTCAGCCGAACGCTGGCGTCCCGCACCGCACCGATGCTGCTCCGGGCCGGCCCACTCCTGCTGGTCTCGGGTTTGTTCTTCGGCCTGGCGGCTCCGGATTCGCTGTCGGCTCTGGCAGCCTTCCTAGTCTCCGTCGGTGCCGCGCTGCTCCTCAGCTCTGCCTTTACCATGCTGATGTCCATATCCCTACTGTGGACCATCGCCGGGGACGGCATCTCCCGGCTCATCAGCATGATTGCGCAATTCCTCTCGGGCTCCTATGTGCCGCTGCCGCTCTTTCCCCAGTGGGCGCAGCCAGCCCTGGCACTCTTACCTTTTGCGGGACTCACCGACACGCCGTTTCGACTGTACTTGGGACACCTGCCCCTCTCGTCGTTCCCGACTGCGATCGCCCACCAGTTGCTCTGGACCGCGGTTCTGGTTCTGGTGGGACGCCTCGCCCTGGCACGCGGCCTGAGACGAATGGTGGTCCAGGGTGGCTAAGCTCCAGGATACGCTGTTGCTCTACGCCCGCTACGTAGGCGTTTCGGTGCGAAGCCAGATGCAGTACCGTGCATCGTTTGTCATGCTCACGTTCGCGACGATGCTGATCTCCGGCCTCGAGTTCGTGGCGACCTGGGCGCTGTTTGATCGCTTTGGCTCGCTGGCCGGCTGGACGCTTCCGGAGGCAGCCCTCCTGTACGGCCTGGTGAACATGGCCTTTGCCCTGGCGGAAGGCTGGGCCCGCGGCTTTGATGAGTTCGGGCAGATGGTCAAGAGCGGCGGGTTTGACAGGCTGCTCCTGCGGCCTCGGAGTACGGCCCTGCAGGTGGCCGGCCACCACGTGCAACTCATGCGCATAGGCCGGCTCGCGCAGGGAGCCGTGGTCTTTATCTGGGCCGCAACGCGCCTGCAGGTGGCCTGGTCGCCCCCACGCGTCCTGCTCTGCCTGCTCGCCATCGCAGGAGGAGCCGCGTTGTTCTCTGGCCTGATGGTGTTGCAGGCCACCTTTGCCTTTTGGAGCACAGAGTCGCTGGAGGTCTTCAACACCGTCACCTACGGAGGGGTCGAGACGACGCAGTACCCGTTGACGGTGTATCGGGACGGATTCCGGCGGTTCTTTACGTATGTCGTGCCGCTGGCCACGGTGACCTATTACCCGGCACTGGCCGTTCTGGGGCGTAGCGACCCCCTCGGATCCTCATTGAGCTTCCAGTACGCCAGCCCGCTGTTCGGGTTTCTCTTTTTGATCGTGTGTCTGAGGGTCTGGAACCTGGGTGTGCGCCACTACCACTCGACCGGGAGTTGAGCCAGGCCCCGCCGGCATAACGGCCGGGGCAGATCACGCTCAGTGGTACGTCTACGGGGGAACCTGCGCGCCGTCCACGGCCCGCGCTATCGCAGCCGATCGATCGGAGAGAGAGGGGCTGGAGTGCGACTCACCAGAGAGGAGATCCTGGCGACGGCGAGCACGATCCCACAGCGGCGCGGATGGGACTATAGCGCCGTCAGGGACCGGCGCGATCCCGTCCCCTGGGACTATGAGCAGGTCGTCCGGGCGTACCTGCGGCCTGAGCACCTGGTGATGGATAGCGGCACCGGCGGTGGCGAACGGTTCCTGTCGCTGAGAGGCGCGTACGCCCTCGGCCTGGGCATAGATCCCGATCCACGGATGGTGTCCGTTGCTCGGGAAAACGGCCGCCTGGGGCAGGCCGCCCACGTGCACTGGGCACAGGCACGGGGAGAAGCTCTCCCCGTATGCGATGCCACCGTGGATATGGTCCTCAATCGCCATGCCAGCATCACCCCCGAAGAGACCCTGCGCGTGTTGCGCCCGGGAGGGCTGCTGATCATGCAGGAGGTGGGGGCACGCAATCTGGACGCGGTGTGCCGCTGCTTTGGCTGCGGGCCCGGCGGGCAATACGATTACGATCCCGACCAGAGCATCTACACCCTTGCCGAGCGTTTCAGAGCGTTGGGGGGATCGATCCTGGCCGTCGCCGAATACGATGTGCCCTACGTCCTGCTGGACCTGGCCTCGCTGCTGTTCCTGCTCCAGGGCGTCGGCATCCCAGAGGATTTCGATCCTGCGCGGCATTGGCCGCAGATTACGGAAATCGTAGAGCGCTGCAGAACGGGAGAGGGAATTCGAACAAACGAGCACCGCGAGTTGCTCATCGTGCGCAGGGAGTGACCGGCCAAAGCCCAGGGAACGCTAGGCCTCGCCACCGCTGCGACGGGCCGCGCGGAACGCCCGTATCCAGCCCGAGGCCCAGTCATCATAGCCCAGGCAGAGGTTGGCGGCTCGTACGGCCTGCATCATGCCGGCCTCGAGCGGGTTCAAGATGGGGCAGGTTGCCCCGAGCGCCAGAGCCATGGCCACAAAGGTCGCGTTGAGCGCTGTGCGAGCCGGCAGTCCGTGAGACACATTGCTCACGCCCAGCGTAACGTTCAGCCCGAGATGGCGATGGAGCAGACTGATGGTGTCGAGAGTGACGCGCGCCGAGGCCGAATCTGCGCCCACGGCCATGGTGAGGGGATCGATCACCACGTCCTCCGCTGCAATCCCCACCAGCGCGGCCCGCTCGAGGATCCGCTCGGCCACACGCAGGCGCCCCTCCGCGGTGTCCGGGATACCCGAATCGTCCATGGGGAGCGCGATCACCGCAGCGCCGTGAGCTTGGACGACCGGCAGCACCTCGGCGAGAGCGTGCTCCTCCCCGGTCACCGAATTCACCAGCGCGCGCCCACCGTATGCCCCCAGCCCCGCGTCCAGGACGCCCGCATCGGCGCTATCCAGGCAGAGGGGAAGATCGGTGGTCTCCTGCAGCGCCTCAACAACAGCCCGCATCAACCTCGCCTGGTCGGCTCCAGGCAGGCCGACGTTCACATCGAGCAGTGCCGCGCCCGCTTCTGCCTGGGCCAGAGCCTCTCGCCGGACCAGGCGCATCTCGCCGCGCGCCAGCTCTTGGGAAAGCACCCTCCGGCCAGTGGGATTCAGACGCTCGCCGATGACCGCCACAGGGTGGCCGGGGCCGATCGTGACTGTCCTGCTCCGCGAGCGCAGCGTGGTCTCAGCCATCACGCCTCTTCCTCTGCCAAGTGCGGAACCACCTGAAGCACCTCCAACGCCATGTCGTGCCGGTTGTAGGAGGGCATCAGGTACACCCCCTGAAACCGTCCAAAGGCCTGGATGAGGATATCCTGCGCCATGCGGATGCCCTCCTCACGGCCGTTGGCTCCGGCCAGCCGCATGCGCCGCAGGGCTTCCTCCGAAAGCGTGATCCCAGGAACCTCGTTGTGCAGGAACTCGGCGTGTCTTTGGCTCAGGAGCGGGAGCAGCCCCATGAGGACAGGGATGCCGATCGGCTCGCCATACACCTCCAGGAAACGATCCCAGACGGACATCTCATAGAGCGGCTGGGTCATGACGAACTCCGCCCCGGCAGCGATCTTTTCGCACAACCGCCGGGCCTCTGTCTCCAGGTCCTGGCGCGTGGGATCCACGCCCACCCCCACACAGAACCCGGCCGGGCTTCCCATCTCGCTGCCGGAGATATCGTACCCCTGCTTCATCTGGCTGATCACGCGCACCAGCCCGATCGAATCAATGTCGAACACACCGGTCGAGTGGCTCGAGTTGCCCAGCGACGGAGGATCGCCCGTCAGAGCCAGGATGTTGCGGACGCCCAGGACGTGCGCCCCGATGAGATGGGACTGCACGCCCATCAGATTCCGGTCACGGGTGGTCAGGTGCAGGACGGTCTCCAATCCGGTCTGGGACTGTATGAGGTGGCAGGCCGTGAGAGCGTCCATCCTTACGCGAGCCATGGGCGAATCCGTTATGTTGACGGCGTCGACACGACCGCTATCGGCGAGAGCCTGGGCATGGCGGAGCAGCGCCCCAGGGCTGAACCCGCGGGGCGGCGATAGCTCGACCGCGGTGACGAACTGCCCCGCCGAGAGCTTGCGCCGCATGGCCGTCAGCTCCGGGGCCAGCTTATCTTCAGCCTGGCGAGAAGGCGCCCGGACGATCGCCGGCTCGACGAGCGGCGCCACGTCGCCGCGCAGCTGGCAATCCAACGCCTTGCGCATGGCCGCGATATGCTCGGGGCCCGTGCCACAGCAGCCGCCGAACAGCTTTACCCCGGCCTCCAGAAAGTCGGGCACGCGCGCCGCAAAGTACGCCGGGTTGGACAGGTAGATCAGCCGCCCGGCCGCCCGGCTGGGCATTCCGGCGTTGGGAAAAGCAGAGACGTACGGGGCGCCGGCGGCAACCATCTGCCGCGCTACGGCGAGCACGCCCTTGGGCCCCACGCTGCAGTTCGCCCCAACTACGTCAGCACCGGCGTCCAGCAGCGCGGCGGCCACCTTGGCGCCGGTCTGCCCCCAGGGTGTCCGACCGTCCTGATCAAAGGTCGCCTGGGCCACTACCGGAAGGTCGGATAGCTCTCGCACCACCTCGACGGCCAGGCAAAGCATGTTCAGGTCGGCAAAGGTCTCCAGCACGAACAGATCCACACCACCATCGATCAATCCGACGATCTGCTCCCGGTAATAGGTCCGGGCGGCCTCGTCGCCGATGCCGCTCAGAGCGGCCAGGGCACCCTGCAGCGGGCCGATAGAGCCGGCGATAAAGGCCGTGCTGCCGGCGACATCCCGCGCATAGCGCGCAAGGCGCCCGCCCGCGCGGTTGATCTCATGCACCTTTCCTTCCAGCCCGTGACTGGCGAGTTTGGTGGCGTTGGCACCAAAGGTGTTGGTCTCGATGACCTCAGAACCTGCTGCCAGATAATCCATGTGTACGCGCTGGACGACTCCCGGATCGGTCAGGTTTAGAGCATCGTAGCAGTTGGTCGGCAGTATACCGCGAGCGTAGAGCTCTGTGCCCATCGCGCCGTCGCCGAGAACCGGACCCTGCTGAATCCTCGCCAGAAATGGATGCATCGTCATCATGTACTCCGTCGTGAAGCGCACCGAGCCACGCGCAACCCGTCGAGGGGCCGCGCTGGGCCAGTTACTGGGCCGGCCGAATGCGCAGAATCCGATCGTCCGCGGCGGCCGGGTCGCCCCGCCCATCGCGGTTGCTCGTGCCAAAGTAGAGATAGCCGTCTGGGCCGAGGACCACGTCGCGGATGCGCCCGTATCCGCCGTTGAACAGCCGACCCGCCTCAGCAGGTGCGGAGAGTTCAGGCCCGCCAAGCCTGATCCACTGTACGTCCGCGCCTCTGAGCATTCCCACAAAGGCCAGGTTATCCCAGCCGGCCAGTTGCGCCCCATGGTAGAAGGCAATGGAGCCGGGCGCCCAGGTGCTCGTGCCGCTGTTCGAGACGGGAGCAACCAGGTCCTTGCCGGCGGCCCCCTCCCCATCGAGAACGTCGTCGCCCGCCACATAGGGCCAGCCATAGTTGCCCCCGGGCACGATCCGGTTGAGTTCATCGCGACAGCAGGCACCGTACTCGCCTGTGGGTCCGTGCTCGACACTGTACAGCTCACCCGTCTCCGGATGCCACGCCAGGCCCTGCGGATTCCGATGCCCGTAGGAGTAAACCGGCGAACCAGGAAACGGATTGTCATCGGGAACAGTGCCGTCCGCCCGGAGGCGCAGGATCTTGCCAGCCAGGGACGTGAGATCCTGCGCCGAGCCAGGCTGCCCGGCATCCCCTGTAGTGACATAGAGCATACCATCGGGGCCAAAGGCCAGCCGGCCGCCATCGTGATACCGGGCGCCGGGGATCCCGCCCAGGAGCACTTGCTCCTCGCCGAGACCCTGCTCGGCCAGTTTATGGCGTGAGATGCGGTTCACGAGAGAGCCGCTCTCAACGCGGGTGTACATCAGATAGATCAGACCATTCTCAGAAAAGGAGGGGTCGATGGCGAGGCCCATGAGCCCCCCTTCGCCTGTAACGGCGACCGGCAGTTCGGCCAGTCGCTCGGGCTCCCGAGCGCCCGGACGCAGGACGCCCAACGTCCCGGGGCGTTCGGTGAAATAGAGGCTGCCCGCACCGTCAAAGGAGAGAGCCCACGGAACGCGGAGGCCCTCGGCCACGACATCGACGTCAAAGGCCACATCGCCGGGGGCGGGCGTCATCGTGGGAGTGAGCGCAGGCATGACCGTGTCAGTGACAATGGGAGTACGCGAGGGGGTGCGCGAGGCCGCAGGCAGGCTCGTCTCGCTCGGCAGCACAGCAACAGGGCTCGCATCCTCGCCCGCGGGCACCGTAAGCCGCTGCGCCGGACGGATCACGGTCGTCGCCACGGACTGGACCGCACGCGCCGTCACAGGCAGACTGAGAGTGCCGATTGGCTCTTTGGCTTCAGTCGGTCGGCCAGCGATCTGGGCGGCGCCGCCACAGGCCGCGAGGGCAAGAGAGACCATCACGGCCAGAAGCCTCCCCAAGCGGTGCATCTTGCGCGTCCCTCCAGGCAGATGGGATTCCCACTAGTATAGCACCGTTGGCTCCAGGAGCCTACGCGAACCGATCCGCGAAGAAGGCTATGGGATATCGAGAGGCTGAGTCAGGCCGTTCACTTCCAGTACATAGCTGCCGGGCGTGAGATCACGCACATCCACGGGAATGCTCTCCTCAAACGGGACCAGCGCCTGTGTACACATGGCATCGCGCGGACGCGTCGTGAAAACCTGAAGGAGAATCCGTTCGCCCTCGACTGACTGACGGACTTTGCCCAGGCGCGTGCATCCATCAGGATAGTAGCCGCGAATCAGGACTCGCACCTGCACGGGATAGCTCTCCAGGGTCATCACATCCATGGAATCGAGCGCGGCAGCACGCTCGAGAGCATCCGCCGCCATGGGGAGCCTCGACGGCTCATCCTCTTCCGGCGGTGAGAGAGTCAGCGCAGCCTGAACTCCGTGCACGTTCACCAGATAGTCGCCATCCGTCATCCCGGACGTATCCAGTTGCACGTCTCGGACAAAGGGCACCAGAGCCTGCGTGCACAGCGCGCCAAGCGGGCGTGCCGTCAGCACAGTAACGCTCAAGCCGTAAGCCGTCCGCTCCTGCACGATGTGGTCTATCTGTGTGCAACCGTCGGCCAAATCCCCCTCGATCCGTAGAACGAAGGCTTCACCCTCCTGCCTGGGCGACAGTATCTGTGCCGAGCGCACGTACGCCTTGCCGATCATCGGGCCCTCCTCGGTATCTCCTGCGCCCGCAGGTGTCGAGGGATAGGCCGGCAGGCGGGTTCTATCGGCGGTTGGGGATGTCTGCGGAGTCGAATCCGGCGGAGAACCCACTCCTCTGCATCCCAGAGCACCCAGCAACAACGCCAGAATACACACGCCTGTCAGTAGCCGGACGATCACTCTGCCCTGCCTTTCCGACATCATGGCTTCTGCCTCATAGGACGCTGCTCCCTGGCCGGTGGTTCCGAGCGCCCTTCCGCAGCCGTTCGCGCCGCCTCGTACTCCGAATAGGTCCCAGAGTATCCCGTCAGCTTGCCCCCCTCCAGGGCTTCGATACGCGTCACGATCCTGTCCAGAAAGTACCGGTCATGGGAGATAACCAGGACGGTCCCCTCAAAGCTCTCCAGTGCTTCTTCGAGCACTTCGGCCGAGGCGATGTCCAGGTTGTTGGTCGGCTCATCCAACAGGAGCAGGTTGGCGTTGCTGAGCGTGAGCAAGGCCATCTGCATGCGCCCCTTTTCGCCCCCGGAGAGCGTGCGAACGGGCGCCCTCACCTGCTCGTAAGGGAACAGGAACCTCCCCAGGAACCCGATCGCTTCCCTCTCGGACATCGGACCCGCGCGCATAACCGTCTCCAGCAGACTCATGTCCGGCGCCAGTGTTTCGTGCTGTTGGGCATAGAGCCCCACACGCACCCCGGGCCCCAGGCGGATGTCGCCAGAATCAGCCTGTAGCTCACCGAGGATCAGGCGCAGGAGCACGGTCTTGCCGGCTCCGTTCGGCCCGACGAGGCCAACCCGATCTCCATGGTGGAGCAGTAGGTCTACGCCCTCCAGTACGGCCTTCTCAGTCCCCTCCGGCCCCCGGAAGGACTTGGACAGCCCCTCCACGTGGAGCACGCGCTCGCTGCCTCTCCAGCCTGCCAACTGGAGGCCCATGCGCCGCCGCTCCCCCGCTGGAGCTTCGACCCGCTCGATCCGCTCCAGCCGCTTGAGTATCGCCTGCCCGCGGCCAGCGAACTTGGGTACATCATAGATGCGCGCCCAGGTCATCAAGCGTGCCGCGGAGCGTTCGAGGCGCGCGATCTCTCTCTGCTGCACCTGGTACAACTGGCCCTGGCGCGCCCGCCAAAGATCGCGCTCGTACGCGTACTCTGAGTAGTTGCCATCGTATAGCGTGAGCCGGCCAACGTCGAGTTCGGCCACCTCATCCACCACCATGTCGAGCAAGTACCGGTCGTGGGAGACGACGATCACGCCCCCCTTGTACTCTCGGATGTAGCGCTCCAGCATTCTCTTGCCGGCCAGGTCCAGGTGGTTATCGGGCTCATCCAGGAGCAAAAGCTCTGGCTGCACCACCATGAGCTTGGCCAGCGCCAGCAGCTTGCCCTGACCACCGGAAAGAACAGTCGTAGGCAAGCCCAGGTCCGCGTCGGAAAAGCCCAACGAGTACAGGATGCCCCGGAGGCGCCCCGGGTAGCCTGGCCCCCCGGCGCGCTCGTGCGCCGCAAGGACCTCCTCCTGGCGGGCCAGCGCACGGCGCAGCAGCCGCTCATCGCCGTAGACGAGCGGATCACCCAGTTGCTCCTCCACGCGAGCCAACTCGGCCTCCAGGCGGGCGATCTCCTGAGAAGCGCTGAGGGCCTCCCCCCACACCGTTCGGCCCTGTGGGAAAGAGATCTCCTGAGGGAGGAGCCCCACAGTCACGCCACGCGCCAACACCACGCCCCCGGAGTCGGCCGGCTGCAAGCCGGCAAGCAAACGCAGTAGCGTACTCTTGCCAGACCCGTTGGGCCCAACGAGGCCCACGCAGCGATCATCATGCACTTCCCACTTGATCTCTCGCAGGACGGGCTGAGACAGGTAGGTAACCGTGGCGCGATCCACTCGTGCAGCTATCACAGGACCTCCACAATGCTCCCCCCAGGGCGGTCGACATCACCATCAGCCGCCTGACCTGGCCGCGTGCCGGGCGTTCCCTCCGCCGGGCAGCATACTCGCACAGCCAGCCTCCACCAAGTCCACCCTGCGCAGAATCGAACCGTCCGGTGCGCAGAAGCGATTGACGCCCACCGGCTGGGTATGCTATACCAGCCGGGCAAAGACGCGGCGGCTGCGTGACCGCCAATGTGAAAGGGGAAGCATGAAACAGGCGTTAATTATCCAGGGGGGCTGGCAAGGCCACGAGCCCAAGGAAGTCTCGGACATTCTAGCCAAGGCTTTGAGGGAGAATGGCGTCGAGGTAGAAATCGTGGACACGCTGGATGTCCTTAAAGAGCGTGATCTCAAGGCGCTGGACCTGATCATCATGCAGTGGACCATGGGGCGGATCGAGCGTGACCAGTTGGAGCCTCTCCTAGAAGCCGTTGAGAGCGGCGTGGGAATCGCCGGCCTGCATGGCGGCATGGGAGACGCCTTCCGTGAGGCCACTCCGTTCCAGCATATGGTCGGCGGACAGTGGGTGGCCCACCCGGGAAACGATGGAATCGACTATGACGTCTATATCGTAGACAAGGGCCACTGGATCACGCAGGGTGTATCGGGCTTTCATGCCAAATCCGAGCACTACTACATGCACGTCGATCCGGCGGTCCATGTGCTGGCGTCCACGCCCTTTGACGACGTAGCCATGCCGGTGGCCTGGACCAAGATGTGGGGCAAAGGACGCGTCTTTTACTCCTCCATGGGCCATCTGGCCTCGGTGTTCGACCAGGATCCGAATATCCTCAGGCTGATGACCCGCGGCATGTTGTGGGCCGCGCACGCCCTGGAAGGAACGGACTGACGGGCCTCCGCTGGGGAAATGACAGGGCGGGCCTTATGCAAGGCCCGCCCTGTGCTATTCCAGAGATGCCCGGATGGTTACCAGCCGTAAGGTATCCAGCCGCTCCAAGCGCTTTTTCTTCAGATTCTCTATGATGATCCAGCGGACGTCAGGATCCGTGCAGAGAGCCCAGCCCGCCAGGAGGTCCCAGCCCTCCGACGGCAGCGCAGCCACCGCCACGCTCCAGCAGTAACCCAGCCCCTGGCGCAAGATGCGCACATCCGCAGAGCGACGATCTCCCCGAGCGAGGAGACTCCGGGTGATCTCATCCAGCGCGGTCAGTGCCTCGCGGGCCTGGTCCGGGAGCTCCAGCAGTGCCGGCTCGCACAGGCCCGCGGCCAGGGCGCGCTGCTCGAGCGGCGTCCCCTGGCGCCACGACCGTGTGTGATGGATGAGAGCGGCAAACCGTGCCAGGCCCACGCGCTGAAGCGCCATGGCGACCGCCTCGCGGATCCGCCAACAGGGATCGTTGGCACACTCGCGAAGGCGCTCCCAGTGGGCCTCAGAGCCCTCCGCAGTCATCCTGCCCAGCCCCACGATGCCACACACGAGTGGGAAGACCGCCGGATCGTTCGAATCCAAGCCTGCTCTGGGCGCGCTCGCGAACTCCAGCAAGACAGCCTCGCTGGCCTCCTCCGCCATGGCCTGCGCCAGCTCGAGGTTGGCGCGGGGGCCAGGCAGACCCGAGTGCTGCTTCACAAACGCGTCCAGCTCCGCACGATCCGATACGCGAGCGATCTCACCGCGGTACCAGGACACTGAAGGCATCCGATCGTTCTCCGCCAAGGCTATGGGGCTATCGCATCATAGCGTGCCGTGGGTATAATGTACACAGTGTATGGCGCGCCCCGTTCGAGCGCCCAGGCAAATACGGTCCCGCTCCCACTCGGGCGCCGGCTCGTCAGCAGCGCCCGGTGCGCTGCCGTGGACAAGACCACTGGAGGCAACATGGACAACCAATCGGCATTCCGGCCAAGCCCCAAGTACCAGATGCACATCGTCATCTGGGTGATTCTCTCATTCGCGCTATTCGTCCTTCCGTTCATCTTTCTCGCCCTGATCCCGGAGCTGGGGCTCGTGTACCTGCTCGTGTTTCTGATCGGCAACGCCTTGTGGATCATCCCCACGCTGCTCCTTGTGCCTGCCTACTGCCGATCGATCGAGTATCAGTTTGGCGATGAGAACCTGCTGGTCCGGCGGGGCATCGTCACGCGCTCTGAGAGCATGGTGCCCTATCGCATGATCACCAACGTTGAGGTGAAGAGAGGGCCGATCGCCCGTGCCCTGGGGATCGGGACTCTCAAGGTGCACACGGCAGGCTACAGCCAGCAATCCCAAGCGGAGGCCTCTCTGGCCGGGCTGGCCAACTGGGCAGAGGTGCGCGAGCAGTTGCTGGCGCGGATCCACGAGCACCAATCCGAGGGCGGCGGACGACCACAGGGGGCCGGCGCAGCGGACGAGGCTGACGTGAGCACGCTCCTTGCGGACATCCTGGCCGAGCTCAGGCAAATGCGGCGCGGCTAACCGCGTGGCGCTGGTGCACCGGCCCTTGTTGTTGCGTACGCTACTCGAGCCTGCCACCTGCACTGCCGGCGGCAGGCTCGGACCGATCCTACGATCACGAGTCCGGATCCCGGCCGGCTGATCGATCGCTGAGGGAGGCTGCGTGTGAACGAGTTCGGTACCAAGGCCTATCACAAGCCGCTCCGCATCGCCATGCGCGTGATAGCGGTGCTGCTGTTCCTTGCCTTTGTCGGCACGTGGGTCATACTGATGAACCTGTGGGCCGATCTGGATATCCCACGCGTCTACCTGTACATGGCGATCTTTGTGGGCTATGTCCTGATCGAGCGGCGCACCTTCCGGGGGCCGGATGAGGACGCCTACACGGAGCGCATCTGGGTGCGGTATCTCCTCACCTATGCGTGGTGGTTCCTGGTTCTGGGGAGCCTGCTGGAGCATGCTCTCACGCTGCGCAGCCAAAGCACGGTGACGATCATCGGTGCTGTGATCTCGCTCCTTGGTTTGGCGCTGGGCTATTGGGCCACCGGCGTGATGGCCAAATCGCTGGGGAAACGCGTGGACACCTGGGCGGCGATGCGGGTCGTGGACCAGGGCCCCTACGCCTACATACGCCACCCGGCCTATCTCAGCTCCATGCTGGTGGTGATCGGCCTTCCGTTGGTGCTGAACGCCTATCTCTCGCTGTCGCTCAGCGTGGTGCTCGTCGTGCTGTTCATCCAGCGCTTGCGTTTTGAGGAGAGGATCCTGATTCAGCGCATGCCGGCCTACGCCGCTTATGCTCAGCGCACTCGCCGGCTGTTGCCGAGCCTCTGGTAACCGGGCAGGCACCGTTGCGCACGTCGCTCGAGAGCGCGCCAGTCCGCGGGACGCATCGCACATCATATGAGGCTGAATGCCAGGAGGCGGGGTAAAGATGGAGACGCAGCAAGCCATCTATGGTCGCCGGAGCATCCGTCGTTATACGGCGGAGCCCGTGCCTCGCGATACCGTGGAGGCCATCCTCGCCGCCACCATCCGGGCCCCATCGGCCAAGAACGCGCAGCCCTGGCGGTTCGTCGTGCTGGAGGGAGATCCGGCCCGCCAGCTCGCAGACATCATGCAGCAGACCGCCGACGATCTCAGCGCCCGGGGAGACGACATCGGCAGCCTTTCCTGGACGGCCGCGGTGGTGCGGCAGGCGCCTGTCACCATACTGGTCTACGAGGCGGCGCCTCCGGAGGAGATCCCTCTGCACGCCCATGAGGACTATCACTTTGTCATGCTGCAATCCGTCGGCGGCGCCATCCAGACGATGTTGCTCGCCGCTCACGACCATGGACTGGGCTCGTTGTGGATCTGTGACGTGCTGTACTGCACGGAACCGATCAGTGCCCGGTTCGGTCGCGCCGGCGACAGACTCGTGGCCGCCGTCTCCCTCGGGCATCCCGCCGAATCCCCCGGACCCAGGCCGCGCCGCTCCTGGCAGGAGCTGACGCGGTGGCTGAGCGGAGAACCCGAGATCCGCCGCTGAACTAGCTGGTTCACGAAAGGCTATGCCTGCCTCAGCCCTAGCGCTCGCGCGCTGCTCGTGTGCTGAGCTTGGCCCACGCCTCTGCTAGCGGCTCTTGAGTGCGACCACGGTGCGCACGGCTCGCAGTATATGGCCCGCCGAGAGCCCGTATCGCTCAAGCAGATCCAGATACGGGCCGGATTCGCAAAAGGTATCCGGCACACCGATCCGCCGCATAGGCACGGGGCCGCGCTCGATCAAGAGCTCTGCCACGGCGCTGCCCAACCCGCCGGCCAGCACGTTGTCCTCGGCCGTAACGATGGCGCCGGTCTCTTTTGCGGCGCGCAGAATGGCCTCCTCATCCAACGGCTTGACCGTGTGGCAATCGATCACGCGGACGTCCAGCCCTTCGCGGTCCGCCGCCTCCGCAGCGAGAAGCGCCTGCGCCACCATATCGCGGTTGGCCACGATGGTCGCATCCACACCGGCGCGCACCGTCACCGCCGCACCGATGGCGAATGGAAAGGTATCATCGTAGAGAAGAGGCAGCGGTTCCTTTGTCAGGCTCAGGTAGGCCGGCCCGAGGTGCGCGGCAACTGCCCGCACCGCCTTTTTTGTGCTCACATCGTCTGCGGGTGCAATCACCACCATGTTGGGCATTGCCCGCATGATGGAGAGGTCCTCCTGGCCCTGATGCGTGGCGCCATCCTCAGCGGAGGTGATGCCCGCGTGGCCACAGCCGAACTTGACGTTGGTGCGGGTGTAGCACACGCTGTTGCGGATCATGTCCAGCCCGCGCAGGGTGGCGAACACCGCGTACGTCGCCACAAAGGGCAACAACCCGCTTTGGGCCATGCCCGCGGCGGCCGCGATCATGTTCTGCTCCGCGATCCCCAGGTTAAAGGCCCGCTCCGGGTATCGCTCCGCAAAGGTGTATGTCCCCATACCCTTGGATACGTCGGCATTCAGCACCACCACATCGCTTCGGCTGCCGCCCAGTTCCAGCAGAGCGTCGGCAAAGCTGAACCGAGTGGTTCGTCGCTCGCCGGCGAACAGCGTGCCCTGCTTCAGAAGGTCGATCACTCCTGGCCTGAGGTATGCGTACCGCTCAGCAGCCATCGGTGTCCTCCCGGATACCCGCTGCGGCGCGGATTTCTGCACAAGCAACCTGGGCTTGTGTCGCATCCGGCGCGTTCCCATGCCAGAACGGGTTCCCTTCCAGAAAGCTGACGCCCTTCCCCTTGACGGTGTGGGCGACGATAAGGACCGGTTCATTGGCAGCGTCTCGGCTGTCCTCCAGCGCGGCCGCGATCTGTCCCATATCATGGCCATCGATCTCGACGACGCGCCAGCCAAAGGCCTGCCACTTGGTCACCACGGGATCCAGGGGCATGATCCTCTCCACAAAGTCGTCGTTCTGAATGCCGTTGCAGTCCAGGATTGCTGTCAGATTCCCGAGATGGAGGTTCGGGGCGACCAAAGCCGCCTCCCAGATGGATCCTTCTTGCGTCTCGCCATCGCCGATCATCACCCAGGTGTGATACGCCCTGCCGGTGACCCGCGCGGCGAGGGCCATCCCCAGGCCGGCCGAGAGGCCGTGGCCGAGCGACCCGGCAGTCATATCCACGCCCGGCGTCTTGGTCATGTCCGGATGCCCCTGGAGCAGGCTATCCAGGCAGCGCTACGAGCCGAGGCAATCTGCGCCCAGATAGCCGCGGCGCATCAGAGCAGCGTACAGGGCCGGGCAGGCATGCCCCTTGGAGAGCACAAAGCGGTCGCGGTCGGGCCAATCCGGCCGGGCCGGGTCGACACGCATCACGCGAAAGTAGAGCGCCGCCAGAATATCCACGGCAGAGAGCGACCCGCCAGGATGTCCCTGCCCGGAGCGCTGGATCGTCTGAACGACGTCGCAGCGCTGGAGCGCCAGGCGGCGCTGATGCGCTGCGACGTCATCGTTTCGTCCGCCCGTGTCAGCTGCCATCGATCTCCTCCCTGCCGGCTAGAGCAACGCCTGAAACAGCTGCGTGAAGGACACCGCGGGATTCCCCTCGGCGATAAAGGCGGCGATGCGCTCTCTGCCGAAGCGATCCAACAGCCGTTCGGCCGCCTGTACGGTGGCGATGGTCGCAGACATGCTCTCCTCCGGATTGCTCTGCCGCGAATTCACGTCATAGGCCACCCAGCCGTCCCAGCCAATGCGGTCCATGTAGTACAGCATCTCGATGAGATCCCAGAAGCAGACGGAGCCCGGGATCATATCCCAATCCCACTCGCGGGCGTTGTCGTTGAGATGAACGTACAAGAGCCGGCCGGCCTGATGAGCCAGGGCCAGAGCTTCAGCCGGCGTCTCCTTGGCAATGAGGGCATGGCCGAAATCCATCGTCACTCCGACGTTGGGCATATTCAGGTGCTCGCAAAGATAGAGCGCACGCCCCATATCGCCCAGCACGCAGTAGTTGCGCGACTCGTTGAGCTTGTACTCCAGGCTGATACGAACATCAGCGCGGTAGCCGGCCGCTTCGGCGATGGAGGCCTCCAGCCAACCCCATTGCTGGAGATAGTCGACCTGGAAGGAGTAGTTGTGGCCGTCAATCAGTGGGCAACACGTGACCATCCAGGCATCGAATTCGGCCGCAAGATCCATGGCGACCTTTAGGTTCGCCACGGCCCGTGCGCGTACAGCCGCATCGGCAGCGGTAAAGGAGCCCTCCTGCCAGATCTTTTCGGTCTTGACGTTCAAATTGATCGCGGAGACGGGCAAACCACTCGCACGAATGTCGCGGGAGGCCCGCTCCAGGCTATCGCCATAGTCCTGCGGATAGACCACTTCGATCCCCTGCGCACTGGGCACCCGACGTACGGCATCCAGCCGCTCTGCCAGACTCCTGGCCGGGTGATACTCATGGAACCGGTCTGCGTGCCTCCCCATCAATCCCACCATTACGGCATGCCTGAGGTTCATCGCCGGGCCCCCTTCCGCTAGTTCCAGCTCAGCCGGGTACGTTGGAGGATACGCTTCTCATCGAGGATGATGCCCAGCCCCGGCGTCTCTGGCAGACGCATCATCCCATGCTCCGGAAAGTATTGATCCCGATGGAACCACTGCTTGCTCGGATTGTGGACGATCAGGAACTCGAGCATAGGGCAGGTGCCGGGAGACTGCGCCGCGATGAGGTGCAGCGCCGGGAGGGTCGAGTGACCGTGCGGCACCACGGGCTTGTCATAGGCCGACGCGAGCCCACAGATCTTGATCATCTCGGTAATCCCGCCCGCCCAATCGGGATCGGCTTGAACCACGTCCACACCTTCGGCGTCCAGCAGCACCTTAAAGCCCCACCGGGTGTACTCGTGCTCGCCGCCAGCGATGGGAATGCCCGTGGACCGCCGGATCTCTGCGTAGGCGCCGATCCGGTCGGGCGGCACCGGCTCCTCCAGCCAGGCAGGGTTGTAGGGCGCCATGCGCCGTCCCATCTCGATGGCATAGGGCACATCCCATCCCAGCCAGGCGTCAAACATCAGGGCCGAACGATCGCCAACCGCCTCTCTGGCCGCCCGCACCATCTCCAGATTGGCCTCCATCCCGGCCCGGCCGTCTCCCGGGCCACAGGGAAAGAACCACTTTTGCGCCGTGTAGCCCTCCTCCAGAAAAGCCTGTGCCTGTGCGTAGACCCGTTCGGGATCCGTGGGGTATCCCAGGGTACTGACGTACACGGGGATCGCCTCTCGGGTGGGGCCGCCCAGCAAACGGTACACGGGCAGTCCGAGGGCCTTGCCGCGGATATCCCACAGACACATATCGATGGCGCTGATGGCCATCATCATGTATCCCCGTCGGGCATGGCGATCCTGTCTCGACAGAATGTCCCAGATCCGCTCGGAAGCGCAGGGATCCTGCCCCAGCAAATAGGGGCGCAGGCGGGTCTCGATCTGGAAGGCCTGATCGATGTAGATCGGGCCGAACAGGCCGGTGATCCCTTCATCGGTATCGATAAAGACATACACTTCCGAAATCGGCCGCGTCCCGATGTCCTGATACACCTCGCCGCCAAAGGGCTGCTTCCCCCGGTATTCGGGGTAGATGTCCAGCGCAGCAACCTGGCGCGCCACCGAGTGGCCGGCGGCGGACTCATAGAGTCCCTCCAGCCGCTCGCAGCGGACGTACGTGATATGCACCCGTCCTCCTCCTGCCCACTGGATTGCTCCAGCAGAAGCTGGCCCGGAACTGCCAGATTCAGGGCTTGAGAACCACCTTGACCGACTCTTCTCCCGTGTGCGCGATCTCGATTCCCTCGAGATACCTCTCCAGTGGAAGCACGTGGCTGACGAGTGAAGCGCCGTCGATCCGTCCGTCCGCCAGGTACTGGATCGCCAGGGGATAGCAGTAGGGGCTCAGATGCGCCCCATGGATGTTCAGTTCCTTCTGGTCGCCGATGATCGACCAATCCACCGCCACAGGTCCGGCGTGCACGCTGAACTCGACCATAGTGCCGAGCTTTCGCAGCATCTGCAGTCCCTGGCTGACGGCCGGGCCCGCGCCCGTCGCCTCGATATAGACATCGCAGCCGTAGCCATCGGTCAGCTCCATCACCTGCTCGATCGCTCCCCCCTGGCTCACATCGATGGCCAGGTCGGCGCCGAACCGGCGCGCGAGCTCGAGGCGATGGGGCTTCATGTCCAGAGCGATCAGCAGACCAGGGCTCTTGAGGCGCGCCACGCTGACCATCCCGAGACCGATCGGGCCCATGCCGGCGATCACCACCACGTCCCCGAGTTCGATCTCTCCGCGCTGGACGGCGTGAATCGCGCAGGCCATTGGCTCGATGAGAGCCGCCTGGTTGGCCGGGATCTCCCGGGGGACCTTGTGCACTAAAGCTCCCGCGGGGAACTTCATGTACTCTGCCCAGGAGCCCTCGGCGCGATCCTTGATAAAGCCATAGATGTCGTGCCGTTGGCACATCCAGTACTGGCCACGAAGGCAGAAGCGGCACTGACCGCAGGGAACGATCTGCTCGGAGATAGCGCGATCACCCAGCTGAAGGCCGATCCGCTCGGCGGCCCCCTCACCCAGGGCCACGACCTCTCCCACGAACTCATGGCCCGGCGTCACGGGCGTGACAATATACGGATCGATCTCGGCCGAACCCCACACCCGCGCCCCACCAAAGGTCTTGACATCGCTGGCGCAGATACCCGATGCCAGCACACGCACGAGGACTTCTCCGGGGCCGACTCGCGGAACCGGTACGGTCTCCAGGCGATAGTCCTCGATGCCGTACACCCGCACCGCGCGCATCATCTCCGGTATCGTCATTCTCTGACCTCCTCTCATTCGCCGCGAGCGGCGCGCACGCGTTGTTCAACGTGTTCAGTCCATCGAGATGCGATGCGACGGGCGAATAAACCCCTTTCAGGCCCCAGGCTGGGCGAGGACTGGCCTCCCCACCACCATGCGTCGCCTGTGGCGCTCTCGTCGCACGGCCTGGCCGGCAGCGGAGAGGCGACGCGCCCAAGCGGATCAGACTGAAGCAGAGTGGCTTCTACGCGGCTGCCAAAGCAGACGCCTCCTCCTCGAACCAAAGGGGATCCAGCCGGCGGCCGAGCGCGAGAATCCCGGCCAGCGACATCTCTCGTTGATCCCCCAGGCCGCCGCAGCCGGGCACCTGCCCGGCGTTCGCGGATCCGGATCCCGTTCGCAAGCACAGCGCCCCGTGGGCACTCTGCCATCTGCCTGCCTTCTCGTTGCGTCATGCATCCATCTCGCCGAGGAACGCGCGCACTGCCTCGATGTATGGCGCAAACTGCTCCCGGCGTATACTGTGGCCCGCTCCCGGGATGTGCACCACTCGACCCTCCCGCCAGAGGCTGGCGGCCTCGGCGGCCACCTCGGGAGTGACGAGCGCCCCTCTTTCGGGGTCCGCCGTGATAAGCAGGACGGGGCACTGGATCTTTATCACGAGCTCGCGGAACGAGGGCCTCGGCCAACGCGGAGGCACCATGTGGTACGGACTGTGCTGTTGCTTGGATTCTGCCCAGGGTCCCAGCTCAACCTCGGGCCAGTCGGGATGCTCAGCCCGCGCCATGGCCTTGAGCTCTTCGATCGACATGGCCCGCATCTGCTCGACCTGGCGCGCCCGTTCCCGGTACTGCTCCTCCGTTGGCGCGGGGGGCTCCTCGTCCCACCAGGGAGGGTCGCACAGCACCAGAGCCGAAACCAGATCCGGGTGTGCCGCCGCGCAGGCGGCCGCCGTCGCCGCCCCCATGGAGTGGCCCATGAGATAGGGTCGCACTAGGCCCAGCGTCCGAATCAGGCCGGCGACGTCCTCGGCCATCGTATCCGCCTCATACCCCCATTGGGGAGCCTCCGAGAGACCGTGGCCGCGCGCATCCGGCATGATCAGATCATAGTCGTTCGCGAGAGCGCGAGCCACGGATACCCAGCAGGCGCCGCTATCGCTGGAGCCGTGCAGCAGAACAAGCGGAGGGAGGGTGGAACAAGCGTTTCGGGTAAAGTGCAGCCGGATGCCGTTGGCGAGGAGATCCCCTTCCAGCCACATCGTTGTGTCCATCTCAGATCCTTTCTGTTCAGGGACGGAGGGAAGCGCGCGCATTATACGGCGAGGATCAAGAGCGTCAACGGAACGCGCCAGCACGGCGGATTCCCTAAGAGAAAGCCAGCCTGAGCATGGCTCAGGCTGGCCCCTGGAGACGATCCGGGAGGCTCTAGCGCGCCGGCGCGGCCCCGAATATGCGGCCGAGGATCTCGGCTCGTTCATCGGCTCCCGCCCAGCGTGGCTGAGCATAGTCCTCCAGCACGGTCGTCAGCACCTGGCTATTGATGAGGCGGCCCTGGTAGATCGTGTGGCGCGCCATCAGGGCTGTGCGCGTCTCCCAGCTCCACATCTGGTCAAAGAACAGATTCCCCAGCCCGTAGACGATGATCCCGGAGCCGTTATCATCGTCCTCTCCATAAGGCTCCCAGGCCTGAGGGACATGGCTCTGGACGCCAGTGACGACGTCCGCACCGGCTGCGCGAAGCTCACGGAACTCGGCGACCTGCTGATCGGTCGGGTAAGGCTGATAAGTCTCCAGATACTGCAGCTCCACTAGCACCATATCGACCTCGGGATCAGCGCTCAGCTCCGAGACGCGCTGGAGCAAAGCCTCTTTGTGATCGTAATAATGGCAGGCGCCTGGCAGTTCGTCTGTGGCCCAGGCCCAGGAGGGTTCGTAGGCCAGAGCACCGACAAAGGCCAACCGGTTGCCATTGTGTTCGTAGAACATCGGCGCGCAGGCTTCGCTGACGTTCATGCCACTGCCGTAGATCGGAATACCGCGCTCACGGTAGAAGGAGATGGACTCGCGGGCGCCGTCATACCCGAAATCGTTCACATGGTTTCCGGACAACCCAACGATGTCGGTGCCGATTGCCTCGAGGGCGGCCCAGTACTCGTAGTCGCTGCAGAACGTGAGGTTGTCCTCTGAGGTGTCCACAGGGCAACCGTCGATAAAGGGCACCTCATTGCTGACATGGGTGATATCCGCCTGGCTGAGTTCCTCGCCGATCACCAGCGCGGGATACTCGTAGCCGTAGGTCTCCATCTGGCGTGCCGTGAGCCGGGACATCGCCGTCACACCGGTCATCACCAGGCTTGTCATCCGGCTCGGGTCTCGATTCTCCCAGCCACGGACGGCGTCCGCCAGGAGCGAGCCGACCGACTGAGCGCCCGGTCCTTCCAGGATGAGCGCCAGTGCCAGGGGGTAATCCGCCGGCTGTAGGGCGGCATCGAACAGCGACCGAGCGCCGATCGAAAGCACCTTAAGGGTCGGATCCAGCGCCTCAAAGGGCACGACTCCGAGAGCAGTCCGGTCCTCCTCCAGGGCCTGCGCCAGTTCCTCGGAAGCCACAACCCGCGGCTGGCCCGGGCCCCAGAGCGCCTCGAGCACCTGGGCCGTGTCGGAATCCACCAGGAGCGCACCGGGCGCTGCCTTGGTCCAGCGCTCATAGACATCGGCCATTGAGCCGAGGTCATCAACGGTGTCAAACGGAACCACCGCCGCATAGTATCGCCAGCCGAACAGTTGGGCATCCGGGGGAATGGCCTCGGTGCCATCCCGAAGAGACAAGGTCAGGTTGGCCTCGCTTGCGGGCACAAACTCCAGGGCGTACCCGGCCGAAGCCAGGTCCAGGCTCTCGAGCGCTGACCCAACGGCCACACCCTCCAGGGAGATGCCTTCGGGAAGGGAGAGCTTTAGCGCCTCCAAGGAAGCCGTGGGGGTGAGCGTAGGCTCGGGCGTCGCGGAGGGCCGGGGCGTCGCCGTCATAGTAGGCGGCGGAGCCGTCATCGTCGGCTCCACAGTCACGGTCGCCTGCGGTTCCTGGGTCACACCTCCCGAGGGAGCCACGGCGCAGCCACACAGAGCCAACGCCAGTATCATGACCAAAAGACTGCACAGTACGCGCATTAGCACCTCATCACGCGGACGGGATAAGTGCCATTATAGAACGGGGGCAGAGGTGGTCAAAGCGGGGGCAGCCACAGTCCGGCGCCTGGCGAGGATCGCCCAGCCATGCTATCCTTTGCCCGTCGAATCTCATGGACGAGGGCATTAGCCGTGCGACGCACAAAAATCGTCTCCACCATCGGTCCGGCGACACGCACACCCGAGCGCATCGCCGAGATGATCGCCGCCGGGATGAACGTCGCCCGGCTGAACTTTTCGCATGGCTCGCAAGCCGAGCACGGGGCCAACGCAGAGGCGGTGCGTGCCGCAGCGCGCCGTGCGGGCGTGCCCGTGGCGATCCTGCAGGACCTGCAAGGCCCCAAGATGCGTACCGGGCCGCTGGCGAGCGACGAGCCTGTTGTGCTGCGCCCCGGCGATCCTCTCACGATCACGACCCTGGATGTGCCAGGCTCTCGCGAGCGGATCAGCACGGACTATGCCTATCTTCCGGGAGACGTATCGCCGGGCGATCGCATCCTCCTTTCCGATGGCCTGATCGAGCTTGCGGTGAGGGAAACGGACGACACCGAAGTACGCACTGAGATCATCCGAGGAGGTTCGCTGCGCGCACGCCAGGGCATCAACTTGCCCGGCATCAACGTGTCGAGCCCCAGCGTCACCGAGAAAGACCTCTGCGATCTCGCCTTTGGAGCGTCCCTCGGCGTGGACTATGTCGCCATCTCTTTTGTACGCCGCGCGAGCGACGTGCAGACTGTCCGCCAGGCCCTGGCCCGCGCCGGCTCGGTGACCCCGGTGATCGCCAAACTGGAGCGTCCGGAAGCGCTGGACAACCTGGAGTCGATTCTGGCTGAGGCCGATGGCCTGATGGTGGCTCGGGGAGATCTCGGCGTGGAGATCGCGCCGGAGCGCGTCCCGGCCCTGCAGAAGGAGATCATCCGCGCGGCCAACCGCGCCGGCAAGCCTGTGATCACCGCCACGCAGATGCTCGAATCCATGATCCATGCCCAGCAACCCACCCGCGCCGAGGTGAGCGATGTGGCCAACGCCATCCTGGATGGGAGCGACGCCGTCATGCTCAGCGGGGAGACGGCCATCGGAGAACACCCCATCGCGGCGATCGAAATGATGGCCAGAATCGCCGAGTCGGTCGAGGCCGACGCGATCCGGCAGGCGGAGGAGTCCGTCCGTTATCCGCTGGATCAGTTCTCGACGATTCCGCAGGGGATCGCCGCGGCGGTTAGCGCGCTGGTGCGCACCCTGCCGCTCAACGCCGTCTGCGTGGTAACGCGCACAGGTATCACAGCGCGGCTGGTGGCGCGTTACCGGCCCCATCTGCCCATTCTCGCCTTCACCCCGCTCGAGAGCACCTACCGGCGTCTCAGCCTGCTCTGGGGTGTGGAACCGATACAGACAGAGTATGCACACACCGAAGAGGGTTTCTTTGAGCAGGTACGCACTCTCGTCCTCGAGCGAGGCTATGCCAGCAGCACGGATAAGGTGGTGATCACCGGAGGGCATCCGGTTACCACCGGAGGCCCCACCAACATGATTCGGGTCCTGTCACTGGATGAGACTCTGTAGGCTGAGCGTTGCGACCGGCGGGTGGCCCCGGCGCAACCAGGCTACCCACCCTGCGTAGAGCACAGTGAACCGCATCGACACACCGACATCGGGAGGGTAGCCATGAGTTTCCTGGGCAACCTGATCTGGCTGATCTTTGGCGGGCTGATCACGAGCCTCGCGTATGTACTGGGGGGCATCATACTCTGCGTCACCATCGTGGGCATTCCCTTCGGGCTCCAATCCATCAACATGGGCGTGGCCGTGCTGGCTCCATTCGGCAAAGAGGTCGTAGCCTCCAGCCATCAGTCTTCGCTCAAGATCCTGTTTGATGTCATCTGGATTCTCGTGTTCGGCTGGGAGATCGCCATCGCGCACCTCACGTCTGCCGCCATCCTGGCGATCACGATCGTCGGATTGCCCTTTGCCAAACAGCACCTCAAGTTGATACCGGTGGCCCTGTTCCCCTTTAACCAGCACCTGGAGTAGGCCAGCGCGAGACCGTCGCACGGGCCAGAGGGCCACAGTCTGTGGCCGCCCGTCAGCCAACAGTCCCCGGCGCGTGCGCAAGGGCGGAGAGGAACGGGCGTGCTGGGACCGCGAGAGGAAGGAGTACAAAATGGGGTTGCTTTCATGGATCGTATTCGGAGCTCTGGCTGGGTGGGTAGCCAGCATCATCGCGGGCACCAACAACCGGCAGGGTTGTATCACCAACATCATCGTTGGTGTAGCGGGAGCCTTCGTCGGAGGCTTTATCTCCAATAGAGTCTTTGGCCAGGCCGTGCTCTTTGACTGGAGTTGGCGAAGCTTTGGCATCGCTGTCATTGGCGCCGTGTTGTTGCTGGCACTCTTCGGCCGCAAGCGGCGCTAACTGAACGGTTCTCTTACCCTGGGCCCGACGCCTCAGCCCGGGCCCTCTACGATCTGCGCTTGCCCTCAGGCTCGCCCGCAGATAGGATGCAGCGGGAAAAGGGGTACAGTCCCCGTACGCTGCCCTCACCAACACCCCCAGAGTGCCTATGCCATGAGAACACACGCCGAACGCGTCGTCCGTCTCTGTGGCACGCCCCGCGAAATCGGCGTGCAGATGGGCGCTCGCCTTGGGTCAAGGCTGGACGCGAACATCGCAAGATACGCCCTTGAGCGCGCGCCGGCGGTCCCTGACGCCCATGAGGGGGCCTGGCGAAGGGGAGCCCTGCACTGGCTGCGGAGCCTGCCCGAACGTTACCAGGAAGAGTTCGAGGGCCTGGCGCAGGGCGCCGGGCTTGAACTGGAACGCGTCGCCCAATGGGGATATCTGGAGATCCTGCTATCGGGGGCCTGCAGCAGCGCCATCGTCACGCTCGAATCTCGGATCTGGGTGGCCCGCAACAACGACTTTCGCGCGCCCGATCTATGGGGCTACACGGCGATCAAGGAGGTGCCCGGGCGGATTCCCACGATCACCTTCGGCATGGAAGGCGATGTCTTCACCGGCACGGGGGTCAATCGGGAGCACCTGTGGCTACATTATCATTACCTGCCGCCGCCGGCAGCCGAGCCGGTAACGGCAGCCTACCTTCCATGCTATCTCTTTCTCGTGGAGGCCCTGGAGACCTGCCGCTCTCTGGCCGAGGTGGAGGCGCTGCTGGAACGCCTCCCCCGCAGCGCCCCCATGCTCCTCTTTGCCGTGGATGGCGAGGCGTGTCGCCATGCGCTGTACGAATGCGGGAACACCTGGCATCGCCCATGGGAACAGGGAACAGCCTGGCGGGTGGGCACGAATCACAGCCCGGCCATCCCCAGCGAGCGGGACGCCAGCCCGCTCAGCAGCGCAAACCGCTACGCCAGACTGACGAATCGGGTAGAATCGCTCGTCAGATCGCCCGCGCCACGATCTGCGGCCGAGGATCTGATCTCCATTCTGGGGGATCCCGGGATCGAGCGCCGAGACGATGACGAGTGCACGGTGTATGCGAACGTAGCCTGCCCCTCCACGGGGGAATTGTGGTACACCTTCGGCGGGCATCCCGCCGCCAGCCGCGGCGAGTGGCACAGGCTCTGCTGGCCCTGGTAGGGCCGCAGAGGGAATCCGATGCAACGAGATTCAGAGTACTACCGTTCACAGGCGTCACGAATCGTGGGCGACAAGCCCTGGTTCGATCGGCCCATGCGCTGGGCACAGCTCACCCTGGTCGAGAACGACCCTGGGCGCTACAGCCCGAGCGAGTGGTTGGCCTACCTGAGCCGCATCGGGGCGGATGGGGTGTGCCTCAGCGCGGGGGGCTGCGTGGCTTACTACCCGACTGAGGTACCGTGGCACCATCGCAGCGCCTGGATGCGGCCAGGCGATGACCCCTTCGGCGAGTTGCTGGCCGGTTGCCGGGAGATGGGCATGATCGCCCTGGCGCGCACGGATCCACACGCCATCGGAGACGGGGCTGCTCACGCCCACCCGGAGTGGGTGGCCGTTAGCGCCGATGGGCAGCCTCGCCGTCACTGGGCCGCTCCCGACCAATGGGTGACCTGTGCTCTTGGCCCGCACGCCGAGTTGTTCATGACGGATGTGCATCGCGAGATCATGGCGCGGTACCACGTGGAGGGCATCTTTGGCAACCGGTGGTCAGGCCATGGCATCTGCTACTGTGGCTACTGCCGCGAGCACTACCGCGAGTATGCAGGCTGCGAGCTTCCCCAGCGTGGCGATCCGGCGGATCCGGCCTATGCGCTCTGGCTCCGCTGGCGCGAGGATCGCCTCTTTGAGCTCTGGAATCTCTGGGATTCTGCGATCCAGGAGATCAGCCCGCAGGCTCGCTACATCCCGAACGCCGGGGGTGGCGCTCTGAGCGGCCTGACCATGTCCCGCATGGGAAGTCGAGCCGACATCCTGTTTGCAGATAGACAGGCACGGAGCGGGTTTGCCCCTCTGTGGATGGCGGCCAAGAACGCCAAGGAGTACCGCGCCGTGCTTGGCCAGAAGCCGGCGGGGGGCATCTTTTCGGTAGGGGTGGAGGAGCGCTACCGATGGAAGGACTCTGTCCAGAGCGCTCCCGAGGTATCGCTCTGGGTAGCGGAAGCGACGGCCAACGGCCTTCGGCCCTGGTTCACAAAGTTCGGGGGAGTCCATCACGACCGGCGCTGGCTCGCGACGGTGGCAGGCATCTACCGCTGGCATGGGCAGCACGAACGCTACCTGCGCAACCAGGCATCGCTGGCGAGCGTCGCCTTGGTCTATTCCCAGCGGTCCGCCCGCCTGTACGAACCCCAGGCACAGGAGCGACTGGAGGATCACGCACTGGGCCTGTACCAGGCGCTGGTGGAGGCCCGCATTCCCTTTGATATGCTGCATGAGGACCACCTGGATGCCGAGCACCTGGCGCCGTACCATGCGCTGGTGCTGCCCAACATCGCGGTGCTATCCGACGAGGCGTGCGAGGCGATTCAGGTGTTCGTCCGCCGTGGAGGAAGGCTGCTGGCCACTCATGAGACCTCTCGGTATGACGTAGACGGCACGCCGCGTTCCCAACTGGGGCTGGGTCCCCTCTTCGGCGCTCAACTCGCCGGCGCTCTCGAGGGCCCCATGCAAAACGCCTATCTGCACGTCGCCACCGGGGGAGCGGTCAGGCATCCGCTGCTCGCCGGCCTGGAGGACGCTCAGCGTCTGATCCATGGCGTACACCGGCTTCCCACAACGGCGGCCGCGCCGGCGCGGCCGCCGCTCCTGACGCTGGTGCCCTCGTACCCGGACCTTCCGATGGAACAGGTATATCCGCGCGTGGAGCGCACCGACACTCCTGAGGTCTACGTCGGCGAGCGCGGCGCCGGCCGGTTCGTCTACTTTCCGTGGGATATCGACCGGACCTACTGGGAGGTATTGAACGAGGACCACGGCATCCTGCTCCGCAACGCGGCCCACTGGCTGGCGGGCGAGTTACCCGTAGAGGTGTCCGGACCGGGCATGCTCGATGTCACCGTCTGGCGGCAGAAAGCTTCGATGACGGTGCATCTGGTAAACCTGACCAACCCGCGTGCCCAAAAGGGGCCGGTGCGAGAGATCTATCCGGTGGGAGAACAGCATGTGCGCGTGGTGCTCCCTGAGGGCATGCGGCCGGCCAACGTCAGCCTGCTTGGCGGAGGTGAGGAGCTTGGGCAGGTCCACGTGGAGGGCGGCACACTCAGTGCCACGATCTCCAGCATCGAGATACATCAGGTGCTGGCGATAGATCTTGAACGGTAGCCGATAGGCCTAGGCCAGAACCTTCCGGTAGGCCCGGGTCCAATCGGTCGTCTGGAATCCCATGTTGGTGTAGAGCAGGCGCGCGGGGAGGTTGCTCTCCATGGCGCCGATGGTCACGTGGCGGTAGCCTCGCTGCCGGTACGCGGCCAGCGCCTGGGTCACCAGACAGCGCCCAAGGCCGCGCCCGCGCAGACCGTCCTCCACCCACAGCCACCGCACATAGACCCAATCCTGAGCCTCCGGCGCACGCTGGAGCGCCCCCTGCCCGATGCACACGCAGAGCCCCACACTGCGGCCTTCCTGGTAGGCGTGCAACACCAGTTCAGTTGCGCCCGGTCTGGCCTCGGCCCACTCCCACTCCAGCTCTGCATCCACAGGCAACGGCTCGGCGCTGACCGCATAGTCCTGCCAGTCCAGGACAAGCTGCCCCCAATCGGCCGCGTACCCGTTGAGCGACAAAAGGGCCTGCACATGCCCCAGGCGCCCGCTCAAAAGGGCATGTTCGGCATGGCACCAGGGGTACTTGTGATCATAATGCCAGGCAACCACCTCTCCGGCGCCATGAGCGTGAGCCAGTTCCTCCGCACGTTCCACCAGAGCCTGGCCAACGCGGCGGTAGCCGGGTCTGTAAGCGAAAAAGCGCAGCACCGCCCGCAGCGGGCTCTGTTCTGTGGCCTGCTCGATGGCCGCGTGCGCCACCCCGACGATGTCGGACCCCTCTCGAGCGAGCCAGATCGTCGATTCGGACAGGCGCTCAGCCGCTTTGCAGCTGCCCGGGCCATCGAGCGCGGACGCCACCTCAGAAGCCGAAGCTCGGGGACAGTGCGGGGTGCCCGCCATCAAGTCGTTCAATGCATCCGCCAGATCCTGCAGCTCACCCACGTGGAACCGTGAGATTCGCAAGGCACTCCCTTCCATCAATCCGGCCGAGTCCCACCGGCGAGCACGCGGCCCTGGATCTCCAGCGAGATGGCATAGGGCACAAAACCCAAGGCACGGTAGAAATCAAGCGCGGCACTGTTGTGCGCCAGAACCTCCAGCGAGATGCGCGCATCGGCAGGCCAGACCTCCCGAGCCATCAGCCCCAGTGCCGCGGCGCCGATGCCACGGCGGCGCACCTCGCGCGCGACAAAGAGCTGGCGCACATACACTCCCGCCCCATCAGTACGGTAGAGCAGATACGCGACGATTCGATCGGCCTGCCGGAAAACAACGGCGTTGTACTCCCCACGCAACCAGCCGCGCATGCGCTCCTCGAGATCTGCCAGCGACATGGCGTTGCGATGCCCCTCATCTCGAATCAGGTCGCGGTTCATACGCGCCAGGAGCGGCAAGTCCGCTTCCGTAGCAGAGCACCAGGCGAGACGAGGTAGGCTGTGTTCGGGCATCATGTCGGGCTCCCCGCAACCATCGAAGAGGTCCAGAGATCCGGAGAGTGGCCAGAAGCGTGGGCAAGCGAGAAACAGCGTCCGCATGGCCCGGAGAGCGGACGATTAGGTGCCAGAGCCGGCACGCTCCAGATCACGCACTCACACAGAGACCAATAAGACAGGAGGGGAGCGCATCGGTTCCGGCGCCCCCCTCCTGGTTGCAGCTGACCTAGCGGATAATGGAACGAGGCGAAGCCACCAGGCGCCGGACGACCATCCGCTCACCATCGACCATGGCACCGATAGGTGGCGCGACGCGGGTCTTCCACTCCTCGCTCTCAAAGACCGCCGCGTAGAGGCGCTCTCGCTCCTCCTCATCCTCGAACCGCCGAATCCAGACCCAAAGGTCCTCCTCGGTTTCGCCGGCAAAGCTCCCGACGACGACCATTCCCTTCGAGACCAAGAAGGGGATGATTACCTCATCCATGTACTTGATCCAGTTCTCCCGCTGCCCGGGACGCATACGATACTCACGTAGCTCGAAAAAGGCCATGCTTCCTCCTCTATTACCGTGCCGAGCCCTTCACTGACGGCTCGCCTGGCGGGTATTGTACACCAAACGTTCGCTTCGTGCCACGGCTCCTGGACACACCCAAGCGCTCTCTTGGGGCCCGCCCGCGCGCCGCGCCGATGCAGCGGCCAGCGGATGGGCAGCGCGCCGTGGAGCGCTGGGCCACCGGCTCCACACGCCCAAACACAAAGCCGGGCAACCCAGTGGGTTGCCCGGCTCCGAAACGCGATGACTACCCGCGTTCCTTCTCCTTCTCCAGGCGGCGCTGAGCGTCCGCACGGATCTGATCCAGCAGATGCGCCGGGACGATGTCGTACCGTACAAACTCCATGGAGTACATGCCGCGCCCCTGAGTCATCGAGCGAAGATCCGTAGCGTATCGCTGAATCTCAGCCAGAGGCACCTCCGCCGTGACGATACCACTGCCCCGCGATTGCTCCATGCCCTGCACCTGAGCACGGCGGGTATTGAGATCGCCCAGGATGTCCCCCATGAACTCCTCTGGCACAGTGACAACCACGCGATAGACGGGCTCCAGCAGCACCGGCCCCGCATCGGGGACCGCCGCGCGGAACGACAGGTGCGCAGCAAGCTTGAACGCGATTTCAGAAGAGTCCACCGGGTGGTAGGAGCCGTCATACAGCACGCACTTAAAGTCCACGGTGGGGTAGCCGGCGAGGACGCCCTCGGTCATGATCTCGCGGATGCCCTTCTCCACGGCGGGGAAGAAGGAGCGAGGCACCGAGCCACCAAACACCTCATTGTCAAAGACAAAGCCTTCGCCACGATCCAGCGGCTCAAAGCGACAGTAGACGTCGCCAAACTGGCCGCGCCCACCGGTCTGCTTCTTGTGCCGTCCCTGCGCGGAAGCGGGTTTGGTGATCGTCTCACGATAGGCGATCTTGGGGAGATCGATATCGACCTGCACGCTGAACTTGTTGGCCAGGCGGCGTGTGGCGATCTGGATATGGGATTCACCCATACCGGAGAGGATCGTCTCGTTCGTCTCCGTATTGCGCTCCACCCTCAAGGTCGGGTCTTCCTCCACCAGGCGGCTCAAGCTGCTGCCCAGCTTGTCCAGATCGGCCTTGGTGCTCGGGAAGATCGCCACGGAGAACAGCGGCTCGGGATACTCCACGGCCGGCACGCGATAGGGCTGGCCGCGATCACACAGGGTATCGTTTGTGGTCGTGATGCTCAGCTTGGTGACCACGCCGATATCGCCCGCCTCGACGGATTCGATCGGCTTCTGCTCGCGCCCCCGTACGGAGTAGACCTGGCCGACCCGCTCCTCTTCTTCGCGGTTCACGTTGTACACGCGGCTATCGCCGTTCAGCTTGCCGCTGTACACCCGAAAGTAGCTCAACCGGCCCACAAAGGGGTCAGCCATGGTCTTGAATACCTGAGCCACAAGTGGACCGCTGCTGCTGGCTTCCAGCACGACGTCCTCGCCCGTGGCCACGTTGACCACCGTGCGCGGCGCCTGCACCGGAGACGGCAGGTAGTTGGTCATGGCGTTGAGGAGCGGAATCAAGCCCTGATTCGTGAGGCCCGAGCCCGCGAGCACCAGCACAAACCGCCCCTCCAGGGAGCCGGTCATCAGAGCGGTGCGAATCTCGTCATCCGTCAGCTCCTCACCATCCAGATACTTGAGCATCAACTCATCATCGACTTCCGCCGCGTATTCCATCATGGCCATACGCGCCTCGTCGGCCGCGTCCTGAGCCTCCGCCGGGATGTCAGTCGCTTTCCCGTCAGCCCCCAGGTACGCCTTCATCTCCACGATGTCGACGACGCCCTTAAAGCCAGCCGCCTCGCCGATCGGGATACAGATGGGGACAAACGTGGCATCGAACTTTGTGTTCAGGTTCTCGAGAGTGCCCGCAAAACTGGCATTCTCGCGATCCATCTTGTTAATGAAGACGATGCGAGGCTCCGGGCGCTCATCCAGATAACCCCACTGCACCTCGGCCCCCACTTCGACGCCGGAGGCCGCGCACACCACCAGCACGGCACCGTCAGCCACGCCGATCGCGGACTTGACCTCCCCCAGAAAATCCATGTATCCGGGGGCGTCGACGATGTTCACCTTGGTGTTGTTCCACTGTGTGGGGAGGACCGCGTTGTTCACTGAGAAACCGCGGGTCTGCTCCTCTTCATCAGAGTCGGAAACGGTGTTCTTGTCTTCGATCCGGCCCAAACGCGAGATGGCGCCCGATCCGAACAGCAACGCCTCGCTGAGGGTCGTCTTCCCGCTGCTCCCATGTCCCAGCAGAACGACGTTGCGGATATCCTTTGCACTGTATGTTGCCATAAACAGAGACCCCTCCTGGAATATGCCATCACGCGAGCCACAGCATTATACCATGGTGACCATAATGGGCAAAGACGCGGCTACCCGGCCTGCTGGAGCGCAACGGGCCTCCGGGGGCGGCGCTCTACAGCCCGCCCCCGGAGGCGGGGCCCTGCTCGCACCCTCTTGGCTCAACCAGCCTGCGGGTTACGATGAGCGCCGCCAGAGCGCTCCCTGCCGCTACCACGAACATGAGTGTGTAGCCGAACTGCGGCAGCCACCCGTTCGCGAGGTCGATCACCGGCCCGAACAGGCGCGCCGTCGCTCCGCTGCCCGCGGTGGCCAGGTTCGAGAGGCCCAGGTACCGCCCGGCTTGATCGGCGGGTACGAGGTCGGTAGCCCAGGCCCAGTTCACCGCGTTAAAGACCCCCATCGCCGCACCGATCAGGGCGCCCAGGATGCCAATGGAGGTGACGTCCCTCGCCTGGCTCATCACAGCCATGCCGAGCGCCAGCGCGCCACATGAAGCCAGACTCAGGGTACGCCGGCCCCATCTCTCGGATAGATACCCCGCCGGAAGCGACGCCAGCATGACGCTGACTCCGATGATCGCCATTAAGTGGCCCACTTCAGTGGCGGCATCGCCAACAGCCAGGGCATCCGCCACAAAGTAGTAAGCAAAGGCCTGCACCAGATAGATGGCCAGAAGCACCAGGAAGCGACAGACCAGCAGACGCCCATAGTCACCGTGCAACCGCAGATCCATCGCGTACACGGCCCGCAGTACGGCCAGGAATCCAGCTGCTCTGGCGCCGTCTCCTTGCGGAAGTGGCCTCTCCCGGGCGACGATAAGCGTGAGGATAAGAGAGGCCAGCAACACGCCAGCGACAATCGCAGCAGCCTGCCCGTACCTGCCGGAATCGCCCGCCAGCACGCGGCTGATCGCCACCGCAACTGCAACGACCGCGAGCATGTCGAGAAAGGACTTGGCTCCAGAGGCGATTCCGCGCTCATTCTCGGGGACGCAATCCGGGATCAGCCCCTGCCCGGCTCCGTGGGCCAGATTGGAGCAGAACTGGAGCGCGAGGTAGGCCGCCGCAACGGCCAGGTAGCTCTTGGCGGAGGCCAACAGCAAGAGGCTACCGCCACTGAGGAACGCCCCCAACACCATCCACGGCCGCCGGCGCCCCCACCGGCCGCGAGTGCGATCGCTCAGGGCGCCGCTGATTGGAGTCATCAGCATCGCCACGACCAGGCCCGCAAAGGTCAACAGACCGTACCGCGTGTTGCGGGCAGCCCCTCCCAGTGCGGACACGATCTGGGGCAACATGAAGGAGTGCACCGCGCCCCACATGAACGAGACGCCGAACCAGTACGCGTTCAGGCCCAGCCATCTCACGGCGAGACATCCGCTGTCGCGCCGGCGTCCGCCGTTTCCCTGGGCACAGTCACGTAGCACGTGTCGGACATCCCCAGGCGATCGCCGGCACGCGCCACCGCTCGGAGCCACGCCACGCCCTCCGAGAGACCCGCCTGCTCCCAGCTCAGGCTCCCAACGGCGGGGAGCCCTGTGGCCAGAGCCGCCCAGGTACTGCCCGCATCCCGCGAACTCTCGATGTCGACCCGGACCACGCCGCTGCCCCCCATGGCCGCCCACGCGATACCATCGCCTCGTTGCGAGTCGAGCCGTCCCTCACAAGCGACCAGCTGTACCCGTGGGGCGGCGGCGCGAACCACGTTGAGAGGGCCGACAGGTGGTGAGATCGTCACTCGAATACCCTCGTTCGCCACCAGCCTGACCCACACCGGTCCATTAGGCAGCGACTCTGCGCTCCACCCTTCCCCCTGGTAGCGCAGACCGTCCGCTAGTACCTTCCAGGGACCATCGCGCCCCAACGCGTACTCCAGCCGCACCTTTGGCGAGCGTTCTTCAGCTTCCGCCCGCCAGTGGATCGCTCGGCTCCCCGTCGTGGACAGGGCCATGCCGTCTACCGCCAGCGAGACCATCGGGTAGGTGCGCCCAGGCGTGTTGAGCACAAATGAGCCACTCTCGGCGCGCGTCGTACCGCCGTTGCTCTCTGCCGTGAGCCTCACACGGTATGTGCCGTTAGCCAGCAGGCTGGTCTGCCACAGGTATCTCCCTACGTTCTCCAGATCGACGATTATCGCGTGCCAGTTCTGCCCGCCATCGGCCGAGTACTCGAGGTCCATCGCGACCGGAGCGCCGTCGGGACCTCGCGCCTCCCAGACGATGGGGATACCGCCGGAGTAGACCTGCCGCGCAACCGGCTCCAGCAGTTCCAGCCCGACCTCGGGCGACGCACTTGCTGGATCGTGCCAGTGGGCGACGGCCTCCACGGTGTTGAACCCATCGCTCGCCGAGAGGCGCACCGTCAGCCGACCAACACCGGCCGGGAGAGCCAAGTCATAGTCCCCCTGCAGGCCCTCCAGCCGCGTTTCGTTCAGGCACTCCCCGCCCTCGCGACAGATCGAGAGATCCAGATCCAGAGGACCACCATCGGCATCGGTCACCTCCCACGACAGGCGCCCGGAGCCCTCCACGGAGCTTGCGTACAGGCCCACGTCAACTCTCGGCGGCCAGGAGCCGGCCCCTCCCAATGCAAAAGAGGCGCTCGTCGCTGTCACCCCGGCAGCGGGAATCGTGAGGCGGAGGCGACAGTCGGCCACGGCGGGCCAGCTGGCGGTGTCCCAGAGATACTCCCCATCCGCGACGAACGCCGAGCCTAGCGCCAACCAGTTTGACCCGCCGTCCACGCTGGCCTCGATGAGCGCCCGTGCCAATGGGTCAGCATCCGCGTGGCTCCAACGCACCGGGACAAGGCCCTGGAGAGGCTCCCCGCCGCCAGGGGTCTCCAGCAGCAAGCCCTGCGCGCTGGAACCGTTCAGGACTCGAACCTGTGCGATGACGTTCGATAGGCTTCTCTCGTTCCCTCGGCGCAGCCGCACAGCGAGGTCGTAGGAGCCATCCGGATACCGCGACGTATCCCACATATAGGATCCCACGCCATCCAATCCAAACGCCAGGCTGGCCCATTCTCCGCTCCCCGTCGAGCGAATGACGAGATCGACTTTGGCGCCAGCATCGAACGCGTAGCTCGTCTGCCAACGGATGGGCGCGACCCCGTGTACGACCGACCCGGCCCAGGGCTCAACCAGATACACCGCGGGAAGCCCCTGCTCACCGGTGGTGACCACACCCTGGCTCTGGTCTACCACGGTGTGGTAGCGATCACTCGCCGTGACCCTCAACCGGTAGGTCTCCCCAGGGGGCAGGAAGGTCAGCTCCCAAAGATAGTAGCCCGAGTTCTCCAGCCCTCTGGCCAGAGTCATCCAAGTAACGCCATCATCGTCGGAATAGTAGAGGTCGATAGTGAGCAGGTCCCCATCGGGATCGCTGGCCTGCCACAGGATGGCCGTGCTCGCGGACAGAGCCACGTCCTCGCGCGGCCACAGCAACGCGACCTGCGGCGCGAGGTTATTTACGACAGAGAGAGGCTCGACGGTCTCGAGCGCCGTCGCGCCACGGGAATCAGTAGCCACAATCCGCAGGGCAGCCTGATCGCTGGGGCTCTGGTGAGACGCGTCCCAGGTGTGCTCGCCTCGAGGTGGCAAGTTACTCTCCAGGGCAACCCAATCCGCGGTGGGTTCACTGCGGTACATCAGATCGACCTCCAGGTCATCGCCGTCGGGATCGGTGACAACCCACCCCACAGAGGCCTGCCCGGAGAGCACCTCACCCGCCAGCGGCCAGAGCACGGTGATCTGAGGAGGCTCCGGCTCGTTATCTACCGTGAACGGCCCCGCCAGACCGGTCGCGGTCCTCTCCCCGTCATCGGCGATCAGCCGTAGCATGCCCTGGCGGCTGTCGGGCACCGCGCGACTATCCCAGCGCATCGATCCATTGCCGCCCAGCCCACCGGCCTGACCGATCCAGGTCTGCCCGCCATCGGGGCTGTACTCGAGCCGAACCGCCGTACGGGTGGCATCGCCAGAGGTTCTCCACACGATGGTCGTCAAACCACTCACTGCCCGAACGCCGGGAGCCCGCAGGAAGGCGATCTCCAGAGGAAGGTTCTCAACGCGCACTCTACGCTCCAGCCGAGCGAGTTGACCCTCGCCGCCGCGCACCGAGGCAACCAGCGTATAGGTGCCGTTGAGAACATCATAGGTGTTCCATAGCACACTCCAGTTGACACTGCCGGGAGCGGCACTGCCCACGGGATGGATCCCCCCGTCTTGATCCACCAGGTGGATATCCACGGTGGCGGATCGATCAGAGCGCTCCGCGCTCAGATCGATCCGCACGTCTCCCTCGATGGAATCCGGCAGAGGCCCCAGGCGCCATCCGCTCTGGTTGGCAATCTCAAACTCGACACTCTGCAACTCCAGCCTGCCGCCGGCTACCAGGGCGACGTGTGCGACCACTTGGTACGATCCGTCGCTAAAGGCCGCGGTATCCCAGTTCGCAGCCCACGCCCGCCCATTCCAGCGAAGTCGCCCGAGCGCTGAGAGTGACCCGTCCGCGTGCGCCAGAAAGGCGTCCGCACGGGCCACCTGGTACAACGCGATATCTCCTTGTAGGACGATCTGAGCACTCCCGGAGAGCACGTCGGTCGCCCCTGGAGAGGCCAGCCAAAGGGCTGGCGAGTCGTGGCCTTGCAGCAGCCTAGGCTCGGTAGCGCCTGCCCCGCACAACCCGCGCCCGTCACAGGCCAGCGCCCACGCCCTCCAAGCCTTGTCCGCCCAGCGGGGGTTCACCTCTGCCCGAAGGCTCCATCCGTCAGAAGCATCGTCATCGCTGCCCAGGTATGTGAGCGGTGCGTCGGGGATGGGCCGTTCGCCCCGCTGTTCCGTTGAGGTTGCCTGAAGGTAAAAGTCCACGCGCTGGGGGGTACGATGTTCCCGGTCCATTTGGGCCACCAACCCCACCTGCCCCGCGGGCAGGGTCCGGTCCCACAGCACTGCGTCGACCCGCGGCGCCCGGGTGTTATCCACGGTGATCGTACCCGCACTGCGAGCCTCCAGGAGCCCGCCCTCCTGATCCGCCTGGCGCACCATCATCACGTAGCAGCCATCCGAGATCCGGCGCGTGTCAAGATCCAACTGCAACGCAGCCCCCGCCCTCTCCACCGCGAGATGCCCCAGGTAGGTCATCTCGACGTCGCCCTTTGCACCGGCGACGCCGGAATCCCCCGGTGCCAGATACACGTCCGCCGATTCCGGGATGAGTGGCCAGGCCTGTGCATCCATTGAAACGGTCACGATTCCCGAACTGTCGGCACCGCCCTCCAGGGGATGCCACAAGGCGGCCCGGCCCTCGGGCAGGAAGGTGAAGGGCGCGCTCTCCGCGCGGGCGCCGCGACCGAAGCGATCCTGCGCGATCACGACGAGGCGCACCGGCCCCTCCTCGTCGATATCGTTCAGCGCGATGCCCCATCCGTCGTCGGCGCCCTCCTTGTCTTCTCCGATCCAGTAGAGCGGGGCCTGCGCGCCGCGCTCATCCACCGGCTGCACATAGAAAGCCATGCGAACCCAGGCATCTTTCGGGAGGTTGGTCTCCACGCGCGATCGGCTTCCCGCCCGAACCAACTCGCCGCCAGTGGGCCAGCTGATCGATACCATCGGCGAGGGGCCACGAGGCTCATAGAGCATCAAGCGGGCGTCCTCGCCACCGGCCTGTTCGATCCAGGCGATGCGCGGGTGGTTGCAACTATCCACGGCAAGTGCGGCTGAGAGGACGCCGGAGGCCGGCAGTGTGGCAAGCGAACGGACCCAATCCGAGGACCGCGCGTAGCGGAGGGACTGCCCCTCCAGCCAGATCAGATGCGCCTCGCCGGCGGGTCCGGCGGCCAGCGCCACGCCCCCCCCTGCCCGCAGATCCGAACGCACGAGAGCCGCATCTCGGCTCGGCCGGCCGTACCAGAGGCCACCGGACGCGCTCCAGGCCAGGTGCAGATTGTCGTCCGGATCGACGGTGGCCGCGCGCAAGAGACCCTCGGGAGCCGCCAGCACCGCGGTGCCAGCGGTGCCAACGCCGCCCAGGTAGGCATACCAGACTCCGGCTGAAGCACCAGATGAATCCGTGGCAGACCAAGCGAGGTAGCCTGTTCTTCCAGAGCCGTATGTCAGATGTAGGGCTGTCACGTTCAGTTCGGCAGGCAAGGCGATGGAAATAACACTGCCCTCTGCTGGCTGCTCCACAACCAGCATCCCAGGCACATACCAGGCCACCGAGAGCGCCCCTCCCCCCGTGAAGCCATACGTCCATAGCTCCGCTGGGCCCGGTTCCCACGCCACCAACTCCTGGTCCGTGCGGGCGTGCACAGCACTCTCGAGGCCAGCGCCGTCTGACCAGGCGACGCCCGGAGTGTCGGCGGGGGCGATCACAGGCGGCTGCCATAGGGCGGACGTGGCCATGTCCGCGGGGGAGATGCCCAGGGTACCGAGCAAAACGGGGGTAGTAAAGGGCCGTGTGGCGACTACGATGCGAGCACGATCAGGCTGCGTGCCGAGCTCCTGCCAGGCGAGGAACAGGCGATCTGAGGCGTCGATCGCCAGTGCCGGGGGCACTCTGGGATCTACGGGGGCAACGACTTGGGTAACGTCCCCGTCCAGGTCGGCGCCGGAGGCAGAGGTGGGGCAGGGCATCAGAAGAGCCATCAGGGTGAGACACAAAACACCCAACCAGAGGCACGCGCAAGCGCGCAGCACTCCCGCATTAGCCGCACAGAGATGCTGTGCGTCGCGATGATCGACCCACGGCAACATATGGCCCCACAACCTGTTGAGGAGGAAGCTGCCTGCCGGCGCTGGTGCCCGTGCAGCCCCTTCTGTGATAAAGCTCCTAGTCGTCCGCTGGAGGCGGAATCAACAGGATCTGGCCGATGTACAGCTCGTCCGGATTCTCCAGATCGTTGATCTCTACGATCTCACTGATGGAGACGCCGTACGTGTCTGCAATGGCCTTGAGATTATCTCCCTGTTCGACAGTGTGCAGAGCCGATGTCGGTATCGGCGACGCCGTGGGCAACGGCTTGGGCGTCGCCGTCGGAACCGGTGTGGGCGGGTTCTGACGGATCTCTTCAGAGCGCCGAGCAATGGCGCTGTGCATGCCCCTGTCGAACCGAACGAGCGCAGCGGCCTGCTGGTAGGCCTGTTGGGCGGAGGTCACATCCGCGCGCAGTTCATACAGCATTCCCATAAAGGCGTACGGCACGCCATAGTCCGGGTCCAGCGCGATCGACTGCTGATAGGCGAGATAGGCGTTGTGGATGTCCCGCCGCGTAGCGTACACATAGCCAAGGCCGCAATAGGCCCCCGGTGAATAGGGATCCAGCGCAATCGCCTGGCTATAGCACCGCTCCGCCTCATCCCAAAGATGCCCGGCTGCGGCCACGGCCCCGAGGCCCATCCAGGCTCCTGAGTTGGGTTGAATCTTGTTGGATTCCTCAAAGGGCGCCGCCGCTAGATCATACCGGCCATGAAGGATGAGGGCCGCGCCGAGGTAGTTCTGGATCTGCGCCTGCGCACCGGTGCTCAACCTCGCGTACTCTGTCGCCGCCTGGAACTGTGTTCCAGCCAGCAGCGGCTGATCTACTGCCAGGAAGCCAAAGCCCGTCACCACAGGGACCACGACGGCGCTCACCACTTCGGAAGACATCTTTCCGTCTGCAGTGCGCGGCCGCGCCACAGTGAGCGTATCCTGGGTAAAGCCGGCGACCAGAAGCGGGAGCGGATCCAGCACCATCTCGCGGTTGCTGGCCCCGAGAACGGTGATATGGATCTCGCTGTCCGTCCGGGTGCCAACCGTCCGCGCTGAGCTCCATACCACGACACTGGCTCCAAGCTCTTCTCCCACGGTGCGTGCCTGGCTCTCTGTGTTGATTGGCTGGCTGGGCCGCACTTCCAGTTCATCGCCGATGCCAGATTGCTCAAACACGCCCTTGATCGCCCGCTCGATCGCTCGCGCGACCTCGACATCCTCCGGTGCGTCCCCGGACGCCGCCACCAGGATGCCGGTTTGCTTCTCAGAGAACAGACGCCGCTCGACCTCGGCGATCGCTCGCTCCATGTCCGGGCGCCAGATGAGCTCCGCATACAGGATGCTTCCAAGCGTCGCAGCAAGGGCCACGCCGGCAGCCAGGCGAAAGAGCGGCCGCTGAACACTGAGAAGCAAGTAGGTGGAGGCCGCGGCACCAACGCCCAGAGCGACGTAAGTGACCACCAGTCGCGGTATCGCGAGATAGAGGAGCGCACTGCCATACCGGGCCAGCGCCAGAAGGTACATCACGGGGGCGGCTACGGCCGCGATCAGCAGTAGAATATGGAACAGCCGGGGCCGAGACTGCACGCCCGCCTCCTGTGTGTTACGCGCGGTTCGCTAGATACAGGCCAAGCTGCGCCATTGTACCAACGATGCGCGCGTTTGCAAACAGGTTCCGGATTCTCAATCCCAGGGCCGTGCAGATTCCTGGCTCGCAGCATCGCGCTCGATGCGCACGTCACCCAGGAGGTGAGCCACCGTCACATACAGGCGCTGATCCGATTCCGCAAAGCCGGCGCTGCACAGCTCCACCGGTGCAAAGAACGCATCCTGTTTCTGGCCATCCAGGCGCAAGGAGCTGATCGCGGCGCGGGATTCCAGAGACACGGCCACATCGGACGGCACCCGGATGCGGACATCACCCAGAAGGCCCGTGACATTCAGATGAACGGGCTCAGCAGGCCAGGGTGCCCCCCGCCAATCGATCTTGACATCGCCCAGCAACACAAAGACGTCCTCATCCGCGACCGGACCCTTGCGAACCACATCGCCAAAGATCTGCTGCGAGATACGCGTGCCCGCCGCAACCCTGCTGGGGCGCAAGATAACCCAGGCGCCGAGCGCGATCAGAGCCAACGGAAAAGCAAACGCCCAAAGGCTGATGCCCAAGAGGGTATCCAGAAAGGCCAACAGCCCAGCCACGACGAGTACGATCCCGACCACAACCTGTCCTTTGGTGTTCATGCTCCCCCCTGTACGCGGTCACTTGATCCTACGTACTCTACGCTGCAATCGACAATAGGGTGCATCTAGGCGCCACGTCCACCCTTGAACGCCACGAGCATGCCGCTCTCCTTGTGAATCCGAATGGCCCCTTGCTCGGCCAGTTCACGACGCAGCGTCTCTTTGAGACGCCGAGTCTCTTCCTGCCCCATCAGCGCGGACCACATCGATCGCATATAGTCGAGCACCGGGTCCACATCGGGCACACACAGACTATCGGGATAGTCCTCTCTGGTAACGTCAGCGAAACAGCGCGAGAGCTCTGCTGCCCCCGACTGGAGCGTAAAGCTCGGGAGATGGAGCATCGCCGGCGTCAGAGGGCGCCCGCAGGCTGCAATCAGCCAGTGATGCATCTCCCGCATGTGCTCGACCCCGACGGTGGTAGCGCAGAGCCTCCCGCCTGGCCTGAGCACCCGCTGGATCTCGCGGAGCGCCGCTGCACGATCGGGCACATGATAGAGCATATGATTGGCGATGACTAGGTCCAGGCTCTCGCTGGAGCAGGGCAGTGCCACGGCATCTGCGACGGCCACGGATAGCAGCTCGCCCGCCAGCGTCCCGAACGCGGCAGAGGCCATCCCGGCCGATAGATCGGTGAGCAGGATAGAGCAGCCTGCGGGTAGGCCTTGAGCGTGTGCGCGCCAGAGGGCACCATCACCGCAGCCTATCTCCAGGATGGCCATCCGCGGCCGGATGGCCATCCTCTCCCAGACCCAGCCCGCCCACCCCTGGGGGTTGGTACTGTAGTGTTGATGCATCCGCGCGCGGATGCGGAGGTTTGCGCTGGTCTCATATTGCAGTCTGGAGAACACGCTCTCGTCATCAGGCACGGCTCTTCCTCTCCCGCGTGCAAAGGCAAGGGCCCGGCGGGTGATCCCGCCGGGCCCTTGCCCCTATCGGTTGCCGGCCACCGGTGCCGGCTCGGCCAGAGGCACATCCGCCTGGCTGGCCGTGTACGCGCTCAGCCCCTCCTCAGACACGGTGTCGTAGGCATGGTACAGGGCACCCATCTCTTCGTTGTTGGCCAGCAACTCCTCCAGTGTGCCGACGCCATCCACATGGCCGTCCTTCAGCACGATGATCTTGTGTGCCCGCCGCAGCACCTCGCGACGGTGGCTCACCACCAGACAGGTGGCCCCCTGCACCTCCTCCATGCGCTCCCACAGAAGCCGCTCTGTCTCCACGTCCAGAGCGCTGGAGAGGTCATCAAACACCATCAACTGCGGCTCGCGCACAAACATCCGTGCGGCCGCGGCGCGCTGCACCTGGCCACCGGACAGCTTGACGCCCCTGTTGCCCACCGGCGTGGCCAGCCCGTGGTCCAGTTCGGCGATATCAGGCTCCAGCACAGCCCGCCTTATGGCAGCCGCCAGCTCTTCTTCAGTGGCCTGCACCCCAGAAAGGATGTTATCTCGAAGGGTCTCGGAGAACAGCCGCGGCACCTGAGCCGTGTAGGCACTCACCGGTGGCACAAAGAACGTGGCCGGATCCTCCACAGGCTGCCCGTTCCACACCACGGCGCCACCATCTACGGGCAAGAGGCCCAACATGCCCCTGAGAAGGGTAGTCTTGCCTGCCCCAATGCGACCGGTGATGACCACCAGTTCTCCCTTGGCCACGTCAAAGGTCACGTCCTCGACGCCTCTATCCGTGCCGGGGTAACGGCAGGTAAGCCCCCTGACCTCAAGCCGATCCAGCACGGCTCGAGAGGCAAAGCGCGGATCGGGCACCGGAGGCATATCCTCTTGCACATAGATGGGCCCATGCTTGACGATCTGCCCTTCTGGTGCGTCGCGCAGGAAGGTGTCCAGCCGATCGAAGGAGACTCCCACACGCCGGTGTTGGGCGATCATGTTGCCAAAGTAACGCAGATACCAGGTCATCCGCGAAAGATAGGTGACGAACAGCGCAAAATCACCAACCGTGAACTCGCCGACGGTCATCGCGCTGGCTCCCAGAAAGAGCACGATGCTGATCGTGATATCGATCAGGTTACCCGTCAGGGCATAGTATAGCTCGGTGATCATCGAGTCCTTCACGGCCGCCTTGCGGCGAACCTCGTTCAGGTCGCGAAAGTGCCGGGTCACCGCATCCTCGGCCGAGGCCACTTTGACGGCTTGAGCGGCGCCAAAGACTTCGCCGATAAAGCCCGTAACACGGCTGGTGGCCTCTCGATTGGCTCGCCGGTACCGGCGAATCACCTCACTCATGCGCATACCGCCGTATACCATCGCCACCAGCGGCGCCAGAACCACGAGGGTCATCTTGGCATGTATGCTGAACATGATCGCCAGCGCAACAATCGCAAAAACGACGATGCCCAGCATATCCTCCAGCACCTCAAACCAGTGCGTCACCTCGCCCACGTCATCGCGGAAACGGGTTACGGCCGCACCCGAGGACTCGTCAAAGACCCGAGGTCCCTTCGCCGTCAGCACCCACTCGAGCAAGTTCTTGCGCAGGAGCGTCTCAAGTATGAACCAGAACTCGATAAAGATATCAAAGCCACGGGAAAAGCAGAGAAACCGCCCCAGCTCTATTCCGGCATAGACGGCCACAAGAATCCACAAGTTGGCCCCTGCCGGAACCGGCCCCGCGAGTTGGTCCAGGATGGCCCGAATCACCACACCACCCGCCACGGGCATGAGGTGAAAGCCCCCCCAGAGCACGATGTTGGACAGGAACAACCAGGGCCTGTATCGAATCAAAGAGAGTGTGTATTTGGTCAGCTTGTTCACGCAAACGCCTCCTGGAGGCCAGTCCTCAACAATGAGGAGAACCGGGAGTTCGGATCGCGGACCAGTTCGGGCCTGGGCCCGTACTCGGCCACGCGTCCCTCTTCGATGATCATGATGTCGTCCACCCGCTGAACGGTGTCCAGGCGATGGGCAATGATGATGCCTGTTCTACCTTGGAGCAGGCGCGTCATGGCGCGCTCCAGCAACCTCTCCGTGGCGGGATCCAGGCGCGATGACGGCTCGTCCAGAACAACGACGGAAGGCGCCGAGAGAAACACCCGGGCAAAAGCCAGCAACTGGGCCTGGCCAGCTGACAGGTCGCCGCCGCCGGGCGCCAGCTCCGTATCCAGTCCGTTGGGCAGGGAGTCGTACCAATCATCCAGGCCGATCTCGCGAATCACCTGTATGATCTCCTCATCGGATCGCTGTGCGTCAAAGAAGGTCAGGTTATCTCGCACCGAAGCCCGAAAGAGCTGTACATCCTGCGTGACCATGGCCACGCGGCGGCGAAGGTACTCTGGCTCCATCGTCGTGAGATCGGTATCACCAAGCCGGATGGTACCGCTTGACGGGTCATACAGCCTAAAGAGCAACCGTGTGAGTGTTGTTTTCCCGCTCCCGGTACGCCCCAGCAGACCCAGCGTGCGTCCGGCCTTGAGCGTAAAGGACACGCCGTCCAGCACAGGCTCTCCGTCCTCATAGGCAAAGCTCACGCTGTCAAAGCCGATGGGCAGTGGCCCCTCGGCCAGGGCATCTCGCCCCTCGCCTCGGATCCCTGGAGCCAGCTCGAACAACTCTGTGATGCGCTGAACGCCCGCCGCGGCCCGCTGAAGATCCTGGAGTTGATCCGATATGCGCTCGATCGGGTCCAGCAGCATCTCCGTGTAGTGCAGCAGCACATACACGCCCCCGATCGTCAGAAGGCCGCGCAGGAAAGAGGTCATTCCCAACGCCAGCGCGAGGGTAAAGCCCACGCCCCACATGGCCACTGCGATCCGGATCACGATCAGCCGTTTCTTCCATGCCGTTATGGCGGCCCAGTAAAGCCGGCGAAGCGCCTCATAGTACCGGCGCAGCGTGTACCCTACGCCACCATTCGAGCGGATATCATCGATGCCCGCGAGTCTCTCCTCGACAAAGCCATAGAGCTCGGCGTTCGCTTCGCGCTCTGCCGCCGAATCGGCCACCGCCACGCCCCCGTATCTCACCAAGAGCGCCAGGGCCGCGACCGCAAAGCCCGCCATCGCCAGGCCCATATGCCACTCCTCACGGATCAGCATCGCGAGCACGCCAACGATCAGGACCATGCTGCCCAACACGCGCACAACGAACTGGGTGAAAAAGTTCGAGAGGGCCGTCACGTCCCCATCGATCCGCTCGATCAACTCCCCAGGGGTCCGCTCCTTGTGAAAGGTCATATCCAGCCCAAGCAGATGACGCGCTAGGTCGGCGCGCAGATCGTTCGTCGTCCGGAATCCCAGATCGGTGGAGAGGTAGGTGGTCACCAGCCGCAGTAGTTGAACGACCAGACCGACTCCCAGAAAGAGCACGGCCGCATTGACGAGCTGCCCGGGGTCCGCCTGGCTCTGCGCCGCGTCGATGAACCGCTTGATGATCTGCGGGCTCACCAGCTGTAGCGCGATTGAGGCCAGCAGCACAAAGGACAGGACCGCGGCGACGGGCCACCGAGGAGCAACGTATCGGGCGAGTAAGCGGGCCTGCGCCCGCAGACGAGATTGGCTGTTCATAACGCACCCCTAATGATGCTGAGAAAGACAAAGCGGCCAGGGTGACCCCGTGGCCGCGCAGAGGCGCAAAAAAAGCGACGGAGTCCGGTGGGCGGCCCGTCGCTGTGGTCCCTATGAAGGGTACTCCGCGCTATAGGCGCACTCCACCCAAGGTCAGCGCCACCACACGCGCGGCGCCCAAGCCCAGGATTCGGATGCGATCACAGTGGAAGACCATGCAGAATACCTCCAGAACAACTGAACAAATGCCACAGTAGCACACGCGCGCGCCGTTGTCAATAGGCCCGGCGAACCAAATCGCGAATCATCAGCCGCTATCTAGGAGATCCGGCGAGCCGAGAGAATCAGGTAGTAGTGGTCAAACCAGAGCCCGTCCGCCCGCCGCTCCAGCCCCAGTTGCCCCTCCTGCTCCGGTGACAGCGCCGCGAGCAGCCGGCGAATCTCGGCGACGTCTTCCGTCGATACACCCTCGGTCAGTGAGGAAAGGTGTCTGTGCCTCGTGTAGCCCTCCACGCGCTCCACGTGCAGCCCCGCTCGTTCACAGAGCGCGCGCCACTCGTCCGCGCTGTAATCGCGCACATGCGAGTGATCGTGGAGCCAATCCAGCTGGTTAAGGAGGACGTCCAGATCCGGATCATTGGGCACAGTACGGTCGTCTATCATCAGGCGGCCGCCCCGCCGGAGCACTCGGCACATCTCTCCCAACGCCCGTTCGATATCGAGAAAGTGGTGCGCGGCACGACGACAGGCTACCACATGAAAGGAGTTGGCCGCCCAGGGCAGGTCAGCGACGTCGCCAAGCATCCAGGAGACGTTGTCGTACCCGCGCTCACGCCGCAGGGCCTCCGCCTCCGCCAGCATCTCGGGAGTCGGATCCAGCCCGATGACTGTTCCGGCGTGAGGAGCCAGGGCCAGCGCCGTGTGACCGGTGCCCGTTCCAATATCGAGGACGGACATATCCGGCGACAGCCCGCTCAGATCCACCAGCCGGCCAAGCACCTGTGCATCGGTGTGGGCCGTGCTCGTCACATAATACGCCGCACGCTCTCCGAACACCTCCCTAGCCGATGCTCGTGGCCTCCCCTGACTCGAGGTATCCTCCGTCACTTACTCGCTCCCTCTGCCATCCGATGCCGCGATCGATGGTTGCTCTTCTATCCATTCCATCAACCAGGCATCCGGCCCACGGTCATAGATCAGGCTGACCGGGCGCCCGCCATCGGCCTGAACGAGCCAGTGGGCGGTGCTGTCACAGCCATCGTCCCAGAGGCAGACATAGTCCTCGATGACGTAGCGGTGCCCGAGCCACCAGAACGCCACCGGACGGGAGTCTCCGCCGGTCTCCACAAGCACTGGCAACCCTCTGACGACGATCCCCATCCCTCTCCTCCGCCGCGCTCAGCGTCCGGAGCCCATCCTAGCCAGTTGGCATCTAGCCTACAATGCGCACCGGGCCGCGTCAAGGCTCGGGCAACAAAAGAGGGGAGCGCCGGTTCTCGGCGCCCCCCCCAGAAATACGGCACGGGTCAGTTTCCGGCCACGATGGAAGCCAGATCCTGCTCCACTGTGCTGATGGGACGAAGGTCGAACTTTTCCACCAGGACCTTGAGAACGTTCGGCGAGACGAACGCGGGCAGTACGGGGCCAAGGCGGATCCGCTTGACGCCCAGCGAAAGCAGCGCAAGCAGCACGATGACGGCCTTTTGCTCGTACCAGGCGATATCGTACTCGATGGGCAGTTCGTTGACATCGTCGATGCCCAGGGCCTCGGCGAGTTTGAGCGCTATCACCACCAACGAATAGGAATCGTTGCACTGGCCGGCGTCAAGGACCCGCGGAATGCCGCCGATATCCCCGAGGTCGAGCTTGTTGTACCGGTACTTGGCGCAGCCCGCCGTCAGGATGATGCTATCCTCAGGCAACCCTTCGGCCACATCCGTATAGTACGAGCGAGAGGTGTGCCTGCCATCACAGCCAGCCATCACCACAAAGCGCTTGATATCTCCCGCCTGGATGGCCTCAATGACCTTCCCCGCCACGCCCAGAACCGATTCATGGGCAAACCCGATCGTGATGGATCCTTCCTCAAGCGGCTCGGGGCTCTTGCACTCGAGAGCGCGCGCGATGACGGGCCCGAAATCTTTGGGCTTGCCCTCCTCGCGGTCGGCGATGTGCACAACACCGGGCCAGGCCACCACTCCCGTGGTGAACAGGCGATCAACATAGCTATCACGTGGGGGAACCAGACAGTTGGTCGTCATCAGGATGGCGCCGCCAAAGCTCTCGAACTCTGTGGCCTGGCGCCACCAGGAACCGCCGTAGTTGCCCACCAGGTTATCGTACTTTTTGAACGTCGGGTAGGCGTTGGCAGGCAGCATCTCACCATGCGTGTAGACTTTGACACCCGTTCCCTTGGTCTGCTCCAGCAGCTCGTGCAGATCGAGCAGGTCGTGCCCGCTGATGAGAATCGCGGGGCCGTCCTCGACGCCCAGGTTGACCTGAGTCGGCTCCGGGTGCCCGTAGGTCATCGTATTGGCCTCATCCAGGAGCGCCATCGTCCGAACGCCCATCTGGCCGGCGCGCATGACAAGATCCAGCAACCGATCGCCATCAGGATCGGCCTCGGCCGCCGCCGCCAACGCCTCCTGCATAAAGATCACGATCTCTGGATCCGTTCTGCCGAGCACGCTGGCGTGCTCGTAGTAAGCTGCCATACCCTTGAGACCGATCACCAGCAGTTCGCGGAGCGACCGCCGGTCTTCGTCCAGTTCCGAGTCACTCATGATGCCGGCCATGGCACCGTACCCGATCCAGGCATCCACGCTGTGGTCTGCCGGGGCCCACGTGGCCACATCAGGCAGCGCACCCTGGTAAGCCTTGCCGTGCTCCGCCTGGTAGGCGGCCGCCCAGCGCGCAGCGAGCGCATCCCGTCGCCGCAAAGCCTCCTCGGACAGCGCATAGAGCGAATCAGTGTCGAAGGACACGTTGGTGATCGTGGTAAAGAGAGCTTTGGGAATAAAGTCGCCGGTCTCGGAATCCTCCACACCCAGAGAGCGGGCCGCCTGGCCATACACGGAGATACCCTTTAGCAAGTAGATCAGTAGATCCTGGAGCGCGGCCACTTCGGCCGTCTTGCCGCACACGCCCCGAACCGTACATCCCGTCCCCCGGGCCGTCTCCTCGCACTGAAAACAGAACATGGACATCAGACCACCTCCTGGCGTCATCTAGCTATCTCGAGGATATCGTTAACAGCCGGGAGTATAACCCATCGCCGGCCACCTGTCAGTGACCTGAGTTACCACTCGTGCAGCTTTCGGCGGCCAACGTAGCCCAGCACGCGTCAGGCAGCTATAATGGCGCCACAATAGCCCTGCGCGGGAAAGGAGATCGATGAAGATCCGTTCGATCCGCGTGTTTCCCATCGACATCACACCCCATCCGGTTACCCGCCCGCGGTCGGAGCCGTTGGCGAGCGGCGCCTTTGCCTCGCCCACCTGGCGCTATGCAGAGTTCCGGCGTGGAGGCCGCCCCGCTGCGCATAGCGTGTGGCAACGACTCGCCTGCCTGGTCACCGCGGAGGATGGCACCTGGGGCCTTGGCCTCAGTATTCACAGCGGCCCGGTGCAGCGCATCATCGAGGATTCGATTGCCCCCGCCCTCTTGGGCATGGATTGCATGGCGATTGAGCGCGTCTGGGACGCCATGAACCGCATGACTGCCGCGTACGGGACCGGTGGGCTGGCCAGCTATGCCATCAGCGCGATCGACACGGCCTTATGGGATCTCAAGGGGCGGCTGTTGGAGCGCCCGGTCTACGAGTTGCTCGGCGGCCCTCAGAAGGACAGGATCTTTTGTTACGGCAGCAACACAATCCTCTCCTACGGCCTGGAAGCGAGCCTGGAGTGGTTCCTCGAGCTTGGCTTTCGCGCCGTCAAGATATTCATGGACGCAGGCCCCGAAGATGGGCTTCCGGGCCTGAATCGAACCGAAGAGCGCGTGGCTCGCGCCAGAGAGATCGTCGGTGATGACGTCGAACTGATGCTCGACTGCTGGATGTCTCTGGATGTGGACTATGCGGCGCGTCTGCTCGAGCGTCTGGAACCCTACCGTCTCCGGTGGGTCGAGGACCTCCTGTTGCCCGAGGACCAGGAAGGTTACGTGCGCCTGCGGCAGCGCAACAGCACGCAGAGCATCGCCACCGGAGAGCACTGGTACACAGCGTACCCCTTTGCCAAGGCCGCGGCCCAGGGCACGGTGGACATCTTCCAGCCAGATGTACTCTGGGTAGGAGGCCTCACCGGGGCGCTGCGTATCTGCCATGTCGCCGAGGCCTTTGGCCTCTCGGTTATCACCCATGGCGGCATGAACTTTCCCTACGGGCAGCACCTGGCCTATGCGACGCCGTCGATTCCCTGGGGCGAGCGATCGGAAGGCGTAGCCGCTCCGGGAGTCCCCCTCGAGGAGATGACCTTCCTCCCGGGAACGGCCGTCATCAAGGACGGCTACCTGATCCCCAGCGATGCTCCTGGCTTTGGTATCGATGTGGACATCGCGTGGCTGGAGGCGCACGCGATCCGGTAGCACCGGCTAGTTGCGATGGCCAACGCGGATTACGGCTCCAGCCGCCCGTTGGTGGCGCGGATCACCAGTGCTATACTCGCGGCCATTCGCAGGTGCCTCAAGGAGCCGTCTTGGGTGAACGTCTGTCGCCAATGCGATCCACAGTGGGCCGTTCGCATCCGATCGCCTCACGCCTGCAAGGCTACGGCCTAGTCGCCCTGGGCGCCGCCCTGTGGGGCTCGCTCGGGCTGTTCTATCAGGTGGTGATCGGCCGGTACGGGCTGACGTCTCTGGAGACGGTGTTCTGGCGCGCGTTGATCGCCTCCGGCGTCCTCGCCCTCCTCCTGGCGCGCCGAGATCCCGGGGCGCTCCGGGTAGCTCGCCGTGATCTTGGGCTCATGGCGCTGCTGGGTGCCGTGGGCGTGGCAGCGACATTCTGGATCTATGCCTATGCCATCCGTGCCGTCGGCATGGGCGTGGCCGCCGTGCTGCAGTATGTGGCGCCGGTGTGGGTTACACTGTTCAGCGTCTGCTTCTGGGGGGAGAGAATCGCGGCCACGCGGATGGCGGCGCTGGTGCTGGCGGTTGCCGGCGTGGCGCTGGTGGGCCGCATCTGGGACCTGCAGGGCACACATCTGAGCTTGCTGGGCATTGCCGCCGCCCTGGCCACCAGCCTGACCTATGCCGCGTACGTGTTGTTGATCAAGATGGCCAGCGGCCGCGGTTATGGCTCGGGCACCATTCTGCTCTACGGGCTCTGTATCGGAACGCTATGCCTCGCACCTCTCCAGACGCGGCAGAGCCTGAACGTCGTCTTTGGGCAGCCTGGCGTGATTCCGTGGCTGATCGCGCTTGGGGTAGTCACCCTCGCCGCTGGCCTGTCGTTCAACGCGGGGTTGAAGCACGTGCCCGCCAGCAACGCCAGCATCGTGGCCACGATCGAACCCCTAACGGCCATGCTGTTGGGCAGGTCGGTGCTCAACGAGCGATTGGAGTTTCTTCAGGTGATCGGCGCGCTCTGTATCCTGGCTGCCGTCTCCGTGCTGCAAATCCGCTCCCGCAGGCGGACCAGCCGCTCATTCGGCCAGTTCGAGGAGCAGAACATAGCGCCCAACAAAGGCACCTGACGGTTCGCCCGGCTGCCGCCCGCTGCACATGAGCCAGATGATCGACCGCGTGGGATCTGGGATGCCACCGACAAAGGCACTGATCAGCGCGGCCCTCTCGCGGAAAAAGGCGACCTCCTGCGCGTTCATGCGGCTGGCCCGCACGAGACGAAAGCGGCCCTGCACGCCGTTCTGCTCCACCAGCCACTCCCGTCCCAGCAGCCGCTGCAGATTCGCCTCGATCACATCCAGCGAGTAGGGAGCGTACAGGTCGCCTTCGATCAGGCGTCGCAGAGGCTCCGCCTCGAGGATCCGTCCGGAGCCACGGAGTGTTCCGTCATGCACGTTCAGCACAACACTGCCACTCAAGCCGTCGGGGTACACAAACACTTTGCCGCCGTACTCGCTGACGAACCGCGCATAGTTGGTGCCGTCCATGTCCACGGGCAGGATGGCCAAGTCATCAAAGCGCGCCATCTCGGGTCCTTCCAAGGCCGCCGGATAGGCGATGCTGATGGAAGCGGACGCATCTCCCAAGTTGAGCCCTCCCACAAGGTAACGCGCCTGAGGCTCGACGGTCGGGCCCATCACATAGGGCGGCAGGCCAGCCCGCGGGTCGCTAGCGACGGCGTTCTGAGGGGCTGCCGCCCCTTGAGGCAACGCAGTCGGTAGCGGCGTGGGCTCCGGACTGGGCCTGGGCGTCCGGGTCGGTCCGGGCGTCGGCAGAGGGATAGCCGTCGGCCTGAAGGTTGGGCGGGCGGGCGCCGGAGCGGACCGCTCCGGCGATCCGGTCGGCGTGGGCTGCCCGCCGGGCACGGCCGTGCGGCCGGCCGGCCGGGCCACCTCTTGCGCTACGCCCACCGCCCAAGGGCTCGTCCCACGCACCTGCACCTCTCCCGCGGTGCGCGCGCCAGCGCACGGCAGGCTGGGGTTGCTCCGGCTGGCCATCACCAGTAGAGCCAGCACGGCAAGCAGCACGGACGGCACATACTGCGGGATGCGAGGAGGATCGGATCCGGGTATCATAAGCTTCATGCGGTGATTGTAGCTTGCACAGGCGAGGGATCAAACGATGTCGGCAGATAGGCCGAACGCGACGAGACTGCCCATCCGGAAGGTGCTGGCCTGTGCCTCGCGCGGCATCCACCTGATGGTGTTCAGAAATGTGGAGTCACCGGAGGCCGGGATATAGGTCCCTGGTGGGACGCTGGAGCCGTTGGAGCAGCCCGCTGCCCGCGCCCTGCGCGAGGCGGGCGAAGAGACCGGCCTGGAGCGCCTCAAGATTGCGGCGTATCTCGGCTCGCGGCGCTACGCCTTTGATGCGCCGGTTCCCACTCGCATCATCGAGCGGCACTATTGCCACCTGATCTGCGAGCAGGGGACGCCGCAGAGCTGGGTCGCCTGGGAGTGAACGCCATCGGACGGCAGCACGGCGCCGATCGCCCTTGAGCATTACTGGGCTCCGCTGGCGGCCGTGCCGCCGCTGGCTCCGACCATGGGGGATCTGCTGGCGGAGATGGGCGCGCAGGAGAGCGGCCGCCCACAGGAACCGCGGTCTGCTGGTTGAGGAACGCCGGCTCTGTGGGTATGATAGCCGAGCGTTGCGCCCGCTGCCATGGAGGTGCAGGAATGAGACTCATCGACGTTGTCCACCGCAGACCAACGCCGCGCCCGTGGGAGGAAGGGGACAAGATCCCGTGGAACGAACCGGGCTTTAGCCAGCGCATGCTTCGGGAGCATCTCGCTCAGGAGCACGATGCCGCCAGCCGGCGCCCCCAAATCATCGACGCGCACGTCGATTGGATCCACCGATCGGTGCTGGGCGGGCGAACCTCCGATGTGCTCGACCTGGGATGCGGGCCAGGCCTGTATGTGCAGCGCCTCGCCCTCAAGGGACACCGTTGTACCGGCGTGGACTTTGGTCCGGCCTCGATCGCCTATGCCCGCGAACGTGCGGCAGCGGAAGGGCTCCGTTGTACCTACCACGAGGCGGACATACGAAATCTGGCCAATCTACCTCTGGAGCCCGTGGACCTCGTGATGCTCGTCTATGGCGAGTTCAACGTCTTCCGGAGAGAGGATGCGGAGCAAATCCTGGCTTCGGCGCGGCGGCTGCTTCGCCCGGGCGGCCAGTTGCTGCTCGAACCGCACACGTTCGAGCTGGTGCGCCAGGTCGGGGAGGCGCCGGCGGCATGGCACTCATCGCCATCAGGCCTCTTCTCTGAGGGCCCGTATCTCTTGCTCACAGAGAATCACTGGGATGCCGAGGCGGCCGTGGCCATCGAGCGGTACTATGTGGTGGATGCGGCCAACGGCGAGGTTACGCGCTACGCCAGCAGCATGCAGGCCTACACGAAAGAGGACTACGCCGCCATGCTGCAGAGTGCGGGCTTTTCTGAGCCCAGAAGGTACGGATCCCTAACCGGAAGCGCAGAGACGGAACAGCCAAGCCTGTTCGCCCTTGTCGCTTCCACAGCCTAACGCTTCGCCACGATTCGAACGCCCGGTAACGGGCGGCGCGCACAGTGTGGAGATAGGGGAGCACAATGCCCCGGCCGACTTATGATGAGCTGTTTGAAAGCGTACCCGCGGAGCAACGAGGGTTGCTGGAGCGTTTCTGGCTCGATCACACCTATACGCCGCGCACCCTGGCCGGCACCCCCTGGCGCTACATCGTCATGGGAGGCGGGCGACGCACTATCGTGCTGCTGCCCCATGCGCTGCTTCCGGCAGATAGCTGGCTTTCGCTGGCCCTGGTGCTGGAAGGGCACTACCGGCTGCTGATCCCGGATGGATACGCACTCCAATCGATCTACGAGCCACTACGCATCTGCGAATCCGTGATCCAGATGCTGGAAGCCGAGGGGGCCTACTCGGCGACGGTGATCGCACACAGCGCGGGGGGCAGTCCCGCGCAGCTGCTCCTGCAGCGCTGGCCACATCGCGTCCAGCACCTGCTGCTTTGCCACAGCCCGGCACTGGCCCCTGAGGTCCCCCTGACCTATGCGGGTCGCGACCGGGCATTGCGCCTGTTCCGCACTCAGCCCCTGAACCATCACACCGCCCGAGGACTCTTCCCGCGACTGCCAGCTGAGGGCGAATGGAGCGCCTTTGCTGAGGCATACCTGGAATTGTGCCTGCTGGCGGTGGACCGCGACCAACTCGGCCGTACCCTGGCAGCAGAAAAGCTCATGCGGACCCTCTACCGGCCCGATCCCGGGACTCTGGATAGCTGGCGCGGCAGCGTGCTTTACGTCACAGCGCGAGACGATCCCTTCGCAGGTGACAGCCTGAGCATCTACCGTGAACGCTATCCCCGGCTCGAGGCCAGCGCCTTTGATGCGGGGGGCCACTGGACGCACTTGCTCTATCCCGAGCTCTTTGCCGGGCGCGTCCAGCGCTTTCTCAGCGAGCACTCCCTCTAGAGCCTTCGCCGCTCGACCCACCGCTCGCGCCGCGCCGTGGCTTGTTGCCCGGGCGCGAGTCCGATCGCGAGCGGCGATCCGGCTGCCCGGCCCGAGTGGGGCGGGCGTTGCCGGGACGCTCTGTGCGGGAATGGCGCATCGGCCGGCGCTCGGCGTCGCCAGGGCCGCGTCCGCTTCTCTCGCCGTATGGGGCTCTGGAATCCCGCTCGGGGCGGTAGGCGTCGGCGCGGCCGTGCCCGCGGTCACCACGCTCTCGCCGATCGGCCGCGCCCTCGCCATCGTCCTCCCGCGCCCCGCGATATCCCCCTGGGCGACCGGAACGCTCATAGGGCTCCCCGGCTGATTGGTAGCGATCCTGCGAGGTCTGTCCGGCGACGCCCCAGTGCGAGCGAGGTATCTCCTGGATCACAACCTGAACGGCACCGGCCGGTACGCCGACGGCCACAAAGCTCGCCGTGATGCCCCCGATCAGTCGCCGGGCACGATCTTCGCCGAACCCCTGCCACACCTGTACCTGAACGATGGGCATATGGCCTCCTACTGTACGATAGAATGACACTCATCGTAGGCCCACATGATCCTGCGGTCAAGGAGCGCCGGGAGCGATAAACAGCAAGCCGGTCGCTGCCGGCACCCCTTGACAGCGCATATGCCGGTGCTATACTCGCGCCCGTCAAGCGCTCAAGGGAGAGTGGGAGTGCCGGCAGCCAGCCCGAGGTAGCCGTGCCGGCGCAGGTGCACAACCAAGGAGGGAATATGGCACAGGACGATCTCCGTTTGGGATTGGTGGGGACCGGTGGGATCGCCAAGACACACATCCTGGCGATGGCCGAGCTCAAGCAGCACGGCCTTGGTGGCTTCCTGCTATCGGCCGTATGCGACATGAATGCGGACAACTCGGCTGAAGCTGCCGGCATGTGCGAGGAGTTGCTGGGATACCGGCCGGCGATCTACAACGACTACCGCGAAATGTTGGAGAAGGAAAAGCTGGATGGCGCAGACCTGTGCCTGCCGCACGGCCTGCACCACTCTGTCTCCATCGACTGCATGGAAGCCGGCGTCAATGTGCTGTGCGAGAAACCGCTCGGCATCACTATCAAGGCCAGCCGGATGATGGCTGAGGCCGCCGATCGCACGGGCAGACTGCTCTCGGTCGCCGTGCCATACCGGCGGCTCCCTGGAATGCGACTGGTGCGCTGGGCACTGAACGACTCCGGGTTGATCGGCAAGCCGCTCTCTTTCTTTAACACCATGGCGCGTGGCGGGCCACGGCGCGCTCCCGCTGGCCCGATCCCCTATGCTTCCATGTGGCGCCGCGACAGGCTGATGTCCGGCGGTGGCCCCGCCATGGACGGAGGCTTCCACTGGTGCGATGGCATCCGCTTCCTGTTGGGCGAAGTGGATACCATCTACGCGCGCGCCATCGAGCAGGGCGAGGGCGAGATCCGAAGCCTGCCCGACGTGCGCGAGGACACGGTGTTCGCCGTGGTTACGTTCAAGAACGGGATCACGGGCACCTGGTCGTGGAGCTTTAACGCGCCGGGGGAGAGCTTCCAGAAGGTGCTCTTCTATGGTTCTGAGGGATCGATCAGCACGGATATAGGCCACGCGATCTTCCACCTGTTCTGGCGTGGCAGCGACTGGATCGAGACGGGGACCATGATGCGCCTGGATGGGCAGCAGCTGGATTTCGATGAACTCAAGGTGCTCCACAGACAAGCCCTGAGCGAGCAGGAGTGGGAGTTCCTGTTCCCCGCTGGCATCGAAAACGGCTTTGGGTACGAGATCTGGGAGTTCCTGGAGGTTCTGCGCGGCAACAGGGAACGCGTAGAGGTCGACGCCTGGGATGGCATGAGATCTCTCGCTGTGTGCGAGGCCGTGTACGAATCCGCCACAAGCGGTCAGGTTGTCAAGGTCGATGACGTTCTCTCCGGCAAGATCGATACCTACCAGGCACCGATCAACGAGCACTGGAAGATCTAGCCGACGGGGGGCCAGAACTGATGGAGAGGGGGCCCCCGTCGGGCCCCCTTTGGGCACTATCTCGGAGCCCATCGGGCCCCAGTTACCCATGCGGGGCCAGTGACTCCGCTCTTCCCCTGGCCAGAGCGCTCGGCGGAGCGCTTAGCCCGCGACGATGGCCGGTCCTGCTAGGCCGAGAGCAGATGCTCGATCACCACGGCAACCCCGTCGTCATCGTTCGATGGCGCCAGGATGCTGGCCGCCCGGCGCACCTCGTCGACGCCATTGCCCATGGCCACGCCCGTCCCCGCAACCGCGAGCATCTCGGCATCCGGTGCTCCATCGCCAAAGGCGATGACGGCAGCCGGATCCACCCCCAGGCGGGCCAGGAGCTGCAATAGCCCCAGCCCCTTTGTGGCGTTCACCGCGGTTACCTGGAGAGAATGGCCGCCATCGGTCAGGTAGAACCGTGCGCAATCGGAAAAGCGCTGCCTCAGGGACTGATAGGCCTCATCGAGTTCCAGTTCGTCGTCCCAAGCTACGATCTTGATGTAGGGCTCATGGGAGGCCTCCCCGTAAGGCACCAGGGCCCGCTCATCATAGCCCCAGGTCGCGACCAGTTCGGGGGCCAGTTCATGACGCAGTGCGTGGTGCGAATCGCCGAACTGGATGAGGATCTGCAGGCGGGGATCCACCTGCTCCAGCGCACTGAGGATCTCGCACCCCCTCGCGAGATCGACAGACACCTCGTGCGAGTACCCTCCGGGGCCGTCAAGCAGGTGCCCACCCCCAAGAAAGACCCCCCGATCGCACAGATAGGGCACGTTTGCCAGCTTGACAAGCGCATAGCGGCGCGGCAGTGCCGTGACGGTGAGCAGGAGCGCTCCACGGGCACGCAGAGCATGCAGCGCGGCGATGGTGCGCGGACGCAGAACCCCCGCCGAATCGAGCAGCGTACCGTCGATATCGAACGCCCAGCCTGCGTAAGGTAGCATGTATGAACCCTCTCCCGTCATGGCGTTGGACGCCATCCCAACGGCGCCAGCCAGAGCCAACGCAAAGTAAGCGCCCTTATGGGGGGCGGTGATCGTTCCGCAAGGTGTTCAGTCTGGGCAACTAGCCCACTGCACTCACGCTTTGGCCGTGGGCCAATTGCAGAGTGGCACCCGGCCGGCCGGCCGGATGCCACTCCTACCAGGCTCGCGCGTCAGCCAAAGAGCGCGTCTGCCTCGACCATACGATCGATGACGGCGACGCCAAAGGGACAGTTTGCCTCACAACTCCCACACTGGATGCAATCGGAGGCGTTTGCGGCAAGGCCACGATACATTGCGGAAAGCTCGTCGGTCATCTGGAAGCGCCCCATATCCAGGAGCCGGTTCACCTGGCCGACGTTGATCCCCTGCGGGCAGGGCAGGCAATGGTTGCAGTAGACACACTCACCCGGCTGGTACTGCTCAAACGACGTCAGGAGCCCAGAGAAATCCCGCTCCTCTTCGGTGGCATCGTAGTAGGCCAGCGCAGCATCCAACTGGTCGATGTCGGCGCAGCCAGGGACGGTGGTGGATAGCCCCACCTGCGACAGGACATAGTGCAGGCACTGCACGGGCGTGATGCTATCCCTCTTTTCTAGCGTGGATCCTCCACCGCCAGTCTGCCAGAACTCCAGCGAGACTTGCGTCTCCTTCTGCAGCAACCTTCCCCCTGCAAAGGGCTTCATGGCAACGATCCCCACGTTGCGAGCGGCACAGCTCTGGTACAGCTCGCGCCTCCCCGGCACGCCATGAGCGCCCAGGTTCACCGGGAACATGAGCACGTCGATAAGGCCGCTTTCCACCGCCTGCCGGGCCGTGGACACCGTGTGCCCGCTGTATCCGATCGCCCGTGCCTTGCCCTGGTCTCTCAGGCGCTGGGCGAGATCCGCAAGCCCGCCGGGAGCCATGACGGTATCGTAATCATCCTGGGCATCGATGTTGTGCAAGAACAGCACATCGACATAGTCGGTGGCAAAGCGCCTCAGGTAGTCCTCGAGATACGTCTCAGCGAGCTCCGGGTCGCGGGTCCGCCCCGACTCACCATCCTGCTCGATGGCCCCCAGATGGGCGCTGAGCATGACACGGTCTCGATAGCCTGCAAAGGCCTTGCCGTAGATATCTCGAACAAAGCCCTGCCCGAAGAACACATCAAAGTAGTTGATGCCCCGTTCGATGGCTCGATGAACAACCGCATCCACATGCTCCTGGGGCTTGTGAATCAGGTACTCTGTTCCGAGTGAGATGCTGCTGACCGTGGCGCCCATCCTGCCCAGGATCCGCGTCTTCATGGTCCGACTCCTTTGTGAACCAGCCTAGTCCAAGAGATGGCTGCTAGTGTAGCCCCGGCGAGGCAATAAGGCAAGGGCACGTATTCACTCACCTGAAGTGTCACCGACGGGCTACAGTTCACTCAAATGATAACGTCACCGAGGGTCGATGCCCGACGAAGACAGAATGCCTACTAGTGAGCTGTTGGCCTACCTTACCCGCATGCAGAAGCGATATCGAGTAGCGGAACGAGGAGGACGAGGAGCGCTTCTCAACGAAATGGAGGAGATGACACAGTTGCATCGCAAGACGCTGATTCGTTGGATGGGCCGCCCGCGTGTTGCAGACCCCTATGGCCGGGTGGACCGCCGGCATCCTCCCCGGACCGCCGGCAATGGCGATGGTCCCATCGCAGCCGGCTCTCGCCCTGGACCGCCCGCAGCGGTGCCGCCCCCCCGCGCCTCGCGCCTGCGGAGCCCACGCGGCGCGCACCCTCCACAAGGCAGCACAGGCACGCAGCGCGATGACTTGGCGGAAATGATCGTCCGCTGGCCCTGCCTCCTGCTACAATGGAGGATAGAAGCGGACCGATTGTTTCGCATGGCGCTCGTGGGCGCCTGCGGGCCTCTTCAGGAAGCAGGGGACGATGAACACGGCGGTTGTGGTCGACGGACTGCTCAAGATCTACGGCGACGTCCGCGCAGTGGACGATATCTCGTTCGATGTGCACGAGGGCGAGATATTCGGTATCGTGGGCCCCAACGGTGCCGGCAAGACCACGACCATCGAGTGTCTGGAGGGGTTGCGCAAGCCCGACGCCGGCTCGATGCTTGTGCTCGGTCTCGACCCCCAGCGTGACCGCCGTGCCCTCCGCGGCCTCTGCGGCGTGCAACTGCAGCATTCGACGCTCCCGGAGAGGCTCAAGGTCTGGGAGGCGCTGGATCTGTACAGTTCCTTCTACGAGCACCCGGCCAACTGGGAGCGCCTGCTGGCTCATCTGGGTCTGGAGGATCGCCGGGGAGCCCCCTTTGCGGCGCTATCGGGCGGCCAGCGACAACGGCTCTTTGTGGCGCTGGCGCTGTTGCCGGATCCGCGACTGGTCTTTCTCGACGAACTCACCACCGGTCTGGACCCGCAGGCGCGGCGCGACACCTGGGACCTGATTCGCGGCGTCCGCGATGAGGGCAAGACCATCATGCTCACCACGCACTTTATGGAGGAGGCCGAGCGTCTGTGCGATCGGGTGGCCATCCTCGATCGGGGGCACCTTGTCGCTCTCGACACCCCTGAGGCCCTCATCGCAAGCCTGGGGCGCGGAGCCCGGGTTGTGTTCGCGGTGGATGGTCCGGCGCCGCCGGAGCTCCGCGATGCCCTGGAGCGGATCGGTCAGGTCCAGATAGACGGGGATCGCGTCAGCGTGCAGGGCCAGGCCAGCGATGCGTCGCAGCTGCTGGTCGATGTCGTCAGCCTGCTGGCCCGGTCGGTTGTACAGTACCGCGACCTGCGCACGGCTCAGCCGACACTGGAGGACGTATTCCTCAAGCTGACCGGTAGCCGGTCGGAACGGGGGGACGAGCCATGAAGAGCCTGCTGAAAATGACCTGGGTAGAGGCCAAGTTGTTTCTGCGCGAGCCCTTTGGTGCGTTCTTTACACTGGTCTTTCCGGTCGGGCTGCTGTTCCTTTTCGGCAGCATCTACGGGAATGAGCCGTCAGAGCTGCTGGGTGGCCGCGGCACCATCGATATCTCCGTGCCGGCCTATACCGCGATGATCATCGCCACCACCAGCCTGATGGGGCTGGGCATCACCATGGCTGCCTACCGCGAGCAGGGCGTGTTGCGCCGGCTGCAGACGACCCCGGTCAGCCCGCTCGCCATCCTGGTCGCCGTGACCGCAGTCCTCTTTGGCATGACGCTGGTCGGCATGGCGCTGCTGGTGCTGGCAGGCAGGCTCGTATATCAGATGCGCTTTGAGGGACAATTGCTCAGCGTGCTCGCCGGGCTCATGCTCGGGTCGCTCAGCATGCTCTCGCTCGGATTCATGCTGGCGGGGGTCATGCGCACGGCCCGCAGCGCCCAGATCGTCGGAATGGTCCTGCTGTACCCCATGCTGTTCCTTTCGGGAGCGGGCTTTCCGCGTGAGCTGTTGCCCGCGACCATTCAGAAAGTGTCCGCCTTTCTACCCTTGACCTATGTGGTGAACCTGCTGCGCGGGCTGTGGGTGGGCGAGAGCTGGGGCCAGCACACGACGAATGTCGTGGTGCTCTCGGTGCTGTTGGTGGCCGGCCTGGCGATCTCGGCGCTCACCTTCCGTTGGGAGTAGCGGCTACCACAATGGCTCCGCGCGCCTGAGGGTCTACCGCGCCGCCGCAGCGCGTTGTCACCTCACGCCTGCGGCGGCAGATATCCCCGATCTCCTCGCGCCCGTGGACGAAGGCGCGGTCTTGAGCCATAAGCACAGGGTGTCTGTGGCGTCGCCCGCCGCAGAATCACCAGGAGGGTTACCATCAAGTCGCTCTATATCAACTTTCCTCAGCCCGGCACCGTCGAGGTGTGCCAGGAGGAGGTCGCACCCCTGTAGCCCAACGAGGTGCTGTGCCGCGCCGAGCGGTCGATGATCAGCATCGGCACCGAGCTGTACTGCCTGCGGGGCATCTTTGACCCCGGCACCAACTGGGCCAACTGGGTGCAGTACCCCTTCCGGCCCGGGTACAGCATGGCGGCCACGGTGGTCGAGGTCGGCGCGGAGGTCGAGGGTGTCCGCGAGGGTGACCGGGTGGCGATCTCGGCGCCGCACCAGCAGTACCTGACGGTGACGGCCGAGCGCCTGCTCCCTCTGTCCGCCGAGGCGAGCTGGGATGAGGCGCCCTGGTGGTCGCTCGCCAACCAGACGCAGGTGGCCGTGCGTCGCGCGGCGCAGGAGCTGGACGAGTCGGTGGCGGTGGTCACGCTCTCCGACGAACTCGATGGGGAACCTCCAGTCGTCGCCACCATGCACCTGATCCGGCTGGTGAGCATCCTGCTCATCGTCCCCATGCTGGCCGTAGTGGCCTTTCCTTCAGGGAGCGTTGAACCAACGGTCGCCCTGGCATCCGCGCAGGCGGGCATGCCCTATTCGGCGCCAGCCACGCTTGCGATACTCGTCGTGCTCGGTATGGCCGGCGCGACGATCGGCACACGCCTCAAGATGCCGGCCGCCGAGATCCTCGCCCCGATGGTGTTGGCTGCTGTGGTGAACCCGATCTGGCTCCATGTCGCCACCTATCCCGAGGCGTTGAGGCAATATGCGAACTGGATCATCCGCCTCGGTGTGGGGGCCTCCATTGACCTGTCCACTCTGCGGCGGTTTCGTCCCTTTGCCGTCGCGGGCGCGCTGATGACGGCCTTTCTCATTGTGAGAGGCTTTGCTCTGGGCTGGCTGCTGTCAGCCATCACCGACATCGATCTCCTCACGGCGCTGCTCGGCTGCGCTCCTGGAGGGGCCACGGCCATGATTGCGCTCTCCGGCGAGTTGGGCGCGGACGCCCAGCTTGTCGCGGCGATGCACGTCACCCGTCTGTTGATCCTCATGATCCTGCTGCCCTTTCTCATCCGAGGGGCTGCCCGACGGCTCACGATACCCACCGTTGCCTGATGTGGCGAGCACTCAGGCAACGTTGACATACCCTCCAGGGACGTGCTATCGTCGGCCAGAAGAGCCCTGTGGAGAGCCAAATGGAGGGGTGCCGTGAAAAAGATCATCAACGAGCCGATGGATTTTGTGGATGAGATGCTGGAGGGGCTCCTGCTCGCGCACGGCGGTCAGCTCAAGGCAGCAGAGAGCGATCCTCGCGCCATCATCCGCGCCGATGCCCCCGTGAGCGGAAAGGTGGCGATCCTGACCGGCGGTGGCTCTGGCCATCTCCCCGTATTCCTGGGCTATGTGGGGGAAGGGTTAGCCGACGGCTGCTCCGTAGGCAACGTCTTTTCTTCGCCGAGCGCCGAGACGATGTACGAGGCGACGCTGGCAACCCATGGCGGAGCGGGCTGCCTGTACCTGTATGGTCACTACTCGGGCGACACTATGAACTTTGACATGGCCGCCGAGATGGCGGCCATGGATGACATCCGTGTCGAGACGGTGCTCGTCTCGGATGACGTCGCCAGCGCGCCACCCGATCAGTGGCAGCGCCGCCGCGGTGTCGGCGGGCTGTTCTTTGTGTACAAGATCGCTGGAGCCGCGGCCGCAGAAGGCATGGATCTGGATAATGTCGCGCGCGTCGCCCGTGCAGCGAGCCAGAGCGTTCGCTCCATGGGGGTGGCCCTCTCCCCCTGCACGGTTCCCGCCGCGGGAGTGCCGACCTTTACGATCGGCGACGCTGAGATGGAGATCGGCATGGGCATCCACGGCGAGGCCGGAGTCCACCGGGGCCCCCTGGAGACGGCGGATTCGATCGCGACCCGCCTGGTGGACGCGGTGGTCAACGACCTGCCGTTTGAGCGTGGCGACCGTGTCGCCGTGTTGGTGAATGGCCTTGGCGCCACCCCGCCGGAGGAGCTCTACATCCTGTACCGGCGTGTGCGCCATCTGCTCGACGAGGCGGGGCTGGTGACCTACCGCAGCTACGTGGGCGAGTATGCCACCTCGCTGGAGATGGCTGGGGCCAGCGTCAGCCTGTTGAGGCTCGATGACGAGCTTACGAGGTTGTTGGATGCGCCAGCCCGTTCGCCGTTCTTCCAGCAGTCATAGGAGGCCACCATGGCTGATGTCTTGTCCCGTGAAGATGTCCTCGCGGCTCTGCGCCAGCTGGCAGCGGACCTCACGGCCGGCGCGGACCGGCTGCGCGAGTTGGATGCGGCCATCGGCGATGGTGACTTGGGCATCACGGTGACGATTGGATTCGGCGCCATGTGTGAAGCGTTGGATGACCTAGCCGATCAGGATATCGCCACGATCCTGCAGCGCAGCGGGATGGCCTTTAACCGGAAGGCCGCCTCAACCTTTGGGGTCCTTTTTGCCACAATGATGATGCGTGCCGCCAGAGAGGCGCGAGGCTTGGAGACTCTGGGGCTTGCGGACATCGCGCGAATGGCACAGGCAGCCGCGGAAGGCGTCATGGAGCGCGGGAAAGCCCAGCTCGGCGACAAGACGCTCCTGGACGCTCTGGTGCCTGCCGCTCAGGCGCTGCAGGCCTCGGCGGAGTCCGGAGAGGCGCTGGCACCAGCTCTGCGCCAGGCAAGCCTGGTGGCTGCCGATGGCGTCACGGCCACCATCGATCTCCGGTCCAAGTCCGGGAGGTCCAGCTGGTTCGCCGATCGCTCGGTTGGCACGCAGGATCCCGGCGCCACGGCGATCCAGATGATGCTGGAATCGCTCGCTGCCTACGCGGAGCGGATGGCCTAGGGCCGCGATGTGAACGCGAGGGCCAGGGAACGGACTTCCCTGGCCCTCGCGCCATATGGCTCTAGCTCAGCAGGGGAACGAGATGGTTCAGGCGGGTGGTGCCCCCCAGACCGGCGATATCATCGTCAGACACGCCGCGCGCCCGCAACGGCTCGATGACGTCGGAGGCCAGGTCAGGCACATAGGCCCGCAGGAGCGATGCCTGCCCTTCTGGAACGATGCGCGCCGGTTCCATGTTGGCGGGGATCAGGAAAGAGTTCCCCGACACGAGCTCCTCGGAATGCTCCCCGGCGTGGAGCGTCGCGTGCCCCTCGATCACCGAGTATACGTAGAAGCGCTCACCGGTAAGCTCCACCGGCAGGGGAGCGGAGAGGTCCCAGCGCTCCAGGGCAAAGTAGCGACAGGCAAAGGTGTACGTCTGAGAGTTATCTCCCTGAGCCACTGTCACGTGGCGCGTGCGGCAGTCAAACGGCGTCTCCAGGTGGACATAGTCCGCCATCTCCTCCGGCGCCATACCGCCGCCCCTTGGTCCCTCCCCCTTGAGCCAGTTCAGGCCTACGGTGATGTCCGAGTTCTGCATGATCTCGTAAAAGATCACTCCGCCCCGTGAGTAGTGCATGGTGTTGGCATAGAGCAGAAAGCTGTCACCTGGCCGGACCTCGTACTCGACCATGCAGTCGCGCGAGGCCTTGCGCTGCAGCGCGTCCACCAGAGCATCCCGATCCAGTCCGGGCTCGCAGCCACAGTGGATCGTGGCCCCCGGCCGCGTGCGGAGCATGTACCAGGCCTCGGTCTTGCCGGGGTCATCTCCGCGCCGAAAGCCTGCCGCCTGTTCGTTAGTAGGGTGTATCTGTTCTCCCAGCGGGTTGGAGGCATCCAGGAACTTGATCAGCAGGGGAAAGCGCAGCCCCCCCTTGGCGACCACATCAGTCCCCAACAGCGCCGGGCCATAGGCCTCGATGAGATCATGGAGCGTGCTGCCAGCCAGGGGGCCATTGATCACCTGGCTGCTCTCGCCCTGCCGGTCCACCACCTCCCACGTCTCGGCGAGCCGATGATCCTCCGGTAGGCCTTGTTTTTCGAAGGATTCGGCAATCCAGCGGCCGCCGAACTCGTAGTTGCGCAGAATCTCACGGAATCGAAGAGGATACAGGGCTGGCCGTTCGTTCGACATGTTGGTCCTTTCTACTGAACAACTAGACCGACATCACGTTTGCGCCGAGTTGGCCGGCGTCATCACCGTTGAAGCGCGTCTGCCATCCGCTCCGCGGCGGTCGCCAGCAACTCGCGGCAACATCCATAGTTCAGCCGGACGTAACCCTCCCCTCCTGGACCGAAAGACTCACCCGCATTCAGCGCGACGCGAGCCTTGTCCAGAAAGAACTCGGCAGGGCGGGCGGGCAGTTGGGCGTCGCGGCAGTCCAGCCAGGCCAGATAGGTCGCCTCCATCGGCGTCATCCGAACCCCGGGGAGATGGTCCCGCACAAACGCCGCGAGGAAAGCGCGGTTGCCCTCCAGGTAGGAGAGCAGCTCGGAGAGCCAGGGATCGCCGTGCTCATAGGCCGCCAAAGCCGCGGCATAGGAGAGAACGCTGATGCCGGCGACCACTCCTCGATAGGCGGCCACAAAGGCATCGCGCAGGGCCGGATTCTGGATGATCGCGACTGAGAACTTTAGCCCGGCGATGTTGTAGGTCTTGCTCGGAGCCATGAGGGTGATCGTTCGCGCCGCGACCTCGGCGTCCAGAGAAGCGATCGGAATATGCTCATACTCTGGCAACACCAACTCGCAGTGGATCTCGTCCGAGCAGATGACCAGGCGGTGCCTCAGCGCGAGATCCGCCATCCCCTCCAGTTCCTGCCGCGAAAAGGCACGGCCCACCGGATTGTGCGGATTGCACATCAAGAACATGCGGGTGGTGCGTTGGACGGCGTGCTCCATCCGATCGAGATCGACCGTGTACCGGCCGTCGCTCTCGCGTGTGAGTTCCATCTGATCCATCGTCAGACCCGCGCGCTCCGCCACAGAAAGCATCGGATAGTAGATCGGAGTCTGCAGGAGAAGCGACTCGCCAGGCTGGCAGACGGCTTGCGCCGCCAGGTTGAACCCGACCACTACGCCGGGGATAAAGACCAGATCCTCTGCGGCGACCTGCCATCCGTAGCGCGCCTTGAGGCGGGAAGTGAGCACATCCCGCAGAGAAGGAGGTTCGATACCGTAGCCGAATATGCCATGCTCCACGCGAGATCGCAGCGCATCGATAACCGACTCGGGTGAGCGAAAGTCCATGTCCGCTACCCAGAGAGGAATGACGCCGTCTCCGTAGACATGCCACTTGGCGCTATCGGTGCCGGCTCGATCGATATAGCAGTCAAACACGCTCCCCATGTACCCCCCATCACGAATAAGGCGTCAGCCAAGCCCGCCCAGCGGACGAGCATGGCTTTCGGGGAGATTCTACCGCACCGGGGGAAGTGCGCAACTGTCTCGGCGCCTGGATTAGCCGCCGCGATGCCACGGGTGCTCACTCGGCTGCACGTGCATTTGCTCCGCATGGATGGTACACTTGCGCCAAATGAACCAAGAACGAGGCCTACATGTTGCCCACTGACCTGGATCCCGCGAGCAGGCTCAAGATCGGCCGGGCCCTGCTCCGGGTCGGCATTGTCGTCGTGCTCCTCGGCGTCATCGCCGCAGCGGCCGTCGCGTTGACTCCGACCGATCCCGACACCTCTACTACCACACAGAACACCCAGTTCGGTCTGGTTTTCTGCCTCGGTCCGGCGTTGCTGGGCGGGGTGCCCTGTATTATCGTCGGCCGGCAGTTGTCCAAGCAAGATCATCCCGACGACATCGGCAGGCTCTATCGCGGGTTCTAGCGGTTCCCCGTGTGGCGCGGCCTGCGCGCCACCGCCCACACCACGCCAGACAAGGATCGGCCGTCCACCGAGCAAGCGTCAGAGATCCGCCGTCCGGACCGCACCAGCGGAGGGGGCAACTGCGTCGCCCAGCCACGGAAAAGAAAACGGGCGGGAGCCGTTCTGATCAGCTCCCGCCCGTTCACAACGCCGACTAATGGCAGCCGCCACACTCGCAGTCATCGTCGCAGCCATCTTCACACCCGCCACCGCAGCTATCGCAGCCCCCCTGACAGGTCACATAATCCTCGGGCATAGCCTCGCGCACTTCGGTGATCTCGACCGCAAAGTGGAGATCCTGACCGGCGAGCGGGTGGGCAAAGTTGACCTCCACCCAGTCATCCCCGATGCGCTCGGCATAGACGGTTACCACCTGCCCGGCATCATCCCGCATGCGAAAGCCCATTCCTACCTCGACATCCGGCGGAAAGAGGCTGCGGGGCATCCGCTCAATCGTGTCCGGCTCGCTCTCGCCGTAGGCGAGGGCCGCCGGCACCAGCACGTTCTTTTTGTCGCCGGCCGACATGCCCTCCAGAGCCTGCTCCAGCCCGGGGATGATGCTGCCGGTGCCGTGAACGTAACAAAGCGCCTCTCCCCCATCGGTGGTATCCAGGATCTCGCCACTGTCGAGGGTCAACGTATACAGAAAACAAACGCGCATGCCATCCTGAACGGTAGCCATGTAGCTCCTTTTGAGTTCGATCGCTTGATTATACCATGTGTCGATCTCAGTACCTAGTGCGGGTATGCCGCTCCACCTGCCGGCGTCTGGCTGCCGGGGACTTGCTCGGAGTCCGTTGCTGCACTAATATGTCCGGGTGCTCGGCGTTGGGCAAGTGGTCGCTCACTCAAGGAGATCGCCTCGATGAAGGATCTGCAAGCCATCCTGGCCAATAAGGGCCTCATCATCGGTGATGGAGCCATTGGCACGATGCTTCAGGCCCGTGGCCTGCCCGCAGGAACCATGCCGGAAGCCTGGAGCGAGACCTGCGCCGCAGAGGTGCTTGCTGTCCATGCGGCCTATCGAGAAGCCGGCGCATGCTATCTGACAACCAACACCTTCGGGGCGAACCGCATCCGTCTCACCGAAGGAGGGCTGGGGGCGCGTGCCGCCGACTACAATCTCCGGGCGGTGGAACTGGCACGCCAGGCGGCTGAAGATCAAGCCTGGGTGGCTGGATCCATCGGCCCCACAGGGAAGCTTATGCAGCCCTATGGCGACCTCTCGCCTGCGGAGGCTGAGGACGTCTTCGCCGAGCAGATTGAGGCGCTGGTTTCGGCCGGCGTGGATCTGCTGGTGGTGGAGACGCAGCACACTCTGGAGGAGGCCAGCGCAGCCGTTCGCATGGCCCTGCAGTTGGCCAGCCTACCAGTGTTTTGCAGCTTTGCCTTTAACCCCAAGGGTCGCACGATGATGGGGCTGAAGGCTGCGGATGCGGCCCGGCAGATGGAGAGTCTTGGGGCCAGCGCCGTTGGCGCCAACTGCGGAGACGGCCCCGATTCGATTGCCACGGCGCTGGAGCAGATGAGCTCCGCGACGTCGCTGCCACTCCTCGCACGATCGAACGCCGGCATTCCTCAGATCGGCGCCGGAGAGGCCACGATCTGGGATATCGAAGCCGATGCCATGGCCGAACAGGCCCGGCGCTTTGTGGCGTTGGGCGCTCGGATCGTCGGCGGGTGTTGTGGCACCAGCCCCGTGCACGTTTCCGCTATCAAGGCCACGCTATCCTGAACGGCTTCCCGCGCGAGCGAGGAAGAGAAGGCGCCCAGCCGCCCGCAGCGGCGCGGCGGCAACCGGCTCACCGCTCGCTCGCGCGGCGCTTTCGTTCGGCGTACTGAGTGAAGGAGAGTCGCTTGGCTGGATCACAGCCACTGTGGCAGAGAGATGAACGGCTGGGCATTCTGGTCAGCATGGTTATGCTCGCCGTGCTGCTATCGGCCATCATCGCCTTGCCTTCCACCGAGTTCGTCCTGGATCTTTTTGGCTCAGAGCTCACCCTGCGCTTCACAGGGCCGGTACAGATACTCGTTCTGGTGGCTGTGCTGGTCTGTGCCGGCGTGGACGCACTCGTCCGCCAACGTTGGCCTCGGGCCGTGCCAGGCAGCACCGTGAACCGTCCCGGGGCTCTTGCTGAGAGGGCGCCTCTTCCGTACCGCGCGGCCTACTACTCGCTGCCGACCATGTTGACGGCGATCGGCCTCGTGCTCGTTCACAGCGTTCAGTGGTGGGGCTATCGGATCGCTACCACGCTGTTCCTCGGGCTGCTACTGACGGCCGTCATCTCGATGCAACTGGCCACTCACGACCTGGACACCCGCGCGCGACGAACCCTCCGGCTCGCTCTCAACGCTCTTGCCTACGCCCTGGCGCTGGCCCTGTTTGCGCTGATCTTTGGCGCGCGGCTCAGAAGCCTGCTCTCTGCCACCGGCATTCTGACGGCGAGTGGCTTAATCTCACTGGAGCTATACCGGAACAGCGAGACATCGGCCTGGCGCATCTGGCTCTATGCCGGGCTGACCGCTCTGCTGATGGGCGAACTCACCTGGGCCCTGAACTATACCGCCTATAGCACGCAACTCGCCTCCGGCGTGTTGCTTCTGGCCTTTTACGCGCTCACGGGCCTGGTGCAGCAGTTGCTCTGGGGTCGCCTCACAAATCGCGTTGTGGGTGAGTACGTTGGAGTCCTGGTGGCCGGGCTGGTGCTCCTGATGGCGCTGCTCTAGCGCGTTGCGGGAGCCTCCGCCGAGCCATGGTTTCCGTCGGCAGGAGGCGGAGCGCTACGCACACGAGCATCCAGGTGCGACTCTCGTCTGGCGCAGAGCGCTCACCAGGCGGCTGGCTCGGTTTGATCGAGCGCCGCATCCGCCCCCCAGACCAACCTGGTGTACAATGGTGCCAGATCAGGGCCCGGCGCAGCCGGCGGGCCTGAGCAGAGTCGCTGCCCTGTGGCCCGATGAGGGGTCCCCGCCATGTATCGCGCGATCCCTTCCGGTTCTGCCCACTCAGGCCGCGCAAAACCTATGGAAGGATACGCGAGTCATCTGGTGAAACATAACCAAGTTTTCCTGGAGAATGGCCTTCAGCTCATCATCGCCGAGGCACACACCTCTCCGGTCGTGAGCGCATGGATCTGGTATCGGGTCGGAAGCCGAAACGAGCACAGAGTCCCCACCGGTCTCTCGCACTGGGTCGAGCACATGCTATTCAAGGGGACCGAACGCTATCCCAAGGGCGCCATCATGCGGATGGTCAGCCAGCGTGGCGGATATGTGAACGCCATGACGGGCCAGGACTTTACCGCGTACTATGCCACCATCGCCTCCGAGCATCTCGACCTCGTGTTGGATTACGAAGCGGATCGCATGACGGGGGCCGCCTTTGACCCCGGCGAAGTCGAGTCAGAACGCTCGGTGATCCTATCTGAACGCGAAGGCGGCGAGAACGAACCCGGGCTCGTGCTGAGCGAAGAGGTCGCCGCCACCGCGTTCCACCGGCATCCGTACCGCAACCAGCCGATCGGCTGGAGAGACGATCTCCTACGCATCTCTCGGGAAGATCTGTACGCCTACTACCGGTCCTTCTACCGGCCCTCCAACGCCGTCCTTGTCATCGTGGGCGACGTCGATACCGACGTCACAACGGCCAGGGTGCGCGAACTGTTCGGGCCACTGCCCGATGCGCGAGCGGCAGCCCCGGCGGTCCCCGAGGAGCCTCAGCAGGCTGGAGAGCGCAGGCTAAGGCTGCGGCTCCCCGGTGCGGCCTCGCTCCTGGAGGTGGGATACCACGCACCGGAGGCGGCGCACCCGGACTTTGTGCCATTAACCGTTGCCGCGGCGCTGCTCACCGGTGGACGGGCCGTCTACTCCTTCTCGTCAGGGCAGAGCCGTAGCGCGCGCCTATACCAGGCCCTCGTCGAGGGCGAACTGGCCTCATCGGCTGATTGCATGTACCACCCCACGCTGGATCCCTACCTCTTTTCCCTCGGAGCCACAGTACGGCAGGATGTACGGCCCGAGAAGGTCGAAGAGGCTTTGCTCCGCGAGATCGAACGCCTGCAGACCACGCCGGCGCCGCAGGACGAACTTGCTGCCGCCATCCGCCAGACTCAAGCGCGGCTGGCCTACAGCTGCGAGAGCGTCACCAGCCAGGCACTCACCCTGGGCTTTGCGGAGATGGTGGATCGCGTCGCACGCGTCGAGACTATTATGGACCAAGTCAGCCGGGTCACACCGGAGGAGGTGATGCGCGTCTCCCGCGCGTACTTGAGTGAAGACCGGCGCACCGTCGGCTGGTTCATTCCCGAAGAAAACGGCTGCGCCCAGTCGGGCAGCGCGCCAGCGCAGCATCGATCGCGGCGCCGGGTCTGGGCATTCACCGGAGAGCCCAGCGAGCCGCTGCCCGCCGGCGTGATTCGCGCCGAACTGGATAACGGCATCACGGTGCTTATGAGGCCGAGGCACACCAGCCCGGCCGTTGCGCTTGCCGGCCGGGTGCCCTTCGGCGCCTACCTCGATACCGACGACACTGCTGGCCTCACCAGCCTGACGTCCTCCAGCCTGCGCCGTGGCACCCGGGCACATACCTTTCAGGAGCTAAACCGCACGCTGGACAGCGTGGGGGCCTCGTTGACCTTCAGCACGGGCCACGACGAATTATCGGTAGGAGGCCGTTGCCTGAGCGACGATCTGGACCTGGTCATCAGCCTTCTCTCCGAGATGCTTGCCGAGCCGGTCTTTCCGGAGCGCGAGGTGGCCGTGCTTCAGGGCCAGCTCCTGACGAGTCTCGCCGAGTCCGATCGCGATACCGGCTACCGGGCCCATATAGCCTTCATCGAGCGCCTGTATCCGACAGGACATCCCTACGGGCGGCCAATCAGCGGCACAGCCGAGACGGTGCGAGCCTTCACTCGAGCGAATCTGCTGGCGCAGTACCTGGGGCACATGCACCCCAGCGGTATGGTGCTCGCCCTCGTCGGCAGCCTCGATCCGGACGCCGCCTACGCCGCGCTCAACGCCCGGCTCGGCTCCTGGAAGCCCGCATGCAACGCACCCTCATGGGCAAGCGGGGTTCTGGCCCTGCCCGAGACGCGCCTCTGCCACCGTGTTGAGATTCCTGCCAAACCTCAGATCAGCCTGATGTACGGCGTCCTGAGCATGCCCCGTCATTCTGAGGACTATTACGCAGCCGTCGTGGCCAACGCCATCCTGGGGGAGTTGGGTATGATGGGACGGCTCGGGGCCACAATCCGTGACGAGCGCGGCCTGGTGTACGACATCGAGAGCTCACTGTATGCCAACCACGCCCAGCGCTACTGGTCCATCAGCGCCGGGGCCGCTGCAGAGTCGCTGGATCAGACGGTGGACGCCATCGAACACGAACTCGGGCTCATGGCGCAGAGTCCGGTCTCTGCCGAGGAACTTGCGGACGCCAAGAGCCTTCTGATCGGCTCTCTGCCCCTGTATCTGGAGACGAACGATGGGATCGCCAGCTACCTTCTTAGCACAGAGATCTACGGGCTGGGTCCGGACCATCTGCTCCGTTACCCGGAGTTGATCGGCACCGTCACGCCGGAGGACGTGCAGAGGGTCATGCAGCGCTACTGGCCCGAAGGGCGCGCCGTCATCACCGCGGCGGGGAGCTTGGGGGCAAAGGCAGAGGGCTAGATCCTGGGCCTCCGCCAGATCCACCACAGCACCGCCGCTATTGCGCCAATGTTAAGCGCATACAGGAGCGCCAGACCCACCTTGGAGCGCCTCCGCACCTCTGGCTGAGTGGCCACGGGCGTAGAGACGCGCAGCGCCGGCGCAGCCTCTGCTGTCCGCAGCGTCGGGACAACCCGGCTCGTGGGCGTACCGGTGGGGAGCAGCGGGCCAGGGTACGCCCCAGTGGTAGCTCTGGCGGGGACGAGCGGCGTGATCGGCGGCCTGGGCGTGGTCGAAGGGGCCTGCAGCACCGCCGGGGAAGGCGTTGCCGTCGGCCGCGGCGTGGGGGGAAGCGCCGTACTGGAACCAAGGACCGCGATGCTAGCGCTGTTCACCGGCTGGAATGTCGCTGCAGACGTCTCCGGGGAGGCCGACGCCACCTGCAGGCAGGCCTCATCCCAGTAGGAATCGTTGTGCCTTGTGCGATAGGTGGGTTGCCCACGGGTATAGACCGTCACGTGATCCGCCTGTGCGACAGTCGTCACCTCCAGACGCACCCACTCGTCGATTGCCTGGCCGGCAGAGTCCTGCCCCCGCGTCTCAACGTCCAGCACGGGATCGGACCAGACGATATCCAGGGGGATCGGCTCCCCAAAGCCGGCGGGCGTGCCCCCGAAGGGATCGATCCCCACAGAGACACGATAATCTCCGGGCCCGCGCACCGCACGCGTCGGCTCCGAAAGAGGCTGCACCAGGTCGGAGATGGGATACCGCCCATCCACCGAGAGGTCTTCTTGCCCCGTGTAGATCTGCACCCAGATGCTAAAGCGAATCTCTGCGCCCTCGGGCACAGCCACGCGCTGGTAAAAGCCAGCCGTGTGGGTAGAGAACATGGAGAAAAAGGCCTGGGCACGCTCGCCCGCATAGACGCGATACCAGCCATCCTGCAGGACGGAACGTTGCAGAATCTTGTACTCGGGTTCGTGGTTGTAGCCAGGCTCCTCCTGATCGGGATCGCCAAGCACGGCCCAGGGCAGCCAATCCCGGGCGATGTAGGAGGATACGCCAGTTCCCGCCAGGCTCCCGGCGTACCATTCGCCTTCAAAACCCGGGTTGCTGAGCGGATTCTCGGGGCACTGAGCCGATATCGATGAAAGAGGCCAGAGCGCGTCGAGCAGCAATGCCAGCATCACGAAAAGCCGCCTCATCGCATCCTCCTGCCCCGGGCCTCCTGATGACTATGGCGCGCGACCCTCGGACCTAGTCGCGTGATGGAGCCGCTGGCCCGGTAGTTACCCTCTCCTCGCGCTCGATCGACTGCCGCGCCTTGCGGGAGATCCGGTTCCACAGGCCAGTGAGGCCCATCGCCTTTTTCATTTGCAGAAGCGTTTCATCTGCCGCACGACTGGCACGCTCCGTACCTTCATACAGCACACGCTCCACATAGCCGCTTCGCGCTTCGATATCCGCTCGGCGCTCCCGCATGGGATCGAGAAAGTGGTTCAGCGCCTCGGCGAGCGCCTCCTTGACCTCGACATCGCCGACGCGTCCCTCTCGATATCGCACCTTAAAGTCCTCGATTTGCTCCCGGTTCGGGTTAAAGACGTCATGATAGATGAACACCGGGTTACCTTCCACGCGGCCGGGGATATCCGCGCGCACGCGGTTTGGATCCGTGAACATCCCGCGCACTTTGCGACGGACTGTGGCGGCATCATCAGACAGGTATATGGCGTTATCCAGGCTCTTGGACATTTTGGCCTGGCCATCGGTACCGACCAGGGACGGGACCTCACTCACGAGGACATCCGGAACAGGAAAGACCTCACCATAGAGATAGTTGAAGCGGCGCGCGATCTCCCTCGTCACTTCCACGTGTGCCTCGTTATCGCGCCCGACGGGCACCAGGTGAGCACGGGGCATCAGGATATCGGCCGCCTGCAGAACCGGGTAACCCAGCAGACCAAAGGGGAGCGATTCCTCGTTCAGGTTCGCAGCCTGCGCCATGTCCTTGATGCTGGGCACACGCGGAAGCGGCCGCACCGCCACGAGCAACCCAAAGAAGCGCTTCACCTAGTATACGGCCAGCACA
>Ga0123333_10000149_pt1 | contig 74412 bp, 69 predicted proteins | sample BioC12SIPDNA_3_FD_89957 | JGI IMG/M metagenome (GOLD analysis project Ga0123333, IMG submission 89957) | Anaerobic biogas reactor microbial communites from Washington, USA - Biogas_R2_B C12 SIP DNA | ecosystem: Engineered > Bioreactor > Anaerobic > Unclassified | place: Washington, USA...
GCAGCGAGAGATGCCCCGTGCCGCTATCCTGTACCAGGGCCGACACGCTGCTGCCATCTTCGTTGGATACGAATACGCATCCGAGTGCGGCATGGTAGCAATAGTGCCGGGGCCCCTGCCCGGGCTCAATCGTCGCAAGCGGCGTCGAAAGCGCCGCGAGGCTTCCGTTCTCAGCATCAAAGTGGAACTGCTGGATCCGATCCGCCGGCCGCGTCTGCGGTAGATAGGCGTACTCGTTGGCGGGATCGGTCTGGATACAGTGGGCATGGGGCTCCGCCTGTATCCACTGCACCGCGTCGGGCTCCAGGTTGCCCTCACCCGAGATCCGGTGCACGGCGCAACAGCCGGCCGCGTAATAGGCGGAAAGGACGAAACGGCCCGTCCGGTCCACGGATACGTAGCAGGGATCCTGTGGCAGATCGATGCGGCTTGGCTCGGGAAGCGGAAGCCCGTGCGCATCCAGGCGCACCAGCGCGAGTCCCGGCTGCGCTCGCAGGCCCACGATGATCCAACCTCCGGCCGGGTCCAGCGCCATAGGGGCGGGACCGCCGGCCAGGGAATAGTCCTGCTCTCGCGCGAGTTGCCCGGAGATCGGATCCGCGCGCCAGACAGCGATGCGATCGGCGTCCTGCTCAGCCACCAACACCCGAGAAATCATGCGGCGCTCCCTTCTGCGTGCACCGGCCGCTAGAGCTCTTCGTACAACCCCAGTTCCTGCGGCGCGTCCGGCCTCCAGAGCGGGCTGATCGACGTACCCCTGTGAATGCCTCGAATGGCATAGGCGAGCATGGGCGCGACGCTGAGAACCTGCAGCTTGGGGTGCTGCTTGGGGGGTGGAACCAGCACCGTATCGGCGACCACCAGTTCAGCGAGCCACTCGGCGTCAAGCCGCGCCAGGGCGCTGGGCAGCAGGACCGGATGGGTGATCGCCAGATGCACCTCCGGGCGGGCACCATGCCGAAAGAGCTCCGGCACCTGCGTGAGGGCGGACCCGCTCGCCATGATGTCGTCGATCAGGATCGGGATCTTGCCTTCGACGTCACCCACCACATGCGTGGTCTCCACCGACCCCGCAGCGCCGCGGCGCTTTTGCATCACCACCAGAGGCACGCCCAGGGCCTGGGCGAAACGCCCGGCAAGCCGCGCGCGACCGACGTCCGGCGAGACCACCACGGCATCGCGCACAAAGCGCTGGTTCAGAAAGTACCGCGCAAAGGTCGGGTAGGCCTGAAGCCAGTCAACCGGGACGTTGAAAAAGCCCTGGATCGCCTCGGCATGAATATCCACATAAATCACACGGGCGACCCCAGCCGCCTCCAGCATGTTGGCGACGACGCGCGCACTGATCGCCTCGCGACCGCGCGCCATGCGTTCCTGGCGAGCGTAGGGGTAGTATGGCAGGATCGCCGTGATCTGCGCCGCCGAGGCACGCCGGAGCGCGTCGATGACGAGCAGCAACTCCATCAGGTGCTCGTTGACCGGCGCGCTGCACGGCTGGATAACATAGACATCGCGCTTGCGCACCATCTCATCAATCTGGACGAACACCTCGGTGTCGGGAAAACGATCGATCGCCATCGCCCCAAGGGGAAGGCCCAGCCTGTGCGCCACAGCCTGAGCTAGAGGACGATTGGCCGTTCCAGAGAAGACGCAGAGATCATCTTCAGCCTCGTCACGCGGGCTCATCTGGACGAGCCCCAGAACGTTGGCCTCGATCTCATTGACCAGAGCGGACTCGGCCTTACCGCTTGCGTCCCATGTCTGGATCTCGGGCAACAACCTGAAGGACCCCGAGTGGCCGCCAAAAGCCCCGTCAGCCCGCTCCAGAGGGGGGCGCTGCGCGCGGAGGTGCTCCTCGGCCTCATGCACAAAGCCCTGGAACTCATCCGTGTTGTGATGGAGGTGCAGAGGACTGCCCTCCCCCATCTGGAAGATGAACCCCCAGTTGCGCCAGATGCCGCCTTCACCCCAGCGCGCCTGCATGGTTCGGTATCGTGCCTCCATGGTTGCCTCCCAGATTGCGTTCAGTGCACATCCCGTCGCAGGCGATCCTCACGGGCATTATACCCACGGCACCGGTCACAGGCCACCGCGATTGTCGCCCCCGGCCGTGATGCCCCCCCCGTGATCTCTTACAGGCACCGGCCAACCGGCCGCGGCTGCCCGCCGCGGCCGGGAGATAGCGGAGAGCTACGCGCAGGCCCCAGCCGGACACGCCATCATGGGGGCCTCGACACGCTCTCCGGCTGGCCAGGCATGGGCGCGCCTGATGCCCTACTCTTCGAATTCCGGCTTGCGATGGAGGACGATCGTGGGGAGGCAACCGGTATAGACCTCAAGCCGGGCTAGCCCCGGCCAGTGTCCACGCGGGTAGATGATCGCTGGGAGCAGAGCGTTGCGGGTTCGCACGCGCCGGTAGGCATCTTGGGCCGCCACGCCGGGCTGGCCCACATGGCCCCTGCCGCCGCACGACCATCGGTGACGGCTGCCAGCACATGGCTATCGCCCGAGCTCGCCGGCCGGTCCCTAAGCGCCGTTCCGCAACTCGAAAATCGCCAGCCCGGCCCGCCAGTTGGCCATGAACGGGCCCACTCTCCGAGCCTCTGGCACGAGATAGAGCTCGCGGACGACGCTGAGCCCTTCCTGAACGCAGAGCGCGCGGAAGTCCCGAATCGTGCAGAAGTGCACGTTGGGGGTGTTGTACCACTGGTACGGTAGCAACCGGTGACGCGGCATCCGTCCGGTGAACAGGAGCTGCAGCCTCGTCCGCCACCAGCCAAAGTTGGGGAAACTGATGATGGCCCGCTGCCCGACACGGAGCATCTCGTGGATCACCTGAACGGGATCAGTCGTCTGCTGCAGCGTCTGGCTCAAAATCACCAGATCAAACGCGCCATCACGGTAGTGGCGGATGCCCTCCATCATGTCACCATGGTAGACCGGTATGCCGCGCTGGATGCAGTTGCGCACGTGCGCCGGATCGATCTCGATCCCTCGCACCTGGCAGCGCCGGTTAGCCTGAAGATCGGCGAGCAACTCGCCATCGCCGCACCCCAGGTCCAGCACGCGCGAACCCTCTGGCACGAGATCGCCCATGACCTGGTAATCGAGCCGTCGCCTTGCCACCGCGGCGCTCTCCGTCCAGCTCATGGCTGCCCCCCGGCCAGGGCGTGCGCATACACATGGCTCAGGAAGCCATCCACGGCCTCAGAGAGCTCATCGTTGGGCAGGAAAAAGGCATCGTGCCCATAGTCACTGGGGATCTCCATGAACGTTGTGGGTACGCCGTTCGCCTGGAGAGCGCGCACGAGTTCTCTCGATTCCTCGGTGGGAAAGAGCCAATCGCTGCTGAAGGACACCACGAGTGACTCGGCGCGGTATCCCTCCAGGGCCTCCACCAGCGATGCTTTGCCGTTGGCGAGGTCAAAGTAATCGATGGCCTTGGTGATATAGAGGTACGTGTTGGCATCAAACCGGCGGACAAAAGCGTTTCCCTGATAGCGCAGGTAGCTTTCCACCTGGAATTCGGTGCCAAAGTCATAGCCGAGGGCGTCGCGATCCTGGAGGCGCCGGCCGAACTTGCGGTGCATCTGCTGATTTGAGAGGTAGGTGATATGGGCGATCATCCGAGCCACGGCAAGGCCCGCTTCTGGAGAGTGCTCGCCATAGTAGGCGCCGCGGCGCCAGTTCGGATCGGACATGATGGCCTGCCGTCCAACTTCGTTGAAGGCGATTCCCTGTGCCGTCAGGCGGGCCATGGTGGCTATGGCGATCACCGAAGCGGTTCGCTCCGGGTAGCGCAGGGCCCAATCCAGGGCCATCATACCGCCCATGCTGCCGCCGGCCACCGCCAGCAGACGTTCGATGCCCAGGTGCGTGATGAGCCGTTCCTGCGCGCGCACCATGTCACCGAGCGTCAGGATCGGAAAGTCCAGGCCGTAGGGCGCGCCCGTCTCCGGGTTCACGCTGCCCGGACCCGTGCTGCCCTTGCATCCGCCCAGCACATTGACGCAAATGACAAAGTAGCGGTCGGTGTCAAAGCCCTTGCCGGGGCCGATCATGATGTCCCACCACCCGGGGCGGGCATCGCCCGGATCGTGATAGCCGGCTGCGTGCGCATCGCCTGTGAGGGCGTGAAAGATCAGCACGGCGTTATCTCGGGCAGGGCTCAACGTGCCGTACGTCTCGTACACCTGTGTGATGGGGCTCAGGCTGCGGCCGCAATCGAGCCGGAGTGGCACGTCGGTGGTCCACTGCCGGGTCTCCACCACGCCAACGGAATGCTCCCCGCCCGGACGGGAACTCTGCTCGATATCCAATACATCGTCAATAGACACGGCGTCCCCTGTTCGTTACGGTTCAGCGACTCTCAGCCCGGCTCATGCGCTCCTGGCGAGTGCCTGGTCCAGATCCGAAAGGATATCCTCCAGGTTCTCAATACCGATGGAAAGGCGCACGAAATCCGGCGTCACACCGGCCGCATCCAGTTGCTCCTCGGAGAGTTGCTGGTGCGTGGTCGAGGCGGGGTGGATCGCCAGACTGCGCGAGTCACCGATGTTGGCCAAGTGGGAGAAGAGCTCCAAGTGCTCGATAAAGCGACGTCCCGCCTCCCGTCCGCCACGCACACCGAACCCCACCATGCCACTGGCACCGTTGGGGAGGTACCGCTCAGCATAGCGGTGGCTGGGATGGCTCTCCAGCCCTGGATAGAGCACCCAGGCCGCCCGGGGATGCCCCTCAAGGAAACGCGCCACGGCCAGCGCGTTCTCGCTGTGCCGGGCCATGCGCAGCCCCAGCGTCTCGATCCCCATGAGGGTCAAGAAGGCGTTAAAGGGGCTGAGGCACCCGCCCATGTCTCTCAGTGCGCCGGTACGGCACCGCCCTGCATAGGCGGCCGGGCCAAAGCGCTCGGTGAAGCACACACCATGATAGGCCGGATCGGGCGACGAGAACTCTGGAAAACGACCGTTATCCCAGGGGAACCGGCCGGCATCCACCACGATTCCGCCGATGGAGTTGCCGTGCCCGTTGAGGTACTTGGTCAGGCTATGGACCACCACGTCCACACCGTGAACCAGCGGCTGGCACAACGCCGGGGAGGCCGTGGTATTATCCACGACGACGGGCACGCCCGCCCGGTGCGCCACGTCGGCGATGCCTGCCAGATCGGGGACAGCCAGACGCGGGTTGCCGATCGTCTCCAGATACACGGCGCGGGTCCGATCGCTCAGCGCGGCCCCGAAAGCCTCGGCGTCGTCGGAATCCACCCAGCGGGTCTCTACACCCATACGGTGCAAGGCGCCACCCAGGAGCGTGACCGTGCCACCATAGAGCCTCGTGCTGGCGACAATCTCGTCGCCCGCATGGCAGAGGGTCAGAAGGGCGGCCGTGATGGCGGCCATCCCGGAAGAAAAGGCGACCGCGGCCACGCCTTGCTCCAGAGCCGCCACACGCTGCTCCAGCACGTCCGTCGTGGGGTTCTGGATGCGCGAGTAGATGTTCCCCGGCTCCTCCAGCGCAAAGAGGCGCGCGGCGTGAGCAGTGTCCCGAAACTGGTAACTGGCCGTCTGGTAGATCGGCACGGCAGAGGCGCCGGTGACCGAATCCGGCGCGTAGCCGGCATGGAGTGCGAGGGTGTCAAACCCGGTGCTTGAATCAGGCATCAGAAGCCTCCCACGCTGGTAGTCATTCTACCCGCTTGGTCGCGGCGCCTTTGCCTTGAACGGTCGGATAGAGCGGATCTCTGAACGCGTTCGGGCTAGGATACACCAAAGCGCCCGGCATTGCGAGCCGTGTCTTGTGGCACGGCGACCCGCGCCCTCGCTAGCCCCCACTCACAAAGAGCGCGCCGGTCGCCGCGACGACCAGGACACCCAGGATGATGGCGATGGCGTTGATCGCTCTGCCGTTGGTGTAATCACCCATGAGATGCCGGTCGTTTGCCAGCCTGAGCATGAGGACGAGGACGACCGGCAGGAGCACGGCGTTCGCCACCTGTGACAGCCACATCAAGGGGAAGAGAGGAAGCCTGGGCCCCATGACGAGGAGCACGCTTGCCACGATGATCGCTGTATAGAGGCCATAGAACATGCGGGCCTCACCCGGCTCGCGGTCCAGGCCGCGCTCCCAGCCGAACACCTCGCACACCGCGTAGGTAGTAGCCAACGGGAGTACGGAGGCGGCCAGAAGGGAGGCGCCCAGCAGCCCCACGCCGAACAGTATCTCGGCCCAGGCTCCGGCCACGGGCGCCAGCGCCAGAGCCGCCTCCTCCGCCGAGCTCACAGTGATACCGCGAACATACAACGTGGCGGCGGTGCAGATGATGATAAAGGCAGAGACGATGTTGCCCACCGCAGCACCAAGGATAACGTCCAGCCGCGAACTGCCGTACTCTTTCATGGTGATGCCCTTGTCTGCCACAGACGCCTGCATGTACACGGCGGCCCAGGGGGTGATCGTCGTACCGATGGTGGCCAGCACGGCCAGTACGTACTGCCGATCAGTCTGGAACGTGGGCACCACCGCCGCGCGCAGGATCTCTCCCCAGGGCGGATCGATAACAATGGCGGAGACGACATAGGCCACGGCGTATAGCGATAGGGCCAGGAGCACGCGCTCCACCCGCTTGTACGAGGCACGGGTGACGAGCGCCCACACGGCGAACCCGGCAAGCGGCAGGGCTATGTAGCGGCTCAGACCGAACATCTCGGCGGCGCTGGCCACGCCGGCGAACTGGGCCGCCGTGGTTCCCAGGTTCGCCACGATCAGCCCGAGTACGACGAAGAAGGTCACCCTCAAACCAAAGCGCTCTCGGATCAGATCCGTCAGGCCCTTGCCCGTCACGGCGCCTGACCGCGCCGCCATCTCCTGTACCACCACCTCTCCCAGTGTGATCCAGACCAGGATCCACAGGAAGCTATACCCAAAGGTGGAGCCCGCCATGGAGTAGGTGGCGATTCCCGGAGCGTCGTTGTCGGCACTGGCCGTAATCAGGCCCGGGCCCAGCACCGCCAGAAACATCGCGATACGCTTCAGGGTGCCCCGGCTACGCATGGCGGGATGCTCGCTGCTGGCCAGAGCCAGTTGAGATGGCTGTCCCGCACGACGCCGGGCACGGTGATAGACTGTGGGCTAACGAGGCCAGCGGGTAGGTGTCGAATGGCCGCATCGTCCTGTCCTCCTGCAGACGGCTCGATCAGTAGAACCGCGGGAGTCGCTTCTTCCAGGCCGTGGGGATCACCGCATCGATCGCGTCATCGACGGTGACGATCCCCTGGATAACGCCCTCTTCGTTCACCACCGGCACCTCGAGCAAATTGTAGCGCGCCACGATGCGCGCAACCTCTTCTTGCGGCACAAGTGGAGAGACGGTGATCGGGTCCGCATCCATAATCTCGTCCACGGACTCTTGGGGATCCAACATCACCAGGTCTCGCAGAGAGAGCATGCCGCGCAGGCGACTGTCCTGATCGACGACGTGCACGTAGTAGAGGGTCTCGTCCTCATGCGCCAGATCGGAATGCCTGAGGTAGTTGAGCGCGTCGCCTGCGGTAAAGCCCATTGGAAGCGTCGTGAACTCTGTGGTCATGATGCCTCCCGCCGTATCGTCGGGGAACGACAACAGGCGCACCATCTCCACGGATTCCGGGTCCTCCATCAGTTCAAGGTAGCTTTCACGCTGCTCGACTTCCATGGAGGCCAGGAGGTCGGCGGCGTCATCGGGATCCATCTCCTCAAGGACGTCCGCGGCTCGCTCAGGGGCAAGCGACATGAGCAGCGATATCTGCAGATCGGGCTCGATCTCGGACATGGTGTCCGCAGCTGTCTCATCGTCCAGGATATTGAGCAACGTCAACCCGGAGGGCCTGTCCATATCGCCAATGATCTCGGCGATATCCACGGGGTTCAGCTGCCGAATCTTGTCCTGGGTGACGCGCAGACGGATTGGCGCATCGGCCTGCACAGGCGCAACGTCCTGCCAGGGGATTACCCGCTCGCCGAGCTCGCGCCCAAAAGCCCGCAGCACACGGCTGCTGAGGTTTTCCACGCCAAGCCTGCGCAGCATGCTGCTGGTACCAACCGAGACCCCCGTGAGATAGTATCGCCCCCCGGCATCCACCCGCGTCAACTGAAGATCGTTCACGCGCACGAGGCGATGCCCTTCCACGTCGACGATCTGCCGATCGAGCACCTGCCTGCGGAGGAACAGCTCATCGCCGCGCAGTTCGTAAGCCTGCGGATCCACGACGTTGAGGATAATGGCCGGGCTCAAAGTGGAGAGCTGCGTTGCGGAGATATAGCTCTCAGAGCCATCAATTGCCAGCATGAGGATGGCACGCAGCACAGGAGCGCCTCGATCCGTCTCAAGCACGATAAGATCAAGGCACTTGCCCAGGCGTGCGGCCTGAGCATTCCAGAGCGGAGCATCGAGGACATGGCTGAGATAGGTGGCCATGACGCAGCCTCCTTCAGTAGGGCCTGACGCCGCATCATTGCGGCGTGTCTGCAATTAGCAACCGCGGCGAACGCCGCGGTCCTGTGGCAGACTCACCCCACGCCCGGAGGCGCGATTCTACGGGGAATCGAGCATCACTCTATGCGAGTGAGCGTGAGGTGGGTCGCCCGGTTGGTTTCCGGTGGTGTCGGTGTTCATATCTTCCATCATGTGTTGCTGGAGACAGATCCAGCTTGTTAAGCATTCTAGGCCAAGGCATCGCCCAGGTCAAGGCCCGGCCCCAGGGGTTTCCAGCCCGCCCTACAGGCCTTGACGCGGCCCGAGCGGCCGGTATGATGGGTGCCGCGGAGCGGGCCGAGCCGCGCCCGATTATCGGCCGGCTGCGTCCGCAGAGCCACGCCCCGGAGATGACGCCAATGCCGCTCCCCATGGTACATCTGACAGTAGCCGTCCGTATGCTTCCCGAGCTCGGGCAGCCCGAGTTCCTGCTGGGAAACCTCGCGCCGGACGCGATCCATATGCGCCCTGGCTCCACGTCCGAGGACAAGCGGCGCGTTCATCTCCACCAGAGCTCCGCGCCGCTGGGAGGCGACGGGAGAGAGGCGGTTGGCGCCCTCTTGGATGCCTGGGGGAGCGATGGCTCGATCAGTCCGCTCCGTCTCGGCTGCGTTTGCCATCTACTGACCGATGGCCTCTGGCGCCAGCGCGTCTATGCCCGATTCCTCACCCGGTTGCCGGCCGGGCTGGAAAAGGAGCGCATCGCGCGCGTCTACTACAGAGAGACCGATGAGATTGACCGGCTGATCCATGAATCGGCACCCTGGAGGCCGGAAGTCTGGCGGCTGCTCTCGGAGGCCTTGTGCGACGACATCCCGGGGATCGTCGCAGGCGAGGAGATCGATCTCTGGCGCGAGAGGACGCTCCGCTGGTTTGAGACTCTGCCGCCCGCCGCTGCCCCACTGGAGTATCTGAGCCCTGCCGAGGTGGATGCCTTTGCCACCGAGACGGCAGTCGAGCTTGGGGACTGGCTTTCGGCCCGCGGCTACGGGCCTTTCCCCGGCGGACGCCCATGGCCGCCGGTGGCCCCGCCGCGTCCCGGCACCCGGTGCGAAGCGATTGGAGGGAGCCCGGAAGATGCTCATTGACCTGGACCCGGCCGCCATACGCGCGGCGACAGCCGGCGGGCTCTTTCTCATCGCCTGGGCGCTGGGCATATGGACACCCGTGGCCATCACACGGTTGCTGGCCCGGCGAGACACGCCCTTTGCCAGGCGTATGCTCGCATCTCCGGGCTGGCGATATCTAGGCCGGATCGCGGCGCTCGCGTTATCGCTCGGCGCGCTCTACATCGCCCTGACGGAGGGGTACCTGGATGCCTACGTCACCGGCCTGTGGCTACCGCGATGGCAGGAACTATCTGCGTGGCTCCCGGCCGTGTCCGGAATCTCTGCGCTCTGGAGCGCCCTGCTCTGGGGCATATACTGGGGACGGATACCTTATCGAGAGGATCATAGCCCATGGCACGCCTATGGCACGCCGCTGGGCACGCCCGCACACGTCCTGCACCTGGAAGTACAGGCCTCGATACTGCGCGGCGCGCTGATTCCGTTCCTGGGCGTCTACTGGGGTCCATGGGCAGCCGCAGGAATCCGTGCCGCGATGGCCCTGTTGAACCCGGCGGTGCGCCGCGGACTGGGCCATTCGCAGGAGCGCGCCTTCCTGTATCTCGATCTTGGGGCGGACGCTATGGCCGCCGGATGCTTTGTGGTATCTGGCAACATGTGGGCCAGTCTGATCGCCAGGGGCTGCGTGCACCTCGGTGCGGGCATCGTGCACAGGATCCTGCTCTGGCGCGGGCGACGGGCAAGCCGCCTTCCCGCCCGAATAGCCTAGCGTGCCGGCAACAACAGAGCCGGCACCTTTCGGTGCCGGCTCTGGATCGCCATGCACGCTCACTCCCTAGAGGAAGAAAGACAGGATCACTAGTAGCCCAAAGAGAGCGGCGGCGGCCACACCCAGCCGCTTGAGGTCACTCACCACATAGCGATACTCGGAGGCAAAGTCCACGGCCGGCGCCTGAGCCCCCGCGCGGCTCCGGCTCGCCCTCGTTCGCGTGCGCCCTCTCTTGGCCATTCACCCTCCCCTGCTCTTTCGTCTCCCGTATGGCTTCGATTATAGCGCCGGCCAGCCGCGCGTCAAAGCGAGCGTCTGCGAAACCGGTTGACCGGCAGGGCGCTGTGCTCTACTCTCTGAGCAGGCTTCACCCCATCGAAAGCGAGGCGCAGCATGGCCGACATACGGATCGATTCGCAGACGCTCGAGCAGTTCGTCGCGGCCATCTGGGAAAAGGCCGGCTTTACCGCCGAGGACGCCGCCACCGAAGCGCATGTCCTCGTATGGGCCAACCTGCGCGGCGTGGATTCCCATGGCGTGCTCCGCGTGCCCCAGTACCTGGCCAACATCGCCAGAGGCGGCATGAACCCGCACGCCTCGATCCGGATCGAGCGGGAAACGCCGGCCATCGCCCTGATCGAGGCAGACATGGCCTTTGGCCCGGTGGTCACGAGCTATGCGATGGAGATCGTCATCGCCAAAGCCCGCCAGGTCGGCATCGGCTGGGCCGTCATCCGCAACACCACCCATCAGGGGTGTATGGCCTATTATCCGCTCCTGGCTGTGGAGCAGGATATGGCGGGGTTGGCGCTCGTGTGCAACCCGCCCAATATGGCGCCTTACGGCGCACGGGCCGCTGGCGTGCACAACAGCCCGCTGGCCATCGCGGTTCCGGCCGGTGACCGCGATCCGCTGGTCCTCGATATGGCCACCAGCATGGCCGCCTTTGGCAAGATCAACCTGGCCCAGGACCGGCGGGTGCCGATCCCGGAGGGTTGGGCGCTGGATAGCGACGGTAACCCAACGACTGATCCGAACGAGGCCCGGATCCTGCTGCCCTTTGGCGGTTACAAGGCATCGTCGCTGGCCTTGATGTTTGAGACCCTTTCCAGCGTGATGGCGGGCAACGGCCTGCTCACCGCGTCCCTCCTCGGCGGGGAGCGGCAAAGGCCTGGAGCGCAAAACAGCGTGGTAGCCGCAATAGACATCTCAGCGTTTACGGATGTGGCGGACTATAAGGGGGAGATCGATCGCCTGATCGCGGCGATCAAGGGTCTGCCGCCGGCGAAAGGTTTTGCCGAGGTGCTCGTCCCCGGGGAGATCGAGAACCGCGTCCGGGTGGAACGAAGCACCACGGGCATTCCCCTGCCAGAAGGCACGGTGATGAACCTGCGGCAGGCTGCACGGGATCTGGGCGTGCCCCTGCCCGCCGCCCTCGCCAGCTGAGGAGTCCGCGGGCGCGCGAGCAGGCTCGCTCTACCGGTCCACGTGCGCGGCAACCGCCGGCACACAGGCCTCGCCGCAGATCACGTCCCTCATGGGGCAGACCTCACCCAGGAACTCGAGTTCGAAGGTCGTATGCTCCACAGAGTCGTCCTGGATGGCCTCGCGAGCGGCGCACTTGATCGCCACCAGATCGTCGGGCGTCGCGTCTTCGCGGACCACCAGATGGGTGGAAAAGACGTGTCGCTCGCCGTCCAGCGACCAGAGGTGCGTGTGGTGAGTGGAAAGCACGCCATCAATCGCGGCAAGCCGCGCGTCGATGGCCTCCAAGTCGATCCCCGCGGGAACCCCCTGCAGAAAGAGCCCCGCCGCCTGCGTCACGCCACGGAAGGCGTTGTAGAGCACCCATAGGCTGATGATGATCGAGATGAGGGGATCAAGCACCGGCACGTCGGCAAAAAGCATGACGACGCTGACGAGCATCACGGCCGCCCAGCCCAGTACATCCTCCATCAGATGCAGGGTTACCGCCCGGGCATTCAGGCTAGTCTCCCTGCTAAGCCGGTAGGCCGCCAGGCCGTTGACCGTGATACCAAGCAAGGCCAAGCCCAGCATGCCCGGCGCATTGGGTTGGACAGGATCCCTCAGGCGCGCGATCGCCTGCGAGATGACATAGGCGGAGCCCGCTACCAGGATGAGGGTGTTCGCCAGCGCGCCGACCAGGGAGAACCGGCGATACCCAAAGGAGAACCGGTAATCGCCTCGCCGGAGGCTCAGACGCTGCAGAATCCAGGCCAGGGCCAGGGCGATGCTATCGCCCAGATCATGAAGCGCGTCCGACAGAATGGCCAGGCTCCCGGTGAGAAGGCCGCCGACAAGTTCCACCAGCGCAAACCCGGCATTGAGCAGAAACGCCATCTGCAGGTTGGCGGCGCTGTCGGAGCCGTGCGCATGCAGGTGGCCATGCACGTGCGCATGCTCATGATGGTCCTGAGTGTGTATGTGTGCCACTCTCCGGCTCCCCTTCCAAGATCTGGATACCCCTTATTATCGAGCGGGGATCGAGACGAGGCAAATCGGCTGGCCCCGGAATGCTAAAAGAGCGTCGGTTGCCGGGCCGGCGCCGGCGGCCCCCAGGGGGATACCCGCGTCGCGAAACCGTAACGCGACACCAGCGTGTCATATAGCGCCCGTAGCCGCGGCGCCCGCTCGCTGGCGCACTCATACCGCTCGCCGTATCGCCTCCGATAGCGGTCACTCAGGCCCGGAAAGTGCGCATCCAGCGCGGCATAAAAGTAGTCCCGCTGCCGATCCCGCATGGTGACGGAGAACGCCGGGATGACGTACGCGGCCCCGGCCTCGGCGGCCTGAGTGATCACCGCCGTCACGTTCTCATCCGAGTCCTCCAGATAGGGCAGAACGGGCATCAGTGTGACGCCGGCCTTTACTCCGGCCGCCGAGAGCTTTCGGATCGCCTCCAGGCGGCGCGAGGGGGAAGGCGCGCGCGGCTCCACGATCGCAGCGAGAGCATCGTCCGTGGTGGTGATCGTCAAAGATACGTAGCAGGCCGTGCGCGCAATCTGGCTCAGCAAGTCGATATCCCTGGTCACGAGGTCACTCTTTGTGATCAAGTGCAGCGGAAAGCCCAGCTGTGCGATGATCTCCAGCGCGCCGCGCGTCAGCTTCAGGTCGGCCTCCACAGGTCCGTACGGATCCGACATGGAGCCTGTGCCCACAATTCCCTTGACCCGCTTGCGGGGCAACTCGTCAGCCAGGCGCTCCAGGGCGTTGGCCTTGAAGAGGATCTCGTCAAAGTCCTCGATCCCGTAGCAGAGCGAACGCGAGTCACAGTAGATGCAGCCGTGCTGGCAGCCCCGGTAGATGTTAAAGTTGTACCGCAGGCCGAACCAGGGGTCTGGCCTGGCGTGGGAGGCCACCATCTGTTTCGCCTGTATCGCCCGTACCGTCATGGTCTCCCCGTGACAGATTGATCGCCGGCCTTGATCTCCCAACGCAGCTCGATCCGCTCCTCGGCCAGCGAGAAACCGAGGCCCGGCTGGGAGGGAGGCAGAAAGTATCCCCCCTGAGGCTCGTACCGTGAACGGCAAAAGTACTGGACGTTGGCATTGATCTTGATGCCCCACTCGCACAGCGGGCTGATCGCGGCGGGCCCGCTGAACAGCAGATGGGGCACGATATACCCCGATTCGTTGCCATGCGGGATCACAGGCACGCCATAGACCGAGGCGATCGCCTGGATGCGTCGCATCTCGCTGATCCCCCCAGCCAGCAGTGGATCGGGCTGGAGCACACTGGCCACGCCCAAATCGAGCAGTTGCTTGATCTGCCATCGTCCGTAAAAGTGCTCGCCGTAGGCCAACGGGATAGACGTCTCTCGCGCCAGCCTCAGATGGGCCTCCTGCGCATCAAAGGCCAACGGCTCTTCGATCCAGGTCAGCTGAAACGGCTCGAGCTGCCGCGCGAGCCGGATGGCGTACAGCAGCGAATTCTCCGTGGAGCCAGAGAGTAGCCAGTCCGCCATGATCTCTACGTCCTCTCCGACCGCCTCCCGAACCGCGCGGAACAGGTCGACGTTGCGTCGCAAGCCCTCCGCTCCCGCGGCCTCATTGCACGGCAGATACCACTTGAGCGCGGTGAACCCCTGGGCCACCACCTGCGCCGAAGCGGCAGCCGCCCGTTTGGGATCGGTGGCATAGCCCAGCATCCCGGCGTAGGCCCTCACCCGGGGCCGCGTGGGGCCTCCGAACAGCCGGTAAACCGGCATCTGGTGCGCCCTGGCCGCGAGATCCCAGAGCGCACAATCCAGGACGGATATGGCCGACATGCGCTCCTGGCGCGTGTATGTGCCGTAGTAGAGCGCCTCCCAGATGCGCTCCACCTGCAAAGGATCCTCTCCGATCAGGCTCGCTCCCAACGCGGCTACGAGTGGGGAGCCGCCATAGCTCAGCCCGCAGATCCCCTGATCGGTCTCGATCTCGGTAAACGTCGCCCGATAGGGGGTCGCCTCCAGAGGGGCAAGCCCCAGGCGGGGGATCTCATAGAGAGCATCTCCCTCTCTCATCCCCCCTTCCACTCGCCAGACGCGTACTGCGGTGATTCTCATGGCACCCCGCCCTCCGTGACGTAGCATGAGTATAGCGCTCCGCTCCGCTCGCCTCAAGGGTGCGCCGGAGCGCTTGCGGGCTGGCAGGCCACGACGGCATGGGGTAGACTTGTGCGCAGTGCTTTGCCACACCACAAACAGGAGCCACCCATGCGAGCAGCCTACTTTCGCGGAAACCAGGTGATCGAACTCGTGGACGTACCCCGCCCCACCCTCAAGCCCGGCGAGGTTCTTATCAAGGTCGCGGCCAACGGCGTCTGCGGCTCGGATCGCAAGATCTGGCGAGGAGGGTTCGAGCTCATTCCCGGCCACGAGGTCTCGGGCACGGTTGTCGAGACAACGCCCGGCTGTGAGACCCCCATCGGCGCGCGGGTCGCGGTCTATATACCGCGCTACTGCGGGGAGTGCCTGTACTGCCGCAGCGGGCGCGGCAACCTTTGCCCCCACAAGCCGGGCCTCCTCGGGTGGTCCACCGACGGGGGCTATGCCGAGTACATGGCCCTGCCGGAGCGCAACGCGCTGCGCCTGGATGACCGCGTTTCGCTGGATCAGGGAGTGCTCCTGCTTGATACGCTCGGGACCTCCAGCCACGGTCTGAGGCTGGCCCGCGCCGCGGAGGCGGTGACTGTACTGGTGATCGGCGCCGGTCCGGTAGGGATGGGCGCTGTAGCCTATCTGAGTGCCCTCGGCGTGCCAGAGATATACGTCTCCGAGTTCTCGGACTACCGGCTCGGGATCGCCCAGCGCTATGGCGCCATTCCGGTGAACCCCAAAGTGGCGGATCTGGAGCAGGTGATCCGGGATAGCCACCCGTACGGCGTCGATCTGGTGGTAGAGGCGGTGGGCACCCAGCCGACCATCTGGCAGTCCTTTGATCTCGTCCGGCCAGGAGGCTCGATCAGCCTGTTGGGGGAATACTGGGGCAAGGTAGAACTGGAGCGCCCCAAGAGCGAGTGGATGATTAACGACATCCACCTGATTCGCTCGTTCTACTTTACGATCCCCGAATTCCACGAGAACCAGCAGATGATCGTCGATGGCACGCTCGAGACCGGGCCCCTCGCCAGCCACAGCTTTCCTCTGGAGGAGATCTCCGCCGCCTACGCGCTGTTCCAGAGCGGCGATACGGTAAAGGTTCTGGTCCGCCCCTAGCAGGGCCCATGCACCCTGCGGAGATTGTCGAGGTGGCAAGAGGGTGAACGCACGTATAACCATCGCTGCGTCTCTGGTTCTCACGTTGTGCGTGGCGTGCGTGGGCACAGGAACACCGCCTGTGCCCACGCCGTACGCAGCCTCAAGCCGCACGGCGGTGGCCACGATCGCGCAGGCGAGCGCCACGCCATCGCCGACCCAAACCCCGGCGCCATCCGCCACCCCTTCGCCTTCGCCATCACGCACAGCGACGGCCAGCCCTACCCCCAGCTCAACGCCGGATGTCTACGCCGGCTACACGATCGAGGGGTTGCGTGCGCGCTCGTACGGAGGCGGTGAGATCACCGTTCATGAGACGATGGCCGTCACCGAGGGCTTTACCCGGATGCTGGTGTCCTATCCCAGCGACGGCCTGACCATCTACGGGTTCTTGAACCTCCCCCACGGAGAGGGGCCCTTCCCGGTGGCCATCGTGCTGCACGGGTACATCGAGCCCTCCGAATACCAGACGCTCGCCTACTCCACGCGCTACGCGGACGCGCTCGCCGGGGCCGGCTATGTCGTCTTTCATCCCAACCTGCGCAGCTACCCGCCCTCCGACAACGGACCAAACGGTTTCCGCGTGGGGATGGCAGTCGATGTGCTGAACCTGCTGGCCCTGATACGCGAGCACGCCGGCAAGCCGGGGCCACTGGAGGCAGCCGATGGACAGGCGGTCGGGATCATGGGCCATAGTATGGGAGGTGGGATCACCTGGCGGGTCATCGCCGTGGATCGCGGCGTAGGGGCGGCCGTGCTCTATGCCTCGATGCACGCCGACGAGGCGATGAACATCCGCCAGATGGTGCAATGGTCCGGAGGGCGGTCCTATCAGCCCGAGAGCTCAACGCCGCCGGAGGACCTGGCGCGCATCTCTCCCGCCAGCTTTCTGCAGGATATCGTGGCTCCCGTCAGCATACACCACAGCATCCACGATACCACGGTGCCGGTGGCCTGGTCCGAAGACATGGCCGGACGGATGGAGGCTTTGGGCCTGCCCGTGGAGCTGTATCTATACGAGCATACGCCCCACACCTTCCGTGGCGACGCCGATGCGCTGTTCATGCAGCGGATGATCGCCTTCTTCGACGAGCACCTTCGGTAGAGATCCTTACGTGCCGACGATGGGCCGAAGCGCGTCGATTTCGGCCGGACCCTGCACCATGATATGGAGGTACAACCCTCGGGCGTCCAGCCCGTCCACCAGCTCCCGCAGTTCGTCCGGAGCAAAGGACCCGCGGATCAGCAGCGAACGATCCGCCCGCTGAATGCGCCGCCAGTAGGGCAGCATGCCGGATACAGGCGGCCCACCCGAGGATTCCTCATAGTTGACCTCCAGGCAGCGGAGCCTCTCGATCTCCAGGAACGCGTCCAGCAGGAACATCGATGTCGCGTGCAGATGCATGAACGCACAGGGAAAGCCCTCGGCAAGAGCCCGATCCACCGGCTGCAGGCAGCGCCGGTAGAGATCCGGTGAGTAGAGAGCAGAGGCATCCTCCTGCATGCGGATGATCGGGCCCGGCGCCCAGAGGCTGTACTGTGCATCAAAGTATCCCCCCTCCCAGAGGGGAATGCGCTCCCAGGCCGTCCGAGTGATGCGAAGGAAGCTCTCTCCCAGACGCTCCAGCAGCCGTTGCGCCGTATCCGGGTCGTAAACGAGATCCAGCACGCTCTGGCTGTGGCCGCGCAGCGTGGCGGCCAGGTCCGAGGGGCCATGCAAGGTGCCGTGGCTCACAGGATAGCGCCCCGCCGAATGCGTTACCAGAACCTGAACAAAGGCAAGGTACGCGCGAGCCCAGCGGCCCGAGAGATCGAGATCGATCTCGCTGAGATCGTCCCAACCCCTGCTTCCCTCTTCCCCAAGGATGCTGCCGGGCAAGATGCGCAGCCGCGCGCCGAGCATGCCCTCCAGCCACGGGACAGCCTGTGAGGGACAGGCGCCCCTGAGTATGTCATCCTCAACCTGTTCGCCCTCGCGAAGCATGCGCTCCTGATCGTCCAGAAAGCGCTCCGGTACAACCATCTCCGGGGTCAGGTAGCGGCATGCCTGCCACGCCGTACTGGCGGCGAACTCCTGCAGAGGGAACCAGCCCCTGTAGGAAAAGCCCACCAGCGGCCGGGATGCGGGCTCCCGCAGCCAGAACGAGCGGTAGCCCGCGACCTTGGCTGGATCGTTGCCGAACGGCCATCGCTTGAGCATGGTCCCTCCGCCGCACGCGGGTGCTCAGGGCGCACCATAACGGTCGATAAAGAGCACAAGGCTCAGCGCGAGGGCCACTGAGCGGGCGACGCTCTCGATACCAACGTACTCATACCGATCCTCTGTGGTGTGATAGTGTGGGTCCGGATTGGGAATCCACCCCGTCAGGAGGATCGCGTTCTCAATGCCGGCCAATACGAACGAGCCATCGTCATCATCGGGAACGGCGGCGCGCTCTCGAACGTATCGAATCCCAAGGTTGTGGCGCCCGATCAACTCGTCCACGAGGTCGGCAGCGCTCCGGCCGCGGTCGGTCGTGTAGCGAACGTCCGCCGTATAGATGCCACGGGCGGCGTGATCCGGCCGGCGCAGGCCAACGCCGTCAAGGTTGAGCACAATCGCCACCTTGCGGCCACTTGCGGCCAGGCGCTGAGCCGCCATCACGCTGGTCCAGGGGGTGTGCTCCTCATTGCACCAGAGGAAGCGGATCTCGCGTTCGTTAGGGATCTGGGCGAGCGTTCGGGCAAGCTCCATCAGGGCTACGGTGTCTACGGCGCTATCGTACGCCCCCGGAGCGCAGGGCACCCAGGACTGTGAGTCCTTGTGTGCAACCATCTGAATGATCTCGGCATCGGGTCCGGCGCCTTCCCGCATGGCGTGCAGGTTGTACAAGGTGTACCAGGGATCGTCGGGCTCGGGCGGCCAAACTGTAGCGGCAGCGGACGACTGGGATCTCGCCGGAATGCCTGGGCGCGCACCGGCTCGAGGCGCACGGCGTATCCCATGGCGGCGAGCTCGGACTCTGTAGGCGTCCGCTTCATCCAGCGAGCCGCGGGTCTCGCCGGGCCGTACCGGGTTGGCCTGCCGGCAAGCCAACGGGTCGGCGCACAGATAGTACAGCCACTGATCCAGTCGTTCGCGGCTCACACAGGCCAGCAGATCGCACGATGCATCCATCGCGTTGCTCCCGTGCCATCCGGCATATCCATCATAACGCGCGTTGACGCGGCGCTCAAGAGCCGCCGAGGCGCTTGGCATTCGGCGTGTTGGCCGCTACACTGGTGGCGTTGTCATACCCCTCAGGAGAATGACCCATGAGCCGAGTAGCCCTGTTCCAAGGCGATGATCGCGCGGCCAACATCACCTCCGCGCTTGAAGCGATCGCGGAGGATGTCGACCTGGCCGGCAAACGCCGTATCGTCGTCAAGCCAAACTTTGTCAGCATCCATAATCCGCTTTCAGCCACCCATGTGGATGCCACGCGCGCCGTCCTGGGTTACCTGTGCGCTCGCGGAGCGCGCGATATCACCCTTGCCGAGGGGCCTGCGGCCGGCTCTGCCACCGAGGGCTTTGCCAACTATGGATACCTGCCGCTGATAGAGGAATACGGGCTCAAGGTGGTGGACCTCAACCGCGACGATCACGTCCTTATCGAGGTACTGGACCAGCGCCTGCGGCCCAAGATGGTGCGCGTGTCGCGCACGGTGGTTGAAAGCGACTACCGGGTCTCCGTGGGCCCGCCGAAGACGCACGACGAAGTCATGGTGACGATGTCCCTCAAGAACTATGCCGTGGGCAGTGTGGTGGGCAAGCGCTCGATCCACGAAGGGCACAAAGCCATCAACCTGAATCTGTACCGCCTGGCGCGCGTCACGGCTCCACATCTGGCGGTGATCGATGGATTCGTGGGCATGGAAGGCGACGGCCCCACGCGCGGTACCGCCGTAGAATGGCACCTCGCGCTGGCGAGCACAGACCCGCTCGCCGCCGATTGCCTGGCCGCGCGGCTCATGGGCTTTGACCCGCACAGCGTCGGGTACCTGCACTACTGCCTTCTAGGCGGGCTAGGAGAAGGCGAACCCGAGCAGATCACGGTGGTAGGGAACACGGACCCCGATCGGGTTCGCCGCCCGTTCCGCCCCCACCGGACGATCGAGAGTCAGCGTCGGTGGCAGGTCCCCGATGCGGCGCGTTATCTCTAGCGACCAGCAATCCACGGAGGCTCACACATGTCCAAGATCGTGTTTCTGGGCGCAGGCAGCACTGTTTTTGCTCGCAACGTGCTCGGCGATGCCCTGCACGTCCCGGCGCTGAACGATGCAGAGATCGCGCTGCTGGATATCGACGCGGATCGTCTTCACATCTCGGACGTGATGCTTCAGAACATCGTTCGCAACCTGGGCGCCAGCGCTCGCGTCCGGACGTATCTGGGCGATGACGCCGCCGAGGCCTTTGCGGGGGCCGATTATGTCATCAATGCCATACAGGTGGGCGGTTATGAGCCCTCCACAGTGATCGACTTTGAGATCCCGAAAAAGTACGGCCTGCGGCAGACAATAGCCGATACCCTTGGGATCGGGGGGATCTTTCGCGCGCTGCGCACGATCCCTGTGATGCTGGATTACTGCCGAATCATGGAGCGGGTGTCGCCAGATGCCCTCCTGCTGAACTATAGCAATCCGATGGCGATGCTCACCGGTGCCCTGCTTCGCGCCACTTCCATTCGCACCGTCGGGCTCTGTCACTCTGTCCAGGTCTGCGCGCCACATCTGTGCCGTGAACTGGACCTCCCGACCGACGATCTCCGCTGGCAGATCGCGGGCATCAACCACCAGGGCTGGCTCCTGGAGATATCGCGCCATGGCAAGGACCTTTACCCGGAGATCAAGCGCCGGGCAGCCCTGCCCGAGTATCGTATGAAGGACGCGGTGCGCTTTGAGCTAATGAAGTGGTTCGGGTATTACGTCACGGAATCCAGCGAGCACACGGCGGAATATGTGCCCTGGTTCATCCGGCGCGATGCGCCGGAGTTGATCGAGCGGTTCGCCATCCCGCTGGACGAGTATCCGCGGCGCTGCGTGGACCAGATCGCCCGCTGGGAAAAGATGCGGGCCGAACTCCTGGAGGACCGGCCCATCGCACACGCCCGAGGACACGAGTACGCCTCTTACATACTGGAGGCCATCGAGACCGGCGTGCCCTTTACCTTCGGCGGCAACGTCAGGAACACGGGCCTGATCACGAACCTGCCCGAGGGAGCCACCGTGGAGGTGATGTGCGTCGCCGATCGCACGGGCATCACGCCGACCCATGTGGGTGACCTGCCGCCTCAGTGTGCCGCCCTCAACCGCACGAACATCAACGTTCAGGAGATGACGATCGAGGCGGCGCTCTCCGGCCGCAGGGAGGCCATTTATCAGGCGGCCATGCTCGACCCGCACACCGCCGCCGAACTGACCATCGACCAGATCGTTGCGTTGTGCGATGAACTGATCGATGCCCATGGCGACTACCTGCCCGCCTATCGCTGAGGGCGCCCCGTAAACAGCATGGGCAGCCGTAGAACCCGCGGCTGCCCATGCCAGAGCCCGCGTAACGCGGGCACGCACTCCTTTTACCGCGAAACCAGCCGCATCATCCCGTCATCGCCTGCCTCGTAGGCCATCGGCCCCTGAGGAATGAGGCGATCGATGACCAGCTTGCCGGCGTCCATGTACTCCCAGATCAACTGGAACGGCTCCTTGCCGGGCACCCACTTTTCCACGATCATGACGCCGTGCCCCGGAAGCACCGTGAACACCACCTGGCGAGGGTCACCGGGGCCGTTCAGAGCCGCGGCACGGGCGAACGCCGCGCGAATCCCCTGAGCCTGTGCTCCCGTGCCGCAGGACACCAGATACCGGTAGTAGGGCTCATCCAGGGGGGCGAATTCCACACAGGACGGGTCGTACGCCGATACTCCTCGATGGCCATGCAAACGCGAGCGGATCACGGGAGCCTCCACCTGGATGCCCCACTCCTGCCCGAGCGCGATGCGTGGCAGGGGCTGGTCCATCTCCATCATCTCCACCGCCTCCGTCGAGGGGGGCGTGTTCGGATGCCCCTCCACATGGCGCACCTGGGCGCCCTGGCCCGCCGGGGTCACCCCGACGATGACGGCAAGGTCGTCGTCCGTCAGCCGGCCCTTATCCACCGGCCGTGCGCTCCCGGTAACCGTGGCGATCAATGCGTTCAACCGCGGATCCCAGCTGGAGAAACAGCCCTCGCTATACTGGCTGGAGACGGCGTCAGAGATCGAGGGCAGATGGATCAGATCGGAGACCTGGATCATGTTCGTGAAAAAGCCCCGCCGGCCGATCTCGGCGCCCGCGCGCCTCATGGCCTCCGGCACGGTCGCGCCGGCCCACTCGGCCGCCGTCACCGGCGGGCCGACGACCTGATGGTCCGTGACCTCGGTGGTACACGCGGAGGTCACCATGCGGAGGACGATGTCATCGTAAAAGGCCTCGCCCCGGGCAGGGTCGCTCGTAGGATGCGCCCCCACCAGGTCAAAATGGTACAGGATCTCCGGCTCCTGCTCTCCAATCGCCAGCAGGAGCCGAATGCACTTGGATTGCCCCTGCAGCACGCGCTCGAGCGCCAGGATCGGCCCGCCCCTCTGCCCCTGCTCCGCCAGCACCCGCCATGATTCCGGCGCCAGGTCTGCGAAGCGGAAATCCTCCGGCCGCACGGGATCGCGCGAGAGCGCCTGCTCCAGCCTTCCCATGACGTCCTGGAACTCGCCTCGCGTCATGTGAATGAGCGTGAAAAGCGGAAGCGTGCGCTCGAGCCCAAAGCGACGCCGCATGGTAAACAGCAGTGCCTTGCGCCAGCCGAGGGATTGGCCATAGCGGTAGGTGGTCAGCACCAGATCGGTCGCCGCATCGGGAACGTCCGTCACGGCGTGCCCCAAGCGAGTAAAGCTCCGAGATATGCCTTCCATCAGGCGCCTGAGCATGGGGTGCTCGTGACTGAGAACCAATGCAGCCCGCACGGGACGCAACCAGGCGTGTGTGCCCGGCGTGGCCAAAATGGGGTTAGCGGCAACCATATGTGTCCTTTCAGTCAAGCCGTTCGCGGGCGCCCACGGGCCAGCCAGAGAGCTTGAGAGCGCCGATGAGCCAGTCACCCAGAGCGGGTAGTATCTCCCGAAGCACGTACAGGTACCCGGTCGCCGGGTAGATCAGGCGCCGCCGCCCACGGATGATCGAGCGGACAACCTCGCACGCCAGGCGCTCGGGAGACGCCTTGGGCGAGATAGACGGCATCCGCAGGTGCGCGATGAGCGGCGTGTCGATGCGGCCGGGATGCACGACGGTCACGCGGATCCCCACCGGTCGCAGTTCCTGACGCATCACCTGCGCCAGGCTCGTCAGCGCGGACTTGGCGGCCACATACGGTCCGTCCGGCGGGATTGGGATCATCACGTCCTGCGTGCTCATAAATACCAGATGGCCGCTGTGCCGAGCGCGCATCGCAGGCAAAAAGGCCAGGGCGCAGCGCACGGAGCCATAAAAGTTGACGGCGAAGGACCTCTCCAGATCCTCGATGGTCATCTCGGCGAGGGGGGCCTGAACGTACACGCCTGCATTGGCAACGAGGATGTCCACCCGGCCCCAGGCATCCAGCACGGCCTCGGAGGCCCGGTGTACTTCCTCCTGGCAGGTGACATCGACAACAACGGGCAGAGCCTCGCCACCACGCGAGGCGATCTCGGCCGCCAGCGCCTCGAGATCCAACCGCCTGCGGGCCAGGAGCGCGACCCGTGCACCCTCCTGCGCGAGCGCTCGCGCCAGAGCACGCCCAATGCCGCTGGATGCGCCCGTCACCACAGCCACGCGCCCCTGGAGTCTGGCTTTCACGTCGCTATCCTCCCGGTAGGATTCCGCCTATTATAGAGCTCATTGAGCCCCACACAATAAGAACCCAGAGCACACGTTGCAGTTACTCGCCCGATGTAACCACCGCAGAACTGTAGCGGCGCTCGCAGGGCGAACAGATGGAGAGGGGTCTCCCGGCGCCGCCTCCGTAGAATCATCGCAGTCAGCCAGGCGGGTTCGGCGCTGCGATCGCCGTTCACGCTCCACCAGGCAGCCCCGTTCCTCCGGCTCACCACATACTGTAGAAATCCGCCGCCTGCTTGTACCCGGACCAGGTGACATGAGTACAGCCCAGTGCCGCTTGTACGGCCCCTTGAACGATCTGGTCGAGCCGCGGTGCCGGCAACGCGACCTGGCGTGGCACTGGGATACCCCCGAACCGGTGCGCGAAATGATCGAAGGCCTGGGGGTGCCCCATGTGGAGGTGGGGCTGATCGTGGTCAACGGCGACGCCAGCGGTTGGAGCCACCGGCTGCAGCCGGGCGATCGGGTGTCTGTCTACCCGTCGTGGCGCAGCCTCGGCATTCATAGCCCTGTGCCGTTGGCCCCCTGGGAACAGCCCTCCGGACGCTACCTGCTGGACGTGCACCTGGGCCGTCTGGCGCGCTGGCTGCGGCTATTGGGAATCGATACCGCCTACTCTAGCTCGTTTGACGATGACACGCTGGCACAGCTGTGCCAGAGGGAGCGCCGCATCCTGCTCACTCGAGACAGGCAGTTGCTGATGCGCTCGGCCGTTGCCCATGGGAACTGGATGCGCTCACAGGCCCCTCGGGAGCAGTTGGCGGAGATCCTGGAATGCTACGATCTGGCGCCTCTATTGCGCCCGTATACGCGATGCGCGCACTGCAACGGTGTGCTGGTGCGCGTGCCAAAGGAACAAGTGGCGGAAGAGGTTCCTCCCTCAGTGGCGAGGCGAGTGGAGTTCTTTGCGCGATGCCCGGGGTGCGGCCACGTCTATTGGCCCGGCTCTCACCAGCGACGCTCTGAGGCTCTTTTCGGACTCATAGTCGGGTACGAAGCGGGGAGCGGTCGGGAATAGCCCAGAGAAGAGATGGACGCGGGAGCACGGGGAGAGGGCCGCGTTGGGTACGGCTAGCGCGCGCGGTATCTCATCCCATCGTCAGCGCCGAGGTGCTCCTCCAGGATGTCCCGCAATCTGTCCTGGGCGCTCTTGAGCAGCCAACCCATCGTGGCCTCACTCACGCCCTCCGCCTCGGCGATATCGGCCAGGTCGTGCCCCTGAGAATAGGCACGGATCGCGCGCTGGGAGATCAGGGGCAGCGCCCCAATCGCGTCGGCAAGGATGACGCGCAAGTCCAGCCCGCGGCCCAGCTCCTGCTGCAACGGACCCGGCAGGCTTCCCAGCAGTTGCCCGTATACACGCTCAGCCGCATCGGGATCATCGCCCGAGCCGTAGAGGAGATTATCGGCACCCACACGCTCAGGCGTCCGTCCCGCGCCCTTGCGGACGCCGTTCAGCCGCCGGTAAGCGCGGTTCTCACCGACGCGGCCATAAGGCTCGTAACTGAGATCCGCGCCGGAGAGGCCATAGCTGGGCCGAAAACGCCGGCGCGCCCGCTCCCGAGCGAGCTCGGACTGTGCCCACGCCGGCCAGCGATCGGTCCCCAGTGGCAGCCCATGAGCGCCAGCACAGGCCGCACAGACAAAGGCGGTCGGTTGGGTCAGGGCCTTGCCACACACACAGCACTTGTACATAATACCCCGGATAGTCTGGAGAATGGGCCCGATTAGCCATCGGACCTTTTTCATGATCGGCCAATCGCACGGATACGTCAACTGGGGAAACCGTGCCCCTTGGCCGCAACTGGGCGCGAGTTCGCGGGTTATCAGACGTGCGATACACCCGCGCGGCGGCAAGACAGGAGGCCAGGATGGACGAACACCGCATCACCGTTATGACCGACAGCACTTGCGACATCCCGCCGGAACTGGCCAGAGAGCTTGGCATCCGGGTCGTTCCTCTGTACGTGTTATTCGGTGATGAACATCTGCGCGACGGCATCGACGTCGACAGCGATGGCTTTTATGCCAGGCTATCGGCCGATCCGGAACATCCCAAGAGCTCACAGCCCACGCCGGCCGATTTCCAGTCGGTAATTGAGGCCAGTGGCTCCAGCGAAGTGGTGTGCATCCACATCTCCAACCGCCTTAGCGGCACCATCGCATCGGCCACGGCGGCGCAGGAACTCGTCAGCGCCTCGACACGCGTGCACGTGGTCGACTCGATGTCCGTTTCCATGGGTCTGGGCCTTCAAGTGCTCGCAGCGGCGAGAGCGCGCAATGCGGGAGGCTCGGTGGAAGAGATCATCGCGGCGGCCGAGCGGGCCCGCAACACGCTTCAGGTCGTCTTTACCGTGGACACGCTCGAGTATCTGCATCGCGGGGGACGAATCGGAGCCGCCGCCAAACTGCTCGGGACGGCGCTGCAACTCAAGCCGGTCCTCGCAATCCCGACCGCATCGGGGCAGATCGAGGCCGTCGAGCGGGTGCGCTCGCGCAGGCGGTCGCTGGCCCGCCTCGTCGAATACTCGCTGGAGCAGATCGACACCAGTCGCCCGATTCGAGCGGCCGTGATGCAGGGCGTTTGCCCGGATGATGCCCACTGGGTTCTGGGCGAACTCACGGCACGGGCCGACGTAGCCGAAGCGATCTACACCAACGTAACGCCGGTAGTGGGCACCCACGGCGGCCCGGGAGTGCTCGGCATCGCGCTCTGCCACGCCTAGCGCACCCGTTATGCACGCTCAGCCCCCCGCGGCGATCGTCCGCGGGGGGCTTTGGCTGCCGCGTCCTTGACCGGCCTCCCCCTATCAGGCCATACTCTGCGGGCATCACGACGCCGCGGGAGGAACGCATGCGTCTCTGCCTGGTTCGTCATATAGTCATAATCGTGCTGGCCGCAGGCATCGTCACGGGCTGCCGGCTGACGGGACCTGCCTCGATGGATCGCGGATCGGCCACCGGGCTCGCAGAGCCGGAGCCCGGGCCCTCAGCGTCGCTTCCCACCATCGCCCCGCCTGTGACGTCGGTTCCGCCGTCGCCCACCGGGACGCCCCCCGGCCCCTTGGCGCTTCCATCGCCCCGCCCTACCCGCCAGACGAGCGGTGTGGATAGCGCCTGGGCGAGCATCGGGGCAAGCAACCGGGTGAACGCCCTCGTCACCTCGGTGGATGGCTCTCTGTGGGCGGCGACGGCGGTTGGGATCACCCGTTGGGATACGACGCACGGAGACACGCAGAGCTTCGGGAGCCCCTCCGGGCTCGCCAGCCAGCACGTATCCGCCCTTCTCGTCTCATCGGATGGCGCCCTCTGGGCCGGAACCGATGCCGGGCTATCCCGATACGACGGGGCTTCATGGGTCACATATACGCGTGATTCGGGCTTGCCTGCGGACATCGTCACGCTGCTCGCACAGGGGAGCGACGGCACGCTCTGGTGCGGCACCGTGGGTGGGCTCGCAAGGTGGAGGGATGACCGTTGGGAAGCGGTTTGGGAGCCACAGCCGGAAAGAGAGACCGTCTTTGCCGACGTGCTCGAATCCCGCAATGGCGACGTATGGTTCGCCATCGTGGGCGCAGGAATCCTGCGAGCCGATGCAGCGGGCCGCGTCAGCGCAGTGGAGAACAGCCCAGAGAACGTTACCGCTATGGCTGAGGACGCAGCAGGGAGCATTTGGGCCGCCGACCGTGATGGCACGCTCTGGCAATACGATGGCTCCTGGGCAGCCAGCGCCACGCCCGAACTCGGCGCTCCGGTAGTCAGCCTGGAGGTCAGCTCGGAGGGCGATCTGTGGGTTGCCTCGGCCAACGCGATCGCCCGGTTGCGGCAAGGCCAGTGGACACTATACACGGCAAGCGACGGACCTGCCGTGGCGCCTTACAACGACCTGACCGTGGGATACGATGGCCATGTATACTGCGCGGGCGCCGGTGGGCTGGCGCGTCACGCTGGAGCCGGCTGGGAAAACCTCTGGCCGGACGCTTCCCAGCCCGGGGCGGAGGTCTATCGACTGCTGGCCGATCAGACCATGGGGCTGTTCGCCGCCACATCGCAGGGCATCGTGCAGGTGGCCGAGGGACAACGGGCCACGTACCGCTCTCCTTTGCCGGAGACCGACGGCATCACCAGCCTCGTGGAGGCGCCGGACGGCTCCATCTGGCTGCGGCGCCGGGATGGTGCCGTGCTGCGCCACTGGGGGGGCGCCTGGAGCGTGGTCGCTGACGAGGCGACTCACGCCGTCTCGGGAGGCATAGAGCGGCTCTTTGCCCCGGGCGATGCCACGATCTGGGCCAGCGGAAAAGGCGCTACGATGCAGCTCGACCCCACCTCCGGTGCGGTGCTGTACGAGAGCCGCTGCCTGGCGGAAGCACAGCAACGACCACTCGGCCTGGCGACGGATGGCTCCGTGTGGCTCGGATCAGCGCGGGGGCTCACCATCGTCAGCCCGGAAGGCGATTGGCTCCAGCTCACGGAACCGGAGGCCCTCCCGCCGGCCGATCCGGCCACCTTGATGCAGAGCACCGACGGCCTCCTGTGGCTGGGGACGGCGGAGGGCTTGTACACCTCAGGCTGGAGCGAAGGCCAGCCAAGCTGGCGGCGAGTGAGCGGCTTGCGGGCCCAGTCGGTTCGCGCCGTGGAGGAAGGCGGCGACGGGAGATACTGGGTGGCCTTCCCCACTGGCCTGGCAGAGCTCTCCGAAGGCACATGGCAAGTGCACACGGTCGCAGACGGCCTCCCTGGGAACGACGTGCGAGCGCTCCTCGTCACGAGCAGCGGCGAGTTGTGGGTTGGCACGGCGGCGGGCCTCGCACGCCTGAACGGAGATACGTGGGAGCGCCTAGGCACCGGCGAGGACCTTCCGGATCAGCGTGTGACCGCTCTGGCCGAGGCCCTGGATGGCGGCATCTGGGTGGGCACTGAGGGCGGTCTGGCGCGCTACGGTAGCGATGCGTGGACAACCGTCGCGGCAGACCCGATCCGAGCCGCCTCCGCTGCCCGTGACGGTTCGCTCTGGTTCGGCACGGATAGCGGCGTACGCCGCTACGATGCCTATGGCGGCTATGAACTGGATGACGGAGACCTCTCTGAAGGCACCATAGACGCGCTACTGGCCGACGCGGGCGGCACCCTGTGGGCAGCCACACCCGACGGCATGGCCCGGATGCAGGAAGGATACTGGATCACGCCGGAGGGGTGCGGCCCCGGCGCAGGACAGACGCTCTCCATGATCCGCGACAGCCAGGGTGCGCTGTGGGTGCTCACCGACCTGGGAGTGTACCGGCATGCAGCCGGCCGCTGGGCGCGGTTGGCGGGCGCTGCCGAGCAGGCTCCAGGATCCGCAAGGGAGTTGCTCGTCGCGGGGCCCGGCCTCGTTTGGCATCTCACCGAGCAAGCCCTCGCCGCCTACGATAGCGCCTCATGGACCTCGGTCGATCTGGGCGCTGCTCAGGGAGCCTCCCTCTTGCGTCTGGCCCGCGAAGAATCCGGATCGCTCTGGCTCGCCACGGATCGAGGCCTGTACTTCAAGTCCGGCGAGGCCTGGCAAGCCGTCCCGGACCTAGCGGATCAATCTATCGATCACCTATTGGTCCTCGCCGATGGGGAGATCTGGGCGGCGTCGGATACCGTGATCGCGCACCGGACAGGCACGGGTTGGCAGCTCTCTGTCGCGGGTGACGAACTGCCTCAGGCTCCCATCTCCTGCCTCTACCCCGCGTCCGACGGCACACTCTGGGCAGGCACGGCCGGTGCAGGGCTGCTGCACCACAACGAAAAGGGCTGGTCACTGTACAATAGCCTGCACGGGCTGGCCCACGACGACGTGCTCCAGATCCTGGAAGATCGGGATGGCGCCCTCTGGATTCTGACGTCACACGGAATCTCGCGCTACACGCCCGCGCCGTAAGGAGGCTCGCCCATGACAGATGGCCCTGGGACGCCGGTGAATGCCTCGGCGGATGCCTGGCTGCGCTGGGCCATCCAACTCCAGGCGCTGGCTCAGGACGGCATGGCCTACACGGAGAACGCCTATGACCGCGAACGGTACGCCGCCATCCGGCGCATCGCCGCTGAGATGATGGCCACGGCATCGCCCTGGCCGCCGGAACGCATCGAAGCGCTCTTTGCCGGGCAGGCGGGCTATGCGACCCCCAAGGTGGACGTGCGGGGCGCGGTGTTCCAGGGTGGCCGCATCCTCCTCGTGCAGGAGCACACCGATGGCCTCTGGACGCTCCCGGGGGGCTGGGCAGATCCGGGAGACACGCCCTCCGTCGCAGTCGAGCGAGAGATCCACGAGGAATCCGGATACACAGCCCGCGCCACGCGGTTGCTGGCCGTCTACGATCGCGCTACGCAGGGGCATCAGCCGCCGCACCCCTTTAGCATCTACAAGATCTGCTTCCTGTGCGACCTGACCGGGGGACAACCGGCCACGAGCATCGAGACAGACGCCGTGGGCTTTTTCGACATCGGAGCGCTGCCGCCGCTATCACTGCCGCGGGTCACAGCCCGCCAGATCGAACGCTTTGCCTACCTGGCTGTACATCCGGAAATAGCGCCGGATTTCGACTGACCATCGCCACTGCCAAACGAAGGAGGTCCGATGGATAGCGACCGGAACGTTGTGGACCGCGTGATCAAGGGACGGAGGAGCATCCGCGCCTTTGAGGATCGCGCCGTCAGCCGCGCCGAGATCGAGGATCTCCTGGAGATAGCGCGCTGGGCCCCCTCGGGCAGCAACAGCCAGCCCTGGAGAGTCACGGTGGCGGCCGGCGAGCCGGCCGAACGTCTGCGTGCCGCACTGCTCGAGGCCGCCGACGGCCACACTTTCACCGCCCAGCAAGCGGAAGGCTATCGAAACCGAATCGCCTCCGGCCCCATGGCCTGGATGCTCGATCAGATCGACGAGCCCGTGGATCGCTACCTGACGAGGGGCAGCATGTCGTTCTACGGCGCCCCGGTAGCCCTGGTGGTAAGCTACCCCGGCACGGCCGGGTCAACGACACCGGCAGGCATACCGGCCTTTGTAACGACTCTGATGCTGGCGGCAGAGGCGCGGGGGCTCGGCACGATCTGGCTGGGCTGGCCACTTGGACAGCCGCAGATCGTGAGGTCGGCGCTAGGCATCGGTGAAGACGAGCAACTGGGTGCGTTCGTCGCCTTGGGGTATCCCGATCGGCAGGCCCCAGTGAACCGGGCGAGAGCCCCGCGCCAGGCGCCTTCGACTTTTAGCCGGTGGATCGGCTGGAATGAGGGCGCTGTGTAACCACGGTTACGGCACGCTCGAGCCCCCTGGGGTAAAGTGCTAATAGTCTCGTATCCTACGGAGGTCCCATGCAGATAGTGCAAACCAACAACGCGCCGGAGAGCGCCAACCCCCATGGTGTGCGATCGCAGGTTCTGCTCAACACCGACGAGGTTCAGGTGGTAATGATCACCATCCAGCCCGGCGACGCGATGAAGCTGCACACGACGCCGGTAGACGTCTTCTTCTATGGCCTGGAGGGCACGGGCATGGTCGAGATCGGCGACGAACAGGGCGAGATGACGGTCGATACGCTGGTGAACAGTCCTAAGGATATTCCGCATCGCCTCTGGAATGAGGGGAGCGTACCGTTTCGCTTCCTGGTGGTCAAAACGCCACACCCGCGCCGCGCTCAGGGCCAGTAATGAGCCAGCCATGGATTCCGGCGGTCCTTCGCGCGCTGCACAGTCTGGCCAGCGTGATCTGGGTGGGCGGCATACTGACCATGGCCCTCTCTATACTCCCCGCCGCCCGGCGCTCGCTGGGCCGCAGTTCTGAGACGCAGGGACTCATCCAGGCCATACAGGACCGGATGGCCCTAATCGCGGCATTCTGCGCGGCGATCGCAGTAGCCACCGGGCTGCTGCTGGGCAGAAACGCGATATACGGAGGATGCCCGATCAGCAGCGGCTACCAGACGCTGCTATCCATCAAGGTGGTTCTGGTGGGCGTGATGATCGTTGTGGCGCTCATCCAGATCCGTTTGGCGCCGGCTTCTCACGCCAGGGAGAAAGGCGGCCTCCTGCTGCTCAACAGCTTCCTGGGTGTGGTGGTGGTGATCCTGAGCAGCGTGGCGGCCACGCTTTCGCGCTGCGTCTGAGGCCCGTCTTTTACAGATAGAGGAGGACAACATGCAGGCACGATCGATCTCCGAGCGTGTGGACTATGTCGGCGCCATCGATTGGGATCGGCGCCTGTTTGACTCGCTGATACCCCTGCCCGACGGCACGAGCTACAACGCCTACGTGATCCGGGGAGACAGCAAGGTCGCGCTCCTGGATACTGTGGACCCGGCGATGGCGCACATCCTGATGGCTCAGCTCGACGGCGTTCCCACGGTCGACTATGTGGTGGCGCACCACGCCGAGCAGGATCACTCGGGGATGATCCCGGCCGTGCTGGCACGCTATCCAAAAGCCCGCGTCCTGTGCACTCCGCAGGGCAAGACGCTCCTGGCAGCGCACCTCGGCATACCGGACGAGCGCTTCCAGACCGTCGCCGACGGAGAATCCGTCGCGTTGGGCGGCCGGACGCTTCGCTTTATCCACACCCCCTGGGTGCACTGGCCAGAGACCATGGTGAGCTATCTGGAGGAGGAGCGCATCCTCTTTAGCTGTGACTGGTTCGGCTCGCACCTGGCCACCAGCCAGATCTTTGTCACGGACGAGGCCCGCGTGTATGAGGCGGCCAAGCGTTACTATGCCGAGATCATGATGCCCTTCCGGAAGATCATCCAGCGCAATATGGCCAAGATCGCAGAGCTGGAGATAGAGATGATCGCCCCAAGCCACGGGCCGGTCTATCGCCGCCCCGCGCTGATTCTGGACGCGTATCGTGAGTGGGTCGCCGACACGCCGGGCAACCGGATTGTGGTGCCGTACGTCTCGATGCATGGCAGCACGCGCCTGATGGTCGAGCGACTGGTGGCCCGGCTCAGCGCAGGCGGCGCGCCGGTGGACCAGTTCGATCTCTCCGTCGCCGATATCGGCAAGCTGGCGATCGCCCTGGTGGATGCGGCTTCGCTCGTGATCGGGACGCCGACCTTCCATCGGGGCCCCCACCCGACGGTCTACAACGTCACGCATCTGGCCAACGCGCTCAGACCTCGGGTGGCCTATGCCTCAATCATCGGCTCCTACGGCTGGGCGACTCGGGCCGTCGAGGAACTGGCGGGGCTGATCCCTGACCTCAAGGTGGAGATCCTTCCGCCCGTGCTGGCCGTGGGGCATCCGAGCGAGGAGAGTCTACGCGAGGTCGATGCCCTGGCCGATGTGCTTCTGGAGCGCCACCGGCAGGCCGGTCTGCTCTAGAGACCTCAGCCCTAAGGAAATGGAGCCAGCGCTGTGCGCTGGCTCCATACATTATTCAGGAACGGGGCTGCCTGTTCAGCTCGCGCCCATCTGCCCGATGGCCCACTCGATCGCCAGGGGCACCTGCATGTCCCAGGTGGCATAGCTATGGTCGCCCTCATGCTCGACCCACAGGTGCGGCACACGGCGTTCTGTCAGGTGCTGGTGAAACGCGAGATTGGTGTCGTACAGGTGGTCCTGCCGGCCACAGGAGATGCGCAAGGCCGGCGCCTGCTCAAGCCCCGCGGACAGGGAGAAGAGATCGTTGCACTCCCGCACGAGCGCACGGCCGAGCATGCCCACATCGTCATCCTCATGCCGGCCCGTCATGTCGTGGCCAAAGTACGTAGATCCCGAGATCGAAGCCGCCACCCCGAATAGATCGGCATGGTCCAGGGCGAGCAAGAGCGCCCCGTAGCCTCCCATGCTCAACCCCACGCATGCCCGCGAGCGGCGCTCATGGAGTACCGGAAAGACTTGCTCGACGTACTCCCGAACCTCGCTCGCGACATAGTCTTCGTAGGCCAGCCCTCCGGAACGAGGGTCGTTGGCATAGAAGGAACGATCTGCATCCGGCATGACCACCAGTGGTTGGCCGCGCCCCTCCAGAAGCCGCTCCAGCCGGTGAAAACGCATCCATGTAGAGGAGTCGCCCCCTAAACCGTGCAGCAGGTAAATGGTGGCGTAGGGCGGAGCCCCATCGGGAACCCACACACGCATGGTGGTGTCCTTGCCTATCTGGCGGCTCTTCCATTGGATCGTATGCATGGGCATCTTCACTTCCTCCTCAGTGATCGGCCGTACGCCCGGCGGCGATGCTCTGGCCCTGAGACTGTCCCACCGGAACCACCAGCGACACGGCGCCCGGCACGAGGCGGGCCTCCAGCGGCGTGCGGCCAATGAGGTCACCATCGGCCTGAACATCGAGCACCTCGGTGGCCTCGATGCTCACCTGGCGCGACGCCTGAAAAACCTGAATGTGCCTCAGGGTTCGCGGGCGCCGCAGCAAGAGCTCGCGGGCCACGTGAACATAGTCCACCAGGTGCCGCGCGCGGAAGGCGATCACCTGCAGGGTGCCATCCGCCGGCTGGATATCCACAGGCACGCGCAACTCCTTCGCGCCAAGCGTGGGGCAGTTGGCGACCAGCACCTCGCTGGCTCGAAGCCGGTAGGCACTCCCATCCACAGTCAGCGTCACATCATGGGTGCCCACGGCCAACAGGTTCTTTGCACCGGACCAGATGTAGGCCAGCATCCCGTAGCGCCGTTTACCCGCCGAATCGGTATCCCGAATAATGCCGGCGCTGAGCCCGATGCTCAGGTTCATAAAGGCGAAGGAGCCGGCAGCCTCGATGGCGTCCAGACGCATGAGATCGTGCTGGCCCTTGATCAGGGCAAGAGCCGCCTCCATGCGCGCGGGTATGCCGGTATCGCGAGCCAGCACATTGGCGGTGCCCTCAGGCAGGATCGCCAGCGGAACGCTCGCCCCCACCAGACACCCGGCTACCGATCGCACCGTCCCATCGCCGCCGGCTGCGACGATCACGTCTGCGCCCGCCTCGACCTCCCGCCGGATCAGGGCATGGAGATCCAGGCCCGGAGACAGGCACACCAGCCGATAGGTCCAGGGGGGCCCCAGCTGCGCTGCCAGCATCCGCCGGATCTGTGCGATACGGGCATTCCCGGCCAGAGGATTGGCGACCACAAGCGCGTGAGGCATGGTTACCCCTTCCGTCAGCGACCGCCGAAACGCCGGCGCGATCTGGCGATCCGCCTCATGATACGCATTATAGCGACGGCAGAGCCCACCTCAAGCCTATACCACGGCCATCGGGCACGGATCGCGCCGGGAGGGCCTTTACCCTGCCACTAATGAACGATATACTCCGAAAACAGCTGAAAGCACGTCAGCGCGAGCACCCGCTGGAGGTAGACCGATGCGAATTGAGAGCCGTATAGAGGAGCTTGGACTGGTACTGCCCGAGCCTATCCAGCTGCCCGAGGGCATGCGCCTGCCCTTCCATTGGGTTCGAGTCCGCGGCAACCGCGCCTATATCTCCGGCCACGGGCCCTTGCTGCCCGACGGGACGCCCTCAGGGCCCTACGGCAAGGTCGGCGGAGAAGTGACGGTGGAGGAGGCCTACCAATCCGCGCGGCTTACCGCGCTCTCTATTCTCGCGAGCCTCAAGCGCGAGCTGGGGGATCTGGATCGCGTCGTTGCGTGGCTGCGGGTGTTCGGCATGGTGAACACCGTCCCCGGCTTCTCCAGTCAACCGGCCGTCATCAACGGCTTTAGCGACCTGATCATCACGCTGTACGGGCCTGAGGCGGGCCAGCATGCCCGTTCCGCGGTAGGCATGGCGGATCTCCCGATGGGCCTGCCGGTGGAGATCGAGGCCGAGGTGGAGATCTCGCTTTAGCCTTTGGCCCACCACTCAGCGCACGTGCCCAGCATTCACCAGGCTCGCCGGCCCCTGCTCTCCGCTGCAGACCCAGTAGCGGGGCGACTCGTGATCGCCCCAGCAGAGCGCATGGTGCTCGCCGGAGGCGTCCAGTGCGTGGATCATCACAAAGGACAACCGGTCGGCTGCGAGGTGCTCCAGATCGCGCACAGCCTCACGGCAGGCATCGCTCAGGCTGAGGCCGAGCTTGAGGTACAGCACAACCGAACGCGCAGTGCCCGCCCGAATGGTCAGCTCCCCCTGCCCGATGCAGGCGGCAGCGCCATAGCGATCGTCAACGTAACACCCGGCGCCGACGATGGGCGAATCGCCCAGCCGGCCCGGATACTTGAGGGCCCAGCCGCTCGTGCTCACGCCGGCCGCCATATGGCCTCGCCCGTCGCGCGCGAGGAAAACCGTTGTCCCGTGAGTGTGGACGGGGTCGGCCGCGCGCCAGGCCAGCGGAGCGAGCGCATCCGGCGGCCAGGCCCTCGCCTCATCACCGGGGATCGCCGAGGCGCGCCAGTGCTCCCAGAAGGCCGCTCCTTCCCGTGTCAGGTTTTCCGCCCTCTCCAGCCCGCACTCGGCCGCCAGACGCTCGGCGCCCTCTCCCACCAGGAGCACATGGGGCGTGCGCTCCATCACCCGGCGCGCAAGTGTGATGGGATGCAGGTATCCCCGGACGGCTCCCACTGCACCCGAGCGAAGGTGTGCCCCCTCCATGATGCAGGCATCCAACTCGACCTGACCCAGGAGATTCGGCCAACCTCCGCGGCCGACACTGTGGATCCGCGGATCGCTCTCCACCGGCCAGATGCCCCGTTCGACGGCGTCCAGTGCATCCCCCCCGGCCCGTAGAACCCGTGCCGCGTGACCAATGCCGATACCGCCGACCTCGTTGCAGATCACGATGGCCATATGACCTCCGGGACGGAAACGGGGCACGCCTGTGTTGGCGTGCCCCAAGTGCAGCTATCCGATAGGCCCGGCAGGGCTCAGATCGCGTAGGTGTGCAGGAACTCTTCAGCCATGCGGAAGGATTCGCGGGCAGCCGCCTCAGCGTCATCATTCTCGTTGAGATCCACCGTCCACCAGGAGAGCTTTTGCAGATCCTGCCGGAGGTAGAAGATATCGGTATCATAATCGATCTTGCCATGCCCGAGCGCCACATGGGTGCTGCTCTGGCTACGAGGGGAGATCGTCCCATCGGTATCGGAAAGATGGAGATGCCCGATGTACTTGTTAATGTCGCGTCCCAGAGACACGATGCCATAAGGCATTGTCTGCTTGACGCCCGGTTGCCGAGCACCCATTACGGTCATCATGTAGGCGTGGCTCATATCGAGGATGACGTGCATGTTCCTCTCGGGGAGGGACTCTAGCAGGCGCCTTACCTCGCTCGGCTTGTTGATAAAGAACCGAGGCTCAAACTCCCAGTGCAGCGCAACGCCGATCTTGAGCCCGAAGGACACGGCATGGTCCCAGTTGATGACCACTCGCTTAAAGCGCTCGGCATATTCCTCCGCCGTGAAATCCTCAGGGGGCACCCCGGTATCCACGCGCAGCACATCGGTACGGACACCAACGCACAACGCCATGGCCTTGGTGAGCTCCGCCATGTAGGTCTCCTGGTCCGTCAGTGCCACGGGGACATGGCGCAAGTCCGGAGCATAGCCGGAAACGCTCAGCCCCCGGCTCTCGATCATCTCACGCAGGGCCCGCCGCTTTTCGTCGGTGTCATAGTCGTCGTAGTGGGCATGTGGGCGATACCCGCTCAGTTCGACTCCGCCATAGCCGACCTCGGCGGCAAAATCGAGGACGCGCTCCAAACTCCAGGGATTGTCTGCATACGGCCCTCGCAGAAAGGGCCAGGTACCAAGCGATAGCTGCGGTGCCATTCTCTTCTCCTCGTGCGACACTGCTCGGAAGACGTCGAACTCACGGCGCGGGCTTGAACCCACGCCGTGAGATTGTACCGGATGCCCGCAGGGGTGGCAAGACGGGCGCCCCCGCGGCGACGCGGAACGGAAGCCGCTAGCCTCGGCCGATGTACTTTTGCTCCAGCGGCAGCACGATCGCTTCCAACATGTTTGCCTCGGGCGGCAGCGTGGCCATAAGCAGCGCCGTTCGTGCGATCACGCTGACGTCGAACATGGGCTCCTCGTCCTTGCTGTGGCCCGACTGCCTGCCCTGCGCGCGGCGCTCCACCAGCGTGTTGCCAGGGTGCAGCGCGCTGACGGCGATCCCATAGTCGCGCCCCTCCAGCGCCGCGGCCTGAGTCAATCCCCAGACGCCGAACTTGGTGGCGGTATAGGGGGCCGATTGCTCTCTGGCGCGCTGCGCCGAGATGCTCCCGATGTTGATGATCCGGCCGCCTCCGGCGGGCTTCATGATGCGAAAGGCCTCCCGGATGCACAAGAACGGCCCGGTCAGGTTCGCATTCACCACATTCTGCCAGGCCGCCAGAGGGATGTCCTCGATCCAGCCTCCGTCAAAGGCGCCGGCGCTGTTCACAAGGATATCGAGGCGGCCGTACTGGGCCAGGGCAGACCGAAAGAGAGCGGCCACCTGAGCCTCGTCAGCCACATCGGCCGGCACGGCCAGCGCGCGCCCGCCAGCCGCCCGGATCTTCTCCGCGGCCGCCTCGAGCCGTTCCGCCTTGCGCCCGGCGATCACCACGGCACAGCCCTCGCTGGCGTACAGCTCCGCGATCGCCTTGCCAATCCCGCTGCCGCCGCCCGTCACGATAGCTACCCGGCCATCCAGTTGCCCCATCGTCTCCTAATGACTCCTTATCTACTGCAAACGTCCACCCATTGTGATCCCAGACGCGCCAGACGGCCTAGGCCATGCGCGCCAACATGCTCGAAGTCACCGCATAGCGGGGCGTGGCCCCCGCTCGCCACTCGAGGAAGGCGTCAATCGCGTAATCCGCGAGGCGCCCCACTTCGTTGTTGAGCGAGCCGGCGATGTGGCTGCTGAGGTGCGCGTTCGGCAGCCGGTAGAGTGGCGAATCCGGGTCAGGTGGCTCGGGGTCGGTGACATCGAGGAGCGCGGTGAGATCATCCCGCACGGACAGGACGGTGGCCAGGTCGGCCTCGACCACCTGCGCGCCGCGGCCCGTATTGATAAAGACCGCCCCCGGGCGCATGGAGGCGAACAGATCGCGACCCAGCGTCCCGGCCAGATCCGGCAGGTTCGGCAGGTGGTTGCTCACCACAAACGCCTCCCGAAAGGCTTGCTCCAGGCTTACCCGCCGAACACCGAGCGCCGTGGCCTCCTCGTCAGTAAGGTAGGGGTCGACCACCCAGATCTCGAGCTGAAAGGGCCGGAGGCGCTCCATCAGAGCCCTGGCCACCTGACCTGCCCCGATCAACGCCACGGGAACATCATAGATCCCCGGCCCCCGGTAGCAGGCGTGCGGCGCCAGGCCGGTCTCCGGACGATAGTCGCGGACGTTACGAAAGTATCCCTTGCAAGCCAGGAGGATCTGCGCCAACGCGAACTCCGCCACGGGGATGGCGTTGGCCGCCCAGGCACTGGTGACCAGGATATGGCGCTCCAACAGGGGGCCCGCAAAGGCCTTGACGGTGCCAGCGGCATAGAACACGGCCTGCAACCGAGGCAACAATGCCAGTTCGGCATCGCCCAGCACGGGCATGCCCCACGTGGCAAAGATCACCTGCAGGTCCGCCATATCGGCGAGACGCTCCAGGTTACCCTGGTGAAGTTGCCAGGGATAGAGTTGCGTCAGCCCGGCAATGCGTTCGACGCGCTCCGCCCCGTACACATAGTCGATCTGGCTCGCCTGCCCGTACAGGCCCTGCCCGCCAAAGAACGCCGCTCTGATATCGCCCACATTCCACCTATCAGCGTCACTGGCCAAGCAGGATGGCCATGCCCCATTCGGACATGGGGATTGCGGCCACCTGCCGCTCTCCATCCTCGCAGAGTTCGACCTCGGCGCCGCTGATGATCTCACTGGCTGGCCCTCGGAAGGTTCCGCCGGGGAAGCTCAGGGTCACTCGGTCAGCCTGTTCACAGAAAACGTACACCATGGGCCGGCCCAGCGTGTAGCCCGTGCGCACGTGAACGTCCCGTGCCGCCTCGCCCTCAGGCGAAAGCACCAGCGCTGGCATCTCGATACCGGCCTCTTGCACGAGGGCAGCGATAAAGCGCTCAAAATCGGCGGCGTAGGGCGCATACTCGGACTCGCCACTCGAAGAACCGTCAAAGTATGCATCGCCCATATAGGTTCCGCAGAACACAACGCGCCCTTCGCCGGCGGGAACCGAGAGAAAGAGCGGCCCATCGGGATGAAGTCCGAACGCCTCCCCGCCCTCGCCGGAGAGTGGGGCCAGCCACTGACGAGCCGGCAGGTTCAGTGTGGCTCCGTCCAGTTGAACGGTGACGCTGTTACCGTCGAGCTTGCGCCGCCCCAGTTCCGTCACCCCCGTCAGTTCGGCAACCAGGCGCTCGCCGGGATACCGGTAGAGGCCATTCCGGCCAAAGGCGCCGCACTCTGCCTCCGTCACGAGCGTGCCGCCGCCCTCCACCCACTCGGAGAGCGCGACAGCCTGATCCTCATCGATCACCAGGGCCCGCGGCATGAACAGGATGTCGACATCTTCGAGGCTATCCAGATGCTCCTCCTCGATGATGGTGTACGGGATCTGGTTGCGCAAGAGAGCACGCGTATAGCCCAGGATGGCGTTCTGCGGCAGCCCTGAATCGCCTTCCTGATTCCAGTGCAGGTAGTAGCTCTGGGGGCTAAAGTACACGCCTACAGCCGGCGTGTGAGGCATGTAGGAGGCCAACTCCTCCTTGTAGGCGCTCATGAGGTCGGACGTCTTGCGCATCGCGGCCAGGCGGGGTTCGGCCAAACCGTCCGCCCCCGCCAGCCCAAAGCCCGACGACTCGGAGCCAAAGACCTCATCGCGCCAGCACCAGAAGAGGATCGTGTCCGCTCCACTGGACACGCCGGTCCACACCCAACGCTGCTGGTTCTCCGGCCGGACCGGATCATGCGACTGGAAGCCATTGGCCGCTCGCCCGCCCTGAAGCTCGCTCAACCAGACGCGCTTGCCGCGCGCCGCGGAGCGAACGCACTCGATGCGCATCGCGAGATCGGCATCGGAAAAGTGAAACCAGGTGGGAAAACTGGAGCAGCCAATGCCATCCATCTCATCGGCAAAGTCCCAGTCGTTGCCGCGGTTGAGAGAGGTCTCCGGGAAACGCACGCCATACAGAACTGTCGGCGCGCCGCCATGGACCGTCACCGGATGGTCGGGATCCAGATCCTTGACCACGTCGTACCGCGCGAGCCCCAGCTCTGTCGCGCGCCAGGTCAGAAAGTGCTGCCAGGCCATGGTCGTGGTGTACGGGCTGCGCGGAAACTTGCCCGGGAGCACCTGTTCCCAAAGGGTATACCGGGTGTCCCACGCCGCGTTGAGGCCCTCCAGCCCGCCGTAGACCGCGTCCAGCCAGGTGTGGTACCGGTTCACGGTATAGGGACAGTGGCAGACCTGCCCATCGGCGTTCACATTCCAGCGCAGTTCATTCCACGCGTCCCAACCCACCAGGTTCGGAGCAGAACGGTACCGGGTGACCACCTGTTCGAGGAACCCGGCCATCCGCTCCCACACGCCCGGATGGTCCGTGCACCCACCGGGAGTCAACCCGAAATGTCCCTCCCCTCGGTTGGAAGAGATCACTACGTGCCCCATGTGATCGACCATCTCGCTGCCAGGCACCTGCTTGTGGATCCAATAGGGCTGCAACTCGGCGATGGTGCTCAGAACAACGCCGAGGCCAGCCTCATCTGCGAGGGCGATCAGTTCGTCATAATCGTCAAACCGAAAGTCATCTGGCGAAGGCTCGCACCAGCCCCACAGGACCCACAACTGCACCGTATTCAGGCCTGCATCGGCCATGCGGGCCATATCATCCCGCCAAAAGCGGCGGTTGGGAAAGGGCGCGCGATAGTACTGTGCTCCCAGACGGATCATCTCTTCACCTCTTCCTGACGTGTAGACACCCTCTGCCGTCATTGTAGCCCGTGGCGCACCGGGTTGCCAGCCGTTGTGCCACCCCGCTAGAGCGAACGCTCGATATGCAGCGGCTGTATTTTCGCCGCGGCGGTGACGTACGGCTCGCGACGCACAACCCGCAGTGTGCGCACCCGTTCCCAGTGACTCGCCATCATGCGCGTGCCGGCATCCGTTGCGAGTTCGCGCAGGGCGGTGGCCACCACCGCGGCCTCATCCAGAGCGCCCACGCGCGGGCTCACCACCAGGAGTACTCGGCTCACCCCGCCGGACTGGTGTTCCACCAGCTGATAATCTCCAGGGGCACCACCGAAGCGTCGAGGCAGCTCCTCCTCTACCAGATGCAGCAGGGCTGAGGCCGTAAAGTGCATGCCCTCGGTGGTCAGTTTCTCATAGCTCCGGATGGTGTGAAGATGCGTGCTCAACCCCAGCTGCCCCAGCAGGCAGCCGCAATCGCGCTGTTCTACCCCACCATAGTCTCCCGTTTCCACGTTCAGCATGATTTTGGGCAGCGTCGCGATGAGCGTCGTCAGATGCCAGGCCAGAAGGCCATCGCCAGCGTGCGTACCTCGGGGCGGCCGCTGGATCAGGGCCAGCTTGTCCGACAGCAGATGAACGTCATCGACATGCTCCGGCGCCCCGCATGAGAGGCCGATGCGCCCCAGCTCGGACATGGAGTAGTGCGTTACTGCGCGGGCGCCCGCGGCATGAATGACCTCAGCCCGGGCCTCTGTATAGGGCTCACCGCCCAGGCGAAAGAGGGTTCCAGTGATATCCACTCCCAGCTGCTCGGCAGCCTGGCACACACGCACGGCGGAACTCCCGGTCATCGAGATCAAGGCGGGGTGACCGGCCGCTGCCTGGCTCGCCAACCAGCGCGCGACCTGGCCCGCGTCATCGGCCGGCACGTACCGCGGCATGGCGATATCCGCGCCCCAAGCGCGCGCCGCGCCCACCGCCAAACGCGTCAGGACCGCATGCCCATCCAGGTGGCGCGGATCCACCTGCGAGAACCACCGCGCGACCGGCCGGCGCGCCATGGCTTGCCGCATGGCATCCTTGATGCCGGCGCTGCCTGGTAGAATCGGGCGCCACTGAGCAAAAGGCATGCCCTCCGCCGATACGGCCCGCTCGTACAAGAGGTTGTAGGCCGCCTCGTAGCGCAGGCTGGCAGGGTCGATTCGCAACCGCCGGCGGTAACCCCCGGACCCGCCGCTGGCAAAGGTCATAGCCCCTTCGAGAATCGGGCTGTCGAATGCGGCGCTGCTCACAGGCAGGCTGAGGCCCGGTCGCTCGATCGGCGCCCTGCCCTTGAACTCATCCAGGGTGATGTGGATCCCCTCGTCGTACAACCGGTCCAGAGTGCTCTCAACCCCACGTTGGCGTACCAGGGCCTCCACATCCTGGTACGCAATCTGCGCGTGCCTCAGCAGGGCGAGATACGGGCTGGGGGCATATCCGTACACGGCTTGCCTCAGCACCCGCAGAAAGCCCTCCTCTCTCTGCGAAAGCTGCTGCCGGATACGCGCCTCGGCCTGCTCGAAACAGAGAGGCTCTCGCACGTAGGGCTTTAGTTCCTTGATAAAGGCCAGGCCCGCGCACACATCTCGGAGCATGTTTCCTCCCTGCCAAGCCGCACGCCGGCCGGCTATCAACCGCCATGCAGACCGGCGCATCTGCCCCGGCTGCCCAGCATCGCAGGCATGCGCTGCCGCGATCGCTCGTCCCCTCCATCCCCTGGGAAGCTCTATCCGATCTGCTGGCTCCGGGAGGAAGCACGCACGACCGGTAGCCCCGGACACAGGTAAAACGCGGGCACGCCTACAGGCTCCGACAGGCCTCCAGAGCGAGCTGCAACACGTGGGCGCGCGCATCATGGCGCCCCTTCCAATCGCGCGTATCCCAATCCAGGCCGCTCACATCATCGCCCGCGTACAGCAACTGCCCGAGCACAATCCCGCGGAACTGCGCGACGGCAAAGAGCGCGGACGCCTCCATCTCCACGCAGAGGCAACCCTCCTCCCTGCGCAGGCGGACCTTGGCGGGCGTCTCCCGGTAGAAGGCGTCCGTCGTCCAAGCGGTGGCGCGCAGATAGGGAATGGAACGCCGCTCCAGAACACCCTCCAGCGCGCCAATGGCAGCCGGGTGCGCTGCAGCGCGCCGGCTCGGCGGAAGGTAGTGATACGACGTGCCTTCGTCGCGGACGGCATCGGCAAGAACCAGCAGATGTCCCACGGCGATCTCTCTATCCAGGACGCCTCCACCGCCGCACACGATGACCTTGCGTGCCCCGCACGCGATGGCCTCGTCCAGGACTGCCGCCGAGAAGGGGGCTCCCACACCGGGCTGCACCAGCGCGATGGGACAGCCCTCCTGATCGATGGTATAGACGGGGTTGGGCCCCACCTCGGAGCCGAAAACCGCCAGGGGACGTGCCAGGCCGCTCTCTACCAGCGAACGGATCTGTTCGGCGAAGAAACACATCACCAGCCGTTCTGGAAACAGCGCGGTGCTCTCCATCACACTCCGCGGCTCGATGACCGCGGGAGATGGATCGTACTCCAATAACGGAAGATCGCGCACTTCCAGCTCATTCACGGCACTCCCCCTCCTCGGATTCGAATCACTGAATCGCCACAACTCGCCGGTACGGTCCATCATAGCCGCTCCCGACGGCTCTCTCAAGAACCACCTGATCCTCGCACAACCTTGACGGTTTCTTCACAACCGCGTGCGAGACTGTTATGCACGTATTGGCGCTGCCGCATTGACACGCCCAGCCTGGGATTCTAGGATTCTACCAGCGAGTGGCATAACCCTCCCTGAGGACGAAGGATGAACGAACGTATTCTGGTGGTGGACGACGAACCGGAGATCGTGCGCGTGCTGCAGGGGTACCTGGAGCAGTCGGGCTACGCTGTCATCACGGCCTATGGCGGGCAGGAGGCCCTGCGCCGCGCCAGGCAGGAGGCGCCCGATCTCGTTCTGCTGGACGTGATGCTCCCGGGCATGGATGGCATTGCCGTATGCCGCAAGTTGCGAGAGTCATCCAGCGTGCCGATCATCATGGTGACGGCCCGCGTCGAGGAGACAGACCGGGTGCTGGGGCTTGAGCTGGGAGCCGATGATTATGTCACCAAGCCCTTTTCTCCGCGAGAGGTGGTTGCCCGTGTGCGAGCGGTGCTCCGCCGCACAAGAGGTGAGTATCCTGCAGGGGCAGAGATCCTCGTGTCCGGCGATCTGCAGCTGGACGAGGGCCGGCATGCCGTCACCCGTGGCGGAATCGCCATTGAGCTGACGCCCTCCGAGTTCGAGATCCTCAAAGCACTGATGTCAGCGCCCGGGCGGGTGTTCAGCCGGCTTCAGCTGCTGGAAGCGGCGCAGGGAGAGGCGTACGAGGGGTACGAGCGCACCGTGGATACGCACATCAAGAACCTGCGCCGCAAGATCGAGCCGGATCCACCCCAGCCTTCATACATCCTCACCGTCCATCGTGTGGGCTACAAGCTGAGGGAGGAATAGGGTGCTCAAGCGCCTCCCGCTCACCCTCAAGATCTCGCTGGTGGTCGCTCTGGCGGTCGGCATCACGACGGCTGCGCTGGCCACCACGGTGCTGTGGGCCGCGCGGAGCGGGTTTGGCCGGTACCTCTCCGTCGAGGTCACGGAACGAACAGACGAGCTTCGCCCTGTTCTGGAGGCGTACTATGCCGCCCAGGGGAACTGGGTTGGCGCCGATCAGCTGATGGCGCAGCAACACACCTCCACGCCCGGGATGGGCCGCCGTGGGCGTTTGGCTCCCGGCACGACTTCCCTGATGCTTGTGGACGCAGAGGGGGGCCTCGCCTACGTTCCACCCGGCGCCGGCTCTAGCTCCCTTCCCGCGCGACTGTGGCGCTCTGGCGTTCCCCTGAGCGTCGGCGGCGAGGTTGTTGGCTATCTCGTCGTTCTGACGGGTGTTCAGGAGAACGCCTTCTACCGAACGTTGTTGCTGACCATACTGAGAGCGGGCGGCCTGACGGCCGTGCTGGCCCTTGGGCTCGGCCTTTTTCTCACGCGCCGCGCTCTCGGCCCCCTGAGCGAGCTGGAGGCCGCAACAGGCAAAATCAGCACCGGCGACCTGGCCGTGCGCGTCCCGGTGCACGCTCACGACGAGGTGGGCGCACTGGCGAGCCGCTTTAACACCATGGCCTCTGCGCTCCAGGAGCAGGAGAGCCTTCGGCAGAGGATGATGAACGACATCGCCCATGAACTGCGCACGCCTCTCACGATCATGCAGGGGCAACTGGAGGCCCTGCAGGATGGCGTGTTCCCGCTGGATGCCGCCAACCTGGAGCCCGTCCACGAGCAGACGCTCTTGCTCAACCGCCTCGTGGGCGACTTGCGCGATCTCGCGCTGGCCGAAGCCGGGCAGATCAGGCTCGCTATGGCCAGCGTGGACATATCCGCCGTGAGCAGGCGGGTCGCGTCACGCTTCCTGACGCAGGCACAGTCACAGGGGATCGCACTGCAGGTGCACGCCGGGGATGCTCCGCCAGTGAGAGGGGATGCGCAACGTCTCGAACAGGTGCTCGGCAACCTCCTGAGCAACGCCCTGAGGCATACGCCCCAGGGCGGGAGCATCACCATCGAGGTGACGTCCCCTCCGGGTGCCTTGCGCATCGCCGTCCACGATACCGGCGAAGGCATCCCCGCGGAGGATCTCCCGCACGTCTTTGAGCGCTTTTACCGGGGCGATCGATCTCGCCAGCGCGGCAGCGGCCAGAGCGGACTCGGTCTGGCCATCGCCCGCGAACTGGTGCGGGCCCATGGCGGTGAGATCAGCGCCCATAGCTTTCCGGGCCAGGGCACCACGATCACCATCGAGTTGCCCGCCGAGCAAGGCGGGGCAGAGAAGCAGGCGGCCGGCCGCGCCGAGGCGCACTAAAGAGTGCGCCGCAGAGCAGCCCGCCGGCGAAGGCGCCCCCGGGCAGCCCTAAGGAACGGCCATCCGGCGGGGCCCGGCCGCACCCGGAGAGTGGAGGTGCAGCATGCAACCCAGCGCGTCGATCACATGCAGAGACTGGCCCTGTGAGGACATGAACCACGAGGCGTTCCAGGTTCCCGCAATCTCGTGCGATCCGATCTCGATCCGCCTGGTTCTGATCGCAGAGGCTCCTCCAGAGGACGCGTCGGAAGGTCTGTGGGCGGGGCCCGCAGCACTCCACGCTCAGACAACGCTTTTGGCCTTTGCCAGCGCAGGGCTACAGGCAGGCTCGACGAAGGAGTTGCTGGCGCGGGGCGTCTACCTGACCACAGCGGTCAAGTGCGCCAAGCGGAACTACGGCATTGCACCGGCGTGCGTCTCGCGTTGCTCCACGCTGCTCGAGCAAGAGTTGGATCTCTTCACGAGTGTGCGGGGCTACCTCCTCATGGGCGATGTGGCGATCCGCGCGTTCAACGCGCTTGCGCGCAGACGAACCGGCAAGCGAGTCATCCCCGCCGGGTCCACATACAAGGTTCGCGATGGGGTCTTTTGGTATGGAGATGCCCGAGTGTACCCGTCGTACCTCCAGGCGGGCAAGAGCTACTTTATCGAGCAGAGCAAACGCCGGATGATCGCCGAGGATATCGCCGCCGCGCTGGCCTGGTGCGGGGTTGGCGCCTAGGGAGACTCAGAGGACGGGGAGCAACTCCCAGGAGGAGCGCACCGCCTGCATAAAGGCGCCCAGCTTGTCGCGATCCAGCCGGCCCGCTGTACGAACGCCCGAACAGACATCCACACCGTAGGGGTGCACCTGACGGATCGCCTCCGCAACGTTCCCGGCACTGAGGCCTCCCGCCAAAAAGACCGGCACGGCGCTGCGGGCGCAGATCTCGCGGCTGATCTCCCAATTGTGGGTTCGTCCGGTCCCACCAAGTTCCTTTACGGTCAAGCTGGGGTTCCCGGAATCCAACAGCAGGGCATCGGCAAACCGGGAAGCCTCCAGCGCCTGTTCCACCGCCTCCGGACCGGTGACGTGGATGACCTGGATCAACGCGATCCCCGGGAGGGAAGCGCGCAGTTCGCTGTACTCCGCTGGCGCGACATAATCTACCAGCTGGATCGCCCTCGGGCCCAGCCGCCTCTGTTGGTCGATGATCTCGCGGGCGCCCTGCTCCGCTGTGAGGAGCACGGACGTGACGCCGGGGGGCGTGGAGCCAGCCACTTGCGCGATAACCTCGTCGGGAATCACGCCCGGCCCGCTGGGCATGGAAGACACCAGTCCCAACGCGTTGGCACCGCAATCGATGGCGAGGCGCGCCTCATCGAGGCTGCCAATGCAACAGATCTTGACGCGGGGCAGGTAAGGCACGGGGAACCTCCGTGGCCGGGCCGCGGCGCTGAGATGGCTGAGGCGAGTGAGCCGATAAGCCGAATTCTGTCGCGCCGCACGTCGACGGCGCTGGCGACCATCTATCTGGGACGCCGATTGCTCGGCGCCTCGTGCGACCTACCCGGGGCCTGAGACGAGCAGCCTCTGTCCCGAGCATGCTCGGGACGCCCCTTGCTTGGTCTTGCTCCCGATGGGGTTTGCCTGGCCGACCCGGTCGCCCGGGCCGCCGGTGGTCCCTTACACCACCGTTTCACCCTCACCGCCGGCCGCAGAACCAGGGCCCTGCCTGCAGGCGGCAATCTCCTCTCTGTTGCACTGTGCCGTCGGGTCACCCCGCCTGGACGTTATCCAGCATCGTGCTCTGGGGAGTTCGGACTTTCCTCGAAGGCCCGTTACCGGCCCTCCGCGGTCGCCTGGCTCACTCGCCAGCGTGATGATATCACCGCGTGCCGGCCCGGTCAAGTTGACCGTTTATACAGCCACTGATGGACGCCACGCACGAGCCCACCCCATCGCTCCGGCGGCCTTTGACACGCCTATCTCGCGCCGCTATGATCGGGGCTCAGAAAAAGGAGCGCGATGGCACAGCGGGATCTCGATATCGCACGCGAATACGTCCGCAGCGAGAGGGGCGTAGAGGCGCGCGACTGGGGCGGGCACATTCCGGTGGCCCTGGTGTATGCCAACAGCTACAGAGTCGGCATGTCCAGCCTGGCGATCCATGCTCTATACAGGCTCCTCAATGAGGAACCCGGCATTCTGGTGGAACGCGCCTTTGCCTGGCTGGAGCGCCCCAGCCCACAGAGCCCCGTGATTCTGCTGGAGTCCGGACGCCCGGTCGCCGATGCCGCCGTGCTGGCCGTCTCGCTATCCTTTGAGATGGACTATTTCCATCTGGTGAGTCTGCTGCACCGCGGTGGAATCCCGCCGCGCGCGGCCGAGCGCGATGCCTCCCATCCTCTGGTGATCCTCGGCGGGCCAGCGGTCTCGGCAAACCCGGCGCCCCTCATGCCCCTGGCCGACGCGATCGTCATCGGAGAGATCGAGCCTATCATCGGCGAGCTGGCCCAGGTTCTGCGAGGCATCTGGGATTCGTCCCGGGAGGACACGCTGCAGGCGCTCTCTGCATTGCCGGGCGTTCTGGTCCCTTCCAGCGGCGCCCACCGCCCCGTGCAGAGGCTGGTGTTGCGCGATCTGGACGCCTACCCCACCGAGACGACGATCATCTCCCCGCGTGCCGAGTTTGGGGACATGCACCTCATGGAGATCTCCCGAGGATGTGTCCACGGCTGCCGGTTCTGTCTTGCCGGCTCGCTCTACCGGCCATATCGCGAGCGCTCACTTGGGGTCCTGCTGAGCGCCGCACAGCGGGCCATGGCCCAGCGCAGCAAGCTCGGCCTCGTAGCCGCCGCCGTGTCCGACTATGGAGAGATCGACGAACTCGCCCGAGAGCTGCGTCGCATGGGAGCGGCCATCTCCGTTTCGTCGCTCCGCGTCCGTCCCCTGGCAGAGTCGGTGGTGGACGCGCTGGAGGCCTCGGGGAGCCGTTCGATCACCATCGCTCCGGAAGCAGGCTCGGAGCGTCTGCGCACGCTCATCCGCAAAGGGATCGATGAGGGCGACATCTTGCGCGCTGCGGAGAGCCTGCACGGACGGTTTTCGTCTCTCAAGCTCTACTCCATGATCGGGCTTCCCACCGAAGATGACGGCGACATCGAAGAGCTGCTCGCCCTCACCGCGCAGGTATCCAGTCGCTTTGGCCGACAGGTGGTGCTGAACGTCACGCCCTTTGTCCCCAAGGCGCACACGCCCTTTGAGCGCATGGCCATGGCGCCAGGCCCCGTCCTGGAGGCCCGCCTTAGGCGGCTGCGGGAGGGATGTCGCGCCCTGCGTGTGGCCTTCCGGGCAGAGTCCGTATCCGCATCGATCGAACAGGCCCTCCTCGCGCGGGGCGACGAGCGCATCGGAGAGGCCCTGCTGGATTCAGCGGGTGCATCCCGGCGCTTCAGCCGGAATCTCCAGGCGGCGGGGATCGCGCTAAAGGCGGAACTGGGCGAACGCGCGCCGGACGTGCGACTTCCCTGGGACATGGTGCAGTTCGGCCCGATGCTGCCAAGCTCTGAGTGCCGGAGCCAACAGGCCCATGGCTGAGCGGCCCGTGCTCTATCGCTTCGATTCGCTCGAATGCCCCGGGCTTGTTCACGGTGTGACGCTGCGAGCCGGCGGATGCAGCGAGGGCCGAATCGCCGGGCTGAACCTCGGGCACACCGTGGGGGATGACCCCAAAGCCGTAGATCGCAACCACGCACGGCTCTACGCCGAGCTCAACCTGGAGCCAGGACAAGTGGTCAGTGCTCGACAGGTTCACGGAGCGCATGTAGCCCGAGCCGCTGCTGCCCATGGCGGCAGCAGCCTGCCGGACACCGACGGGCTCATCACCGACGAGCCCGGGGTCGCCCTCCTGATGCGCTTTGCGGATTGTGTACCGGTGTTGCTGTATGATCCCGTCCGCCGCGCCATCGGCCTGGCCCACGCCGGCTGGCGCGGGGCGCTCGCGCGGGTTGCGGGCCACACCGCGGCACTGATGGTGCAGGAACTGGGCTGCGAGCCCGCACAGATACGGGCGGCCATAGGGCCGTCCATCGGCCCCTGCTGCTACGAGGTCGGCCCCGAGGTGGCCTCCGCTGCCCGTGCTGCCTTTTCCAGGCGGCACGAGCTACTGAGCCGCGAGCAGGCCTCGGGCCACGCCCACCTGAACCTGTGGGCAGCGGTCTCGCTCCAGTTGCGGGAGGTTGGGTTGGTTCAGATCGAAGTGGCCCATCTCTGCACCGCCTGCCGGACCGATCTATTCTACAGCTACAGGCGCGAGGGCACCGCGGCGGGACGCATGGCGGCGATCCTGTGCCTCAGGCCATCGGGTGTATAATGACGAACATGGGTGAAAAGGCGCCCTTTGCCTCAAATCCGTTCATCAAGACAATCGCCACAAACCTGGCGCAGGTGGAGGACCGCATTCAGGCGGCCTGCCGTTCTGCGGGGAGAAGGCGCGAGGAGGTGGCGATCGTCGCCGTCACCAAGGGGCGCAGTCCGGCGGAGATGGCCGGCGCGTTCCGATGTGGCCTCCAAGCGCTGGGCGAGAACCGCATCGAGGAACTTGAGGCCAAACGCCCCATTCTCGAGGCCGATATCGCACCCGGCAGACCCGAGTGGCATGTGATCGGGCATGTACAAAGCCGCAAGGCAGAACGCGTGGCGGCGAGTGCAGATCTCATCCATTCGGTTGATTCGGTCCGCCTGGCAGAACGGCTGGAACGGGCCGCAGCGACAGGGGGGCGCCGGCTGCCGGTGCTGTTGCAGGTGAACGTGTCCGGTGAGGCCTCCAAATCCGGCTTTGCAGCGCAGACGCCAGCGGATCGGGAGGCGCTGCTGGAGATCATAGAGACGCTGCGAGGGCTACCGCACCTCGATATTGAGGGGTTGATGACCATCGCGCCGCTGACGCCTGAATCGGGGCTTGTGCGCGATGTCTTCCGCCGGACACGCATGCTCCTGGAGCACATCCGAGAGATCTTCCCGGACAGGGAGTGGGCCGTTCTCTCGATGGGCATGTCCGGCGATTTTGAGCTGGCTATTGAGGAGGGCGCCACCCTGATCCGTGTGGGCCGGGCGCTCTTTGAACCACTGTTGAGGCGGGGAGATACGGCATGACTGGAGCACTGGACGGGAAGCGTGTGGCCTTTGTCGGGGGTGGCGTGATGGGCGAGGCCATCATCCGGAGCCTGCTGAACGCGGGCTCGATCGAGCCGCAACAGATCGTGGTGAGCGAGCCGGTCGCTGAGCGACGCGCGGCACTGAACCAGACACTCGGAATCGCCTGTACGGCCGATAACCGTGAGGCCGTTCAGGGAGCCAACGTCGTTGTGTTCGCCGTCAAGCCACAGGTCCTGCCATCGGTCTTGCAGGGTTTGCGAGGGAGCGTCTCTGCCGGCACACTGATCGTCACCATTGTCGCGGGCGCGCCCATTGCCCGCTTCGTGGAGGCTCTCGGCACACCGGCCGTGGTTCGGGTCATCCCAAATACGCCAGGGCAGATCGGGCAGGGCGCTTCACTGTGGACGGATACCCCCGGTACCACCGAACAGCAGCGCGCCCAAGCGAGGCAACTGCTCGATGCGCTGGGCGTCCAGGTCCGCGGACACAGCGAAGACGAGGTGGACATGGCCACGGCCCTTTCCGGTTCGGGGCCGGCCTATGTGTTCCTGTTCATCGAAGCGCTCACCGACGCGGGGGTACAGATCGGGCTCACGCGCGATGTGGCCGCCACGCTCGCTCTCCAGACCGTGTTGGGCTCGGCGGAGTACGTGCGGCAGGCCGATCTCCACCCGGCGATTCTGCGCAACCGCGTGACCTCTCCAGGAGGTACCACGGCTGCCGCCTTGCACGAGTTGGAGGCCGGGGCCTTCCGGGCCACGATCACTCGAGCCGTGCTGGCTGCCTATCGACAGGCCCAGCGGCTGGGAGGTGCGTCGTGATCCGGGTACTGGCCAACTTTGTCGAGATCCTCGCCCAGGCGTTGAACCTGGCCATCTTTGCACGGGTCATACTGTCCTGGTTGCCCGTGAACCCGGAGAGCCCGCTGGTGGCTTTGCTTCTTGGCATCACCGAACCGATCCTGGGGCCGATCCGCCGGGCGCTCCCCCGTATGGGCATGTTCGATCTATCCCCGTTTTTTGCGCTGTTGCTGATTGGCCTGTCGGAACGCGTGCTTCTTCTTGCGCTGCAGCGGCTGGCCTAAGGGCAGTAGACCGGGTACTGCTCCATGGCCACGCTCTGGGTAATGTTCACACGCTGACCGGTGCGCAGGTCCAGGGTAAAGATGTCCCATCCCACGTTGTGATTGCTGAAATAGGCGATACCATCGCCCGATGGCGACCAGCTACCCCCGTGATCATCGGCATAGGCGTCCTGCGTCAGATTGCGAGGCGCACCGCCCGTCACATCGATCGCCATGATCTCCATGTTCGAATCACGATAGCTCTCCCACAGGAGTTGTCGCCCATCGGGTGCCCAGGCCGGCGCCTGATCCGTCGATGTGTCGGTTGTCACGGTCCGCAGGTCGGACCCGTCCGGCGCCATGAGGTATACGTCCAGGTTGCCTGAACGATCCGATACAAAGGCGATCGCATCGCCCGTAGGCGACCAGGCGGGCGCATAGTCCGCGTTGCTGGAACGCGTGATGCGCTGGGCGTTAGCCCCGTCCGCATCCATCACATAGATCTCCCAGTTACCATCCCGGAAAGAAGCGAACGCCAGCCTGGTTCCATCGGGAGACCAGGAAGGGGTCCAGTCCTCCGCGGCGTTCTGCGAAAGGTTGCGCACATTGGCCCCATCGGCATCCATCACATAGATCTCGCGGTTCCCTTCGCGGTCGCTCACAAAGGCGATTCGCTTCCCATCGGGCGAGCAGGCCGGGCCGGTGTTATCAGAGGCATCCTGAGTCAGCCGGATCGGGTCCAGCCCATCGCTCTGCATGGTGTAGATATCCCAGTAATGCCCCGACTCGGCCTTGGCTTGGTAGACGAGCCTGCCAGAGGGCGCGCGCAGGGGCATCGTTGCCGCTGCTGCAGCCGGGCTGGAATCTGCCTCCAGCGTTGCGGTTGGTGGGGCGTCGGTCCACGTGATGCGTGTCTCTCGAGATCTCCAGACGGCCGCCACGGCGACAATCAAAGCGGCGATGAGGACCCAGAGGGATAACCCGAGCCAATCGATGCGCCGGTTGAGTATCGGCGGCACCGTGGGGCGGGGCAGGCGGCGGTACTCGCGGGTGCGGCGCACCGTCTCGACCAGGCTCCTGTTCGCTCTGAGCCAGCGCAGGAAGAGGGCGTTGCGAAACCGGAAGAGGCCGCCACCCAGGCGTTCCACCAGATCGCGCTGGCGCAACTCGTCCAGCGCCTCCTCGACATCCGCGAGCGGCATTTCCACGCGCTCGCGCTGTAGCCTGCGGCGGACGTCGTCTGCCGAGCCGATACCGTGGGTTCCAATTCCCTCCGAAAAGACGCACAGCACAATGCGCGCTGGCACTCCGCAGCGTCCCCATAGCTCTGCGAACTGGGCAGCCGCGCGCTCGATCACGTCATCTACGGCCAGTTCCACTTCGATAATCCCCGCCCAGCCCCTCTGAGCGCGCTGCTCGAATATGCAGTAGCCGTACAACTGGACGAGATACGGCTCCCCGCCGGTGAGGGCATAGATCCGGCGCATGGACTCCAGATCATAGGTCATGGCCCCGCGCACGGGCACCAGCAACAGGTCCTCCGTCTCCTCCAGCGAGAGGCCGCTCAGCACGATAGTGGGGAGCTCCGGAGCGGTGGCCTGGCATTCCTCAGGGCGCGCTTCCACGGCGATAATCACAAGCAGCGATCCGCCCCGCAGGAGCTCCGCAAGTTCGCTCGCCCCTTGCGCCCAGCCGTTGCCGGAGGCACACTCCTCCAGGCCCAGCCCATCGATCGCCACCACGGATGCGCGCTCACCGGCCGCAAGGGGTTGCGCGCAGCGTGCCCGCAGGATCTGCCTCGAATCGTCCTCCTGTCCGACCTGCAGATCGAGCGCATCACACAGTGCATTCACGATGCGCTCACACAGGTCACCGGACCGCGCGGACACGGCGCTCCAATCCACGCGCTGCATCCGCCCTGTGGAGCCGAGTTGCGCCACAAACTGATTCAGAAGCGATGTCTTGCCGATATGAGGCTTGCCAAAGAGGAGGACGAGCCGGTGTTCGCTATGCAGGATGTCATGCAGGCGGCTCAGAACCTCTGTGCGGCCGATGAACAGATCCTCGCCGCCCAGCGGACGATCGGTAATATACGGGTTGAGCAAGTAGTCGCTCCCTAGGCCTGGTAGAGTATTCTGCCGCAGCCTTCGCAGGTTGCGACGCTATCGTACCCACCCTCGGCGATCGTGATCTTGTTCCGCGGGACACTGACGCGGCATACCTGGCAGATGCCGTCACGCATCGGAGCGAGCGGACGGCCGTTCTTTGTGCGGCGCAGTTCGTCGTACAGGGCCATCTCCTGTGCTGGGACACGCTGGCGCAGCTGCTCGCGCTCGCTCTGAAGGTCCTGCAGCCGGGCGCGAAGGGTCTGGTAAGTCTCCCGGGCGTCCGCTGTGAGCACAGCCCACTCGCTCTCAAAGGCCTCAAGCGCGGCTGCCCCGTCGTGGACCCGAACATCGAGATCATCACAGGCGGCCATCAAGGCCAGAGCCTGATCCTCGATCTGCGCGATCCGATGGCGAAGTTGATCGCCATCGCGTCGAAGGTTCTCCAACTCACGGGGCGCCGAGATGGTACCGCCGTAGAGGTCCTTCTCGACCTGACTCAAGCGCCCCTGCAGACTCTCCATCTCCAGCTCGAGGTTGGCAAGCGCCGCACGGGCTTCGGCATCGTCCCGGACGAGGGCCGCCTGGGCCTCCTGTCGATCTGTCAACTCGCGAGGATTGCCAAGCAACTCTCGTACTTGCTGGTAGCGGCGGCCCTTGTCGTCCCACTCCTCGTCTACGAGGGCCAGGCGTATCAGTACCTGAATGAGATCCATCTCTGCCCTCCTGCAACGTGACTGGCGAGGCCAATGTCCTGGCAGTATAGCATCGTGCTCCAAGGCATCCAAGCAGATCGAGCGCCCTGAGCGAAAGGGATGCTGACCGTGGCCAACAGCAGGCGGTCGTCGGTTACTCGTGCTTCGGCTGGCGCACTCACCGGCAGGCGCACCAGAGAGTTGGATCGTACAGCCCGACAACCAGGCGGTACTCACCGGGCACGACGTATACCGGGAGAGCGATCAGATGGGAATCCACAACCAACGCGCTCGCCAACCATCCGCTCGCCAGGGGGTGCCACAAGAGACCCAAACTCCTCCGCGACGCCGAGATCGAGGATGGACACCACCAGATCGTAGCGGCGGGCGGATAGCTCGCTGAGATCCGCCGTATAGGCGGCTCGAACGACCTCCCCGGCAACCCAGTTGCTGCTCGGGTGGGCGCCGGCGATCGGATGCCGGCTGCTATGCCTGGTGATTCCGTCCTCATCCGCCAGGCCGGTCTCGATCCCGTGATCCTCACCCAATCGCTCTGCAGCCTGCCATACCCGCTCCAGGTTGAGCGTAGCTGCGGTCCCAACCTGCCCGTCCACGTCCGGCCGCTCGCTCAGGCGGACCGACGGCCGTGGGCGAGGAGCCTGGCTTTGGGTGAAGTCATCTAGGGCGATCTCCCAGGAAGTGTCGCCGGGCATTGTGGCCAGCCGAGGCGGGCCTGTAAAAGCACCGGCCCCGGGTGATCCGTTCCCCGGGGCACACAAACGGAGGGAGTGGGCGCCTACTTCGCGTCGGGCACGGGCGGAATGAGGCCCGCGTCCATCATGGTGTCGAACATGGCCCGGGCGCTGCGTATGCGCTCCGCGGCGCCATCAAACAAGGCCTGCTCCGACATCTGAATGCGTGCCAGCCCCTGCTCGATCGCTTTGAGCCCAACGGCCGTGGCCTCGTGGGCGTAGAGATCCGGCTCGTTCATATCGGGCACGATATGCTCGTCATCCAGCCCCCGCGCCTCGCCGAGGTCGGCCAGAGCCCGCGCCGCCGCGAGGCACATCTCGTCTGTGATCGTGCGGGCGCGGACGTCCAGCGCCCCCCGGAAGATGCCGGGGAAGCCGAGAGAGTTGTTGAGCTGATTGGCAAAGTCGGACCTCCCCGTCCCCACGATGCGAGCGCCGGCGTCGTACGCCTCCCAGGGCCAGATCTCTGGCACCGGATTCGAGCAGGCGAACACGATACTGTTTTCCGCCATGCCGTGCACCCACTCTGGCCGGATCGTGCCGGGTCCGGGCGCCGCAAAGGCGATCAGCACATCCGCGGTCCGCATGGCCTCTTCGGGGCCTCCGCGCAGGTTATCCGGGTTGCTCTCCACGCAGAGCAGATACTTGTCTGGAAACGCCTCCTGGCGAGCGATGACATCCTCGCGCTCGCAGTGCAGGATACCCCGGCTATCACAGGCGATCACCTGATCCAGGCTCACGCCGCTCGCCCTGAGCAATCGTAGCGTGGCGACGTTCGCCGCGCCCATGCCCACCATCGCGAAACGCGTGTTGCGGATATCGCGATGGGTGAGCTTGAGTGCATTCAACAGCCCGGCCAAAAGCACGGTCGCGGTGCCCTGCTGATCGTCGTGAAAAACCGGGATCTGCACCGACGGATCTGCCCGGAGGGTGTCCAGAACCTCAAAGCACCGCGGTTGGGCGATGTCCTCCAGATTGATGCCGCCGAAGGTGGGCTGGATGAGCCGCACGGTTTGAACGATATCCTCGGCCGATTTGGTTTCCAGACAGAGTGGAACGGCATCGACGCCGCCAAGATACTTGAACAGCAGGGCCTTCCCCTCCATCACAGGCATGCCACCGCGGGGGCCGATGTCGCCGAGGCCCAGCACGCGGGTGCCATCGGTGACGATCGCCACGGTATTCGCCTTGTTGGTGTACTCGTACACCAGTTCCGGGTTGGCCTCGATCGCCCGGCAGGGCGCCGCCACACCGGGTGTGTACCAGATGGAGAAATCGTCCCAATCCCTCACAGGGACTTTGGCGGCCGTCTGAATCTTGCCCTGAAAGTAGGGGTGGAGACGCATCGCCTCGTCCGAAGGACGGTTCGCTCTGGCCAGCAGGTCCTCACGACTCTGTCCGGCTGTGGTTCCCATAGATCTCTCCTTTAGGCTTCGGATAGCGCAGCACCGGTCTGGGCAACGTCGGGAGCGGCTTCACGATCCGGCTCCAAGAGCCCCTCGGAAGCAAGCACCGTTTTGAGAGACGCGATCGCCACCTCCAGCATATCAGCGCTAGGTTCCCTTGTGGTGAGTTGCTGCAACGCGAGACCCGGCGCCATGATGGCGCGAACCAGGCGGCTCCGCTCGTAGTGGCGTGCGCTGAACTTGATGATCTCGTAGGCGATGCCGGACACAATCGGAATCAGAACGACGCGGGAAGCCAGCCGGAGGGCCAGGCTGGGACGGCCCAGGAACGACGAGATCAGCACAAAAAGGATCAGAACTACCAGCATGAATCCCGTGCCGCAGCGCGTGTGCACCCTGGAGTAGGCTGCCACCGAATCTGGAGTCAGCGAGGCGCCTGATTCGTAGGCGTTGATCGTCTTGTGTTCCGCGCCGTGATAGGCGAACACCCTCCGGATATCGGGCATGAGCCCAATGAGAACGAGGTAGAGCACAAAGATCGCCAGCCGAACGGCCCCCTCAACGAGGTTGCTCAGAATCGCAGTCTCGATGCGATCGTCCACCAGACTTGTGAGAAGCATGGGAAGCAAAAAGAACAGCCCGACACCAAAGAGCACGGAGACGGCCACGGTCCCCCAGGCAAGCGGCCCCGCGAAGCGAACCTCCTCCTCCTCGCCCAAGGCCACATCGCTGGACCAGAGGAGGGCGCGCATGCCCAGACCGAGCGAATCCCACAGCGAAATGAGCCCTCGCAGAAACGGCAGTTTGAGCCAGCGGCTGCGGTATCCGGCGGGCAGCGCCTGATGCTCCTGCAGGATCTCGCCGCTGGGCGCGCGGACCGACACGGCCCACTCGCGCTCACCACGCATCATGACGCCTTCCATCACGGCCTGGCCGCCATAGTTCAGGCTACCCATGGACACACTCCCTGGTTACGTTGATCCGGGTCAGTCTATCCGAACGTGCGCTCATGACAAAGTACTCCCCCGGTGTGGAACCCGGTGGCAGGCCCGGCAGCGCGCTTCATAGTCCTCGCTGGCGCCCACCAGGATGATCGGGTCCTCGTAGCAGGCCGGCTCGCCGTTGATGAGACGCTGAGTGCGGCTGGCCGGCGCTCCGCACACCACACAGATCGCGCGCAGCTTGGTGACCTCCTCAGCTCTGGCCAGCAGCACCGGCATCGGGCCAAAGGGCACACCGCGAAAGTCCATGTCCAGCCCCGCGACGACGACGCGCCGCCCTTCATCGGCCAGCTGGCTGCACACACCGGCAAGACCGCCCTCAAAAAACTGCGCTTCATCAATCGCCACGACTTGAGTGTCCGACCGGATCGCCCACAAGATATCTTCGGGCGTCTTGACGGGCTCCGCCTGCACATGGCTGCCGGCATGCGAGCTCACCTGATCTGGCCCGTAGCGGGTGTCCAGCGCGTGGTAGAACACCTGCACGCGTTGACGCGCGATCTCAGCGCGCTTGACACGGCGGATGAGTTCCTCGCTCTTGCCACTGAACATGCCGCCACAGATCACCTCGATCCAGCCCTCGCGACCATGTTCCTCGGCCATTGCACTTCACCTCCACAACCCCCAGGCGGGTGTCCAGATGAGCCACCTAACGCAAAAGAGGCAGAGCATTGCCTCTGCCTCTCGTCTCTTTCAGATAATCGCGACGTCGCCCGCCGCACACGGCGTGCACCGCTACTTGGCCTGGTCCTCGCCGCCGAGATCGATCGCCTCGACATCTTCTTCATCGACGATCTCGACGAGTTGGCGCTCACGCTCTCGACGTGCCTTGTCACGAGCGCGGCTCGCGACCTCTTGCTGAAGGCCCGCAGCCTGCTCCACACGCCGAGTGAACCGCTCGACCATACCGCCACGGTCCACGATGCGCTGGCTCTGCCCGGTGTAGAAGGGATGGCATGCGCTGCAGACATCCGTACGCAACTCCGGAACCGTCGAACCTGTTACCCAGGTGTTACCGCAAGCGCAAATGACCTTCGCGTCAGAATAGTACTTGGGGTGGATATTCTCGCGCATCGCCTACTGCCTCTCCGCGTACACTGAGACCTGCTTGCGACCCCCGAAATGCGGCTCGAACTTGACAAAGCCGTCGATGGTCGCGAACAGCGTATAATCTCGCCCACACCCTACGTTCTCGCCGGGGTGAACGCGATTGCCTACCTGCCGCATGATAATCGTGCCGGCGCGAACCTGCTCACCGTCGTAACGCTTGACGCCGAGCCTCTTGCCCGCGCTGTCCTGCTTGTTCGAGGTGCTACCGCCACCTTTTTTGTGTGCCATCTGCCGCTCCTCCCGAAATAACAGCCTCGCCCCAGCCTCAGGCCGAGATAGCCTCGATGCGCAGGCGCGTTTGATCCTGACGATGGCCCTTTTTCACGCGGATGCGTTCCTTGGGCCGGTACTTGAACACGATCAGCTTGGGGCCACGCACTTGATCCACGACCGTCGCCGTCACCTTTGCGGATTCCAGCACGGGCGTACCCACCTGGATCCCGTCCTCGCCGGCAATCATGAGCACGCGGTCCAGTTCCACCATATCGCCGGCCTGCACATCCAGTCGCTCAACATCGACCGTCTGGCCGACCTGTACGCGGTACTGCTTGCCACCGGTCTCAACGATTGCATACATTGGGTCTGTCCTCCGAGAGCCTGATCAACAGGCGGCCGGGAACTGCACGCACCTCCGACCGACCAGAAAAGCATTATAGCGGCGAGCGTCGCCCCTGTCAAAACAGGCTGCCGGCCGGTCACCGGTCTGGTTGGCACCCACGCCTTGCCAGCCAACCCCTGAGCCGGTATGCTGGCCTGCGCGATAGCACGAGCAGGCTTTACGCTCAACAGGATGCAGGAGGACCGATGCCAGAGAGACCCGCTGAGACCGCGTGGGAAAGTGACCATCCGGCAGGAGACGCGATAAGCTGGGAAGCGGACATATCACCGCTCCGCAGCCCCGTCGTGGTCCGCCAACTGATGATCGCCCTGGGCGCCTCGCTCCTGTTCGTTTGGCTTCTGGGCGCCACGCTGATCGCCATTGACGGCGACCTCGGAACCGGCGCTCTGTGGACTTTTACCCGCACCATGCTGTTCGTCGCGCTGGGCCTGGGGCTGATGTGTGTCCTGATCATGCTCACCCTGTACCGGAGGTACCGCTATCGCTACACGCTCGATGACGATGGCATCCGTTCGACCGTTGCGGGGGGTACGGCGCGCACAAACCGGATCGTCAACCTGCTGCTGCTGCTAACCGGGAGGCCGTCCGCGGCGGGCGCCGGTCTGCTGGCGGCCTCCCGACAGAGTGAGCAAGTGAGATGGAGCGATGTCACCGGCGCCCGCCTGGACCCGTCCCGCCACCAGATAGAGATCCGGCGAGGCCGGCGCACGGTCATGCTGGTGCAATGCACTCCGGAGGAGTGGGAGGCCGTGACCCGCCGGATATGTGACCGGCTGCCCGGCACGTGAGCGCACGAGAGAGCCGCTACGAGGCTCACGTCGCGTGTGCTATACTCCTGCGAAAAGGAGTGCGCACATGAGCCGAGCGGCACCCGCTAGGCCCTGCGATCACACCCTGCTGGCCGGGTCCCCTGCCCCTCTGGGCGCCACGGTATCGGCAGAGGGCGTCAACTTTTCCATTTACTCGACCCATGCGGACGCGGTCGAGTTGTTGCTGTTCGATCGATATGACCAGAGTGCCCCCTCTCAGGTCCTGCCTCTCGATCCTGAGGCCAACCGGACCTACTACTACTGGCATGCCTACGTCTCTGGCCTGCAGGCCGGTGCCCTGTATGCTTACCGCGTGCACGGCCCCTATCTGCCGGAGGAGGGCCTGCTCTTTAGCCCCGCCAAGGCCCTGCTGGACCCCTACTCCGCCGTGGTAGCCTATGGCTCGAACTGGAGACGCGCTGAGGCGCAGGGCCTGCACGATAACGTGCAATCTGCGCTCAAAGCCATGGTGGTCGACTATGGCCCGTACGACTGGGAAGGAGACGCGCCACTGCAACGCCCCGTTCGGGAGAGCGTCATCTACGAGGCCCACGTGCGCGGCTTTACGCGCCACCCGTCGTCGGGCGTCCGATGCCCGGGGACGTACCGAGGCCTGATCGAAAAGATCCCCTACCTGCAGCGCTTGGGCATCACGGCCATAGAGTTATTGCCCGTCCAGCAGTTCGACCCGCAGGAGGTCAACCGCCGGGATCCGCTCACAGGCGCACCGCTCAGCAACTATTGGGGATATGCACCCGTGGCCTTCTTCGCACCGCATCAGGGTTATGCCTGCGAGCCGGGAAGCCATGCCGTGGTGGATGAGTTCCGTGACATGGTCAAGGCACTTCATCGCGCCGGGATCGAGGTCATTCTCGATGTGGTGTTCAACCACACCGGCGAAGGAAACGAGAACGGGCCGACGATATCGTTTCGCGGCCTGGAGAATGGCACCTACTACATACTGAGCCCGGAACACTGCGGCTATCTCGACTTTACGGGCTGCGCGAACACGGTGAATGCCAATCACTCGATCGTGCGCCGGATGATCCGTGATTGCCTCCGGCATTGGGTTCAGGTCTATCACGTGGATGGCTTTCGCTTTGACCTTGCCTCCGCGCTATCCCGCGACACGCAGGGGCAGCCGCTCGATAATCCGCCCATCCTCTGGGAGATCGAGTCCGACCCCGTACTGGCGGGCACCAAGCTGATCGCGGAGGCCTGGGATGCCTCCGGGCTGTATCAGCTGGGCGGCTTTACGGGCGATCGATGGGCCGAGTGGAACGGTCGCTTTCGCGATGACGTCCGGCGCTTTTTCCGGGGTGACCCGGGCACGGCGCGCGATCTCGCCTGGCGCCTCACCGGCAGCTTTGATCTGTTCCGCGGCAAGGCCAGCTATACCTCGCACCGCAGCATCAACTATGTGACGGCGCACGATGGGTTTACCCTGGCTGACCTGGTCTCGTACAGCAGGAAGCACAACCTGGCGAACGGCGAAGATAATCGCGATGGAACGGACTATAATCATTCTTGGAATTGCGGTACAGAAGGACCCACGAACGACCCGGAGATCCTGAACCTTCGAGCCAGGCAGATGCGCAACATGCTCACAGCCCTCATGATCGCGCGGGGCACGCCGATGATCCTCGGCGGCGATGAGTTCGCGAGGACGCAGGCAGGTAACAACAACGCCTACTGCCAGGACAACGAGACGAGCTGGCACAACTGGTCGCTGGCGGAGGAACGAGCCGATCTCGTGCGCTTTGTCCGGCTACTGGTGGCGTTGCGACAGCGCCACCCGACGCTTACGAAGGAGCACCGGATGGACGGCCGCCCCTATGACGCCATGCTGTATGACGGCGTGCTCTTTCACGGCGTCCACATCTCCCAGCCGGACTGGGGCTACCACTCGCACTCACTGGCCATGCAACTGCAGGCGCTTCGCGGAGACACGGGCCTGTATGCTATCATGAACGCATACCATGAGCCGCTAGAGTTCGAGCTGCCGTCGGAATCCCGCTGGCGCCGCCTGATCGATACCGCGCTGGCCTCTCCGGAGGACATTGTCGAAAACGAATCGGAGGGGCCGGTTCTGGCAGACCCTCGCTACCGCGCAGCGCCGCACTCTATGGTGGTCCTTGGCGAGGTACCCCCCTTGTCGCCTCAGAGCCCTTGAGATCGGCTATTGCTGGAGTAATGACGTCATGACTGAATGCCCCGTCCAAGGCCCGGATCCGCAGCGCCCGTATCGGCTGTCGCAACTGGCCAAGGCAGCCGGTTGAGGGAGCAAGCGGGCCTCCGCGGCCCTGGCGCGAGTTACGCGCCATCTGGGTGAGATCTTTGACGAATCGCAGTATCCCGATCTGCTCATCGGGCTGGCAAGAGCTGACGATGCGGCGGCCTGGCGCCTGAGTTCCGAACGGGCCCTGGTTGCCACAATCGACTTTTTCACGCCCGTCGTGGATGATCCTCTTGACTATGGCGCCATCGCCGCAGCCAACGCTCTGAGCGACATCTACGCCATGGGCGGGCAGCCCTTCTTGGCCCTCAATCTTGCGGCCTTTCCGGCAGACATGCCCGAGGATGTGCTGGCACAGATCCTGCGCGGAGGGGCGGACAAGATCCGAGAGGCAGGGGCCGTGGTGGCCGGTGGTCATACCGTTGACGACGACGAGCCCAAGTTCGGTTACGCCGTTCTGGGCTTTGCGAGCCCAGATCGCCTCGGGAGCAAGTCCGGCGCTGAGGCCGGCGATAGGATCCTGCTGACCAAGCCGCTCGGCGTGGGGCTCATTACGACGGCCTTCAAGGCAGATCAGGCGTCGCCGGAACACGTAGCCGGCGCGGTGGAGTGGATGAAACGCCTGAACAACCGGGCAGCCGAGGCGCTCCGTGCCGTCGACGTACTGCATGCGGTGACGGACGTGACCGGGTTTGGCCTCCTCGGCCATGCCTGGGAAGTCGCCTCGCAAAGCGGGGTGCTGCTGCGTTTCCGCTTTGATGCGCTCCCCTTCCACGCTGGAGCCGCCCAGTATGCAGACGAACTGCTCTTCCCGGCCCTGGCTAACACCAACATGTCCGACTATGGCCATCACGTGCGCTTTGCGCCCAGGCTGGAGTACGAGCAGCGCATGTTGCCGTGCACGCCGGAGACCTCGGGAGGCCTTCTCCTCACTCTGCCCCCTGCGGCGGCAGAGCGATACATACGGGAGGCGGCCCGGCTCGGCCAGCCCGTGTGGGAGATCGGAGAGGTTGTCGCTGGCCCTGCGGGAATCGAGATCCTGTAGGCGCTCGCCGTCAGGGCGAGCGCGGGTCCTGATCAAAAGTGGCCGCAAAGTAGTTGCCACAGAAATCGCACAGGACCTCGAGCGCATAAGCCGCGCTGCCGGCGGTCAGGCGCCCGGTACAGGGCAGGTCCAGTCCCCGCTGCGGGACGGGGATGTTGGGGTTCTCACGCCCGCAATGCGCGCAGGCGCAGGTGAGAAAAGCGATCGGCACGCCGAGCTTGGTCATGGTCGTGCCCACAGGCACGCGCGGCAGCCCGTGCGGGTTGAGCCGGTGGCCGATCACCCGGCCCGCCATCACAGCCCGCCGGGGCTCGGTCTCGAGCAGTTCGTTATAGATCTCCCAGAGGGGCCGCACAGAGTAGCGGTTGCTGGCCAGGCTTCCCTTTACGTCCTGCCGGATATCCGGATCGGGGTCATCCAGCCTGGCAAAGAGCTCATCAAAGGCGGGCTTCATAGCCACTGCATCCCCTGAGAACTCCACGAGTTTCTCGCGGAGGGCGACCATCTCGTCTATCTTGGACTTGGACGCGCGGGCGATTCCCCAGCCGTGCTTTTCGATCACCACACGCTCCGCGGCCTCGCCGGGCCCTAGAAGGCGCAGGGCAGAGACAAGAGGATAGAGGGCCGGGGAGTCCAGTGGCTCCAACTGGAGCGCGTCCATGACCAGCGTCACAGGCACCCGAGCGTCCCTGCCGATGCCCCTGAGGCTGCGCGCGGCCATCTCGCGGACGTGCACATCACGATCATGGGTGGCCTCCGCCAGCGCAGCCGCAGCCGCATCGGTCGGGAAGGCCCCCAGAGCCTCCGCGGCCTGCCGCCGCAACTCCACATCCGAGGCCCTTATCCGGCCCATGAGTCTGCTCTGTTCCTCCTCATCGACGGCCAGGCGTCGCGGCCGGATCAGCCGCCGAACGTGCTCACCGATCCTCTTCAGACTGGGCATCGTCTTTGCTCCTCGTCGTCGCGCGATCCGCCTGACCACCGCAGAGCGCTCCGTACGGCGCCCTCTCGGCCATTATGATGCGCCCGGCGCCGCCCTGTCAACAGCCGATGAAAGCGCGCCATGCCATCCGGCCACACGGATGGGCGGCGATGCCGAGCCCTTCCTCACTGGCGCGAACCGACCTCAACGGTAGCGCCGGCCCGCTACCCTGCCTGACGGTGCATCAGCCCCTGCTGACCGCGGCGCCGGATGATGAGCCACGCCGCCAGCCAGGTCGTAGAGCCCAGCACAAGCTGTGCCGCAGGCTGCCAATTCAGGATGCCCGCCGCCATCACCCAGACGGTCATCATCGTGGCGCTATACAGGGCGCTCAACACCAGGCTGGCCGTGCTGTTGTACAGCCAGGCCTGAATCACCGAGGCCCCCAGAAGGGTCAAGACCCACCCAAGCAGATGGAGGGCGTACAGCTGCGGCTCAATCCGCCCGGCATACAGCGCCATCAGATACGGCAGCAGCCAGACGATCCACCCAGCCCCCGTCTGGTAGGCCGCCTGCTCGGCGCTGCGTGTGCGCTGGAGCAAAGGAAGAGCGAGCCCTCGCCACCCGACTTCCTGCGTGGCGATTGTCAACAAGTGGAACAAAAAGACCACCGGCGCAGCCCAAGCCCCCAGCGGCGGAGCCGCGGCCACGATCCCCTGGGCACGGGCAAGGGCAGCCGCGGGCAAAATCAGGAGGACAGGCAGGCCAAAGGCCGCCAGATACCAGCGCACCGGAACACGCCAGGTGCGGAGGCGCAGGATGAGCAAACGGATTCCCTCGCTCCCCCCCAAGCGTGCGGTCACGCCCAACCCCGAAAGCAGCGCGCCGTACGCGCCGGACACAAAGAGAAGGGCCACCGCCAGCTGCACCCCTCCGGAAAAGCGCGGCCAGCCCGCCTCGAGGAGGCTCAGGCCGTGGACGTGCGCATAGCCTTGCGTCGGCCCCAGGAGCAGCGCGGGCATCCACCCGACCCACGAAATAAAGCAGGCCTGGATCAGGAACGCCGTATAGGCGGAGATGCGCCGTGTGCCTGGTCTACGCCTCATTACACGTCCTCATGCTCACCTCCCAACACCAAACTCATGAACGCCACAGCACGCAGTGTACCGGGCGCCCGGCATTCAGATCGCCGTGGCAACTGTCGCAGTGCAGACACCGGCGCGCGTCCTTTCCCGCGCGTGTGCGCACAGGCCAACGCGGGTCTGCGATCAGCCCGCGCCCGATGGCCACAAGGTCCGCACGCCCCTCTCGCAGAACCTCCACGGCCCGTTCCACGCGGTCCAGCTCGTTCACCGCGATCACCGGCACGCCCAACGAACGAAAGGGCGCCGCCCCATCCCCCGGTACACGAAAGGACGAAGGCGAGAGGTCCAGAACATCCACACCGGCATCCGCCAGCGCGGCACCCAGCTCCAGGCTCTCCTCCAGGGAATAGCCCTCGCCTACGGGAGTGTGGCGGTAGAGCAGGAGGCCATCGTCGGGCAGCGCCGCCCGAACGGCGCTCGAGATCCGCACCGCCAGCAGCATCCGCCCTGCCAGTGTGCCACCGTAGGCATCCGTGCGGCCGTTCGCCGCGAGTGAAAAGAACTGGTTCAGCAGGAAACCGTGCGCGCCGTGGACCTCGATCCCATCAAAGCCCGCCTCTGCACACCGCTCGGCTGCCGAGGCACAGCCTTCGATCAGCCCTTCCAGGCGCGCACGATCCAGATCCGCGGGCCGGACTTGCTGCTCACGCACGCCGGGAAAAAGCTGTATCGCGGCCAGTGCACCGCCCGCGTGTATGGCTTTCGCCAGCCGCGAGAGATCCTCCACGGAGAAGAGATACCGGAAGCCATCCACGCTGGTAGCCTCGACGATGACGAGCCCCACGCCGCCCGCAGCGTGCGCCTTGTACCAGGCCACGCCCGCAGGCGTCACGATGCCCCGGTTAGCGACCATGGGCGGCATGACGATGCGGTTGCGCAGCCGCCTGCCACGAATCTCCAGCGGCTCAAAGAGCCGGTCAACCCCCTCAGCCAGGCAGGTAACAGGATCGGCAGGAGGCGCAGCCCTCACCTCACACCTCGCTCAGCAGCACACGAGCAGCGGTCTGTACGGGATCCCAGACGGGCGAAAAGGGCGGTGCATAGGCCAGGTCCATATCTACCAGATCCTGCACGGTCATCCGGGCCGTCAGGCAGGCGGCGATGGTGTCAATCCGCTTGCCGGAGCCCGGACCGCCGATGATCTGCCCGCCCAGGAGCCTGCCGCTGCCCTTTTCTGCGCAGAGCTTGACGTGGATGGGCGCAGAGCCGGGATAGTAGCCCGGCAGCGTGCGATCCTCTATCGTAATGGCGGCATAGTCCAGACTCGAGCGAAGGCACTCCCCCTCGCGGAGCCCGGTCCGCGCGATCTCCATCACGCCGACCTTGGTGATCGCCGTGTTCAGGACGCCCGGGAACGCGGCATCGCCGCCGGTGAGGTTCAGCCCGGCGATGCGCCCCATCTTGTTGGCCACCGTTCCCAGTGCAACCCAGATCGGCTCCCCGGTCACACGCTGTATCGTGGCGGCGCAGTCGCCGGCCGCCCAGACATGATCGATGCCCGCGCGCAGATGGTCATCCACGCGAATGGCGCCACCCGCGCCCAGGGCGATGCCGGCCTCCTGCGCCAGCGCGCTGTTTGGGCGCGCCCCGGTGCCGAACACAACAAGATCGGCCGGCAGCTCGCGATCGGAGAGTTGCACGGCGCGCGCGCGGCCATTCGCCTCCAGGATCGCCAGGGGCTGTTCTCCCAGGTACAGCGCCACGCCGATATCGCGCAACGCCTGGGAGGCCAGGGCGCCCATCTCGGGATCGAGGTTGGACATCACCTCAGCGCCGCGGTGCACCAGGGCCGTCTGGATGCCGCGATGGCGCAGGCTCTCCGCCATCTCCAGGCCGATATAGCCGCCACCAATGACCACGGCACGCCCCGGCCGCTCACGCTCCACCCATTCCCATGTAGCCACCCCGCTGGCCAGGTTGCGCAGAGTAAATACGCCTCGAGCGTAGGCGCCGGGGATATCCGGGATGCTCGCACGCGCCCCTGTGGCGATGAGCAGTTCATCATAGGGCTCGACGTGAGTGACGCCGTCCGAAGAGCTGAAACTCACCCGCTGCGCCGGCGGATCGATCCGTATCGCCTCGTGCCGGAGCCGAACCTCGATACCCTGCGCCGCGAACTGCTCGGGCCGCCGAGCGATGAGCCGCTCCGGCGAACCCACCAGCCCGCCCACCAGGTAGGGCATGCCGCACGCCGCATAGGATACGTGCTCACCGCGCTCCAGCACCATGATATCCAGGTCCGGATCCCGGCGCCGGGCCTGCGATGCCGCACTCATCCCCGCGGCATCGCCGCCGATCACCACCAACCTTCGTCTGGACCGCATCAGTGGATGTACCCGAGATACTGGCTCTGCTGCCTCAGAATCGTCTCCAGCATCTCCTCCGCCGGCCGCACGGCCGTGACGTTCAAATCGGCCAACAGGGCCTGCATGACCACCTTCTTCGAGCCGGTGAGGACCGCCTCCGCGGTGAGCTCGTGGATCGCCACCTGGTTCTGAAGCAGCCCAAGAAAGCCGGCTGGCAGCGTCCCCAGCGGCCTGCCGTGCACGCCCGAGGCATCGATCATACCGGGGACCTCAACGACGATGTCGTCGGGGAGCTTGTCGATCAGACCGCGATTCGGCAGGTTGAGAGCCCCCTCGTGCGCCGGCGTGCCGGAGACCATCGCCTCGACGATCGGAATCACACGCTCGCCCTCGTTAAAGTGCTCCAGGGTGTAGCCCTCCTCCGGAGCGCGGGCCAAGCAGTACTCTTTGTAGCCGTTGTAGAAATCCAGTATCCCTTCATGATCCACGACGTCGTACGCCCACTGGATGTACTCTCCCAAGTGGCTGTCCGTGGTGATCGGCAGCAGATCGTAGCGTCGGAAGAGCTCCATGAACAGCCCGCGCTCTGCAGTGCCCGAAAAGTACGCCGGAATGCCCGCGCGGATATCGGGATAGGCGTCCGCGCCGGTATCCCTGTAGCGCGCCTCCAACAGCATGGAAAAGTGATTCAGCCCCCCGGCGACCAGTTCAAGGTCCTCGAGCGGGCGCCCGAGGATGCTGGGGAGATGCTTGCCCAGCGACGCGATCTCATGGCAGAGGCCCACCAGATGGAGATCCGGGTACTTGTGCAGGATTGTGGTGCAGATACGGCTCATGGGATTGGAAAAGTTGAGCACCCAGGCATCGGGGCAGATCCGCATGACGTCGCCGCAAATGGCCAGGATCTGCGGGATGATCCGCAGGGAGTGGAACAGCCCACCTGGGCCGCCGTTCTCGCCATAGACCTGCCGAAAGCCATACTGCTGAGGGATACGCCAGTCCATCTCCCAGAGGTGAAAGCGATCGCCCACCTCGACGGAGATGATCACGTACCCCGCACCCTTGAGCGCCTCAGCCCGATCGGCCGTGGCTTCTACTACGTAGGGGAGATGGTGCTCTGCGACATACTCTGTTCCGAGTTGGTGCACGCGCGCCAGCGCGGATGGGTTGATATCATGCAGCACCACGGTGCTGCCTTCCAAAACGCTGCTGCGGAAGATGTCGGCCAGCGTTCCGAGGCCGAACTGCGCACTGCCCGCGCCAACCAGGACGATCCGTGCCATCTCTCTCCTCCTGCCTTCCTCGTCGAAGAACACGCCCCGCCCACGGGGCGCCACACGTGAAGCCATCCCTCTACATCATCGCTGAACGGGCAGCAGAGCCCGACTCACTGCCCCGAACGAGATCGGCCTACTCCAAAAAGCCGCCCTGCTTCGCCTCCGGTGTGTACTGGTGCAGCTCGATGCGGTTGCCATCGGGATCGGCCAGCCAGGACTGGTAGGCACCGTCACCTCCGAGCTTGATCGGCGTGCACTCTACGCCCCGCTCCGTCAGCACGGAGACCGTTCGTTCGATATCTTCGACTTCCAGACAGATGTGCCCGTAGGACTGCCCTTCCGCCTTGTCAGATAGGTTGCCTGCAAACAACTCGATAAAGTTGCGCCCACCCACGTGAATGTACTGGCCGTGCCAGGTACCATCGGGCCGGCGAAGCTCGAACGCCCGTCGCAGGCCCAGCTGGCCGCAGTAAAAGTCCACTGAACGCTGAAGATCTGACACGGTGAAGCAAACGTGGGCAAGACAGCTGACGATCCTGGCACTGCTCTGATCGCTCATGATAGGCTCTCCTTTGAGGTATCCGCTCAACGACCGACGGCGACATTATAGCATCGCTGGCGTCCTTCGGGCAGCAGCCGAGCGGCGCTGGCGTCCAGCGCAGAGAGCGAGTATCCTCGTCGCGCGGCAGCCGCCGCCAAGCGACAGGGCCAGGAAGGGGACTCTACCATGACTCAGGAGCTGACGTCTCTTGAGGAGAGCCGCGCCGAGGATGGACGCGGCCTCCGGATCCGATCGGTTGAGCCGTTCAGCCTGCTCGTTCCCACCAAGCCCGCCTCCACGGTGTGGACCTTTTGCAGGATCAGGACAGAGGAAGGCCTCGTCGGCCTGGGAGAGGGGATTGGCACCCCCGGGCCGGTATGCGCCGCCATTCGCCACTTTGGCAACAGTCTGATCGGCCAGTCCGCCTGGGATATCGAAAAGCTCTGGGTGGGCCTGTATCGGGCCTCCGAGTTCAGCCGCAGCGGCGTCAATCAGGCCGCGATCAGTGCCATTGATATCGCCCTCTGGGATCTGGTCGGCCAAAAGACTGGCTTGCCGGTATACGCTCTCTTGGGTGGCAGGGTTCATGACCGGGTGCCGATATACCACCACCCCTGGGATGACGTTGAGGACGCAGAGGCCTTCGCCGAAGGCCGCATGCGGCGGGGCTATGTGGAAGCCACGCGCGGACTGGTCGCCCAGGGTATCCTGGCGGGCAAACTCGATCCCTTTCCTCGCGAGCCGGGCTATGGCCGCGAGATCTCACCCTTTGCCCTGCGCCATGCCACAGATATCATTGCGCAGATCCGCGAGGGAGGAGGCCCGGACTACCGGATCTGTGTGGAGATGCACGCCCGCTTCAACGTGGCCAGCGCCCTGCGCATTGCCCGAGCCCTTGCGCCGCTGGATCCCTTCTGGATCGAGGAGCCAGTCGCGCCGGAAAGCCTCCCGGAGGCTCGAGAGGTGCAGCGGGCCACGGAGTTGCCCGTGGCAACAGGCGAGCGGCTGTTCCAGCGCGTCGACTTCCGGGATGCCCTGGAACAACGCTGCTGCCGGATCATCCAGCCCGATGTGGCCCATGTGGGCGGCATCACGGAGATGAAAAAGATCGGGGCCATGGCGGATGCCTACTATGTCACGGTGGCGCCGCACGAATGGAACGGGCCCGTGACGCTGCTCGCGGGCGCGCACGTGGGGTCAACGCTGCCGAACCTGCTGATGTGCGAGTACCACATCCAGCTCAAGGGCGTGCTCGAGGATACCATGCCCGGTGGCTACCGGTACGATCCGCGGTTCCTCGACCTGCCGGCAACGCCGGGGATCGGCGTGGCCTTTAGCGAGGCCTACATCCGTGAACACCGTTTCGATCCGGATGACTATGGCCGCCCGGGGTATGCCGGGCACATCCGCTTCCGATAGCCCCCAGGTATCGCCGCCCACCCGTAGGCTGGCTGATCGAACTGGAGGGCTGGGACCGATCTATCGCCAAGGAGATCCTGATGTTTGTAGATCTCAAGTACGGCCGTTCCGGCTTGCGTGTACGCGTACCGGATGACGCCACCGTGATCCTGCCAAGGGAGCTTGCGGGTCTGCCGGACGAACCGGCCGCGCTCCGTAACGCTCTGGCCCAACCCATCGGCGCCGCCCCTCTGGTGGACGCCCTCCGGCCTGCCGACAGGGTGTCGATCGTGTTCAGCGACATCACGCGGCCAATGCCGAGCGACCGAGTGCTGCCGGTTCTACTGGAGGAGATCGCGCGGGTCGTCCCCCCTGAACAAGTCGTATTGATCAACGCCACAGGGACGCACATGGCGAACACGCGCGATGAGCTCATCGGGATGCTCGGCCGCGACGTTGTGGAGCGATATCGCATCGTCAACCACGACGCGTGGGACACCGAGAACCTTGTGGATCTGGGACGCACGCCGCAGGGCCACCGCGTGCTCGTGAACCGCCTGTTCTACGAGGCCGACTACCGGATACTCACGGGATTCATCGAGCCACACATCTTTGCCGGGTTCAGCGGCGGACCCAAGGCAGTCCTGCCGGGGGTGGCAGGCATCGAGAGCATCATGGATAACCATGGCTATGCGATGCTGGGCGATCCGCGCGCCACCTGGGGCGTCGTGGAGGGCAACCCGGTATGGGAGGAGATGCGGGCCTTTGCCCGCATCGTTCGCCCGAGCTTTAGCGTCAACGTCACCCTCAACAGGTTGGGCCAGATCACCGGCGTGTACGCGGGGGATATGGAGAGAGCCCACGCGGAGGGCGTTTCCCTGGTCCGCTCGCACGCGATGGTGCCCGTGGATGGCCAGTATGAGGTGGTGCTCACCACCAATAGCGGATACCCGCTAGACATCAATCTCTACCAGACCATCAAGGGCCTCTCGGCCGCGATGCAGGTCGTCCGGCCGGGGGGGAGCATCATCATCGCCAGCGAATGCCGAGGCGGGATCCCGGATTATGGCGAGTACCGCCGCCTTGTGGTGGAGGGCGCCTCGCCGGAGGGCATACTAGAGATGATCGCTGCACCGGGATTCCGCTGCCACGACCAATGGGAGGCACAGCTGCATGCTCAGATCATGCAGGCGGCATCCGTCTACGTCTACAGCGACGGACTGGCCGACGAGCAAATCCGGGAGATGCTCTTTGAGCCGACGCATGATATCGAAGCGACGATCGCACGGGAGCTTGAACGGCACGGCCCAGAGACGCGCCTGCTCGTGATGCCGGAGGGCCCCCAGAGCATCCCCTACATCCGGGCCTAGCCCGAGGAGGGCCATAATGGCAGAGGCAGCAGGCATACTACCCATACCGAGGGAGATACGCAGCACCGATGGCCGTTTCTGCGTCGATGAGCACACGCTGATACTGCTCCTGCCCTCCTGTAACGAGGAGGTGTACGGCTCAGCCGCCCAGCTGGCGGATGAGATCCGGGAGCGCACCGGCCAGCGCCCCAAAGTGGTGCAAGGCGCTCGTGTGCCCAGAGGCGAAAACATCATCGTTCTCTGTGGCGACGTGGAGGCCGGACGCGCGTACCTGGGCGAGTCGCTCGCCGGTGAGGGCCTGGCCGCCCATGGCCCGGAGGCCTATGCGATCTCGATTTCCCCGGAGCGAGTCATTGCCGCCGGTGAAGGCGCCGTGGCGCTCCGCCATGCGATCCAGACTCTGCGGCAGATCGCCCGCCTGGAGGGTTCCTGCTGGCCCTCCTGCGAGATCCTGGATTGGCCGGCACTCGCCTACCGGGGAGTGATGCTCGATGTCTCCCGCGGCAAGGTCCCCACGCTTCAGACGCTCAAGGAGGTCGTCGATTGCCTGGCTTTCTTCAAGATGAACGTGCTCCAGCTGTACACCGAACACACCTTTGACTTTGTGTCACACCCCGCGATCGGGAGGGGAACCGATCCCCTCACCAGCGAGGACATGC